>Ga0209415_10000431_pt1 | contig 77311 bp, 68 predicted proteins | sample PeaSoiSIISIP2007_FD_187696 | JGI IMG/M metagenome (GOLD analysis project Ga0209415, IMG submission 187696) | Peat soil microbial communities from Weissenstadt, Germany - SII-SIP-2007 (SPAdes) (version 2) | ecosystem: Environmental > Terrestrial > Soil > Wetlands > Peat | place: Germany...
GGATTCCAGCGCTTGGTCTGATGCCCGAAGTGGACGCCCGCTTCGAGCAACTCCTTCATGGTGATATTAGCCAATCAACCTCCTCATTGAGTCTGCATCCGGGGCTTCGATGAGGCCGCCCCAGATTGCCATTTTCGCCCCCGCTCAGGCGAGGCGCGAAAAGAATTGAAAATCAGAATCAAACTTCTCTGTAGAGACGTAGCTTGCTACGTCTCTTTCTTGTTCTTGCGAAACTCGAAAACCGAGACGTAGCAAGCTACGTCTCTACGCGCCTAACGCTTGCTGTACTGGAAGCGCTTGCGGGCGCCCTTCTGCCCGTACTTCTTGCGCTCTTTGGCGCGGTCGTCACGGCTGACCATGCCTTCGGCCTTCAGCTTCTTGCGCAGCTCCAGGTTGAACACCATGAGCGCACGCGCGATGCCCAGTTTCACCGCGTCAGCCTGCCCATTCACCCCGCCGCCGGAAACCCTGGCCAGTACGTTGAACGCCGCGGCGGTATCCGTCGAAATCAACGGCTGGCGCGCGCTGGCGCGCTGCGCGGGGGTGACAAAGTACTGCTCAAATGGACGCCCATTGATCTTGAATTCACCGCTGCCCGGACGCAGATAAACCCGCGCGATCGCCGACTTGCGGCGTCCCGTTCCGTAATATTGAACTAAATCAGCCATTCGATTCTTATCCCCGTAGAGACGTAGCTTGCTACGTCTCGGATTTCTGCGCCGCGAACAAGACGTAGCAAGCTACGTCTCTACAGAACGCGAGCCTTTACGCCAGAACTTTCGCCACCGGCTTCTGCGCCTGGTGCGGATGCTTGTCGCCGCGATACACATTCAACTTGGTCATCATCTGCTTGCCCATCTTGGTCTTGGGCAGCATGCGCTCGACCGCAGCCTCGACAATGGACTCCGGCTTACGCTCAAAGCGCTTGCGGAATTCCTCCGTGCGCAATCCGCCAGGATAGCCCGTGTAATGCTGATACTTCTTCTGCTCCGCCTTCATCCCGGTCGTTTTCACGTTCTCGGCATGAATGACGATGACATGGTCGCCGGTGTCGATAAACGGCGTGTACTGCGGATTCTCTTTGCCCATCAGAATTCGCGCCACCTGCGACGCCAGACGGCCCAGAGTTTTCCCCGAGGCATCCACGACGTACCACTTGCGCGCGATTTCCCCCGCTTTGGGGAAATAGGTTGACATTGCAAATCTCCCAGAAATTTAAAAAGCTAAGAAGACCGCTGAGTCCCATCATCGTGCGCCGAAGGCGCAGGGCGATCAGGCGGGCAACCGCAGGACTGCTAAAGACTTAAAGATAGCGTAGTACGCAAACTGTTGTCAACGACCAGATGTAGCGTTAGACTTGCGTCCCTCCTCGAAACGGGAAGGGGGCGCATGCCTATCTCCATCCCCGAACTCGCGGCGTCGATTCTCACTTTCGCCGGCGGCCTCCTGCTCACCATCGACGCCTTTTCGCCGGTGCGGGCGCTCTACGTAAAGCGCGGCGACGACAAATGGCACTGGCTGGTTTCGCAACTGCCCGATTCGGCGACCCAAGGCAACACCGCCGTCGAGGACGGAGAGGCTCTGCGCAAAGCGAAGAGATCTCAGTGTCTGGTAAGGGCTGGATTTCTTTTGGTCGCCGCCGGCTTCCTGGTCGACGTGTTGAACAAATTGCATTGGTTGCATTGGCTCTGAGGACCGGTTCGGCTCACTTATGCCGGATCAGCAGCAGAACCAAATAATGAGCCACTGCAATTCCCTTCAAATTGAAGTCCGTCGCCCACTCGTAGACAAGTTCGTAGCCGGCCATCACCGCAACGACATGCTCAGGACGCTGTGAAGGCTGCCCGAAGCCCGGCCGATCCCGCAAAAGCGCTTCGATCGTCTCTTTAACTTTAACGTCGAACTCTTTGCCGCGCCCTCCTAATTCGTCGCTCGCCACCACCCAGGACGGCATGAAGTGGTCGCTCCTTCGAATCTGAAGGGGAACATCCATGGGCTAGCCCTTGGAACTGAGCTTGGATTCGCTGCTGACAGCCAGTCCGCCGGCGCCGATCTTGCCGAAATACACCTCAATCAGCCCTAGACGCTTTCGTAAGTCTTCGAACTCTTGTTCGAAGTTCCTATATAGCAGGGAACCGGAGTCGAGGTCGATCTGCTGGCGCGTTTTTTCCAGGTCATTCGCCAGTTCCTGGGTGTTGGCAAAGGTTGCAAACCTGCCTTCCTTCATATCATTCCGGGCTTGCTCAAGTTCCCGCTCGGCGCGCGGAGTTCCGGCGCGAACCACCTCGGCATGGCGAAGCTCTACGTGATCGCCATCGGGCGAAAGCTCGAGCTCAAGAAGAGCGCCCGGCTCGATCGCCAGCCGGCGCACGATCTCCGCGGGCAAAGTGATTTGATTGCGCTCCCGAAGTCGTACCAAGTGCTGACTCATGATCAACCTCCGGAAGCTAATGTACCAAAAATCAGAAAATCGTACAATCAGAAAATCGCACTACTTTTGTGTATTGCAAAATAAGGAGTTACTCGTAAGCTAGCGCGTCGATTGGGTCTTTTTGGGCTGCCTTAAAGGCAGGATACACCGCCCCCCCCAGCGCTCCCATGATCGCGATCGCTGCGGCCCGGATCACCCAATCGCCGCTCCAGTAAAGGTGCAACACTGGTCGTTCATACAGGATGATTCGCCGCGTCGCCATGCTGATGAGCACACCCACGATGACCCCCAAAATGGCGAGTAGTGCGGTCTCCCGCAGCACCGCGTCGACGATATAGAACTTCGACGCCCCCAGCGATTTGAGAACGCCGATCTCGCGAGTGCGTTCGGCTACCGCTGTGTACATGGACTGAAAAATCACCAGGAACCCGATCGTCACGGCAACGCCAATCACCACGCGGATCGAAGTTTGAAACCCGGGAATGCGTTCCGGCGTCATCATCGACAGATAGTCGGTCATCGAGCGCACGGCATAGTTCTGCATTCCGGGCACCTGGCTGACTTCCTTTACGACCTCGTCGGCGTTGCGCGGGTCATCCAGCTTGAGATAGAACACCGAGACGTGATTCTCCGCACCCGTCAGATCCTGCATGGTCGAGAGGGGCAGGAATTTGCGCGCGCCTTTGCCGTGAGCCACAATCCCGCAAACATGAAAATCGTGATTGAGAATGGTGATCGAATCGCCGACCTTCACGCGTTGCATGCCCGCGAAATAATCGTCGATGATCACGTCATGCGGGCCTTGGAACGGCCCCCCGGAGATGTACTGAAAGGGAGAGCCCAACCCCTCATACGTCGCTAGATCGATGCCGTAAATAATTTCGATGCTGGGACTGGTGATCATTGTCCAGATCACCGGGGCGGCCACATTCACATGGGGCAGCTTGCGCAAAATATCGCCCACCTTAACCGGAATGGGCGAGCCGGTCACGCCCACAAACAACGAACCCGGCGGCTGGACCATAACGTCCGCACCAATGCCCATCTGGCTGCCCTTCGATCCGTTCAGCTGGCCATAAAAAAGCGCCACGATCAACAGGATCATGGTCACTTCGAGCGCGATGGCGCTGACGCCGATCAGCGATCGAATCGGCCGGTGCGCCAGATTGGCGGTAATCATTCGGTTCATCATGATGAGTCCGGGTGGTCTTCAATCTTCGGCGGGGCGCCAGCCCATGCCATCCTGGTTGGCCCTGACAACTCAGCAGCCGTCTGCTTACCTCTCGCCTCCGTAGCCTGCCCGCGCCTGGCTGGCTTGTGGCCGGTCCAACCGGTTCAGGTGGATCACTTCCGCGCCGCGCGGCTGCGCCAGCACGAACTGATCGTCGGTCAACGGCCCGTTGAGCTGCAGCTTCACCATGGTCAGGGTAATGTCGTACTCCTCCTGCGGCCGTTCGATTTCGATTTGAGTGGGGAAATTCACCCCGTCGTACTCCTTGTACACCTCGTAGCGGGAACTGGTCGCCACCTTCCCATTTTCGTCATAAATAAACTGGCGATGCGGCAGCAGGTCGGTCCGGCTGAATACGATCTTGCGGGCCAAAAACGGCCCGTGCTCACCCTTCATCTGGATTACATCCAACTCATAGTCGGGCTGTTCCACTTTGTGGCCGTGGCGGTCGACCGCGTTTTCAATACCGTTTTCCATGACCGCAATTTCTTTGGCCGGATCGGGGCTGATCTCCCGCAGCAGCAGCGCATCATAAATATGCTGCGGCCGCAGGTTCTCCAGCGGCTGCTTGGGATTGGCGGTTTCGACGTCGTTGCGGCCCTGCACGAATCGGTTTTTGGGCGGGATCCACAGCTTGAAGTCCTGGCCGTCGCTCACCATATCGAAGGCGGTGGTGCGCACAATCGGCAGCAGACCGATCATCCGCAACATGGCCGGTTTGCGCACCAGCACATAGCCGCTGATCTCCTTGTAGTCGGTGATGGTGCCTTTCTGGGTGCCCCCCACCGAGGTGTCAATATCCACCGTGGCCTGCATGGAGTGAATCTGAGCGGCCTCAGAATTGACGTAGTCGATGAGCTGCTGCTGCGTTGCCGTCTGCAGCGGTGTCGTGCTCATGGGCCGGTCCGCGATGCGCGTTCGGAAAAGGCAGCCACTCAACGGAAGAACCGCGAGAAAAACAGCCAGCGTACGATAACTGCGTACATAGGTCATGAATTCTGTCTCAGCCCTAAACCTTCAGTATATATCCTCCAGCGATGAGAATTCGCAGGAATAGGTCGCAGAGGATTCTATCGCGGCAACACCCTAACCGCTCGCATGTGCAAGGATCCGGTCCGTAGGTAGAGCGCCCCGTAGAGACGTAGCTCTGCTACGTCTCGCCGGTTGCATCCTGTCGCCCTCCCAAAGTTATTCCAGCGATTGGCAAGACGTAGCGGAGCTACGTCTCTACGGAGGCGCGACAGTCGGAGAGACGCAACGCGTCAGGTGGCGATGGAGTATTTTGCAGTTGGCCGGTTGCCGAAAGGGGATTGATGATGCGTTTCTAAAGATTGCCGCAGAGCCGTCGCTATTATTTTCCTCGCATGGCCTTGCGGTAGGCCGCGACGTTGCGGTTGTGCTCGTCCAAGTCATGCGCGAAGCGGTGATGCCCGTTGCCGTCGGCGACAAAATAATAGTAGTCGGTAGAAGCCGGATGCAGCGCGGCTTCCAGAGAACTTTTTCCGGGATTGCCGATCGGTCCCGGCGGAAGCCCGGGATGCCGGTACGTGTTATACGGAGAATCGTCGCGCATGTCGGCGTGATGCAATGCGCCCTGGTACGTTCCTTGCAACATCTCCGCGTAAATCACGCTGGGATCGGCCTGCAACGCGATGTTTCGCGCCTCGCGGTTGTAGTAGACGCTGGCCACGACCGGCCGCTCTTCCGGCGCTGCCGTCTCCTTCTCGATAATGGAGGCCATGGTCACGATCCGTGCTACCTCATTTCCCTGCGCTTCCCCGGTCAACCCAATCTCACGCGCCTGGCGGCGAAATTCCTTGACCATGGCCGCCACCATGTCATCCGCACTCTGGGTGCGCGTGAACTCGTAGGTCGCGGGAAAGAGATAACCCTCCAGGCTCTTGGCGTCGGGCGCCAGATCGGCAATCAGCGCCGTATCTGATGTCGCCGCCTTCAAGAAATCCTGGCTCGACCCCAAGCCCGCGTCCTGCACCGCCTGCGCGATGTCGAACATGGTGAAACCCTCGGGGATGACGACTTCGCGGAAATAAACGTCGCCTTTCGCCAGGCGATCGTGGACTTGCCGCGTGTCCGCAGTATTCTCGAACAGGTATTCGCCGGCCTTGAGCGAACGTTTGCGATGGAAGGAGTGCCATAGGACAAAGGCGTCGGCGCTGCGAATCACGCCCGCCGACTTCAATTCGCTTGCGATATGCCGCGTTGAATATCCCTGACGCAGCAAGACAAACTTCTGCCCGTCCGGCGTAACGGGCACGAGCAGCGCCCACGCCAGCCATCCGCCCGCGGCGAGAACCGCAAGCAAAATCAATGTGAAAAATACGCGCAAGTTGCCTCGCTATCTCACGAATGCCTTTGGGAAGGGCACGGCTTTCAGCCGTGCCGCTATCCAGAGACGCGTTCTAGTTTAGATGAATCCGGCCGCCGGGCCGTTAGTCTTTGGTTGATGACCCTCGGTAAGATATCCTCTATAAGACTCCAGTTCCGAGGTTAGGGAACTGGGAATGTCCGCGAGGAATCATGGCATTGACGGTAGGCAGTCCCGCCCCCGAGTTCTCCCTGAAAGACCAAAGCCAGCAGGAAGTGAAGCTAAGCGACTTCCGCGGCAAGAAGCGAGTGGTACTGGTCTTCTACCCGCTCGATTGGAGCCCGGTCTGCACCAACGAACACGCTTGCTTCGTCAACGATATGAAGCGGTTCGAGCAGCTCGACGCGCAGGTCTTGGGCCTGAGCGTGGACAGCGTCTGGTCGCACAAAGCCTACGCCGAAAAGATGGGCATCCACTACCCGCTGCTAGCCGATTTCCATCCTCGAGGCGCGGTAGCGGCCAAGTACGGCGTCTATCTGGAAGACAAGGGAATCACGGGACGGGCAATCTCGATTATCGACCGCGACGGCAAGCTCGCCTGGCATAAGAATTATGATATCCCGGTTGTGCCCGATATCCAGGAAGTTGCGAAAGCGCTTGCTGGCGTGAAGTAGCCTTCGAAGAAGGGGAGTGGTGTGTTCTGGTGACCTGCGGGGATCGGGAACAGCCGGTCGACTATTGGTGGAGTGGCGATTTTGCGTCAACAATCGCCGGTGCTATCATTTCCTAAATGCGGAGGTGGAATGATGCACCAGCCTCTGGTTCTTTCCCTCGCTGCTCTCGCCCTCAGCACTGTCCCGATATTCGTCGTCGCCCAAGAACCATGTGACAAACAATTTGTGGTTTCCCAAGTGAGCCTGCCTTCAACCACGCGCCTATCGCGGAGCGAACAAGCGGCGATCAGGGCAGGTCTGGTAGGCCGTTGTTTCGACGACAGGGAACTTGGCGAACTTGCTGGCTCCGTCCGGAACCGGCTTCTGAGCCTCGGTTATCTCCGCGCAACTGTTTCTGAACCCACATTGTCAATTACCGACGCCAGTCGGCATCCACAACCGGTTTCGCTGAATGTTGAACTCCAGGAGGGCACCCGGTATAAGGTGCGGGAGGTCGAATGGTGGGACCTTAAAGCGGTTTCTCTTGAGCAGGTTATGGCTGTTTCCCCGATTCAACTTGATGACGTTGTCGATATGGGCAAGGTGCGAGAAACGGTAGAGACAGTGCGTAAGCTGTACGCCGCCAACGGCTATCCCAACGCGTCAATACTTCCGCGGGTTCAATTCCAGGAAGGCGGGCACTGGGTGACTGTGATTTTCAGAGTCACGGAGGGCGCGCAGTCCCCCTAGTCGGTTTAGTGATTCACCCGCAGGCATCAGGGAGATTTTCGAACGGCAAGCGTCGCATCCTTGAGAGTTCTGCCTTGAAATCTGGCGGAAAGCAACAATTCACGCAGATGGCTGTCGTAGAACAGGCGGTTACACGAACTATCGTCGCCCGACAGCAACGCCGGACCGCCCTGCTGCTGTGCGGACAACATCGCACACGAGGCAGGACCGAAATCTACCGCACCCAGACCTTCGGTTCCACCGACATTCCCGGCCGCAGGTCGTGCTCCTGCGTCGCGCCCGCGTCGAAATAGATCTTCACCGGAACCCGCTGCACCACTTTCACATAGTTGCCGGTCGCGTTTTCCGGAGGCAGCAAGCTGAACACTTCACCGCTGGCCCCGGCGATGCTCTGCACAAAGCCATCGTAGTCCTTGCTCGTACCGTCGACGTGAACGGTCACCTTCTGCCCCGGCCGCATGTTCTTGAGCTGGGTCTCCTTGAAGTTCGCCGCCACCCAAACGTCGTCCAGGTTGATGAGCTTCATCAGTTCCTGTCCGGGCTGCACGTTTTGACCGACTTCCACGTTCTTGTCGCTGACCACGCCATTGATGGGCGCGACGATCAGCGTGTATTGCAGGTTCAGTTCGGCCTGCGCCAGCGCGGCTTTTTTTAGGTCAGCCGCCGCCTGCGCCGCGTCCGCCCGCGCACGAATCGCCGCCACCTGCTGCGGGCCGGTCGCGGCCGAGCGGGCACTGGCTTCGGCTTGTGCCAGCCGGGATTGCGCCTGCTTCACTTGCTGTTGCGCGGCCGCAGCCGAAGCCCGAGCGGCCTCAACCGCCGCAGCGCCGTCTTTTGCGGCAGCGACGGCCTGGTCATATTGCTGCGCGGAAATCTCCTGCTTGTCGACCAGTTCCTTGTAGCGCGCCAAATCGCTCTGCGCTTTGGCGTTGTTGGCCTCGGCGGCCTGCAATTGCGCCTGCGCCGCGTCCGCTTGCTGCCGCGCGGCGGAAATCCCGGCGTTGGCGTTGTCCACGTCCGCCTGGGCGGAGCTCACCTGGCTGCCTGTAGTCTCCGATACCACCGGAACATTCACGCGCGCGGCCTCGGCCATGGCCAGCGTATCCGCGTAGTCGGCCCTCGCCCGGTCCACCGCGACCTGATAATCCCTGGCATCGATCTGCACCAGCGGCGTACCGGCGGTCACGTATTGGTTATCGCGCACCAGCACCTTCTCCACCTGGCCGGAAATTCGCGCGCTCACGGGATTCAAGTGGGCTTCAATCTGGGCGTCGTCGGTGGACTCAAAGCTGCCCAAATAGCGCCAGCCCAGCAGGCCAGCCACGACCAGCGCAATGCCGGCGCAAAGCAATCCAATGCGAACCCAGGGGTTGCGCTCGTGGAACTCCTTCCAGCCGGAATCCTTCTCCAAGGTTTCCTCCGAAACCTCGCCGGGGCCCAGCCGAGTTTTTTGCTCGGGTTCGGGCTGGGGTGTCTTGGTTTCCGTAGTCGTTGCCATGGTTACCTGTTCTGAAGATAAAGCTTTACGCCTTCTTCCGCATAGCCAATGGCCCGCGCCAGCGAAACCTTGGCCACATTATGAGCATACAGGCTCGAGATATAACTTTCATTGGCTGCGGCCACGGCTTCCTGGGCCTGCACCACTTCCAGATTGTCGGTCACGCCCGCGGCGAAACGGTCCTTGGCCTGATCGAGCGTCTGCTGCGCCAAGTCAACCGAACTGCGGGCCACTTCCACCTGATCGGCAGCCGAAGCCAGATCGAGAAGCGCGCTGCGCACTTCATAGTCGATTTGGCCGCGCAGATCCTCCAACTGCTGTTGGGTCTGCCGCAGGGTAGCTTCCGCCTGCAGCACGTCGGCGTGGACCTTGCCGCCCTGGAAGATGGGAATCCGCAGCGTACCGCTGGCGTCAAAAGTACCATGAGAATTGTCGGGCGTAACCCCAACGTCGCCGTAATCGCCGGCAAAATTCAGGGTGGGAAAATATTCCGCGCTGGCCGCCTGGCGGAAATGTTGCGCCGCCCGCAATTGCTGCACCGCCGCCTGATAGTCCGAACGCGAGGCGTAGGCCCGCTGCAGGTCCTGCTCCACGCCCATCGCGGCCAACGGCTGGTAGGGAGCCTTGTCGGTAAGCGCGAATTCCTGCCCCGGCGGAAGCCCGATCACTCTAGCTAACTGTAGCTTCTGCTTCGCATAATCATTGCGCGCGGCAATCCATTGTTGCTGCCGCGCCTGCAACTCCACCCGGGCGCGAAGCGCGTCAATCGCCGGGATCACGCCCGCCTTTTGCTGGTCTGCCGCTTTGTCGTAGAGCGCCTGTGCGGTTTGCACCTGCGCCTGCGTGGTCTCCACCCGAGCCGCTCCCGCAAGCGTCACCAGATAAGCATTGCCCACCGCCAGCACCACCAGTTCGCGAGCGTTCTTGTAAGAATACTGGGCCGCCCGCTCAGAATCCGCTGCTCCCCGTTCGCGGTCGAACGCGTGCAAATCGAATAAAGACTGCGTCAAGTACGCACGCACATCAAAGAAACCGTACGGCCCAATGATTTTAGGAAACCCAGGAAAGCGCAGCCCCTCGGCCTGCAAATTTGTCTGCGCTACGTTTTCACTGAGTCCGGAAGTCAAGTTAGGAAGCAGGCCGCTCAGCTCCTTCCATTTTTGTCCCCGCGCCGCCAGGGTGCTGTCGCTCTGCAGCAACACGCCCAGGTTGTTCTTCAGTCCTTGATCGATTGCGTCCTTAAAAGAGAGCCGCAACACTTCAGTGGTGGCCTTGCCGTCAGCCACGCTGCCCATAAACGGACTCTGGCCTCCCACGGCGCCGCCGGCGGTCTGCGCTGCCGTCACCTCGCCCGGGCTGTTACCCGTCGTTTGAGCCACTGCTGCAAGGGAAAGAAAGAGGCTCACAAGCAGCCCATACGTTGGGGTCGCGGCCCTTCTGCAACTCTTTGGGGTACGATTCTTGCGATTCTGATCATCCATATCGAAAGTCATCTTGATTCCAATGATGGTTCACTCGATGCAAACATCTTGTACGCGAGCAACCTCCTGCATTTCAAAACTTTACGGTGTTTTGACGTTTCTTTACATCTTAAATGCAGCAAGGCGAGTTGAAATTCTGTAATCTAGAAGCCGAGCGCAGGGATAACATTAAGCGCCCTTCGTTGCATCTAAATTCGCTGAACCTAGTATGTGACCGCACGGAGGCTCACGTGAGAAAGTTTACGTTTGTCGCGACTGCATGCGCATTTTTCTTGCTGGCAGGGATGTCGTTCGCACAAGGTTTGGGACCGGGAGGAGACGTCGCCATCGGTTTTGGCTCGCTCATTTCTACACCTTCCGCCAGCGCCTCGGGAAATTATGCGCCGCAATCGGTCGGGGGTGGGCTCTACCCCGCCTTCAGCGTGAATTTTCTGCTGCGCCATCATATCGGCGTAAATGGCGAGTTGTCCTGGAGAGGCGGCCAAAATCTGTACGAAGGCCAAGAGCCCTTTCGCCCGATCTTCTATGACTTCAACGCTCTCTACTCGCGGCGCGTCGGAAAAAAGGTGGGGTTTGAAGTCATGGCAGGAATAGGCGCGGAAAACGTCCGCTTCTATACCGGTACCGAGAGCTGCAATTTTATCACTTGCACCGACTACACCAGCAGCACGCACTTCCTCGGCCACGTGGGCGGTGGCATCAGGTATTATGTGCACGGGAATTTCTTCATTCGCCCGGAAGTGCATCTCTACATGATTCAGGGCAACGGTACGTACTTCAGCTCGGACACGGCCGTTCGGGCCGGCGCCTCCATCGGCTATTCTTTCTAAGGGGTTATCTCCAAACCGTTTTGAGCAGGGTACCTTGAAGAGGCCGCGAAAAAACGGTTAAGTTGAGCCGATCGGGAAGGCCACGAAGTTCCACTCGTGCCGTTAAGCCTTATACGCTTCTTGCATTTAGTCGGAAATTCCCCCTTACGGGAGCTTGAAGTCGACAGTCACGGTGGTTTGAGCATCTACCGCTTGTCCGTTGAGCAGGTAGGGCTTGTAACGCCATTGCCTGACGGCTTCGCAAGCCGCTTGCCCCAGGAGCAAAGATCCGCGCATGAGCTTCAAGTCGCGGATTCTTCCGTCTTTGCCAATCCACGCCTGAAGTACGACCGGTCCTTGCAGGCCGGCCTGCAGCGCTTTTTGCGGATAGCTGGGCTCAACCCTTTCCAGCAGAAGCTTTTCGGATAGTTGCTCCGGCACGGTAATGGGTTCCAAGGCATCGAGCAAAGCGGGCGTGATTTTTGAGGCCACATCGCGAACCGTTGCGACTCCCGGGAAGGGGCTCGAAAGGCTTTCCGGAATGCGGTTTTCACGCACGGGAGCGCTGTTGACGACAGCCTGGGGGGTCTGGTTCGACTCTAGCGCAGCTACGTTTTGCAACGTGGCCGCTGTACTGGCTGTTGACGGCAAATCGCGCGACCCTCGGGCCCCCGAAACCGGCGTGACGCGAATTCTCGTAGGCGTCTTCTCCGGCACGGCTGGTGTCTCCGGGTCATCTACCGGAGCCGTGTCCGGTATAGCTGCCACATCGGCGGCTTGCACCTCAACCGGAGACTTCTGAAACCAATTCTGTGTGGTTGCCCAAGCAGCGCGGGAGATTATCGCCGCGGAGCGCCCGGCTTTCGTCAGGGGCTGGCTGAACACGTAGCCCACCGCGAAGAAAGCGACCGCGAAGGCGGCAATGCGAAGGACCGCGGCATGCCGATCCGCCGCTTTGCGCCGCGAAATGCGGGCCACGGGAGAACTTAAGCCGGCAGCAGGCCGAAAAACTCGTTGCAGAAAGGATTTGTGGAGGAAGCCGTCGTCGAATGTCGAGAAAGCAAGACCTGCCGATGAATCGCTGCTGGGTTGGCTGATCCAGACGGGAGAGGCTGGCACCGCAGGTTGGGGTTCCGGCAGCGCAGTAGACCATAGTTCCTTTCCCGCCACGTTGCTGGCGGTTTGGCGGACCTGGCATTGCGGCAGCCACGCTTTCATGCGAGCCAGAAATTCCCTGCAAGTCAGCAAATCGTGCCGAACCTTGTCGGCGTTGATCGGTTTGCTGAGAACCAAAGCGGCGCCGGCTTGCTGCAAAGCCGCGCTGGCATCGGAGCGCCCAATAACGATCACGAAGGCTTCCCGGTTGGACTTCAAGTCGCGCGCGGTCTTAAGCAGGAAGCTGGCCTCCGGCCCTTCGTCCCAATCGACCACGATCACCTCGAAGGTCCGGCTCGTGAGGCTCTGCAGCGCGGCAAAGATTTCCGGGCAGGCTTCTACGTTTAGCTCAAAGTCTGCAAGCGCTTGGCCCAGCGATCGCGATGTCTCCTGATCGGAGGAGAATAGAAGGGACCGTGGCGACATGAAATGAGACTAGTTTGCCGTCTGCCGGCCGGCAAGTTACGGATTGACCGAGGCGCACTTTCGCAGGGCCAGGTAACGCGCGCCCGAGTTACCTGTCCGGTCGGACAAAACGTCCTGCGGGCCGGTTACCGAAGTCCCCACCGGGCCCTTATCCAGAGCGGGGCTTTGCGGCCTGATCCGAGATTACCTCTGTACTCTTGGTAGGGGCTGCGGGAGGTGCTATCCACTTGATAGGCAAGGCGCGCGACAGCCCGCCACCCGCAAACCGGAGGCCGCCAGGCGCAGGAGCCCTGACGCAGGCTTTCGCTCTGTTCTATCGTTCGATGGCCGAGGAAAATGTATCGACCAAACCGCCGGCCTTAACGACTGAGGCGCAGCAGGCCCGCGCTGTCGAGCAGAGAATTGCCCAGAACGAGCCTGGATTCCGCCTCCTCTTCATGAACAACCCGCAACCCATGTGGGTGTTCGACGCGCGGACGCTTTATTTCCTGGAAGTCAATACCGCGGCCGTCGAGCACTATGGCTATTCCCGCGAAGAATTTCTTGGCATGCAGATCACTGACATCCGTCCGCCTGAGGATGCGCCCAGGCTGCTGCAAGACACCGCCAAGGCAAGCAGCGGAGTGCGCTGCGCCGGTACGTGGAGGCATCTACTGAAGAACGGCCGGATGGTCGACGTCGAGATCACCTCAGACTATTTGACCTTCGCGGGCCAGAACGCCGTGCTGGTGGTGGCCCGCGACGTCACCGAGCACAAGAAGACGGTCCAGGCGTTGCAAGGGGCGGAACAGAAATACCGCGAGATGTTTGAAGAAGCGATTGTTGGAATGTACCAGAGCACGCCCCAGGGGACGTTCATCAGCGTAAACCGGGCCTTCGCGGAAATGCTCGGTTATGCTTCGCCGCAGGAGGTGATCGAGAACGTTCACGATATCAAGAAACAGTTCTTTGTGGATTCGAGTCGGAGTGACGAATTCCAGCGCTTGGTAGAAGAAGCCGGAATCGCTCAGCACTTTGAGTCTGAGGTCTATCGCAAGGACGGAAGTAAGACCTGGATTTCGACCAACGTTCGGGGAATTCGAGAGCAAGGTGTTATCGCACGTTACGAAGGAACGGTGGAAGATATTGGCGAACGAAAGTTGCTCGAGGGGCAACTTCGCCAGTCGCAGAAAATGGAAGCCGTCGGGCTGCTGGCGGGCGGAGTGGCGCACGACTTCAACAACGCCCTCAGCGTGATCACGGGATATAGCGACCTTCTACAAATGCGCTTGCCCGCCGGCGATCCCCTATGTCGCTACACGCAGGAAATTGCCAAAGCCGCTCATCGCGCAGCGGCATTGACGCGCCAACTTCTAGCCTTTAGTCGTAAGCAGGTGATTCAGCCGGTCATCCTGGACTTGAACTCCGTGATCAGTGAAATGGAAAAGATGCTGCGCCGGTTGATCGGAGAAAACATCGACATCGTGATCATGCGTGACTCCAGCCCAGCGCGGATCAAGGCGGATCCGAGTCAAATCGAGCAAATTCTGATGAACCTTGCGGTCAACGCGCGGGATGCCATGCCTCAGGGCGGCAGGCTGCTGATCAAGACGACGAACAATTATTTCGATGAATCCCACGCGCGTCGCCATGCGTACTTCAAGCCTGGCCGCTATGTCATGCTCAGTTTCGGCGATAACGGTTCCGGGATGAACAGGGAAACGCAGGCGCGCATCTTTGAACCCTTCTTCACCACGAAAGAAGCCGGCAAAGGAACCGGGCTGGGGCTCTCCACGGTGTACGGAATTGTCAAGCAGAATGGTGGCTACATCAGCGTGCACAGCGAGTTGGGCCGGGGCTCAACCTTCCACATCTATCTGCCGCAAGCCGAAGGCACGGCCCAGGCCGCCAAAGCCGCGGAGAAGGAAGGAGGTCTTCCGCGCGGCTCGGAGACCATCCTGCTGGTGGAAGACGAAGAGGCGCTGCGAACCCTGGCGCGAAACTGCCTGGAGAGCCACGGCTACCGAGTGCTGGAGGCGCCCGACGGCCATATGGCGATGGCGACAGCCGGCGAGCACCCCGGACCCATTCAGCTACTGTTGACCGATGTCATCATGCCCGGCATGAACGGGCGTGAACTGGCCAATCGGGTGACGGCTCTGCGTCCCGAGACCAAAGTGGTGTATATGTCGGGATATTCCAACGACCTGATTGCCCAATACGGCGTGCTGGACACGGAGACTCTGCTTCTGGAAAAGCCGTTCACGCTCTCCGCGCTGCTGACCAAAGTGAATCAGGCCCTGCGAACGCTGTCGAAAGCGAGCGCCGTTGGTAGCTCCGACTGATTGGCCGCTTTCTACGGATCGCGCAGCGACAGAGCTGGCAGATAGCTTCCTTTCAACTCCCGGCGCCACCAGTCTCCCGAAGCTCGCCGTTCGTCCGACGTCGTAAAGCGATACTCGTAGAGCTGGGCCCGGACAAAATGAGGCGGCGCACCGGGGAACGGGTTCTTCGCGAATAGCCGCAACACCTCGGGCGATCCCTCCAGCAGACGGGCTACCAGCTGCACGGTCCAGGGATCGCTACGATAGTCGCCCAGAGCCGCAAACCACATTTGCCAATCGAGCCGAGGTTGGTGAGGCTGCACCCAAACCGGCGGCCGTCCAAGGTCGTCGGGCTTGTACTTGAACCCATAGGGCAGCCAGTTGGCGCCATCGTTAGAGCCTTCCAGCACGATTTCCAGACGCGAAGTGGTCACGACCGCGAACAAGCCGTAGGTGTTGACAATTTCGAATGGGGAGACAGCATGGATAACGGTCTCCGCCGGCAACCAGTGGAATCGTAGGAATATTCCCATCAGTTGGAAGCCGCTGATGAAGAGCACCAGGGCGAGCAGAACCTGGCAGATGGCATGGTGGAAAACCGGCCACCGCAGCCGGCTTCCAATCGCGGCGATTCTTTCAGTTGGCCGCTGGGGGATGATTCGGCGCAGCAGTTGGTCGTCCAGAAGAAAAAGACAGAGCGCGACGGTCAGCAGATTGAAGAACGCGTAGTTGCCGGTCACGAAGATTAACGCTTGCAACGCAGTGATGGCGAAAGCGGCAAAAAAACGGACGCGGCGCGGCGCGAAAATTAGGAAAGGAACGAACAGTTCCACGAAAAAAACGAATCCCACCGAAAAGCGCTGGAACCAGGCCGGTAGCTGAAAGAAATACCACGCCAGCACCGTCGGCAGGGGCTGGGTTTGGTAGTGCATCGGAAGCGCACTGAAATTTCGCCAGGAAGGGTCGCCGCTGAGGAGCTTCACTGCGCCGGAAAGAAACATGAGTCGAAAGAGCAGCCAGCGAAAAAGCCAGGGAACGAGGGAGGAGGAGCCGAGAAAAATTGCCAGGAAGCCGGTTTCAAGCAGCAAAGCGTCCCATTGGAAGCTTAAGAAGACCTGGCTGGCAGTCACCAGAGAGAGATAGAGAAGGAACAGGCCAATCCGCACGGCGCGCCAATTCAAACCGAGCAGGAGAAGAATCGAGAAACAGACTCCGATGATCCAGATGGTCTTGATGGCGGCATCGCCCGAGCTGAACCACAGAAAGCTGGGGGCGTTCCAATAAGCGCTTGTTCCCAAGTATTGGCGAACCTCGGCGAAAAACTCCGTGACCGGAAGAATTCCGCGCGAGCCGATGAGTCCTGCCGCCTGCACACCGAAAGACGCAAAGGCGATGAGGTAGATGGCGCCCAACAACCGGAGAAAAAGCCAACTCGACAGCCGGTAGGCCGCCGGTTCGAGAGGAACTCCCCAAAACAGCTTCATCACGCGGTAGGCGAAGGAGCGATGACCGGCGACGACGCGGTAAGTGGCCTCTGAGACGGCTGCGCCGCCGGGGATGAGCCGATAAGACTTCAGCAACCACTGTTTGCCAGGAACCTTTTCAAGTGCGCTGAATACCGCGTGCGCGCCACTGCGGACTTCCCCGTCGGGCAGGATGAGCTTCACCGCCGAAGCGAAGTCTTCGCGAGCAAGATGTGGGAACTGCGGACCGACTTGCTGATAAGGAGCGAACTTCACTCGATCCCCAGTCAGCTGTTTTGCATACTCAACCCACGCTTTGCAAAAGGAACAATCGCCATCGAAGACGAGAAGAGGCCGATCAAGAGGAACATCTTCCATATTGGTTTTTGAACCGTCGTCTCTCTTCTCTGGAACCGGCAGATTCTAGCATGGGCGATGGCAGGGAACTGGTGGCGGCGAGTGGACTCGAACCACTGACCTACGGATTATGAGACCGTCGCTCTAACCACCTGAGCTACGCCGCCACGGTGCACTGACTTGAGGGAAAACGCAAGTGGGACCGGCCCTCTTCGACCTGGTAAGTTTCCCGAGGCCAGGGAAACGTGGCAGAGGGCCGCGCACCAAGCCGATTCTTGATTCTATGAGCCGTCTTAAACTGGTGTCAAACATCCGCTGCGCAGCCGACGGTCCCTGCTCGCTATTGCAACTCTGAAGCGAAAACTCGAAACTGTAGGTCCATGAGGGCGATTGCCGTCATACCGGCCCGGCTGGCCTCCACGCGGCTGCCGCGCAAGATGTTGCGCGAGATCGGCGGGCAAACTTTGATCGCCCGCGTGTACAGCGCGGTGCGTTCCTCGCCCCTGCTCGACGACGTGATCGTGGCCACCGACTCGGAAGAAATCATGCAGGTCTGCCGCCAGCATGGATGGAAGGCGCAGATGACCTCCGCGATGCATCGCAGCGGAACCGAGCGCGTGCAGCAAGTGGCGAACTCCGTGGCGGCCGATATCTACCTGAACGTGCAGGGGGATGAGCCCCTGACCCGTGCCGAACACATTGCCGCGCTGCTCGAAGTGATGGAAAATCCCGGCGTCGAGGTGGGAACGCTGAAAACTCCCTGCGGCGCCGCGGACATCCACAATCCGAATGCGGTGAAGGTCGTGACTGACCTCGCCGGGCGCGCGCTCTACTTTTCGCGAGCGACCATTCCCTGCGATCGTGACGGCTCGGGCCCGCGCTACTTCAAGCATCTCGGGTTCTACGCTTACCGCAAGCCGATGCTCGATCGCTTTGTCGCCTTGCCCGAGTCGTCGCTCGAACGAAGCGAGCGTCTGGAGCAGCTGCGTTTTTTGGAAAATGGAATCCCCATTTATGTTGGAGAAACCCCTCACGACACAGTCGGTGTGGACACGGAAGAAGATTTGCGAAGAGTGGAAGAAATACTGCGCGATAGCTGAGTCGCCGGCTGCGCCTGGTTAGATAGCCGAGGCGCCGTTCGACGTGAGAAGCCCCCCGCCTAGCCTTTCGCCCAAGTTTTGGCCGCCTCCACGCGGCGGGAAATGGCGGGATGGGAGTGGAAAAACCACTCCACGAATTTGGAAGGCGTACGCTCGGCCAGATTCTGGCCTGCCAGTTTGTTCATGGCGGAAACGAACGGACCGACGCTGGCGATGGAACGGAACGCGTAACGATCGGCCTGCCGCTCATTGAAGCGGGAGAACGCGTTCGACGCGGGCATCAGCAGGAATGACAGGAGAGCCGCGACTAGCACCAGCAGCGGCAGGTTAGCGAAGTCTGACAGTGTGTCGAACATGTGCAGGCGATCGACGGCGTAGTGGAGAACCCAGTTGGCCGCCCAGAATCCCACGAATGTCGTGGCCGCCTGCACCAGAATGCTCTTCGCAATATGGCGGTGGACATGGTGCCCCAGTTCGTGGGCCAGCACCGCTTCGATCTCATCCGGGGAGTAATTGTCGAGCAAAGTGTCTGCCAGAATAATGCGCCGAGTATGGCCAAGCCCGGTCAGAGCGGCGTTCGCCTTCTTGCTCTTTTCGGAAAGCTTCCATTTGTAGACGCCGCGTACGCGAGTGCCCGCGCGCTCGCCCAGCCGCACCAGGCGGGCTTTCAATTCGTCGTTCTCCAGCGGTTCAAACTTATAGAAGATGGGAAATAGGACCACCGGAGCCAGTTGCGCCATCAGGACAAACAGCCCGAGGACGACTACCCAGGTGATCAACCACCAGTATTGCGGGAAATGGCGAATGATGAAGTACACCAACTCGGCCAAGATTGCGGCGAGGACGGCGCCGACCAGCAGCTCTTTGGTTTCATCCCATACCCACGCGCGCAGCCTCTGATTGGAAAGATTAAAACGATGTTCGAGTCGGAAGCCGTAATAGTCCAGGCCCGCACTCAGCATTTTGCCGATCAAGAGAAGCATCAGCACGTAGAGAACAACCGCCACGGCGTAGTTTTGTAGAGCGACCCGATACGCGAGGTCGCGAAGAACACGGGTCCAACCCGTTGCCAGCAGCACGCCGAGGAACGTCAAGCCGAAGACAAAATCGGCAATGCCCAACCAGCGCCGGATGCGGTTATAGCGCCGGGCTTCCGGCGAATCCGCGGGGACGGTGAGTGGGGCTGACGTGGAACTCATCTGTGGCGATCATTATCGTATGTAACGATACGAAATGCGAAGCTCTAAACGGACACTGGCCGGTGGGAGTGTTACCCGTTACGCGCCGTTTCCCACAAATGCTTCTCCGTTGGCGAGAATTTCATCGACCAATTCTTGCGACGCGGCTTCCGCATAGACCCGCAGCAATCGTTCAGTGCCTGACGCGCGAAACAGGATCCAGGCATCAGCGCCGTTTCCGTGCGTGGGAGCGCCCAGGAAGAACTTCACCCCGTCAAGGTTCTCTTTTTTCAGAATTGGGTAAGGGCCGAGGTGCTTCGTTCCCTCCGAACTCGCCCGCTGGATGGCACTTTGTTTCACCTCGTCAGAAATGTGCAAATCGCGCCGGCCGTAGTAATGCGGCCCATACTCCCGCTGCAAGTCGGCGACCAGTTGGCCGAGCGGTTTGCCTTCCTCCGCCATCACGTTGGCCAGCAGCAGCGAGTTGAGAATACCATCGCGCTCCGGCAAAAAGCGGGAATAGCCGATCCCACCCGACTCCTCGCCGCCGATTAAAATGTCGCGCTCCATCATAAGGTCGGCAATGTACTTGAATCCGATGGGGCACTCATTGACCTTGCGCCCATAGCGAGTGGCGATGCGGTCCACCATACGCGTGGTGTTGAAGGCTCGCACCACCTCGCCCGGCCATTTCTTGCGCTCCAGAAGCCAACGCAGCAGCACGCAAAAAATCTTGTGCGAGTCCACGAAGCTGCCGTCTTCCGCCACGGCGCCGATGCGATCTGCGTCGCCATCGGTGGCAAACCCCGCATGGCAGCCCTCCTTCAGGACGGTCTTCTGCAACTCGGCGATGTGCGGTTCGATAGGCTCGGGATTGATGCCGGGAAACAGCGGGTTCAATTCCTGGCGGATGGCAACGTGTCGAATACCGTGTTGGCTGAAAATCTGCGCCAGTACGCCCCGCCCCGAGCCGTACATGGAATCGATAGCAAGGTTGAAGTTGGTCCTGGCTATGAGTTTCAAGTCCGCGAACCCGCAAATCGCCGCGATGTAGGCTTGCTTCAGATCGGTTTCGTGGATCGCCATGTCCTTGCCCATGGGCATGGCGCCGAGTTCCTGCTCGATGAGCTTCATGATGGCTGGAGGGGCGGAAGCGCCGAATTTGGCCTTGAACTTCACGCCATTCCAGTTGAATGGATTATGACTGGAAGTCACGACCACGCCACCCGCTGCCCCACGGTCTCGGGTGGCCAACGAAATGGCGGGAGTTGGGGTGTAATCGTTGGCGAGTGTAACTGGGATTCCGGCGCCCGCAAGCACTTCCGCCACGGCGCGGGCCGCGCGTTGCGAAGCATAGCGAGTGTCGTAGCCGACGACGACGCCGCGTGCTGGATCTTCGTGCTTCAACGCGTAAGAGGCAATTGCCCCCGCGACGAGCCGGACGTTATCGAACGTAAAATCGTCGGCGATAACGCCGCGCCAGCCGTCGGTGCCGAATTTGATTGCCCGCCCGTTCATCGTTGTTCCGAGGGCTTAGACCAGCCTGCGCAATTTCTTTTCATCCAAATACTTCACCACGTTGCCTACGTCTTGCGCACGCGCACGCGTCGTAATCAGCAATGCGTCTTCGGTTTCCACCACGACTAAATCGTTCACGCCGATGGCGGCCACGAACTTCTTCGGAGCATGGAAGTAGTTGCCGGCGGCATCCACGGTGAAGACGCCTTCGCTCAGAATAAGGTTGCCGTTTTCGGGCTGGGTCTTGCCGACGCTGTGTTCGTGCAGCGAAGTCCACGAACCAAGATCGTTCCAAGCGCAATCGGCGGGAAGGCAGTAGATATTGGAAGCGCGCTCCCCTTTGCCAGAACGCGGTTCGAGAACGGCATAGTCAATGCTGATGTTCTGGCATTTGGCATAGAGCCGCCGCAAAGTTGTGGCAAAGCGTGGCGTGCCAAATGTGGCGGCTATTCGTTCGAGCACAGGCGCTGTTTTAGGCAAGTGCTCGCGTAACGCATTGCAGAGCGTGCGCGCGCTCCAGAGAAACATTCCGCTGTTCCAGAAATAATTACCCGCGCGCACAAATTCGGCGGCGCGGGCGGCGTCCGGCTTCTCGGTAAAGCGGCGCACCCGCAAGACGCCGGGGTCGAAGGCTGAGCCTGTTTCAATATAGCCGTAGCCGGTTTCGGCGCGGGTGGGGCGAATTCCCAGCACGACAATGTTCTCGCCAGCCGCCGCGATCCGAACGCCTTGCTCGAGTAATCGCTGGTATTCTTTCGTGTCTCCGATCACATGATCGGAAGGAAACAATCCGATGACGGCACTGGGATCGCTGCGCAACAGAATGAAAGCGGCCAGGCCGATAGCGGGCGCCGTATTTCTTCCCACGGGTTCAGCGACAATCTGACGGCTTTTCAGGCGCGGAAGCTGCCGTCCGATTTCCTTGCGCAGGTCTTTGTTCGTGATCACCCAGAAGCGTGCAGCCGGGGCCAGTGGTAGCAGCCGAGAAACGGTCTGTTGGATCATGGTCTGCTTGCCATCGAGCGCGAGCAGTTGCTTGGCACGGCGCTTTCGGCTGAGCGGCCAAAATCGCGTGCCGCGGCCGCCTGCGAGAATCACTGGATAGAAATTGGGAATGTTCTTGGGCACGGTTTGCGCAATCAACGTCACATTCTAGTCGCTGGCTCGGGCATCGGCTGGCCGGGGACAGACGCGCACAGGAACTCCACTTGCCATTGCGGACGAACACGAAACTTGCCCAGGCTGGCAGGGACTACGATCGCATCGCCCTTGCCTAATGTAACAGGTTGCATTCCTGCAACTTCGACCAAGCCACAACCTTCCACGGCCACTATGATCTGCGCGGAGGTCCGGCCAGAACTATCGCGCGTCGCAAAGTCGTGAGGCTCTTTGAGTTCGAACAGCTCGACCACGAAGTACGGAGCGGCGATGAGCGCGGAATGCAGGTTCGCGGTTCCAGGTAACACAACCGGCGCCGGCCGCAACACCTTGCCGGATGCGCCGGTTTCTCTCACCACTGCCAGCCCTTCCTGGAGATGCAATTCTCGCGGGCGGCCATAGTCGTACAAGCGATAAGTAATATCCGACTGCTGTTGCGTTTCGACGATGATCGAGCCCGGGCCCAGAGTGTGCACGGTGCCGCCGGCGAGGTAGATCATTTCGCCTTGAAAAACATTGATCCAATTCAGCAATTCCTCAGCGCGCTGTTGGTGAATCGATTCCTCGAATTGGGCTCGCGTAACGCCAGGCTTCAGTCCGAGCGCAACCTGCGCGCCGGGTCGCGCGTGGGCCACGTACCAACATTCCGTCTTGCCCCAGGGCTGCCCCAAGCGGAGCGCCGCTTCATCATCGGGGTGAACCTGCACGGAAAGCTTTTCGTGAGGAAACAGGAATTTCAACAGCAGCGGAAAACGAAGCGGATCCCGCGCGGACTCACCAACCAGAGCCCGCGCGAACTGAGAACTCAGTTCAGCCAAGGACTTGCCCCGCAGCGGGCCATTCGCAACTTTACACGCGTCTCCCGTCAGCCACGCTTCGCCGATCTTCTCGTCGAAGCGATGGTTGGGATAAATCGGCGACAGGTCGAGCGTGCCCCACGGACGCGGGTCAAAGGCCGGGGACATCAACAATGGGTACAGTTCGCTCATGCGATCGAGAGCTAGAGCGACGCGACAAACGTCCGGATGCGCTCCAGTCCGCGATCCAAGTCCTTGACGGAAGTCGCATAGGACACGCGAATATGTTCGTCGGTGCCGAAACCCTCACCGGGCACAGTGGCCACATGCGTCTCCCGCAGCAGCTTTCCGGCAAAGTCCGCCGGCGAGTTCACACCGCCCCGCCCGAAGAATGCCGCCACATTGGGATAAACGTAGAAAGCGCCCTCCGGCAAGTTGCACTTTACGCCGGGAATCGCTTGCAGTCCGCTGACGATGTGATCGCGCAGTTTGATGTACTCCAGCCGCATGTCGTCGACGCACTGTTGGGGCCCGTTCAACGCGGCCACTGCGGCCTTTTGCACAATCGAGGTCGGGTTCGAAGTGGATTGACTTTGCAGTTTTGCCATCGCGTTGGTAACCGCAGCCGGGGCCAGGGCAAAACCCAAGCGCCAGCCGGTCATCGCGTAAGTTTTAGACAGCGAGCCGGCAATCACGATGCGCTCCCGCTGCTCGCGCAGGGATCCGACCGAGAATTCTCTTCCCGTGTAATTCAGGTAAACATAACATTCGTCGGAAAGCACCCAGATCCCGCGCTGGGCGGCAAGGCGCACGACTTCCGTCTGGTCTTCAGGAGACATTACCGCGCCGGATGGGTTCGACGGCGAATTAAGAATGATCAGCTTGGTGCGCGGGGTGACCAGGCGTTCGATCATCTGCGCCGTCACCCGGAAACCTTGCGCTTCGTCGGTTTCCAAGAACACGCACTTGCCGCCGGCGTAGTTCACAATATCTTTGAACGACACCCAGTACGGCACCGGAAGAATGACTTCGTCGCCATGGTCGACCAGCACCTGAATGGCGTTGAACAGCACATGCTTGCCGCCGACCGAGGCGATTGCCTCCTCGCGGCGATAGCCGGAGCCAAAATCCGCGGTATGGCGATTCACGATGGCATCGCGCAACTCCGCCGTGCCGGCCGCCGCCGTGTACCTGGTGAAATTGGCGTTGATAGCGGCGATGGCGGCATCCTTGATATGCTGCGGCGTCGAAAAGTGAGGTTCGCCCACGCTCAGGTCGACCACATCCACGCCCTGCTGGCGCAGCTTGTCGGCTTCCGCAACCACCGCCATGGTGGCGGAAGGCTGGATGCGGTTGATGCGTTCGGTAAGTTTCAACGGTGCAATTGCTTCGCTGACTGGAGTCATACTCGTTTTCCCACCTTCCGTTTCCCAGCGTGTTGTAGTTCGGTTGCCGGGCCCAATTTTTGTTTGAGCTTTCTTTCTACCATCTCCGGCACCAGATCCTTGATAGAACCGCCCAATTGCGCGACTTCGCGGACCAGGCGCGAACTCAAGTAGGAATACTTGCCCGCGGGCATCATGAACACGGTTTCGAGCTCAGGATGCAGCTTGCGGTTCATCAGCGCCATCTGCAGTTCGTACTCGTAGTCGCTGATGGCGCGAATGCCGCGCAACACCGCCTTGGCTTTTACCCGCGTGGCGTATTCCACCGTCAAGCCACCGAAGGTGTCGACCCGAACGTTAGCGAACGGCCGGGTAAGTTCCTCGAGCATCCGGCGCCGTTCCGCCAGGCTGAACAACGGCTTCTTTTCCGCATTGCGCAGGATCGCAACAATCAACTCATCGAAAATCTGGCTTCCCCGCTCGATCAAATCCAGATGTCCGTTCGTCGGAGGATCGAACGAACCGGGATAGATGGCGATGACTCTGTTCAAAATTCCTCGCTGAAACCAAGCGCGGCAGGGCGAAAGAAGATTCTAGTCGGCGGGGGAGAGGTATGGCAAACCGGGAGCACTCTGCTTGGGACCGGTTCGCGTCAATCGTGAGACCCCGGCAATCCGTCCTCGCCTGACTCGCGAGGACAGATTGTTCGAGTCCCAGGATCGTGGAAGGCTATCGCCGGGCCGCCGGGAGCTTAGCCGCCTCCGAAGTGCTGGGCATGGTGGTCACGCGCGCGCCTTGCGGCGCACCTTGAGTCCCCGTTGCCGCTTGCGCCGCCGCTTGCGGGCTGGCCGCCAATCCCAGAGCTTTACGAACTTCGGCTTCCAACTTTACGAAAATGTCTTTGTTGTCCTTTAGGAACTGGCGCGCGTTTTCTCGACCCTGTCCGATGCGTTCTCCTTTATAGCTAAACCAGGAGCCCGACTTCTCCAGGATATTTTGATTCACCGCCAAATCCAGCAGATCGCCTTCGCGAGAGATGCCCTCGCCGTACATGATGTCGAATTCGGCTTCGCGGAAAGGCGCAGCCACTTTGTTCTTCACGACTTTGATTTTGGTTCTTGAGCCGGTGACCACGTCCCCTTCTTTGATGGCGGCGATGCGGCGGATGTCGATGCGCACCGAGGAATAGAACTTCAACGCGCGTCCGCCGGTGGTGGTCTCGGGATTGCCGAACATCACCCCGATCTTCTCGCGGATCTGGTTGATGAAGATGAGGCAAGTTCGCGATTTGGAGACAGTCCCGGTCAGCTTGCGCAGGGCTTGCGACATCAGCCGGGCCTGCAGGCCCATATGGCTATCGCCCATTTCACCATCGAGTTCTGCTTTGGGGACGAGGGCGGCCACCGAGTCCACAACCAGCACGTCGATCGCGCCGGAGCGCACCAAAGCCTCGGTAATTTCCAGCGCCTGCTCGCCGTAGTCGGGCTGCGAGACGAGAAGGTTGTCCACGTCCACTCCCAACTTTTTGGCGTAGCCGGGATCGAGCGCATGCTCGGCGTCCACGAAGGCGGCCATGCCTCCCATTTTTTGTGCCTCGGCAATTACCTGTAGGGTAATGGTGGTCTTGCCGGAAGATTCCGGGCCGAACACTTCGACGACACGCCCGCGCGGGAAGCCGCCCACTCCGAGGGCTGCGTCGAAGGAAATGGCGCCGGTGGGAATCACTGCAATGGGGACGATCGCTTCCTTCGACCCCAAGCGCATGATCGAGCCTTTACCAAACTGTTTTTCGATCTGCGCGAAAGCCAGATCAATCGCCTTTGCCCGTTCGTCGGCCATAAGTGGCTGCTCCTCTGGAAGAAATGTTTAAGAACTCACGTAGCCTACACGTTGAAATCGTGGGAGGTAAGGTCATATGTCACAAAACCTGTGGAAAGATTAACAGAATAGCGAATAAAAGGCGAATCACATTACCGGGCCGGACTTTCTCAATAAACCCGATTCGGGAAGGGCAGCCAATGACCGTCAACTTTTTCTTGTTTCCGGCCTTTCAACCCGTAGTACAATCCGCAAATTCTTGCCCATGACGGCAGGAAGCGTGACGCCAGTTGCGCCACGATGTCCGCGGACTAGGAGGTCTGCATGGATCATCGGGCCCTAGAGAATTCCTCAGTTTCTGCAAACCCATCGCAAGCTTGTGAAACCCACAAAGAAGGCCGTGGCACCTGGGTCCTGACCATTTACGGGATCTCGGGTTTGGCGTTGTTAGGAGTACTGGCCTACTATTTCTCGGCCTACGTTACTCATTAGCAGGGAAGCCCGACGAAGTTCAGCGGCGCGCGTCTGCTTTTTCGCGCGAGCAGGGGTTTGTGCGTCTTCTCCTGGTGCAAGTGCGGAAAGGCCTCGCATGCGCGCCCTAGGCAGTTCTGCGGACATGCTACAATGTGCCCCGCTGAACGTTTCTTCCGTAGTCTGACGATCGCCCAGCGGGTTCCCCACACTTCGTAGAAAATGGACTGATCCCTTTGGCCCAAGACCCTTCCAAGACTGCCACCGTGACTTACGCCGATGCCGGCGTCGACATCGAACGTGGCAACCGCACCAAGAAGCGGATCAAGTACCTGGCTCACAAAACCTTTACCCGAGGTGTGCTGGGCGAGGTTGGGGGCTTCGGCGCGTTGTTCGCCTTGGATAAGCAGAAGTACCTCGATCCCGTGCTGGTGTCGAGCGTGGATGGCGTGGGTACCAAGCTAAAAATCGCTTTTGGCATGAACGTGCACACCACCGTCGGTGCGGATCTCGTCAATCATTGCGTCAACGACATTGTGGTGCAGGGCGCCACGCCACTCTTCTTTATGGATTACTTGGCCACCGGCAAGCTGCAGCCGGAAATTGCCGAGCAGGTGGTCGAGGGCGTTTCGGTAGCTTGTAAACAGAACGGCTGCGCCCTGATCGGGGGCGAAACCGCCGAGATGCCCGGATTCTACCCGGAAGGGGAATACGATCTGGCTGGATTCATCGTGGGCGTGGTCGAGCGCGACCGCATTCTCACAGGAAAAACGGTTGAGCCGGGCGATGTGATCCTCGGCCTGCCTTCGAACGGCCTGCACACCAACGGCTACTCGCTCGCCCGCAAACTGCTCTTCGAAGTCGCCCGCTACACCGCCGACAGCTATGTGAATGAACTCAAGGGCAAAGTTGGCAATGAGCTGTTGCGCACGCACAAGAGCTATTGGCCGGTGGTGCGAAAGCTGATCGCCGGAGAATGCGTTTCCGCGCTGGCGCACATCACCGGCGGGGGCATCACGGAAAACCTTCCACGCGTGCTTCCTCGCGGCGTGGCCGCAGTCATTGAAACCAGTTCCTGGCAAGTGCCGCCCATCTTCGAGCATCTGCAAAAGCTCGGCAACATTCCTCAGGAGGAGATGTTCCGCACCTTCAACATGGGGCTAGGGATGCTGGTTGTGGTGCCGTCCAAGAAATTCAAGAAAGCGCAAACCGTGCTGGAGCGAGCTGGGGAAAAGGCCTACACCGTTGGTAGGATTGTGAAGGGCGAGCGCAAGGTGATGTACACGTAGGGTTTTGCGTTTCCCGGCGCCCTGCGCGGTTTATGGGCTTAGCCGCGGCCCAAGAATGAAGGGGCGCGAAGGTATACGAGGTTGCCCAGACAGTTTCCAGTTAGCGCGTCAGCAAATCCACCAGCTCCCGCACATCCGTCACCCGCAAATACTTCGCCAGCGCCGGATGCTTCTTCGCCACCGCTTCATACATCGCATAAGCCACATTGCGATAAGAGAAATGTCCCGCTGGCCCGCTTCGCAGCTCGGAAATGTAGACCACTTCGGCGAAATCCATCTTGAACAGCGTCCGCTTGCGGAAGCCTAGCGGAATCGCGTACTGCGAGTTTTCCTCCGCTTCCGGGCTGCCGCAACGTGCCAGTTTTTCAACCGCGGCTGCCGTGTGCGACATGACTGCGTCGTATTCCGCTCGCGCGCCCGCGGGTTCCAGTTCTTGCGGCGTGTCGTAACCGTGCTTGGTAGTGAAGTCCTGCCCGATCTGAATGCAGCGGCGATGGCGGTGCATGTCGCGGAAGCCGCCGATATCCATCAGGATGTCGAAGCGGAACTGCTGGCCGGCGCGGAAGGCGCGCAGCAGTTCGTCGTGGCGTCCGCGATGGCGCAGGCCCATGTCGATAATCTCCCGGCGAATCGCGTCGCCCACCGCGTGAATGGCCATGCGAATCTGGCGATAGGGATAATGGCAATGCTCGTAGACAAGAGTCGCAGCCAGTTCCACTTCCAAAGGCTCATCATCGTCCAGCAAATCAACAACCGGAGCCGGAGCGATGGGCAAATCTCCCATCAACTCGGATGCCACATGGCGCAATTCGCGGCGAGTTTCAATTTCGTAGGGATTCGGGTCCGCATACTTCACTAGGGTGGGGGCGACCCGCACTTCGCGCAGCAATTCTTGCTCGGCGCGGTCGCCTAGCTCCGGCGAAACAGCACGAATCTGGTTCACTAACTCTTGCAACGAATCCTGATTCACGTTGTACGCGGGCGATGTCGCCGCATTTTTCAGGAGCTCTCCCAAATGACGGAGTTCCCGGTGGGTATGCGAAAGAAGATGACTCACCTGCATTTCCAGCGTGCGCGCGTTGACGATTTCTCCCAGCGAAGTATTGACTGCAAGCGGAAGCAGGTAGCGCGAATAGTCGAATGCCCGCGCCCGCAAAGTACGGTCGTAGGCCTCTTGTTTCATTTCATCGGGCTTGGGAGTGATGTTGCACAAGTAGTGAAACATCCGCTGGGAGACAGTTTCGTATTGCGCGAAAAGGTCCTCGATCGTTTCGCGGTACACATCCCGAGCGAGAGCGGCGGACGAGTCGCCTGCCTCCACACGGGCTTCGCCGAATTCGGGCGTGAAGTAGCGGGCCTGCTTGAAATCCTGATAGCGTGTGGAGCGCTCCTGGCCATCCCAGCGCGACTCATCGGCCACCGTGATCGCTGCCAGAATCGAGAGCCGCTCAATCGCCAGCGCGATGTGCGCCAGGTCGGCGATGGATCGGTGTCCGTACTGAAAATAAAAGGTGTTGAGAAACTTCTCCGCTTTCTGCTGACTGATCTCCTTGAGCGATTCTTTCATGGAGAGCGCCGAGCGCGAATACTTGGCCATGGCATAGGCCTGAATCTCCGGCTCTACGCCGTAGACGGCATAAACCTCGACTGCAGGGTCGGAGGGCGCGATTGTGTCCGCGGGATTCGTATCGGCGGGAACGGAGGCTTCGGCGGTTTCAGGCATGGCGACGGAGCACCTCGAAGTGAGGAAGGTCAAATCTTACTGGCAGGATGGAGGAATGCGCAACGACGCATCACCCACATTCGACAACCAGCGACGAAAACGGGACAATTGCGACCGTGCATCCGGCTCTGCAATCGCTTTCCCACCGGCCCTGGCCGCCGCCTGCGGGCCCGTGGGTGATGGCTCAGACCTGGCATGATTTGCTGTTCGCCCATTGGCCAGTGGAGCCTTCGTCTTTGCGTGATCTGGTGCCGGCGCAGCTGCCCCTTGATATTTTCGATGGCCAAGCTTGGGTGGGCGTCATCCCGTTCCACATGAGCGGAATTCGCGCTCGCGGCTTGCCTCCGCTGCCTGGCCTGTCTCGCTTTCCGGAATTGAATGTCCGGACTTACGTGACTTTCGACGGCAGGCCAGGGGTCTATTTCTTCAGCCTTGACGCCGCCAACCTGGCTGCGGTGTGGACCGCGCGCAGGTTTTATCGCCTGCCTTATTTCCATGCACGCATGTTGAGTCAGGCCCAGCAGGAGAAGATCGTTTACGATTCAACTCGTCTGAAGGGCAGCGCCCGGTTCCGTGGAAGTTACCAGCCCACCGGCGCAATCCATTTTCGAGACGAGGGCAGCCTGGAACACTGGCTCACCGCCCGCTACTGCCTTTACACCACGAAAGGCGCTGACGTCTACCGCGCGGAGATTCATCACCTGCCTTGGCCGCTCCAGGATGCAGCGGCTGAAATCGAGGTCAACACCATGGCCGCGGCCGCCGGAATCACGCTTCCGCAAATTCCTCCCATCCTGCATTTCGCCGAGAGGCTGGAGGTGCTTATCTGGCCGCTGCGCCGGGCGCAATGAACCAGGACGACCTCCCGGGGTAGTGGTGCAGTTTGGTAGGGAAGCGAGCCAGACACGCGATTATTGCGTCGCACAAAAGCGCGACGCTAGGATGACTCCCAAACAGCACCACTGCCCCCCTCCGAGTTTTCTTGCTCAAGCCCCAGCCTTGCCCTATGCTGCCTTGGAGCTTCGAACGGGGCTGACGGTGATCAAGCGTTTACCACTCTTGCTGCGCCACGTGATGTACAACCTGCGGGGCGGCTTTCTGGTTCGCCCGCTGGCCATCGCGCTGGCGCTGGGCTCCGCGGGAGCGTTGCTCTCTGCGGCAGAAGAATCCTTCCCTGGGATCAGCGCGTGGGTGCCCAAGCTGCTTTTCCCGTCCCACTCCGACCCCCAGGTAGCGCAAGTCATTCTCAGCGATATCGCCACCTCGACCATGACGGTCGTGTCCATCGTGTTCGCCATCCTGCTAATGACGCTGACTCTGGCTTCCATGCAGTTTTCGCCGCGCATCCTGGTGAGCTTTGCGCGCGACCGGGTCACGCAGCGCACCCTGGGGTTGTTCTTGGGTACTTTTTCCTACTGCATGGCGGCGCTCCCAGCAGCGCGGTCGTTTCCTTCCCCATTCTCGCCCGTGGCCACGGTGCTGGGCGCGATGGTGCTTGCTTTCGCCTGCGTATGCGGGCTGTTGTATTTCATCCACCACATTTCGCAAGCCATCAGCGTGAACCACATCGTGGACCGGATCGCTTCCGAGACCGAGGCGGTGATCGACGATCTGATGCCCTGGCCCCACCGGTTTCCTCGCGCCAAAGACACGAATCCGTTCGATCCGAACGCATGGCCCGTAGGCGTGACGAACGAGGTCTCCGGCTATATCCGCTTTGTGGATACCGGGCGGCTGGTGAACCTGGCCAAGAACTATCGCGTGCAAGTGCACTCGCCGCGGCGGGTTGGCCACTTCGTTCCCGCGGGAATTCCGCTTCTGCTGGCATCGAAGCCGGAGCGGCTCACGCCGGATGCCGTGGCCGAGTTTCGCAGCGCCTTCGACATGGGTCCGGTGAGGACTTTGCAGCAGGATGTGGAGTTTGGCGTCCTGCAGATCGTTGACATTGCGCTGAAGGCGATCTCGCCCGCCGTCAATGACCCAACCAGCGCGATCACTTGCGTGGACCAACTGAGCCGCGTCATGATTCGCTTTGCTTCGCGGGAACCACCCGATTCGCTGCTGTTCGATCCACCCGGGGTGGTGCGGGTGAGCATCCCTTGGATCGGTTTCGATCGCCTGTTGGATTCGGCCTTCGAGCAGATAAGGCTTTATGCAAAAGGGGATGCGGCGGTTAGCCTGCGGCTGCTGCGTGCTTTGGGTGACGTGGCTGGCACCACGCAAGATCCCGCGTACCGAACGATTTTGGTCGAAAGAGGACGACGGGTGCTGGCGGGCTGCGCGGAAAACCTCAATGCGCAGGAGTTGGAAGCATTGCAGGAGCGCGCGGCGAGGTTGGAGAAACTGGGCGCGACGCCTGGTGCGGTCCATACGAAAGCGACTCTTTCTTCCCCCTCCTCACAGGGCTGACTTTGTCGAATCCGTGGTCGCCACGCAATGGCAGCTATAATGCAAGGTTTCTAGAGCTAAGGAGAAACAAGCATGCCGCTCTCCGGCCGTGTCGCGCTGGTCACCGGAGCCTCCCAGGGCATTGGCCGCGCCTGCGCTCTGAAGTTTGCCGCCAAAGGGGCCGCGGTCGCCGTCGCCGCGCGCAATCGGGAAAAGCTAAATGAGCTGGTGCAAGAAATCAGCGCCTGCGGCGGTAACGCCGCGGCGATTGCCATGGACGTTTCCGATGAAGACCAAATCAAGGCTGCCTTCAAAACGGCGCTCGCGCAATTCGGCAAGATCGACATTCTGGTGAACAACGCCGGCATCACCCGCGATCAACTGGTCATGCGCATGAAACGCGCCGACTGGGACGCGGTGCTCAACACCAATCTTACTTCGGCGTATCTATGCATCCAGCAGGTCATCGGTTCTATGCTGAAACAGCGCTGGGGACGCATCGTCAACATCGCCAGCATTTTCGGGCAGACCGGGCAAGCGGGTCAGGCGAACTACGCCGCCTCGAAGGCGGGCTTGATCGGGTTGACCATGGCCATCGCACGCGAAGTCGGGTCGCGCAACATCACCTGCAACGCGGTCGCGCCGGGATTCATCGACACCGCCATGACCTTGGCTCTGAGCGACGAGTTCAAGCAGAACGCGGTGAAAATGATTCCGCTCGGCCGCGTGGGCACGCCGGAAGATGTCGCCAATAGCGTCGCGTTTCTGGCGTCCGACGAAGCGGCTTATATTACCGGGCACGTATTGAACGTGAATGGCGGCATGCTCATGGGGTAATGACACGGAGACAGGAGCCGAGATCACGCCCTTGGACGTCCTTCGTGGGGATTCTCCTTTTTGTGCTCGCTGCTGCCTCTGCAAGCATGGGCGAGTCGGAGATTTGGATTCCCCGTAGCCCCGACGCCGACCCCCTTTACCGCATCCTTTCAAAGAAGGACGAAGGCCGCAGGCACAGAAAAGCAGGCTATATCGATTCGACGGGGAAGATTGTCATACCGTTCGTTGTGCCGTACTGGGGCGGCAATGTAGATGATGAGTTCCACGATGGCCGTCTGGAGGTCGCGACCGGAGATGGCGTGTATATCGATACTCACGGCCATAAGGCGATTCACCGCCGCTTCTATCGGGGTTGGGACTTTTCCGAAGGACTGGCAGCTGCGCTTGAGAAGGACGGGGGAAAATGGGGATACATTAAGACCAATGGTCAATTCGCAATAACGCCGCGTTTCCCAAGCTATCCCAACGGACACGTATCGTCTTTCGCAGAGGGACTGACGGCGATCGAAACGGAGGGCAAGGTCGGCTACATAGACCGCACGGGATCCTTTGTGATTCCGCAGAAGTTTCTTTACGGCGGCTCTTTCCACGACGGCATGGCGATTGTGGTTGTCGAGGGCCCCTGCTTTGCCTTTCTTTTCGGCGACTTGGTTCCTCTTCCGGCGGGGCTACGCCAAAGCGGCGCACTGTGCAAGTACTCATTCATCGACAGGGCTGGTTCTATCCTGTCCGGACGGTTCGATGGTGTAGAGGACTTCTCCGAAGGGGTTGCCCCTATTCAAGTCGGAAAATTGTGGGGTTACGTCGACAAGTCCGGGACAATCGTCGTGCCTCCGAGATTCAGCGCAGCCGTGCCGTTTTCGGATGGACTGGCCCTGGTTTCGGAGGGGAGCTTGTACGGCTATATCGACCACACCGGCTCGTACGTCATAAGACCGCAGTTCAAAGACGCTGAGAGCTTCGCGGAGGGTTTGGCTGTGGTGGGGGAACCCTTCAGGTGCTGGTACATAGATCGAAGCGGCAATCGGGCAATTCCGGGCGAATTCGTAGTTGCCAGTCCGTTTTTCAAAGGAGTTGCGCACGTGAAACCATTTACGGGGACCGATGACGACAAGGGTTGGGTTAGTGGCAGCCACGCGTACATCGATCGAAGCGGAAAGATCATATTCAGGGAAGATGACTAGACCTCCGTCACCCGCCGTTGATGGCCTACGTCTGGCCCGAGCGCAATCTCGCACACAAATCGCCCAGGTCCGCGAATTGTTTGTGGAATACGCCAAGTCCCTCAACTTCAGCTTGTGCTTTCAGAGTTTCGACCAGGAACTCGCCGGGTTACCGGGTGACTACGCGCCTCCTGACGGTTGTCTTCTTCTCGCCGAATACAACGGCAGCTTGGCAGGATGCGTGGCTCTGCACCGGCTGGATGCGGAGACTTGCGAGATGAAACGCCTCTACCTGCGCTCTGCATTTCGCGGAAAAGGTTTGGGCCGCGCCTTGGCGGAAACGGTGATCGCTCGGGCCCGGGAGTTGGGCTATAAGCGGATGCGGCTCGATACCGTCGAGCCGGTCATGCAAGATGCGGTGCGCCTGTATCGAGGGCTAGGCTTCACGGAAACTGCACCTTATCGGCCGAATCCCATTGCCGGCGCGCTGTACATGGAATTGCCGCTCTAAAGGGACCGGCGGCACTCGGCCCAGGATTCTCCGGCGGGCCGAGTTCCAGAGAGGGTTTCATGGAAATAAATTTCCACTTGCCAGACGGTACTACTCTGGTTACTATGCACCCATCCTGCGGGATGCCTCGGTGACCGCTTTCTCTATGAACATCGGCGAGACGATCAGGAATTTCCGCTTAGATAAAGGAATGTCCCAGGGCGACATTGAAAAGCGCACCGGGTTGCTGCGTTGTTATCTGTCGCGCGTCGAAAACGGCCATACCATCCCCTCGTTGGACACGCTGGCTAAGATCGCCGGCGCCATGGAACTTCCTCTGTCGCACTTTTTCGCCGATTCCGGGCACAGCAATGGCTCCAAGGGATTGCCCCAGCTTTCCGACGACGAAGTCCGCTTCCTGAGCCAAATCCGCCGCTACGCCGTCAGCCTGAACGACAGCGACCGCAAGCTGGTGCTTGCCATGGTGAAAAAGATGGCGGCCGGCGCGGGGAAGTGAGCTATTAGCTTCTAGCTTCTGGCTGTTAGCTCAAACCATGGAACCCTTGAATCCTGGACAACCGCAAAGCCCTGCGGAGGTCTTGATTCATGGGTGGGTTGAGGCTAAGAGCTTAGGAGCTAACAGCTAGAAGCTGCTCCTGATTACTTTCGTTCCGACCCTTCCGTGGCCGTTAGAAACCTCCTATCCTGCCCCCGCAACCCCTAAACTCTACGGTGGGGATATCCTTTGACCATCGATGAGGAATTGACTCTTTTGGAGTCGCAGCTGCGCCGGCTGAAAATCGAGTACGAGGTCTATTTCAGCAATCCCACCAAGAAGCCCCCCACCGACATCGAGTGGAAGGTGCTCAGTTTGCTGCGCAAGTTCAGCGACGGGGTGCGGTTGAGTTTTGCCCAGCGTTTCCGCTACAACGAAATGGCGCAGCGCTACGCCATCTACAGCGACCTGTGGCGCAAGAAGAGCCGCATTCGTGAGGAGGGCTACCGGCGTCCGCAGGATGCGCTGCTCTCGATCCAAGGTGTACGCGAGGAGGAGCACGAAGAGCGCAAGGTCTACGGGGTCAGCCATGCCGCGCTTGCCGCCGCCGCCGGGGCCAGCGCGGACGAAAACATCACGGTGCAGTGTTCCGACGCCCGCCTTGAGCACGACAGCGTGGTCAAGCTTTACCATGCCCTGACCGAAGCCAAGAAGAAGGCCGGAGAATCGGTCTCTGGCAACCTCGACAGTTTCACTTCCTTCGTGCAGAAGAAGACCGACCAGATCCGCAAAGAGTATGGCTGCCCCAGCGTCGAATACACTGTCGAGATGGAGAATGGCCACGTCCGCCTGAAGGCCCGCGCCAAGGTCTAAACAAACTTCGGTTGCAATGCGCCAGCCTTAAGTAGTCCGAAAAACCTCCACAGGCCTCTTGCTGATAGAATTTCTCGCTGCCACAAATCGCAGCCGAGGCCTGTCATGTCTGAGACCCAAGCCCGGACTGAAGCGAAGATTCAGCGCGCCATCCTCAGCGTCACCGATAAGACGGGACTGGTCGAATTCTCCCGCAAACTATCCGGCCTGGGAGTGGAACTGATTTCGACCGGCGGCACCGCCAAACTGTTGCGCGAATCGGGTGTTCCGGTGAAAGACATCTCCGAGCTGACGGGATTCCCGGAAATGCTCGATGGCCGGGTGAAGACGCTGCATCCCAAGGTGCACGGCGGCATTCTGCACCGTCGCGAAAATCCGCTGCACCGCAACGCGGTCGCCGAACACGGCATTCAGCCGATCGACATGGTCGTGGTGAACCTTTACGCCTTCGAGAAAACCGCGGCCAAGCCGGGCGTCCCTTTTGACGAATTGATCGAAAACATCGACATCGGCGGGCCTTCGATGATTCGTTCCGCCGCCAAGAATTTTCAGGATGTGGCCGTCGTCACTTCGCCCATTGATTACAACGACGTAGTAGAGGAGATGGCCGCTTCCGGCGGAGCGCTTTCCGCGGCTACGAAATGGCGTCTGGCGCAAAAAGCGTTTGCGACCACGGCCGCTTACGATTCCGCAATCGCTTCCACGCTCGAGCGCATCAGCGCCAACGGCCATTTTGAGTTTCATCCCGAAGCGGGCTTCCCGCAGACGCTGCGCTTGTCATTCAACAAAATCATGGACCTGCGCTACGGCGAAAACCCGCATCAGAAAGCGGCCATGTATTCCGATGGCTCAGCCGCCGGGGTGGCGAACGCACGTCAGCTGCAAGGCAAGGAGCTTTCCTATAACAACATCGTCGATCTGCAAGCAGCCTGGGATCTGGCTCAGGAATTTGACGAGCCCATGTGCGCCATCATCAAGCACACCAACCCTTGCGGGGCCGCAACCGGCAAAAACCTGTCCGAGGCTTACAAAAAAGCTCTGGAAGCCGATCCCGTTTCCGCGTATGGCGGTGTGATCGGCGTGAACCGCCCAGTGGACGCCGCGGCTGCCGCCGAAATGGCGAAGCTCTTCGTGGAAGCGATCGCCGCACCCGCATTCGACGATGCCGCGAAAACGGCGTTTGCCTCCAGGAAGAATCTTCGGCTCCTGGAAATCGTTCCTGCCCCGGAGAAATGGGTGTTGAAGAATGTCTCGGGCGGAATCCTGGTGCAAGACGCAGACATCCGTCCGCTAACCGAAAGCGATTTGAAAGCGGTCACCAAGCGCCCGCCCACGGCGGAAGAAAAGCGCGCCCTGTTGTTTGCCTGGAAAGTCTGCAAGCACGTGAAGTCCAACGCGATTCTGTACGCTCGCGACGGCCAGACGGTAGGCGTGGGTGCGGGCCAAATGAGCCGCGTAGACTCCTGCAAGATTGGCGCCATGAAAGCCATTTTGCCGCTCCAAGGCACGGTGGCCGCTTCCGACGCCTATTTTCCATTCCCCGACGGCGTCGAGGAGATCGCCAAGGCCGGTGCTACGGCCATCATCCAGCCGGGCGGGTCCGTCCGTGATCCGGAAGTGATTGCCGCCGCCGATCGGCTGGGATTGGCCATGATCGTCACCGGCGTCCGGCACTTTCGGCATTAGAATTCTTGATTTGCCGGAACCGGATGCCAGCCTCGAATCGGCCGGGTTTCCCCACTCCGATAACAGTTCTTTACACTTCGTCAATGCGAAAACCGCTTTTTCGGCAATTCTAGTAGTCGTTGTACCTCCGATCACGAATCAACCCCTTTTCATAGGGGCCTTTTTGCCTTCGCGGCCACGGTCAGGGTTTACAATACTTTGAGCACCCGCACTTGGCGGTTTAGCATCCAACCCGTATGACTTTGGGGATCCGAAGGTTTGGAATGAAAAGTATTCATCAGCCCATGCTCGTACTTTTATTGGCGGCCGGCGTTTTCGCGCAGCAGACTCCAGCCGCTTCCAGCTCCAATACCGCGAGCCCCCGCAAAGTCGATCGCGCAGCGGCCTACTACCACTACGCGCTGGCTCATATGTACGAGGAGCAGTTGGGATATGGCCGCAGCGATATGGCAACCAAGGCCATTGACGAATACCGCCAGGCCATCGACGCCGACCCGACATCTGAGTATCTTACCTCGGCCTTGGCCGAGATGTACGTAAAGACGGGCCGCATCCGCGATGCCGTGCTGCAAGCGCAGGACATCCTCAAGCGCGATCCCAACAACCTGGAAGCGCATAAGCTGCTCGGCCGCATTTATCTCAAGTCGCTCGGCGACATGCAAGAGGGCAGCGGTTCCGACAACGTACTCAAACTCGCTATCGAACAATACGAGCAGGTTGTCAAAATCGAGCCCGACAGCGTGGATGACCATCTGCTCCTCGGCCGTTTGTACAAGGTGAATCACGACCAGCTCAAAGCGGAGAGCGAATTCAAGACAGCGATCCAACTGGAGCCCGATTCCGAGGAGGCCGTCACCATGCTGGCCTACCTCTACAACGACGAAGGCGACACCACGCGCGCGGCCAAGGTGCTGAGTTCGATTCCGGATTCCGCTCGTTCCGCGCGCTTGTATTCTGCGCTGGGCTACACCTACGAACAGCAGAAGCAATACAAGCAGGCCATTGATGCCTACCGGCATGCCATCGACCTGGATCGCGACAATCTCGACGCCATCCGCGGACTGGCGCAAAACTTGATGAACGACGGCCAGACGGACGCCGCTCTCGAGCAGTACAAGATCATCGCCGACGCCAACCCCGAAGACGCCGAAACCTACGTGAGCATGGGCGAGATTTACCTGAGAAACGGCCAATTCGATTTAGCGCTGGAGAACCTCAAAAAAGCCGAATCTCTGGTGCCTTATTCGGACAAAGTGTCCTACTACATCGCCAGCGTTTACCACGCGCAGGGCCAGTACGACCAAGCTATCCAGGTATTGCAGGACTTGCTAAAACGCACGGAAAAAGCAGATGACAGCTATACCCAGGAGGAAAAAGACAACCGCAGCGTTTTCCTGGAGCGGCTGGGCACGATCTATCGGGACAGCGGCAATGATCAAATGGCGCTGGATACGTTCCACAAGATGCTGACGCTGGGCGACGACAATGCGGAGCGCGGTTACGAGGCGATTGTCGACACCTACCGCGAAGCCAAACAGTGGCCCCAGGCGACCGATGCCGCTAAGGAAGCGACGCAAAAGCTGCCCAATGACCGCGGCCTGAAGATGGTCTACGCGGCGCAACTGGCCGATATGGGCCAGCCGGATGAGGGTCTGCGCCAGGTCCGCGCCCTGCTCAAAGGCACGCCTGACGATCGTGAGGTCTACATCGCGCTGTCGCAAATGTACAGCCGTCTCAAGCGCTGGCCCGAGGCCGACGAGGCTCTCGGCAAAGCCGACCAGCTTTCCACCAAGCCCGAGGACAAAGAAGGGATCGCTTATTTGCGCGGAGCGGACTTCGAGCGCCAGAAGAAGTACGACCAGGCTGAGGATACGTTCCGCAAAATACTGACGGCCGATCCGCAAAGCGCACCCACGCTCAACTACCTGGGATACATGCTCGCCGATCGCGGAATGAAACTGGATGAGGCGCTGGGCATGATTCAGAAAGCGGTGAATCTTGATCCCGCCAACGGCGCCTATCTCGACTCGCTCGGCTGGGCCTACTTCCGCCTGGGAAAATATGACTTGGCGGAAGAAAACCTGATCAAAGCTTCGCAGCACAACATGGGAAGCGACCCCACCGTGCAGGATCACCTGGGGGACCTCTACCAGAAAACCGGACGCCTCAAGCTGGCGGCTTCGCACTGGGAACGCGCGCTCGAAGAGTGGAACAAGACCATCGCCGCGGAAGTGGACACCGACGACATGGCCCAGGTCCAGAAGAAACTCGAATCCGCGAAGATCAAGCTGGCCAAGGAAGATCCGGGCAGCAAGTAGGCGCTAGACCGCCGACTGAGTGCTGAGTGCTGAGTGCTATTCTTCTCCCATGCTGGCCGACTACGCCGTCCGAGTGGAACAATCCCGCGGACGCCGCTGTCCCGAGCCTCATCACCCCTATCGCAACGACTTCCAGCGCGACCGCGACCGGGTCATCCATTCGCGCGCTTTTCGCCGTCTTGAAGCCAAGACGCAGGTCTTCACCCGCCGCTATTCCGACCACTTCCGCAATCGCCTGACCCACACCATCGAAGTGGCGCAGATCGCCCGCACTATCGCGGCGCAGCTTCGGCTGAATGTGGATTTGGTTGAAGCCCTCGCCCTGGTTCACGATGTGGGCCATCCCCCCTTTGGTCATGCTGGTGAAAAGGCGCTGGATGCTGCGATGCGCCGGCACGGTTTTTCTTTCGACCACAATCTGCACGCGCTGCGCATTGTCGAAGATTTCGAATTGCGCTATGCGGCATTTCGCGGGCTTAATCTCACGTTCGAGGTGCGCGAAGGGATCATCAAGCACTCGCACGACTACCGTGCCGACGAGTTCCCTGAGTTGGCCGAGTATCTGCTCGATCAGCGTCCGCCGCTAGAGGCCCAACTCATCGATCTGGCCGATGAAATCGCCTATGTTACCGCCGACCTCGACGACGGTTACGAGGCACGCCTGCTCACGCTGAATGAGATTCGAAATGGGGTTCCGGTCTTCGAGCGCTTCTACCGCGAGGCCGACCAGCTCTACCCTGACGCCATGGAGAAACTGAAATTCAACGAAGCGCTCAAGCGCATGTTGGATCGCCTGGTGGGCGATCTGATCCGCAACACCGAAGATCAAATTCGGAGAGCGGGCGTCGCAACCCTGGCCGCCGTCCGCGCTTGTCCCCATAGGCTAGCCGCTTTGAGCCCGGAGGTTGAGCAGGAGCGCGCCGCGGCAAAGAACTTCCTGCACCAAAATCTCTACTTCAGTGCGGCGCTTGAGCCCGAGAAAAACGACGCCGAACGAGTGATCAGGGAATTGTTCAACTTCTGGATGACTGAGCCGGGAGAACTACCGTCTGCCTATCAGGAAAAGGCCAAATACGAAGCGCTGCCGCGAATTGTGTGTGACTACATTGCGGGCATGACCGACAATTTCATCCACCAGCAGTATGAAAAATGTTGCGGATAGCGAGCCCTCCCGACCAAGCCCGCCCCGAATTCCTGCAACCGATCGTTGCGCGGGACCAGCCGGCCACCCACGCATTTTTTATATTCGGCCTTTGCCAAAATTACCCGGAGCGGAGTTTTTTGTGTTGCAAACCGCAGTTTGGCGCTACAATGTTATTGCAAAATAAAGACTTAGCGACCGGGCAGTTTGGCATTCGACATGTAACACATGGGGCAGGCCCTATTTGTTAGGACCGAAGGTTCTGGCCATTCGCTGCGTCGGCTTGGCCGTAGTGGTTTTGAGGACGCAAATAAAAAATATGCCCGTATGGGCTGGAGTGGAGCCCCAACGCTCCCCACTCGGAAGGAAGTCGATTATGAAGACACGAATGCTTGTCATCTTCTCGCTGGCGATTGTGCTCGCTCTCCCGGCCTTTGCCCAGCAGTCCAGTTCGACCACACAACCGGCGGCCGCCGCTGACCAGACCGCTCCCGCTTCCCAGCCACAGACCGTGGGCGCCACCGGCAAAGAGCCGTTGCAGCCCATGACCCACGAGGGTTTCTGGGGCCGGGTGAATCCGTTTGCCCGCAAGAAGTACGTGCAGCGCCAGGTTCAGCCTATTCAGGATCGGGTCAACGAACTCGATGAGCTGACCGCGGCCAACACCAAGATGATCAAGGACGTGGATGCCCGCGCCCAGCAAGGCATTCAGCTGGCTTCGAACAAAGCCGACGAAGCCGACCAGCATGCCATCGATGCCGGCAACAAGGCGCAAATGGCGCAGCAGACCGCGACCGCAGCCACCACGCGCCTCACCACGGTTGAGACTGTAGTTGGCAATATCGACCAGTACAAGGCCGCCACGCAGACCGAGATTCGCTTCCGTCCCGGCCAGAGCGTGCTGAGCAAGAAAGCCAAGGACGCGCTTGACGAAATGGCCACCCCGCTGAAGGATCAGCGTGGCTACATCGTGGAAGTGCAAGGCTTCTCCTCCGGCCGCGGCCAGGCCGCGATCGCCACCTCGCAAAAAATGGCAGATTCGGTGGTAAGATACCTCGTGCTTAACCATGAGATTCCGGTTTACCGGATCTATGAAGTAGGCATGGGCAACGCACCCGTAGCTGCGGACGATGGCAGCGCCAAGCGCACCAGCGGCGGGCGGGTTGAAATCAGCCTGTTGAAGAACGATCTTGAGCAGTTGGCTGCGACCACGAGCGCTCCAACCAGCGCTCCGGCCCCGGCGACGCAACCGGCTCCTGCGCCGCAGCAATAACAAGCTAGGACGACGGGCTCACGCCCGGCGCCCTCCCCCAGAAGGCCTCCCGTTTTCGGCGGGAGGCTTTTTGTTTGCCCGTCTTACTGTTTCGGGACAAGGCACCCGTTGGTCCTTTGTCACAAAAGGAAGCCATGCCCGGCGTGTAGAATCGGCCCTGAATGCAGAATTTCACCGCTCATCCTGAAGCCGCTCCCGCGCCAGCGGACCGCCGCAGTTTCGCCAGCCGCTTCCTGCGCCTGCTCAACCCGGCGCATCAGCACACCGCCTTTTCCGCGACCGTGCTGGTGATGGGCGCAGTCATGCTCTCGCGGGTCTTCGGCTTCCTGCGCGAGGCTTATATTGCCTGGGCCTTCGGCGCGACCTCCCTGACCGATGCCTACAACGCCGGCTTCACCATCCCCGACTGGCTGAACTACATTGTGGCCGGGGGCACGGTTTCCATCACCTTCATCGCCATCTATACCCGCTTTTTGGCCGAAGGGAAAGACGACGAGGCCCACAAAACCTTCTCCGTAATCATCACCGTCATGACGGCCGTCCTGATAGTAGGGATTATTTTGGCTGCGATCTTCGCGCCCCAGCTCGACGGCTGGTTTTTTGGAGGGAAGGACGGATTCGACGCCGAGAAACTGGCCATCTGCATTCACTTGACACGAATTCTTCTTCCGGCTCAGCTGTTTTTTTATGTGGGCGGCGTGGTTTCGGCGGTGCTGTATTCCCGGCGGCTGTTTTTTCTGCCTGCGTTCGGGCCGCTGATTTACAACCTCGCGATTATTCTCGGCGGCGTGTTCTTCCGGCACCGATTCGGCATCGCATCGTTGGCCTACGGCGCCGTGGGCGGCAGTTTCATTGGAATTTTTCTGATCAATGCCATCGGAGCGGCCCGGGTGGGCGCGCGCTACCGGGTGTCCTTCGATATTCACAATGCCGCGTTTCGCGAATGGGTGCGGCTCTCCATTCCGCTGATGCTGGGCGTGTCGCTGGTCAGCGCGGACGACTGGATCCTGCGCTACTTCGCCAAGCACTTTGTGGGCGACATCACTCGCCTCACTTACGCCAAACGCTTGTTCGCCGTGCCCATCTCCGTGCTCGGGCAAGCGGCGGGGCAAGCTTCCTTGCCGTTTTTCGCGCGTCTGATCGGCGAAAGACGCATGCGAGAATTCTCCGATACCGTGAACGGATCGGTATACCGGATCACGGCGACTTCGTTGCTCGCCAGCAGTTTCATGATGAGTGCCGCTCTGCCGCTGGTCGACCTGCTCTACCGTCGCGGCCGGCTCACCTTCTTCGATTCCCGCGAAATTGCGATCTACTTCTTTCTGTTTTCGCTGTCGTTGGCCTTCTGGTCGGCGCAAGCGCTCTACGCGCGCGGCTTCTATGCCGCCGGCGACACGCTTACGCCCATGCTGGCCAGCACGCTGATCACGGTCGCCTCGATCCCCATGTACGCCGCTCTGTTCCGCACGTTGTCGACCGCGGGGCTGGCCATGGCCTCCGATCTGGGGATTGCGGTGAACTGCCTGGCCATGGCCCTGCTCCTGCACCGCCGCAAGCTGGTTTCATTCACTCAATTGCAGTGGGGAGAGATTGCTAAGGCAGCAGTGACCGCGGTGTTCGCCGGCTTCGTAAGCTACGAGATGGTGCGTGCGGTGATGGTGAATGGCAGTAAGGTGGGCGACGTAAAGGCGCTTGCCCTCGGCGGATTTACGTGGCTGGGAGCCATCGCGGCCGGCCTGTGGCTCACTCGCTCGTCTTTGCCGGGGGATTTGCGGCGCCGCAAAGCTCCAGCTTTTCCCCGCGTAGCCGAGAGCGAGGCGGAGGTATTGCCCAAGAGCCTCGATCCCTAGGTTCGCCACAATTCACGATGCCTTGGAGACGGCGCCTTTGGGAAGGGCACGCGGGTGATGTTGGCTCCCCGCGCGGTGCTACAACGCCTCGACTCGCTGCTGCAGATCGCGCGCGATTCGCTCCGGATCTTCGTCTATCGCAAATCGAACCGGTACTCCGATCTTGACTTGAATCTTTCCAACGGGCGCGTGTTTCTTCCCCGCTTGCTTCAACTCGAATAAGCCGTCAATCCGCATGGGCACGACCGGCAGCGAGAGATTATTCGCCAGCAGACCGATACCGGCGCGAAACGGATTCATCTTTCCATCCTGGGTGTGCCGCCCTTCGGGGAACACCAGCACACTATAGCCGCGGTCCGCGCATTCCCCGGCGTAAGCAAAGCTTCCCCGGAAACCAGCCTCTTGCGGCAATGGAAAGAGATTGAGCAAAGCCACGCCCAGAGCCCACTTCAGCCGGTCGTAAACGCGGGCGAAAATATTGCGCGTGGCGGGAGGCGTTCGCAAGGCTTCCAGCGCCTCGCCCCGCGTGGCCGTGGCCAGCTTGCGGCCAAGACGCGCCGGCAAGGCGGTCTTGATGAATCCGAAATCCACATCGCTGACGTGATTGCAAACCACCAGCACCGGTCCTTGCACCGAACGGAGATTCCTGCGTCCTTCCACATGGGGCCGTCCCAGCAGAAAGACGGCGGGACGCAGCAACAAATAGTGTGCGGCGAGCCGAATCCAAGTGGCCGGCCAGCGTTGTACCCATCGCGGATAGTGGTATTCGGCGCGCCCCGGCGTTTTGCCTTGCAACATCTTTTCCAAATCCCCGACCGTGTTCACGGCGGAGAAGCGGGCATCGCTAAGATCCAGCTGGTAGCGATCTTCGAGGGCGCTTAGCAACTCCACCCGGTCGAGCGAACTGAGGTTGAGGTCGGCTTCGAGATTGGCCGCTGAAGACAACACCAAAGAACTTCTTCCAGAAATCTTCTTGATCAATTCGGCCAGCGGCCCCGCAGGCATTTCCGCGGAAGGCGTTGCCGACAGCTTGTTTTGAACCACTTCCTGAATCAGATTGCTGCGCGGTTTTTGCGTGGACGTGCGGGGGAAATCTTCCTCCGGCCAGACGAACCACACTCGCATGCGTTGGTATTCGGCTAACGATTCGTTAGCGCGCTTCACCACCGCTTCGGCGTCTGAATTGTGGTCACGCAGAATCATTACAGCACAAGCATCGGCGTTCCCGCCGCGGGGCAGCGCGATGACCACGCAATCTTTCACCTGGGGCTGGCGGCGCAGCGCTGCCTCCAGGTCTTCGGGGTAAACATTCATGCCCGCCGGAGTGACAATGACATTCTTCCTCCGTCCCTTGAAATACAGGTTGCCGTCGGCGTCGAGTTCGCCGATATCTCCCGTGCCATACCAGCCTTCCTCGCTAGCGACCGGCTGCAGTTCCTTGCCATCCCAATATCCCGCCGCCACGCCGCCGCCGCGCACCAGGATTTCTCCATCCGGCGACAACTTCACCTCGCGCCCCGCCAGCACCTTTCCAATCGAGCCTTGCCCCAAATGAAAGGGATGGTTCACGCTGATGATGGAGGTGGTTTCGGTGAGGCCGTAGCCTTGAATGACGGCATAACCCAGGCGATCCCAGAATTTCTCCGTGTCCCGGTCCAGCGCTGCGCCGCCCGAGATGAACGCCCAAAACTTCCAACCGAATTGACCGCGCACCCGCCGGAAAATCCACCAGCGCCGCAGAAAATGCTTGCCTTCGGACTGTTGAAAACGGCGCTGAAATCTTTCCAAGCGGTTCTGGTCCGCGAGATCGCGCTCGATTTTTTCTTTCAAAGACTGCAGCAGACGCGGCACCGCAACCAGCACGGAAACCCGCTCGCGGTGAACCGTGGCAATTACTTCAGAGGGCTTAAGAGTGTCTTGAAAGACCACGGTTCCACCCAAAAGCTGCGGGAGAAAAATTCCCAGGAATTGTCCGAACACGTGGCTGAGCGGCAACAGATTGAGAAAGCGGATGGGATGAACGAAGCGCTCGTATTTCAGATACTTGCTAATCTCAGTTTCAAGGGGAGCGACGTTGGCCAAAACATTTCCATGCGTGATGACCACACCCTTCGGTTCTGCGGTTGTCCCGGAGGTAAAAACAATCTCCAACGCATCCTGCGGCGTAACCGGCGCCGTGGAATACTGTGAAGGGGAATGCCGGGCTAAGCTTTCCTTTAAATCGTCGAGAATCAAAGCGGGCATGCTGCCAATTTGGCAGGCATGTGATCGCGAACACACCATCAGTTTCGCGCCGGCTTGCCCGGAAACGCGCAGGGCGAAATCCGTGGTGGCGGCGTCGTCCATGGGAACTACGATCGCGCCCAGAACAGCGCAGCCGAAGAATACCGAAACCCATTCCGCGGAGTTCGGCCCCAAGAGCAGGACCCGGTCGCCCTTGCAAATTTTTCGCGCGCGCAGTTCGCGGGCAAAGCGGAATGCAGTCTCCGCCACTTCCCGGTAGGACCAGCGCATGGCGCGATAGCCATGGCGCTGCACGTAGGCAGGTTCGTTCCCTTTCTTTAGGAAATCGTCCAGGTACTCGACGAGGGAGGTTCGTGCCATGCTAGGTTCGCAGCCGTGCCTGCTTAGGAGAGAAGTTCGACAAAAGCTGGAGAAACTCCACTAAATGCGGGGGCGCCGGCTGATTTCGTAACGTAACCGCGTGCCACTGCCGGCGGACTTCGCGATTGCTCAGGTGGCGGACCGCGACTTTGCCTGCCTCGGCGTACGGTCCAACCGCCCAATGCGCCAACAGCGCAACCCCGGTTCCGGCGGCGGCCAGCTCAATGATGGCTTCGGTCAATGGAACCTCGATAATCCGCTCCGGCTCAACGCCCGCTGGCCGCATGACTTTGGTGAGCAATGTGCTCTCCTCGCGCGGCGGGTAGCACAACACTGTCTCTCCGGCCAGATCGCGGGCCTGCACGGAACTGGAGGACGCCAGCCGATGTGCGTGAGCCATCACCAGGACCATTTCATCCTCAAACATGGGAGTCAACCGGAGACACTTGTTGCGCGGCGGATCGCTCAGAATCGCCACGTCCAGCTTGCCCTCAAGTAGCGCCTTGGACGGATTGAAAGTGGCCTGGGCATCGATGCTAATCTCAATGCGCCGGAATTTGTGGTGGAACTTCTGCAGCACCGACGGCAGCCAGTGATAGCAGGTGTAGCACTCCGTGCTCAAGCGGATGACGCCCCGCGTGGCGCCATTGAGCCCGTCGATCTGCGATTCCACGCTTGCCATTTCCTCCAGCACGCGCTGCGCTGAGACGACCAGCTTTTCCCCCGCCGGAGTCAGCACCATTTTCTTTCCCAGACGCAGAAAAAGTGCGGTGCCCAGCTTTTCCTCCGCGTCGCGCAGTTGGTGGCTTAGCGCGGATTGTGTCAAATGCAGGCGTTTGCCGGCCTCGGTCACGCTGCCGGTTTCGGCGATCGCCTGCAGCAGTTTCAGATGGCGAACTTCCAGTTTCACTCCCATACACATGAGCATAGTTCATTCATGTGATGAAAACAAACAATAATTCTAATGGATGAGAAATGCGTCTAACTGTTAGCGGCGTGAAAAAGAAGTTCGAACGCAAGGAGCGGATGGCGCCGGCCTTAGTTTCACGGCACAGTCGTTTCCAGCGCGCGTAAAGACTTTCGCCGCACCACAAGATGCAGCTTGACCTGTCCATTGGCAGAGGGCTCATCGTGAAATCTAAGGGTGGCGACTGAATTGAAGGAGAGATCATGAAACCAATTGCACGGACGATCACTAAACTTCTATTGACTGTTATGTTGTTCGCAGGATTGGCGCAAGCGCAATACGCAGCTCAGGTGGCCAACGTGGATATTCCGTTTGAGTTCAACGTGGGCAAGAAGACGCTCCCCGCCGGGAACTACTCGGTCACTCGCACGGCTACGGGTCGGCTCGTCCTGCGCGACGCACAGGCAGGCGTGGTGGCCATCGTATTTACGCACAGCGTGCAGGCGGCGGCTTCACGTGCCGAACCCACGCTGGTCTTTCGCACCGACGGCGGGCAGCACGTCCTCGCCCAGGTCTGGTTCAGCAACAGCAAGTACGGCAATGAATTGGCGCCAACCAAACCGCGACTTGCCATGGCGAAGGTCCAAGCTGGGAAGAGCCAAGCGGCGAGCCAGCCCTAGAGGCTCGACGTACGATCGAGCTTGGCGGAACCGGCTGCTTGCGAGCCGGGAGGCACTATGAACTCGAGCACAAACGGAAACGGCGGATTACAACCCGGGGCGGACGCCCACGTGCGCGAGGTGGTCCGTTCCGCCCAAACTGAGCTGCATCAGCTCTTGCGGCAGCGCGCCGAAATCATGAAACGCATCGGCACCATCAAGCAAACGCTGAGCGGCTTGGCGAATCTATTTGGCGACTGGCTGCTCGACGACGAGTTGCTGGTGCTGCTGGATCGCAAGACCACGCGTCACTCTGGGTTCACTCGCGCCTGCCGCCTAGAATTGATGAACTCGGCAACGCCACTGAGTGCGCGGCAGATCTGCGAGCAGCTCCAAAGCAAGCATCCCGAGCTACGCCAGCGCCACAAGAACCTGTATGCCTCGGTCACAACCGTCCTCGGGCGCCTGGTCGAGTACGCCGAGGCGCGAACTTTTCTGCCGGCGGATGAACAACGCCTCTGGCAGTGGGTCGCGGAGTCGAACAACGCTGGAGAAGGGGTTCGTGAGCCTGATGAGGCCGGTACCCCCTCGGAGCTAGACGCGTGACGCGGTTTTGCCCCGCCATTTTGCTCTCAACGCCTTTCCCCCTGACTCGTTGTGCCGCCTCCGGTTAGCCCGCTGGTTCCCTCGGTAACTCTTTCGTACACTCACTCCTGGTAACCCTTAGTAACCATACGAATGCCGCTGCCCAGCCGTACAATGGGCCTTGTCCGAAGGACCATCCTCCCGCATGACCAGATATTGCCGATTGCGACGTCAGGCAGTCGGAGAGTCTTTTCGCGGAGGACTGGACCCTCGGAACGCACGGCTTCCGGAGTAGCACTCTATGGCGTTTGGTTTTGGCTTCAACAAGCAGAAGGTTCTCAACTCGGCGGAGAAGTTCGTCCAGCAGGGGAAGCTGCAGAACGCCATCACGGAATACGAAAAGATCCTCAAGGCGGACCCGAAAGATCTCACCGTCCAGAATACTGTCGGAGACCTTTACTCGCGGCTGGGCGAAAGCGAAAAGGCGGTCGAGTGCTTCAAGAGCGTAGGCGACGCCTACGCGGCGCAGGGCTTCACCGTCAAAGCCATCGCCATGTACAAGAAACTGAGCAAACTGAAGTCCTCGCTGGACTCGGTACTCAGGCTGGCCGAACTCTATACCCAGCAAGGCCTATTCAACGACGCTCGTGCGCAGTACAAGCAGGTGGCGGAGGAATTCCTCCGCACCGGCGAAATGGACCAGGCCGCCCGTATTTTCCAGAAGATCCTGGAAATGGATCCGGACAATGTCGCCATGCGGACGAAACTCGCCGAAGTTTACCTGCGCCTGGGAAAGAAGACGGAGGCATGGCAGATATTCTCCACCGCCGCCGAAAGCCTGCGGGCGCGCGGGGCCACCGGCGCCGCCGAGGAAGTCGTGCAGCGCATGCTTACTCTTGAACCCGGCAACAGCGAAGCGCTTCTGCTACGTGGCAGTATGGCCTTCGATGCGGGCGACATCCCCGGCGCCATCCAGTACCTGGAAAGAGTTGCCGACCTCGATTCCCATGCCGATGGATTACGCACGCTGTTGCAAGCCTATGCGCAGGCCGGTCGCTTGCCGGAAGCGGCAAACCTGGCCGCCAAACTGGTTTCGGTGCACAACGATATTGAAGCGATTATTCGTTACTCGGACGCGCTCATGGCGGGCGGCCGGTTCGACAGTGTGTTGCAAATTTACGCGCAATACTCCGATCAACTGCTGGCGGCCAATCAGCCCAAAATGGTGGAAACGCTGCACGCCCTCATTGGGCATTTCCGGGGGAATACAGCCGCTCTGGAGCGCCTTCTCGCGCTCCTCAATAAGGCTGGCGAGAGCACCCATCTCACCGAAATCTACGAGCTTCTCGCCCACGCCTGTGTGCAGTCGGGCGAGTTGGAAAAGGCCCGCGACTACTACCTGAAACTTACCCAGCTGGAACCGCAAAATAGTTTGCACTCGCGCAACTACCAGCAGGTGTGCGAACGCTTGGGAGGAAGTGAGGCCGGTCCCGCGCTCATCAGCGTGGAAGAAGGGGCGTCGCTGGTGGATGAACTCGAGGCCACCGCGCCCTTCATCGATCAGCGTTATTCCGACGAGGTCGCCCTCGCGGTTCGCGCCGCCCTCACCGACGCTGAGCTGTTCACCTCTTACAATATCCCGTCCAAAGCACTGGCGCCGTTGCTCGCCGCTCTGCCCAAGGCGCCGCAAGACTTGCGCCTGAATCAGCGCTTGGCGGCGCTGTACACACGCACCGGCCGCTTTGCCGAAGCGGCGACCTGCTGCCGCAACCTGGAAGTCCTCTACCACGACGCCGGCCATCCCGACGAAGCCACGCGCTACGGCGAACTGGCCGGCAAGTACGAGGCTCGCGCGACCGCCCCGGCATCCTTCGACGCCCAGGAATTGCCATCGGCGCCCACGCCTGAGCCGCATGCCACGCCAGAGCCGCAAGCGAGCGTTTCCGCTGCACACCGGCCCGAGGCGCCGCAGGCGGTCGAAATTCATCCCGAACCTCCAGCCCAGCCCGCAACCGCTTCCCGGCCATCCGGGCTCTTCTGGCATGCTCCGGCTGCACCCCCGGCGGTGGCCACGCCGGTAGCGTCGGCCAGCCCCGAACTCTCGAAGGCGGCAGCGCCAGAGCGCGAAATCGACCTCTCCGAAGAGTGGGAAGGTACTCTTTCTGAAACAGTGGCGTCCGCAGTCCCTGCCGCCGACCACTTGGCCGACGCGCCTTCGATCGCCGCCGAGGAAAGCCTGGCTCCGGCGCCGCTCGATCCAGCTGAAGTCGCTGAGACGATTGCCGCCACCGTCCAGGAAATCCGCTTTTACCTGACCCACGCCATGCTAGATCAGGCGCGCGCCGGTCTAGCCAAGCTGGTGCAACTCCACCCCGATCCAGGAATGCTTTCGGCGATGGAAGACGAGGTCGCCGCGGCAGTCACGCAATCCCTCCTGACCCAGCCGGGCGAGGAGGTTTCCGTCGAAGTGGAAACCGAGCCCGAACTGGAGCACTTTGGGGGGGCTTCCGTCTCCGAGTCCGCGGATGCGCCCGGGGGCGAACTGCCAACCCAGCTTGGACCCTGGGGAAGCCGGCCCAGTTTTGCCGAAGTTGAACCGGTCGTTTCCCAGCCCGAGCCGGCGGTGGCCGAACATTTTGAGGGACCGGTTCCCCATTCTCATCCAGAACCGGCCGGGGCCGCTCCCCCGCAGCCGGTAGCGACCCTGAGCGACTTCGTCGCCGACTTGGAAAGCTCTCTCGGGGACAGTTTTCTGGCTCCGGCCGCTCCAGTCGAGCCTTCAGTGCGGGTATCGGCTGCGCCGCAAGCTGCGGCTCATCCAGTCCAACCTGAAATCAGCTACGCCACTTCGGCTCCCGCCTCTGCGGCTTCGTCGACCATGGCGGCAGCCGCCGCCGGCGGGGAGTCTTCCGCTCCCTCGGTGCCTCCCATGTTTACCTATCAGCCCAGGCCGTTGGCTCCAGCCGCCAAGCACGCTCCCGAATCCAGTCTCGCTGCGGGCGTGGATGTCGCCGGAATGTTCGGGGAGCTGAAGCAGGAACTCGAAGCAGGTGGCACCACCGACGGCGAAGACTTCGAAACCCACTACAATCTGGGTGTCGCCTTCCGCGAAATGGGTCTGCTGGATGAAGCCATTGGCGAGTTCCAGAAGGTATGCCAGGCCGCCGACCGCGGGCTTGCCTTCCCGCAACTCATGCAGGCTTACACTTGGCTGGCACAATGCTTCCTCGATAAGGGCGTTCCTGAGGCCGCCATCCGCTGGTATGAAAAGGCGCTTCTGCTTCCCAATCTGGACGGTGAAACCTACATCGCTCTGCACTACGAACTGGCCGGTTCCTACGAAGCCGCCCACGACAAGCCCGCGGCCCTGAAACATTTCCTCGAGGTGTACGGCAACAACATCGACTATCGCGACGTGGCCGAGCGCATCCGAGCGCTAAAGTCGTAGAATGCTGGGATGAGTATTGGCCGCGTCCATCCAACCTGCGGGGAGAGCAGTCGCTTCGCCCGGCCGGAAGTCCGGGAGAGCGATTTGTGACCAACGAACCTCGAACCCCGCTGCAGCAGATTCCTCCTGTTGCGGTCGAAGCGACGCACACTTCCAGCGGTGGAAATCACAATTCTGCGGGTGGCGTTCCGCCGCCCCGGAAAGAGGAAAGGAAATCCGTTTCGCGGACGGGGCTTTGGTTTCGTCGCATTGCCGTCTTGCTGTTTGTGATCCTCTGCGCGGCCATGGGCGTACTGCTGGTAGTCGTGCCCTGGAGCCTGCAATGGACGGACAATCGGCTGCTATGGGGTTATCCGGGACTGAAGGCTTTGCTGGCCAATGGGTTTGTTCGGGGTCTATGCAGCGGCCTGGGAATCCTGGATATCTGGATCGGCTTCCGCGAAGCCGCGCATTATCACGAAGGGCCACATGCGGCTGGTTAACGGCGTTATCTGCAACTGCGGAAAGTATAGGTGGCAGGACGCTTTTTCGTTCTAATTTCCTTTGCGGCCGCTGCACTGAGAGCCTCGACAATTCCCTTGATGCGATAGAAAGATAGCCCCACTATGAGCGAACGCACCCTCAAATCCGCGCCACTGGCCTACAAGAACGAGCCTTTTCTCAACAGCTCCGACGGCCGCCTGCTGCGCATCCTCTCCGAGTACATGGAGCCGCTCTCCCGCTTTCGCCGGGAACAGATTCAGGACACGGTTGTGTTCTTCGGCTCGGCCCGCTTTCATGGCATGGAAACGGCGCGCAAGAACCTAGCCGCGTTGGAGCAGGCCCACCTTTCCGCGGAACAGAAGGAAACCGAACAGAAGCGCGCCCTGGCTGCGGTGGACACGGCTCGCTACTACGAAGACGCCCGCCGCCTGGCTGGCATGCTGACCAAATGGTCGAGTGAGATTCCCGCCCGCCGCCGCCGCTTCGTGGTCACCACCGGCGGAGGCCCAGGCATCATGGAAGCGGCGAACCTCGGCGCCCATGAAGCTGGGGGCAAAACCATCGGCCTCAACATCAATCTTCCTTTCGAGCAACTGCCGAATCCCTACATCACTCCTGCATTAAATTTCGAGTTCCACTATTTCTTCATGCGCAAGTTCTGGTTCGCGTATCTCGCCAAGGCGCTGGTCATCTTTCCCGGCGGATTCGGCACCTTCGATGAACTTTTTGAGATTCTTACCCTGGCCCAGACCGAGAAGCTAGCGAAAAAAATCCTGGTCGTCATTTATGGCAGCGAGTACTGGAACCGCTTGATCAACTTCCAAACCATGATCGACGCCGGTACCATCTCAGCGGAAGACTTAGATTTGTTCAAAATGGTGGATACTCCCGAAGAGGGTTTCGAATTTCTGCGCGACGGCTTAACCAATTACCACCTGGGCCCACAGCCCAAGCGCCCGGAGGCGGTGCCCGAGATCGCCAAGACAAACCCATGAGGCCCGTGGGTCGTACCGGCCAGAGTTTCCGCAAAGAGTCGTCATCCGGACCGAAGCGTGGCGAAGCGAGCGGAGTGGAGGGACCTGCTTTCTCGACGGCTGCTGACGGTCTAGATCACATTCCGGCAGAAAACCTTGCTGCTCTACTACATCACCGATCGCACCCAATTCCGCGGCAATGAAGCCCAGCGCCGACGCCGTCTTCTGCAGAAAATCGCCGAAGCCGCCCGCGCCGGCGTGGACTACATCCAACTGCGCGAGAAAGACCTGCCCACCCGCGAACTGGAAGCCTTGGCGCGCCAAGTGGTTCAAACCATCGCGGAGAACCCAAACCCAAACCCAAACCCAAACCCAAACCCAAACCCAAACCCAAACCATCCCACGCGTTTGCTGATCAATTCCCGCACCGACGTGGCCCTGGCCGTCGGCGCGGATGGAGTTCATCTCCGCTCGAATGACATTTCTCCGTCCGAAGTCCGCAAGATTTGGGCCCAATCTGGCGTGAGCGCGCCCGCCCGCGAAACGCCGGCAGCTCCGTTGATCTTCGTGTCATGCCACTCGCACGATCAGATAGCCCGCGCAACCCAAGAAGAAGCAGATTTCGCGGTCGTCGCTCCCGTCTTCGAGAAACGCCAATCCCCTGGTGCATCCGCGCTCGGCTTGGAGGGCCTCCGCCAAGCCTGCCACCACCAGATTCCCATCCTCGCCCTCGGAGGCGTCACGCTGCAGAATGCTTCCGCTTGCATCGACGCAGGCGCAGCCGGCATCGCCGGTGTTCGCTTATTCCAGGAAAATGAGATCGCGGAAGTGGTGCGTAGGCTGCAACGCTAGCAGGGTATTGCCAGTCGGCGCAGCTTTTGCCTCGCGATGCCTCGGTGAACGCCAGGCCTCAGAAAAGCAAAAGCCGGGCTGGTTCGCCCGGCTTCTTCTCCCTCACAACGTTCGGGAGCAACTTGGTTCCGAAGCTCCCGATCCTGCAAAGTCAAATCGTTATGTTTCTCCCAGCCACCTCGTGGTTTCGGACTCCGCCAACCGTCACCGCGACTATGTCTTTTCTACACACTGCACTGCCATGCTTGCCTTACATCACCAGGGCAAGGTTCTCTAACTCGTGTTGCAGGACGGGCAACGAGCAGCCAGCCATCTCCACCCGGCTGGCGGCGTCGCGAGCGCGCTGCGGCGACACGCCAAAGCCGCGCCCCATCAGGAACACCTGCAGCAACTCGGCAGCCTCGTGGGAATCGGCCAAGCCACCCTGCAGCAGATCGTTCCGCAAAGCCGTCAATTCCGTGGTCGTAAACGTCTCTCTTATGTACATGGCCGTCATCACCTCCGACTCCGACCTTCCTCACTTGCCTATTAGACTCACAAGCACCTTCGTACGTTGCATGCAATTTTGCTGCCGTGCTCTGAGCCCTGCTTCTTATACGTACGAGCAAGCCATCTAGTTTGTTCAACCCCTTACAAGAGCGGAAGTTGCCCAGCAATCGTCAGCTTTGTGGCCAACCCGTATGGCACAACTGGGCCATCTCCGGGTTGACACTCTGTGTCGTTGTGGGACGAATCGTGTCTGGCACCGCAGTGGGGTAATGCGGAGGCCTTAGGCGGGGTCGATCGCGGCCTCATCGATTAACAGAATGGGAATGCTGTCCCTTATGGGATAAACGCGCCGGCATTCGCCGCACTTCAGGCTCTTGCCCTCGGCTCTTGCCACTAACGGCTTCTTGCACTGCGGGCAAACCAGAATATCCAGCAGGTCTTTGGAAGTCATGCCCAGAATTCTACGCCCCTTCGACCTTCTCCGCGAACGCGACGGTTGCTTTCGTGTTCAGCGCTCTAAGATCTTGATTGAGCCCGGTGAACCAAAAATCTCATATTGCGCCGGCCGGAGTGCTTGCGGACTGCGTGGCTGAGACAAAGGCGCCGATTCACGGGAGGTCGCTATCCCGCGGCATGATTTACGATAAGATTTCTAGCGGCTCCGGAAAGCGAGGCCCCATGTCCGCCATCGTCTTGGACGGCAACAGAATCGCCGCCGAAATCCGCGCGGAAGTCGCCACTGATATCGAGACCATGAAGCAGTCCGGCATTCGCCCTGGTCTGGCTGTCGTCCTGGCGGGTCACAACGACGCCTCGGAACGGTACGTGCGCGGCAAGGTCAAAAGCTGTGAGGAGCTGGGCATCTACAGCGAACAGCTGACTCCGCCCGACACCGTTTCCACCCAAGAGCTGGTGGCGTTGGTCGATAAGCTGAACCGGCGCGACGAAATCGACGGCATTCTGGTGCAACTGCCGTTGCCGCCGCAAGTCGATTCCAAGGAAGTGCTGATGGCGGTAGACCCGGCCAAAGACGTGGACGGTTTTCATCCCGTCAACGTCGGCTTCCTCTCGACTCAACGTCCGGGGCTCGTCCCCTGCACCCCAGCCGGAGTGATCGAGATCCTGCAGCGCAGCGGGGTTGGGATCGCCGGCCAGGAGGCGGTCGTCGTCGGCCGCAGCGACATCGTCGGCAAGCCCGTGGCCATGCTCCTGCTCAACCACAACGCCACAGTGACAGTCTGCCACTCCAAAACCCGCGATCTCGCGGCGGTCTGCCGCCGCGCCGACATTCTGGTCGCGGCCATCGGCCGGGCTGGCATGATCACCCGCGATTTCGTAAAACCCGGCGCGACCGTGATTGACGTCGGCATGAACAAAGTCACGGACCGCGCCGAATTCGAGCGCCTGTTCGCGGGCAACGCCAAGCGGGAGGAAATTTTCCGCAGCAAAGGTTCCACCCTGGTGGGCGACGTTCATCCGCAAGTGGCGGAAGTCGCTGGAAGGATTACGCCGGTGCCGGGGGGCGTAGGCCCGCTGACCATCGCCATGCTGATGTCGAACACTGTCAAAGCGGCGCAGCTGCGGCGGGGAAACCGTATGCGTGAGTTATCGCGGGCATGAAACCGCATCAAAGAGTTTCTCACCATGGACACACTGAGGGGCAGCGTGAACCATTCCGCTCTCTGTGCCTCCGTGTCCGTGTGCTTAGAGGCTCCTGGGCAGGGCATAGATGATCCGCGTCGGCCTAACCGGCGGGATCGCCTCGGGAAAATCCACCGTGGGTGAGATGTTCGTAGCCCTCGGCGCCCACCTTCTCCAGGCCGATACCGTCGCACATCAATTGATGCAGCCGGGAGAAGCCGTCTATGAGGAGGTGGTCCGCCACTTCGGCACCGCAATCCTCGATCCCGATGGCAGGGTGAACCGCCCCCGGCTCGCGGAAGCGGCTTTCGGTCCGTCTGGGGCCAATCCCGCCAGTCGACCCTCGCGCATCCAGGAGTTGAACCAAATTGTTCATCCTGCCGTAGTGAAGAGACAGGAGGAGTGGATGGACGAAATCGGCCGCCGCTACCCGCGCTCCGTCGCCATGGTGGAAGCCGCCCTGATCCTGGAAGCCGGCGCCGCGCATCAGTTTGCCCGGCTGGTCGTCGTGACCTGCCAGCCCGAGCAGCGCGTCGAGCGCTGGGCGCAACGTGTCAAAGTGGACTTGGAGACGGCCCGGCAGGAGGTGATGCGCCGCATGGCGGCGCAGTTGCCGGATGAACAAAAGATCAAGGCCGCCGATTTCGTGATCGATAACTCCCGGTCGCTCGATCAGACATCCAAGCAAGTGCAAGCCGCGTTCGCCGAATTGAAGCGGGAAGCGTCGACGACCCCATGACCTCGCCATGCCTAACCAGGTTGTCATTGCGAACGAAGTGAGGAATCTGTTTTGCCGCTTGAGTAGCAGGAACTCAAGTAAAAAGAATACGAGAAGATCCATCGTGAAGGTTCTACAAGCATGAAACTGCTACGACCCATCATCCTTGCCCTCATCATCGCGGGCGCGTTTTTCTACTTCACCACCTATCGCCCGGGACGCCCCCCCATTCACTCCACCGATTGGCTCAGCAATCCCGGCCAAGTGGATATCACCGAAGCCGCCGGCAACGAACCTCTGGATGCCGAAGAACAGAACAACATCAGTGTCTATCGCAAGAATATTCAGTCGGTGGTCAACATCACATCGCGCGCCGTGGCATTCGATTTCTTCTACGGCATGGTGCCGCAGGAGGGCCAAGGATCAGGCTTCATCCTCGACAAAGCCGGCCACATCCTCACCAATTATCACGTCATTGAAGACGCCCGCCAGCTCGAAGTGACCCTGCACAACCGAAAGAAGTATCCCGCCAAGGTAGTCGGCACGGATCGCTCGCATGACCTAGCCATCATCCAAATCAAAGCCGCCGTCGATCTCACGCCCATGACCCTTGGCGACTCGCGCAACCTGCAAGTCGGCCAGAAAGTTTACGCCATCGGCAATCCCTTTGGCCTTTCCGGAACCATGACGCGCGGCATCGTCAGCTCGATTCGCTCCGTGCAAGAGCCCGACGGCCTGACCATCGATGAAGCCATCCAGACCGACGCCGCCATCAACCCCGGAAACTCTGGCGGTCCGCTGCTCAACTGGCACGGCGAGGTCATCGGCATCAACACCATGATCGCCTCCAACGTCGGCCAAAGCGCCGGCATCGGCTTCGCCATCCCCATCAACACCGCCAAAGCCGTGTTGAACGACTTGCTCACTCTGGGCCGCGTCCGCCGTCCCGCCCTCGGCATGCGTACCATCCCCATCAGCCCCGAATTGGCCGGGCAAATGGGCCTGGCCGCCGACTACGGCCTGCTGATCGTGGACGTGATCCCCGGTGGCGCCGCCGAGCACGCCGGTCTGCACGGCGGCACCGAGCGCGCTTTCCTCGGCAACACTCCAATTAAGCTGGGCGGAGACTTAATCGTCGCCATCGACGATCAGAAAGTGGAAGACCAGCAGGACCTGGCGCAAGTCATGAACAACCACCGCGCCGGCGACACCGTCCGCGTCACCATCTACCGCGGAAAAGAGAAGATGGAAGTCAAGGTGACTTTAGGCGAAGCAAGGGTCGAGGCGTAGGTCTGGCCGAGAGACAGGCTCCGATTTTGGGTGGCGCAGCGCTTCCAGCGCTGCGATATCCGGCCAGAAATAGACAAGGCTTCAGCCACTGGCGGCCTAAGCCGCGATGCTCGCCAAGGAATTTTCGATCTCCCCCACATCTTCTTTCGTCAGTATCAGCTCTCCCGCCCGCATCACTCCCTCCGCCTGCCGCGCATTGCGAGCCCCCACAATCGCGCCGGTCACCGCTGGATTGAGCAGCGTCCACGCGACCGCGACCTCACCAGGAGACCGTCCATGCCGCTGGCCAATCTCCCGCAACACTTCCACCAGCGCCAGATGGCGCGAAAGCTTCGGCTCGTTGAAATCGGAATTCTTGTGTCTCCAGTCGTCCTTCGGCAGCGCCGCCGCGCGTTCCCGCGTCATCGCGCCCGTCAGTAACCCCGACGCCATCGGCGAATACGCGATCACGCCAGTCCCCTGTTGCAGACAATAGGGCAGAATCTCATCCTCAACTTCGCGATGAATCAGCGAATAAGGCGGTTGCAGCGAAGTCACCGGCGCAATCGCCTGCGTCCGCTTGATCTGATCCACTTTGAAATTCGAAACCCCAATCCAACGCACCTTGCCTTCACGCTTCAAATCCGCAAGCTTCGACCAGCCCTCCTCCAACTCCGGCGAATCCGGGTTCGGAGGCCAGTGAATCTGATACAGGTCGATCACATCCACCTTCAGTCGGCGCAGGCTGGCCTCCAGTTCGCGCTGAATCGACTCTGCCCGCAGATTCCCATGCAGCATCCCCTGCTCATCCCAAAGCCGGCTGCACTTGGTTAAGACGTAAGGCTTAGGTCCATGCCAGTCCTTCAGCGCCGCAGCTACAATCTCCTCGGAATGCCCCAGCCCATAAGCCGCGGCCGTATCGATCCAGTTGACTCCTAGCTCCAGAGAGCGATGGATGGCCGCGATCGAGTCCGCGTCGTTCTGCATACCCCAGGCAAACTGCCAGCCCGAACCTCCAATCGCCCATGCGCCATAGCCCACCGCCGTGATCTTCAGATCCGAATTCCCCAACTGCCTGGTCCGCATGCTGTCCTCCGGAGCTTTCAATTTCTAAATCCCGCTCTCAATTCTAATGATACAAACTAAATCATGCAGGTCGAGGCCATCCGCCGCTTTTGTCTCTCATTCCCTCACGCCACCGAAAAGCTGCAATGGGGCGACGCCCTCTGCTTCAAAGTCGCCGGCAAGCTTTTCACCGTAATGAATCTGGACGCGGTTCCGCAGAACATCTGCTTCAAATGCTCCCCAGAAACGTTCCAGGAACTGTTGGAACTCGAAGACATCCGCCCAGCGCCTTACTTGGGCCGCCACAAATGGATCATGCTCGACCGGCTAGACGCGTTGCCGTCCGAAGAGTTGCGGGAGCTGATCGCGGAATCGTATGCCATGGTCGCGGCCAAGTTGAAAACCGCAAAACGCCCCCGGCCGAGTCCAACCAGAAAACCCAAAACACGCTGCGCGCCTGCCTTCGACCCTTCTCGCCACGAAAAGTAACTTTCGGACCCTGCACGTTCGTGCTGCAAATTCTGTGCAGATTTCTCCAGTCAAGGTAGGATGGTAAAACACTCAAGAACGGAATTGTTAGGAACGGCAATGCAGAAAGCGATGTCCACTTATGTCCACGTAAAAGAGCGCCTGCATCCCGGCCTGCTAGACGGCCTGGTGCGAGGCGGCGCGCAAGCCATTGAGATTTTTGCCGCGCGCCAGCATCTTGATTACGCCAACCGCAAGCAGCACCTGCGCGAAATCGCCGACTGGTTCCGCGCCAGCAACGTTCCGCTCAACTCCGTTCACTCCCCGCTCTACTCCGACTTCGAGTGGGGAGGCTCCGGCGCCCCGCCAGTGAACGTCGCTGCCGCCGACCGCGCGCACCGCGTGGAAGCCATGGACGAAATCAAGCGCGCCCTCGAAATCGCCGAGCAAATCCCGTTTCGTTTCCTGATCCAGCACGTCGGCATCAGCAATGAATATTTCGACGAACACAAATTTGAGGCCGCCATGACCTCCATCGAGCACCTGCGAGCCTTCGCCAAGCCGCTGGGTGTGCGCATTCTGCTTGAGAACACGCCCAACGAGCTGTCCACTCCGGAAAAGCTAGTCGAGCTGATCCACGACGCGCACTTTGAGGACGTCGGCATCTGTTTCGATTTTGGCCACGCCCACATCATGAGCAGCATCCCGGAAGCCTTCGAGACCCTGAAGCCGCTAATCCGCTCCACCCACGTCCACGACAACGCCAAAGACAAGGACACCCATCTCTGGCCCGGCCAGGGCTCCATAGACTGGAAGCAAGCAATGGAGCTGCTGAAAGCCGCCCCGCACACTCCGCCGCTGTTGCTGGAGATCGAAGGGGATGACAAGGTGAACCCGGCGGACAAAATGTCGGAGACGTTCAAAATGCTGGACGCCGCCTAGCTATATCGCGGTAAACCGTTTCGAGAGACAGCAGCATTGAAAGGAGTTACCTCGATGCGATGGAAATGGCTGGCGCGGATTGCCGTTATCATGCTCTGCTCAGCCGTCATCTGCCCAGCGCAGGAACTCACGGTGGCCGCGGCTTCGGACCTGCAGTTTGCATTTCAAGATGTTGCCGCGCGTTTTCAGAAGGATACCGGCCACACCGTCAACTTGATCTTCGGCTCGTCGGGCAACTTCTTCGCCCAAATCCAGAATGGCGCGCCCTTCGACATTTTTTTCTCGGCCGACATTGACTACCCAAAAAGGCTGGAAGCAGCCGGCCTAACCGAACCCGGAACTCTGTATCCCTATGCCACGGGAAGAATCGTGCTTTGGGCGCCGCGCGAGACGAAGCTCGATCTCAGCCGCGGCTTGCTGGTTCTGCTCGATCCGAGCATCAAGAAGATCGCCATCGCCAATCCCGAGCACGCACCTTATGGACGCGCCGCCGTGGCCGCCTTGCAGCATGAAGGGATTTACTCGCAAGTTGCGGGCAAGTTCGTGCTCGGTGAAAACATTTCGCAAACCGCATCCTTCGTGATGTCGGGCGGCGCAGATGTCGGCATTGTGGCGTTCTCCCTGGCTTTGTCGCCTTCCATGAAGGAGAAAGGAAAATACCAGGAAATACCGGCAAGCGACTATCCCGCGCTGCGGCAGGCGGCGGTTGTCTTGAAAACGTCTCAGCAAAAGGATCTCGCCGGCCTGTTTCTCAACTACTTAAAGACTCCGCCGATTTTGCAGCTGCTGCAAAGCTACGGTTTCGCCGTTCCCAGTCTTCCGGCCCCTCCCCGAATTCCGTAACCGCCTTCTCATTTGGGTTCGGCCAAAGGCAAGAATGGTGTTTCTGTGCCTCCGACACTGACGAACCCCCTCCGGTCGCGACTGAGGACTTAGCCTCGCCCCCCCGCCAGCCCCTATAATGCCCCGGCGATTCTTGCCGATAGCTCTTACGTGACCGCCTCCGCTCCCGAAACCGCCCCGGACCGCGCCGCGCCCGACCCCAACCTACGGTTTATCGCCCGCCAGCCTATCCTCACCCGCGAAGAGCAGGTCTTTGGCTACGAATTGCTGTTTCGCGATGGCGTGGAAAACTATTTTCGCGCCGCCGATCCCGAAGCCGCATCGCGCAGTACCCTCGACAGTTCCATTTTGATGGGACTGGAGGTGCTTTGCGGGAAAAGCCGCGCCTTCGTCAATTGCACCCGCGAAATCCTGCTAAAGGATTACATCACTTTGCTGCCCTCGAGCCATACCGTCATCGAGATTTTGGAAACCGTTCCGCCCGACGACCAAGTGGTGGCCGCGTGCCAGCGCGCGAAGGAGGCCGGCTACGCCATCGCCCTCGACGATTTTGCCGTCCATGACCCGCGCACGCCGTTGGTCGAAATGGCCGACATCATAAAGGTCGACGTGCAACACACCACTGCCGAGCAGCGCGCCGAGCTGGTCCAGCGCCATGGCTCTTGGCGCTGCCGCATGCTCGCGGAAAAAGTGGAAACGCGGGAGGAGTTCTTCGCCGCCCGCAAGGCCGGATTCCTGTACTTCCAAGGCTATTTCTTTCGCAGGCCGGAGGTCCTGTCCACGCGGGAGATTCCCGGCAACCAGATTCACTACATGCGCATGTTGCAAGCGGTTTCCCGCGTCGAACTCGACGATGAGGAGATCGAGAACCTCATTAAAAGCGAAGCTTCGGTTTGCTACCGTCTGTTGCGCTACATGAACTCCGCCGGATTCGGATTCTCCAACGAAATCCGCTCGGTGCGGCACGCTCTTTCTTTGTTGGGGGAACGCGAAGTGCGCCGCTGGGTCCGCCTGATTGCGGCGTTGGGAGCGGGCCGGCAGAAGTCCAGTGAACTGGTTCTGGCCGCCCTGGTACGCGCAAACTTCTGCGAACTGCTCTCGGCGAAAATCGAACAAGGGGGTTCCGAGCTGTTCCTGATGGGCCTGTTTTCCCTGATGGACACGATCCTGGAGACGAACATGTCCAATTTACTGGCCAGCGTTCCGGTGGACCGTGAAACCAAGGAAGTCCTGCTGAACGGTGGCGGCCGCCTCCGCCCGCTTTATCAGTTGATGCTGGCCCGTGAGTCCGGCGACTGGCCCAGCATCCGTGAACTTGCCCCTCAGCTCCAACTTAACGAGAGTGAGATTAACCAAGCCTATTGGCAAGCCATGCAGTGGGCTCGCGTGGTCACCTCGGAGTGAGGGCTCCCAGCCGATCCGCCCGCGATCAAACTGGATCGAACGCTTGCTCCCGCGCCCAATACGAGTAAACTTCTCGATGCGTCCATCGCGTCGTTCCCATGAAGACACCTTTTACTCGCAGACAATTTCTGCAAACCACCACCGTTGCCGGCACCGCCGCGGCGCTCACGCAATTTTCTCCCGGCTTGCTTGCGACAGCGGAGACCTCAAAAACCTCGCCGCCCTCCTGGGCCACGAAAGCCACGCGCTGGGCACAGCTCACGCTGGTCGAAGATGACCCCGGAAAGTTCGACCTTGCTTTCTGGCTCGACTATTTCAAACGCACACACTCGGACGGCGCGTGCCTGAGCGGCGGAGGATGCGTCGCATACTACCCGACGCAGATTCCGTTTCACCATCGCAGCGCGTGGTTGGCCGACCAAGACGTGCTGGGTGAACTGGTTACGGGATGCCGCAAACTCAACATGGTGTTGCTGGTGCGGACCGACCCGCACGCCACCTACGACGATGTTCAGGCGGCGCATCCCGATTGGATCGCGGTGGACGCGCAGGGCAATCCCCGCCGCCACTGGGCGTCTCCGGAAATGTGGGTGACTTGTGGACTGGGCCCCTACAATTTCGAGTTCATGACCGCGGTGCACAAAGAAATCATGCTTCGCTACCGCCCGGAGGGTATTTTCCTCAACCGTTGGGATGGCTCGGGAGATTGCTATTGCGAACATTGCCGGGCGAACTTCAAAACCGCGTCCGGCTTCGATCTGCCGCGCAACGACGACCCTCTCGATCCTGCCCGCCGCGCCTACATCCTCTGGCGTCAACAGAGGCTGGTTAGCTTGCTGCAGCTTTGGAACGCTGCGATCCAAGAGATCAATCCAAACGCTTGCATGATCCCCAACAACGGGAGCGGCGCGCTGACTTCGCTGGACTCGCTGCAAATCAGCGCGATGGCGCCGATGTTGGTGGCGGACCGCCAGGCGCGCCACGGGCTTATTCCTCCCTGGGTGGTGGGAAAAACCGCTAAGGAATATCGCGCCACCTTAGACCGCAAACCCGTTGCCGGCCTGTTCGGCGTTGGCCTGGAAGAACCCTATCGCTGGAAGGATAGCGTGCAGAGCGACGCGGAAATTCGCATTTGGGTCCTGGACGCGATTGCCAACGGCATGCGCCCCTGGTTCTGCAAATTCAGCGGCACGCTCCACGACCGGCGCTGGCTGGAGGGTGTCGAGGAAATCTACCTTTGGGCGGACAAGGCCAAACCGTATTTGCGCCACCAGGCGTCGCTGGCTCGCGTAGCCCTCGTCTATTCACAGCAGAGCGCGTGGTTCTATGGGGGAAGCCGAGCCCAAGCCAAGCTGGAGGATCACAGCCTCGGCTGGTATCAGGCCCTGGTCGAAGCCCGTATTCCGTTCGAGATGGTGCATGATCGCCGCCTGGATGCCGCGCACGTCAGCCAATACAAAACGCTGATTCTTCCCAATATCGCTGCCCTAAGCGATGCGCAATGCGATCAATTGCGCGCCTTCGTGGGAAACGGAGGCAGCCTCATCGCCACTTACGAAACCAGCCTTTATGACCAGTGGGGCGTTCGCCGCAAGGATTTCGGCCTTGCCGACCTTTTCGCCGTGAGCTGGAACGGCCGCATCGAGTCGCCGATGCAAAACTCCTACCTCAGGTTGGAACACGAAGCCGTGCCGCACCATCCTCTATTTAAGGGTTTGGAAGATGCGCCAAGAATCGTGAATGGCGTATCGCGCTTAGAAGTCGAACCGCGAGAAAAAGTTGCGCCGGCGCCGCTCACGCTGATTCCGAGCTACCCCGACCTGCCCATGGAAAAAGTGTATCCCCGCCAAGCCAAGACCGACATCGCCGGAGTCTATCTTCGCGAACTGCCAAGCGCGTCTTCGCAATCCGCTGGCCGCGTCGCCTACTATCCGTGGGACATTGACCGCACCTTCTGGGAAATCCTTTGCGTGGACCACTTCAAACTTCTGCGCAATACCGTCGCATGGGCAACCAACGAAGACCCGATGGTCGAAGTGTCCGGCCGGGGATTGCTCGACGTAACCGCCTGGCACGACCAGGACGCGATCGTCATCCATCTGGTGAATCTGACCAATCCTATGATGATGAAAGGACCTTACCGCGAATTCTTTCCGATTGGTGAGCAAAAAGTGAAACTCCGCCTACCGGCTGGGCTTCATGCTAAGGCGGCGCATCTCTTGGTTGCCGGAAATGCCGCGGAACTCCACCGCGGAGCGTCTGGAGTGACGATCACCGTGCCCTCGATCCTCGATCATGAGGTCCTGGCCATAGACCTTTGACTCTTCGCCGCGCGCCAAGACCCGACGGACCGCGACAGGTGGGAGCCCAGCACTGAGCGTTCTTCCACCCCAGGTTGGCCTCCAAAAAGCGGATGCCAACCCTGGGGCACGAGGCCGAGAGCCCTTGATCCGAACCTGTTCTAAACCTCGCCTACGGATTCGCCGGTTTCTTAAGGGCGCCCGCCGCCAGCGCCACAGCCGCGACTACCAGAACAATGAGCAAAATGCTCCAGGAGAACGGACTGGGCACGCCCATTTGTGCCAATTGGCCGAAGGACTTGCTTTCGTTCATGTAGATCGCGATGAAGGCGATCACGATGTAGGCGAGCGGCGCAGCGTTCAGGTATTTCGACCACGCCGCGCGAATGAACGGGGCGACGAAAGGCGCGGCAATGCAGAGCAGCCCGAGAAATGCAAACGCCCCATGGTTTCCGCCGACGCCCAACATGAACCCGGGATTGTTGAAGTCGATTCCAAGAAGGTTCCAGAAGGTGAAGGACGTGGTTCCAGCTCCTATGCCCGCAACGCTGGCTGCGGGCAGAAAGAACCACGCGATCCAGAGCAGAACCGCGGCGCCCAGCTCCATCTTGCCCATGCGCGCGGCCATCGCGCCGATCCCCTGTTCCGCCAACTTGGCCGCTTCTTTGCCTCGCTCCTGGGCTACTCCGCCGAGTTGATTTAACTTCTCCTTGGCGGCCTGATGCGAATCGACCACCGTAATGGCCGAGATGGAGCCCGTGTTGTCGAGCTCCACATCCACACTCATATTGACGGCTGGCGCCACCGGCGACTTCCAGACGCCTTCAAGAATGAATGGCTTCTGTTGGCCGTTGATGAAAAGCAGTCCCGGATTCGCATCCGGCACCTTAACGATGGTACTGCGCACTCTTGGGCTGGGCATGGCGCTCATGTCGTTTCTCCTTGTTGCGGAATTGGTTGGGCTTCCGTGCTTGCAAAACACTCCAGAGCCGGTCACCCTTATACGCCCTTGGCCGTCCGCAGCCAAGCCCGATGTTCCGCGCCGCGGACCGACCCTTCACTTCAGCATTGCGTCAAAGCGGCGCAAGAACCGTCAGGGGGATTGGCTTTTGTTGAATTCCGGGCGCTTCCGAATTTGGGTCGCCCAACGCCCATCGCGAGCCTGCCAACGTTGCGCTGGAACTCAACTGGGAAGCTCAGCCTTTTATTATCAGTAAGGTATGTAAGCGGAGGAACTCGAATTTGCGCGGGCAGCGGTGGATCGGCCCCGCTTTCACCGCCTGCCTTTAGTCCACGTGCTCGCCCACCTCGAATCCCTCTTCCGCTGGGGGAAGCACATCCCGCTCGCCGGCAATCCACACATACAAGGTCGGAAGCAGGAAAACGCTCATGATGAGGGCTGCGATGAGACCTCCGACGATCACGATCGCGAACGGACGCTGAGAATCAGAACCGATCGCGTGCGACAGGGCAGCCGGCAGCAGCCCCAAAGTCGCCACCAGCATAGTCATCATGATGGGCCGCAGCCGCAACACCGCGCCCTCAACGGCGGCATCCTCAACGGAATAGCGCCGCGCTCTGAGCTGATTGATGTATTCCAGCATGATGACTCCGGTTTGCACGGACACGCCAAACAGCGCCAGAAAGCCCACGCCCGAGGAAACACTGAAATTAGTGCCGGTGATCCAAAGAGCCACTAGCCCGCCGATGGGTGCGACGGCAATATTGGCCATAATCAACAGCGCCCATTTGAAAGATTTGAACATGGTGTAAAGGATAATGAAAATAATGAGGATGGTGATTGGGAGTACGATAAGCAGTCGCGCGTCGGCTCTCTTCTGGCTCGCGTACTCACCTTCCCAATCGATGCTGTATCCAGTGGGCAATTTGACCTGTTCATTCACTTTCTTGATCGCCTCTTGCACCGTGCTGCCGAGATCACGACCGCGGACGCTGTACTTAATGGCAACATAACGCCGATTGCCCTCGCGGTAGACCTCTGAGGCGCCATCGGTCACGCTGATCTTGCAGAGTTGCGCCAACGACACCCGTTCTCCGGAGGGCGATAATAGCCGAACCTTCTGGATCGCTTCCTCGGTATTCCGGTATTCCGGGAGGTAACGCAGCGTAAGGTCATATCGCGCTTCGCCCTTGAGGACCTGGGTGAGCGCGTTGCCGCCCACCGCGGTCTGAACTGAGTCTTGCACATCTGCGACATTGATTTGGTAACGGGCGGCGGCATCGCGGTCCACGATCACGTTCAGGTTGGGCTGGCCGAGGACGCGAAACACTCCAAGATCCTCAATGCCTTTGATTTTTCGCATAATGCCGACGATTTCGTCGCTCTTCTGCTCGAGAGTTTTCAAATCGTCGCCGTAGATTTTGGTGGCCAGGGCGCCTTTGACTCCGCTGACGGCTTCTTCCATGTTGTCTTCGATAGGCTGAGAAAAACCCCAAACCACGCCGGGGATTTTGTCGAGTTCCCGATTCATGGCGGCGATCAGCTCGTCTTTGTTTTGGTGAAAGACAGGCCGCCATTGTTCTTTCGGCTTCAGGTCCACGAAGTACTCGGTGTTAAAGAATCCGGTATTGTCGGTGCCGTCATCGGGACGTCCTACCTGGCTGGTGCATTGCGGGACTTCGGGAAAAGAGCACAGCAGAATTCGCGCCTGGTTCGCGACGCGGATGCCCTCGTCAGGGCCAGTGCTGGGCGCAAGTGTACCGCGCACCCAAAGCGCGCCTTCATCCAGGTGGGGCAGAAATTCGGAACCGATGGTGCCGCTGAAGGCGAGATAGTTGCCGAAGGCTGCCAGGAGCAGACACACCCCGACGGTGATGGCACGATGACCGATGGTCCACCGAACTGCGGTGCGATACCACTCCGTCAGGAAGTGCATGACGGGATTACGCCATTCGTGTGCCCCCTTTTGGAAGGCGAAACTGGCTAGCACGGGCGCGACCAGGATCGAGAAGAGCAATGCTCCCAGCAACGCAAAGGCTACCGTCCAAGCCATGGGATGGAAAAGCCGGCCCTCGACGCGTTGCAGCGTAAAAATCGGCAGGAAAGCGGTAATGGTGATGACGATGGCGTAGAACACCGGTCGCTGTACTTCATGCGAGGCAAAGCCGATGCGTTCGGCGGGGGTCTTGACTCCATCGGCATGGCTCATATGGCGCACGATGTTTTCGATCAACACGATGGCGCCTTCCACGATCACGCCAAAGTCCAAAGCGCCCAGGGACAGCAGGTTGGCGGGAATGTGCATCAAGTTCAGACAAATAGCCGCAAATAGCAATGCAAACGGAATGGTCGCGGCAACGATCAGGGCGCCTCGGACGTTCCCCAGAAACAAAAGGAGAATCACCGACACCAGGATCATGCCTTCGGTGAGATTGTGAAGTACGGTGTGGGTCGTATAGTGAACCAGATCACTGCGGTCGAGAAAGGGAACGATCTTAACTCCCGGAGGCAAGATGTGGTCGTTCAGCTCTTCTACTTTCTTATGAATATCCGCGAGCGCCGTCTCGCCGGTCGCGCCCTTGCGCAACAACACAATGCCCGATACCACATCGTCGTTATCGACGATCTTTCCGTCCTCATGGTGAATGGCTCGAGCAAACTGGCCGAGACGAATCTTTGGACCTTGTGAAACCACCGCAATGTCCTTAACCCGGAGCGGCGTGCCATTCTTGGTGGTGATGACCGTCCGTGCAATGTCCTGGATTCGGTCCACCAACCCCACCGAACGCACGTTGATCTGCTGGAGGCCTTCCTGGATGAAGCTTCCGCCGGCGTTCTGATTGTTATTGGTGAGCTGCTGCTCGACCTGGGCCAAACTGAGGCCGTAGTCGACCAGCTTGTTTGGGTCCACGCGAACCTGATATTCCCGGGTGGGGCCACCGAAACTGGAAACGTCGACAATATTGGGTACAGATTTGAGGCTTTTTTCGACGACCCAATCTTCCAGAGACTTGAGCTCCATCGGGTCATAGGCAGGATTGGTGCTGTGCAGCGTGAAGAAATAGATCTGGCCGACTGGGCTCCAGTCCGTGCCCATTTGTGGCACCACGCCCGGGGGCAGGGTGACTTGGCTCAGCCGTTCCAGAACCCGCTCCCGGTTCCAGTCGTTGTCCGATTCGTCGTCGAAGATTAGCTTCAGATCCGAGAGTCCAAAGAGCGAAAACGAACGCAAGTGCACCACATGGGGGATGCCGTTCATCACGATTTCGAGCGGAATCGTGACTTGCTGCTCGATTTGTTCCGCTGAAATGCCCGGCCATTGGGTAATGATCTCGACGTAATTGTCGGCCACGTCGGGGTAGGCCTCGATGGGCAGATCGCGGAACGCAACGATGCCCGCGGCAAAAAGCAGCAACGCCAAGCCCAAGACCAGAAGGCGATTGTTGAGCGCAAAATCAACGACCCGCCGAATCATTTATTGTTCCACCGTGGTCTGCAGCAGGAGGGCGTTCGACACCACTTGGTCGCCGGGTTTGATCCCGGAAACAACCTCCTGCAGATTGCCGGGAAGCATTTCTCCGCTGACGACTTCAAGACGCTTGAAGTGTCCGCCGCCTAACGGCGCGTAAACCCAATCCCGATCATGCAGGTGAAGAATGGCGGTGGCTGGAACCGCAGTCCGCGTTTCCGCCTGCTTGCCATAGAACGTTGCGTTGACGAACATGCCGACGCGCATGACGCCGGGATTGGCGACTTCGAGACGAACCTTCGCGGTGCGGATGTTGGGATCGAGAACCGGCAGGATGTTATCGATCCGGCCTTTCAAGACCCGGTTGGGGTAGGCGCTCAGGCGAATATCGGCGTACTCCCCAACGTGCACGGCATCGAGATCGTTTTCGTAAACGTCACAGATGATCCAGACGTAGGAAAGATCAGAGATGGTGAACGGGTTCGGCCCGGAAAGTCCTTGCACGCCGGCCGCGTTGGTGACCTCCTGGTCGGTAATCACGCCGGATATGGGCGCAACCACATCTACGATCCCTGACGGATGGTCCTTGTCCACGCCCAGCAGCCGCAGCTGTTCGGTTGCGGTATCCAGATCGACTTTGGCGTCTTTTTCCGTATCTTCGGCTTGTTCCAGCGCGCTCTTTGCGATGGCGCCTTTGTCGTAGAGAGTTTGTTCCCGTTCCAGCTGTTGCCGCGCCAGGCGTTCGTCGTTCACGGATTTCAGATATGTCTGGTAGGCTCCGGAAACATCGCTGCTGCGCACCCGCAGTAGGAGCTGGCCCTTCTTGACGACGTCGCCTAGCCGGGCATTAATCTCCACGACTCGGCCGGAGGCCAGCGAGACCACCGGCACGGCGCGCGCGATATCCGGCTGCACCACGCCGGTCACATTCAGGGCGGGCGCCGCTTTGTGCTCAGTCGCCGTGACCAGGGGAAACTGTTCTGGATGATCAACCTTGAAGTTGTTGGCATCCAGGTCAGGCTCGACGGTGGCCGGGGGTGGAGCTTCCGCCTTGGGGTCCCCGTTGCCTTGGTGGCAGCCTGCAAGGATCAACCCGAGGCTCAGGCACCAACCTGCCAGCAGGATCCGGCAAGCAACCTTCTTCACGGGACCACCTCCCGACCCACCGCCATATTCAATTGCGCTGCGGCCATCAAGTACGACCCGATAAGGTTCACGTAGCTGAGCTCCACGGTGCGGTAGTCGCTCTGCGCATTCAAGAAATCGAGAAGCGCCGCGCCGCCATTTTGGTAGGAAAAGAAAATCGTGTCCCGCACTCGAGCCGCCTGCTGCAGATATTTCGCTTTGTAGGGCCGCAGTAGAACGATGTTGCTTTCGAGCGTGGCGTAGCCGGAGTCGACGTCGCTCAGCACCCCCGCCTCGGCGGCATCGCGCAGTCTTTGGTTGCGCGTGATGTCAAGCTGGGTGCGCAATTTCTCCCCCTGATTGCGGTCAAAGACGCGCAGCGGGATGCCGACGCTGAGGCCCAGAGTGTCTGTGCCAACAGGATTGTTGGTCGACGCGTTGTGCGTATACCATGCGCTCAAAGTGGGATCGGTTGAACCGTTGGCAACCGCGAGTTTGTGGTCGGTTTGGGCTTTGTCCACGGCCTCGACGGCTGCCTTCAAATCCGGCCTCGTGTCCAGCGCAATCTTCCGGAACTCGTCGCGCGGCATGAGTTGGTCATTAAAATCGAACGGTCCGGTTACATCGAATTGCTCAATCGGCCTGCGATCGTTCAGCAGCGTGAGCAATTGGATTTTCGCGGTGCGCAGATTGACCTCGGCGGTTTGCAGGTCGGACTCGTACTGCACGCGCTGCAGTTCCAAACGGTCGAGATCGATTTGCGCAATGTCGCCGGCCTGGAAGCGATCCCGGCTGATCTGGAGCACATGGTCGTAGTAGGCAAGGTTGTCTTTGGCCAATTGCAGCACCGCCTTGGCTTGCAGGGTTGAGACAAATGCGCCGCGCAAGTTGAAGAGCAGATTTCGGTCAAGGTCGGCATGGCTCGATTCCGCGATCAGAGTCGCTTTTCCCGCGCTCTCCAGGCGCAACTCTCGCTTGTGCTGCCTTTCGTGCAGATAGCTGATATTGGGCGACTCAAAAGTGCCAGCCAACGGCCTCCAGACGCCTTTCTCCGGAGCGATTTGGGTTCCATCCGCCGACAGCGTGAACGTCGGGTTCGGGCGAAGGAAAGCGGTGATTTCCTCCGCCTTTGACTCATCGATCATCAGCTTGTCGGCCAAAAGAGTGGGGTTTTGCTGTTCGAAGCGCTCGCGCACCTGTTCCCAGGTCATGGGTGTCTGGTTTTGCGCCAGAGCGTACGTGCTGCACAAGATCAGCACGCACCACCATCGCGACTTTTGCATCCATCTCTCCGTTCTTTATGGCCAAACTCAGAGCTCAGAGTGTGGCAAACGCTTCGCGGTCCGCCATTTTGCGGGTCGTGCGTTGTTTTCTTAATCGCCCTTTTCTAACGCCAGCTTTCGGCAGGCGAGATAGCAATTCGATAAAGCCGGCAGGCCCCATCGCGAGGCACAGGGAGACAGCGAAAAGACCGAGCGCACCCAAAGCGTATTTGTTCAATACCTCTAAATTCACCGGGCATTCCGAGCACGCGGTCAGGCTCGGGGCCACCTTGTCGTCCTGGCAGCCGTGCCCGGATGGGGGCATCTCGCACTTGCGACTGAGCTTTGTGTATCCTGAGTTCCCGGTCCGTGGAAGACACGCAAATGCGGGAGCTGGCAGTATTTCGATTGTGGAAACATTTGAAGCCTGCAAACCAACGAACCACAACCATTTTGCGCCATTTTCGCAAAAAGGGCACACGTAATCTTTCGAATAAGGAACCTTCAATCTTACTGGTCTTAAGACTACGGAACACGTCGGAATAGCTCGCTCCTGCAAACTGCGAGCACCGAGTCACAAATCGTTCAACCGCAATCGCTTAGACACAATCAAGATCTTACGTTCCACGCTTGCGCGACCTAACCACCGAGTCCTCAGTTTCCGCGCGTCAAATCCGCGGAATTCAAGTAATATCCCCGGGTAGAGGTATATCTAACTCCTTCCAGTTCAGTCGCTTTCGCGAAGCTCCCTTGCCCCGCACCGCTCTGCCCGAGTATGATGCAGCGTTCATGCCTCCGAAACCTTCCTCCCGGCCGATTCACCTGCAGGAGAAGGCGCAACTCATGTCCGAGTCGGAAATCGAGCGCACGCTGGTGCGGCTCGCCCATGAAATCGTGGAGAAAAACAACGGCGCCAAAGACCTGGGCTTGGTCGGAGTCCGCCGCCGCGGCGTGCCCTTGGCGGAGCGCTTGGCGCAGCTCATCGGGCGCATTGAGAAAGAGAAGAGTCCGGTGCCGGTGGGAATGCTGGACATCACGCTCTATCGCGACGACTTGTCCACGCTGGGCCCCAAACCGGTGGTGCAGAGAACGGAAATTGGCTTTCCCATCACCGGCAAGAACGTCATCCTGGTGGACGATGTCCTCTACACCGGCCGCACTGCGCGAGCCGCCATGGATGCCCTGTTCCGCCAGGGACGCCCTAAGAAGGTTCAGCTTTGCGTGCTCATCGACCGCGGCCATCGCGAGTTGCCGGTGGAAGCCACTTTTGTGGGACGCAAGGTGCAAACCACGCAGCAGGAGATCGTGAAAGTGCTGCTGCGGGAAACCGATGACGCGGAAAAAGTTCTGCTGGTGGAGAATCGAAGCTAAGCGCATTTCGCGGTAGGCATTGCCAGGCGCAAGTAAGTTGTTATGCCGAGCGCGTTAGGAATCTGTTTGCGTTCGGAGCGGCGGCCTTCTGTTGAATCACAATCCGCAAGGGATTCGCCGCTCCCTTGCCCTTTACCATGACCGCAACTCAAAACCAAGCCGCGACCAGGACCAAAGCGGCGCGCGGCTCTCTGCTTGGCATCGAGCATCTCGCGCCGGCTGAGATCCTGGGGTTGCTCAAGCTGGCCCGGCGCATGAACCCGCTCAAGCCTCGTCCACTGCTGCGGGGCAAGCGTGTGCTGCTTCTTTTTTATGAGGCATCCACGCGCACGCGCAGCTCTTTCGAAATTGCCGCTAAGTCGATGGGAGCCATGACCACGCTGGTGCTTTCCAGCGGCTCCAGCATCGAGAAAGGCGAATCGCTGCTCGATACCGCCTACACTCTGCGCGCCGTGGGCGCCGATGTGATCGTCATCCGCCATCCCCGCGCCGGCGCTCCTCACCTGATGGCCTCGCACCTCGACATTCCCGTCATTAACGCCGGCGACGGCATGCACGAGCACCCTTCGCAAGCGTTGCTCGACACTTACACCATCCTGCGCCATAAGAGGACGCTCAAGGGATTGCAAGTCGCCATCGTGGGCGATATCTATCACAGCCGGGTGGCGCGCTCCGCGGTGCATTTGTTGAGCAAGTTCGGAGCCAAGATTACGCTCTGCGGGCCGCCGGAATTCCTGCCCGAGCTGGCTGCGACTCTGGCGCCTGGACTACGCATCAGCCGCACCGCCGAAGAGGCCGTGCGCGGCGCCGACGTAGTCGCGGTGCTGCGGGTGCAGAAAGAGCGCCTCGCCGGCCAGAAAATCAGCCTGCAGGATTACGTCGCGCGCTACCAGATGACCATGGCTCGCCTCAAGCTGGCCAAGAAAGACGCCATCGTGATGCATCCCGGCCCCATCATCCGCGGCCTGGAGCTGACTTGGGAAGTGGCCGACTGCCCGCAGTCGGTGATCGTGGAAGAGGTGCACAACGGCGTGCCGGTGCGCATGGCCATCCTGGCGAAGGCGTTGGGGAGGGCGAGATGAGAACGTCAACTTCAATCCCGCGGATGTACGCGGATAACAGACAAAATCCGCGCGAATCCGCGTCAATCAGCGGAAAAGAAGTCTGGGCACCCATCCAACAACGCGTGGGTAAGTCGAGATGAGAACGTCAACTTCAGTCCCGCGGATGTACGCGGATCAACACGGATTACTTCATCACGACCTAACGGAAAAGCTGATCGGCGCATTCTTCAATATCTACAACGAACTCGGACACGGGTTTCTCGAGTCAGTCTATGAGCAGGCGTTTTCAGTCGCGTTGGCGGAAGATAGTGTGTTCTTCGAGCGACAAGTAGCGGTGCCAGTTTGGTTTCATGGCCAGAAGATCGGCGATTTCCGTGCCGACCTGCTGGTGGATAGAAAGGTCATCGTAGAGCTAAAGACTGGCCGAGATATCGATCCCGCGTGGGAGAAGCAATTGCTGAATTATCTCAGAGCTACAGACGTAGAAGTGGGGCTTTTGTTCAATTTTGGTCCAACCGCTCAGTTCCGGCGATACGTTTTTGAAAACAATAGAAAAAATCCGCGCAAATCCGCGTTAATCAGCGGAGAAGAAGTTTAAGGGCGATCCCGCAGATGAACCAAAGGGCAACAAGTCTCCTGATCAAAGGCGGCCACGTGATCGATCCTGCGGCCAAGATCAATGCGCCCATGGACGTGTTATTGCGCGACGGACGCGTGGCGGAAATCGCTTTGCCCAATAGGATCAAGGGCAGCGCCGGAGAGAAGTTTGACGCACGCGGGCTCATCGTTGCGCCCGGCTTCATCGACCTGCACGTTCACTTGCGCGAGCCGGGGCAGAGCTATAAGGAATCCATCGCCACCGGCACGGCGGCCGCGGCGGCGGGAGGATTCACCTCCGTCTGCTGCATGCCCAACACGCAGCCGGTGGTCGATTCGCCCGAGTGGGTCACGTGGATGCAGCAGCCGCAACACAATGCCATGGTCAATGTCTTCCCCATCGGCGCGGCGACAAAAGCCAGCAAGGGCGCGGCCCTCACCGACTTTCGCGCCCTGCAGCGCACCGGCGCGGTCGCCGTCAGCGACGACGGCAAGCCCATTCTGGCCGACGGCATCATGCGCGAGACGCTGCGCCTCGCGGCCGAAATCAATTTGCCCGTCATCCAGCACGCGGAAGACACGCGCGAGACCGAAGGCTGCTCAATGAATGAAGGGCCGACTTCGTTCCGCCTCGGCCTTCGCGGCATGAAGGTCTCGGCCGAGGCTTCCATCGTGGAGCGTGATGTGTTGCTGGCGCAGCAGTTCACCGGCGCGCGCATTCACGTGGCACATCTTTCGACCGCGGAGGCGCTCAAGGCAGTGCGGCGCGGCAAGCGCAACAAAGTGCATGTCACCTGTGAAGTCACGCCTCACCATTTCACTTTGACCGACGCAGATGTGGGCGAGTACGACACCAACTTCAAGATGAATCCGCCGCTGCGTTCGGCCTCGGATGTGGAGGCGATTTTGGTCGCCCTGGCGGATGGCACCGTGGATGCCATCGCCACCGACCACGCGCCGCATGCCATGCACGAAAAGTGCATCGAGTTCGAGCGGGCGGCTTTCGGCATTACCGGCCTTGAGACGGCGGTCGGCCTGGCGATCACGCGCCTGCATCGCGGCTACAAAATACCGCTGACGCGTATCGTGGAGCTGTTCACCGCGGGGCCGGCGCGCGTGGTGGACCTGCGCGGGCGCGGCACCCTGGCTCGCGGCAACTTCGCCGATGTGACCATCTTCGATCCCAAGAAACAATGGACATTTTCAGCCGCGAAGTCGCAATCCAAATCGCGCAACACGCCCTTCGATGGCTGGCAGCTCATGGGGAAAGTGGTGGCGACGATCGTGGGCGGACGCGTCGTCTACCGCGCGGATTAGCGCCGGCCTGATTAGACAAACCCCAGGGTGCCCCATCCTAGTCGCGCCCTTTGCGACTAGGGTGGGGTCCTTGACCTTGATCGACGTGCGTGTTCCCGTTGCAAACACCGCTCACCGTCACACGCCGGGACAGGCCCCTTAAGAGTATGCACTATACAACATATGTCTCTTAATACATACTATACCTGTGCATGAAAACTCTAGAGCAAAAGCTCAAGGAGATCGATCCCAAGAGGCAGGAGAAGATCAAGGCTCGCACCCGCGAATTGGTGGCGCGGGAAATGTCTCTGCGAGACCTCAGGCACGCAGTCAGCAAAACTCAGAAGACGGTGGCCCGCACGCTCAATATGGGTCAGGATGGAGTCTCGCGGCTGGAGAAGCGAAGCGACTTGTTGCTTTCCACTCTGCGGAATTACGTGGAGGCGGTTGGCGGGAGCCTGACTCTCGTAGCTCAATTCCCGGATCAGGAGCCGATTGCGATCGGTGGGTTAGGGGAGATTGCCACCGCGAATGAGAACGGAAAAGCGAAACGGCGCGCTGGCCACCGAGAAGGGACCCACTCAAGCCAAAGGAGGGCTTGAATTGATTGGATAAGAACGAAGGCTCCATCGACCCATGTAGTCTTGGTTTGAGGACTAAGGCTTCTGGGGAGGAAGGAG
>Ga0209415_10000432_pt1 | contig 77218 bp, 73 predicted proteins | sample PeaSoiSIISIP2007_FD_187696 | JGI IMG/M metagenome (GOLD analysis project Ga0209415, IMG submission 187696) | Peat soil microbial communities from Weissenstadt, Germany - SII-SIP-2007 (SPAdes) (version 2) | ecosystem: Environmental > Terrestrial > Soil > Wetlands > Peat | place: Germany...
GCGCTCCGGCGCCTGCTCGGCCCGGCGCTCCGGCGCCTGCTCGGCCCGGCGCTCCGGCGCCTGCTCGGCCCGGCGCTACTTCTCTGGCGATGCGAACTTGCTTCCCGAAAACATAGCGAGCGCTCGCTATGTTTCTGGAAGGCAAGTCGAAGCCGAATTCGGAATGTGCCGGTCCGGGAGAGCCGAGCCAAGAGCAGCCGCAAACCCAGACCGGTCCGGGAGAGCCGAGCCAAGAGCAAACCCAGACCGGTCCGGGAGAGCCGAGCCAAGAGCAGCCGAAACCGGGCGTCAGGCCCCGCCAGCCACCCGCCTGAGCACGCGCAGGCTTCCCTTCCCGGCCGCTCCTTCCTCGACGAAAGCGCCCGATTCGAGCGCGCGCCTGTAGATCTCAAATGGCGGCCGCCCTCCATCGGCGGGGTCCGGGAACACATCGTGTACTGCAAGCCAACCGTTGTCGGCCACCCGAGGCGCCCAGCCACGGTAGTCGGCCCACGCCGGCGCCTCGCCGTGTCCCCCATCAATGAACACCAAGCCGGCGTTTACGTTCCAACGCGCCGCGACCGTGGGGGAATCACCGACGACTGCGACCACGAGATCCTCCGCGTCGGCTTGAGCGATAGCTCTTCTCCAGAACGGCAACGTGTCCATCCGGCCAGTGGCAGGGTCGATGAGCGTGGCGTCATGATGCTCCCAGCCTGCCTGGTTCTCCTCCGACCCATGGTGATGATCGACACTGAAGATGACTGCCTGGGCCGCACCCGAGCTCACCGCCTGGGCGATCCCCGAGGCCAGGTACAGCGTCGACCGGCCGCAGTACGCACCGACCTCAACGATGGAGGAGAAGCCAGCCAGGGTGACCCGCTCGGCCATCTCCGCAAGAGCAAGGCCCTCGTCATCGGGCATGAAACCCTTGGTCTCGCGGGCAGCTGCCAGCAAGCGGCGCTGTCTCGGCTCGGGACTCATCTGGTGAGTCACCGCGCTGTCGCGTCCCAGCCTGAGACAAGCGAAACGATCGAGTAGATGCCGAATCCGAGAAGGAGGACTCCCGAGAGGCGCCGGACAGTGGCAAGTGGCACCCAGCGTGTGATCGTGCGGCCGGCGAAGACCCCAACGAGCGACACGACTGCGAAACCGGCTGCCGCGCCAACGAACACCGCGGGCCCGTCCCGGTAGCGCGCAGTCAGGTTGGCGATGAGCACTTGAGTGATGTCGCCGAACTCGGCTAGAGCGACGACGGCGAAGGTGATGGCGGTGACGCGCCAGGAGCTTGACCGCCCAGCGGGCAGCGAGCGTTCGCCACTAGAGGCGAGACGCTCGCCCCGTTGCTCCTGGGCGCGCTCGGTGGAGAATAGGAGATAGAGCGCGCCTGACAGGAAAAGAGCGGTCACGACCGACCGCACGGCGAGGCGCGGTAGAAGGTCGAGGAGACCACCGGCAACCACGGCGACGCCGGCTTGGACGACGAGCGCTGACGCGGCGCCGATCCATACCGGGAGGGGCCGGTAACGCGATGAAAGCACGAGGCACGAGATGAAGGTCTTGTCGGGCAGCTCCGCTGGTATGACGACTGCGAACGTCGCCGCCGCGATGGCGAGGTTCACCAGCGGTGCCGAAGCTCAGGCCTTGGCGAGGAGAGACCCGAGATGCGGCCGTTGGTCCAGCACGAAACGGACGTTGACCGCCAGCCGCTCCAAATGCTGGTCCACGGCCCGCTGCTGACCGCCGAGACGATGTGCTGCAAAGAACGCCTCCACCTCGTGCGAGAGCCGCGGTGTCCCATCTGGGTCCAGCTGGCACAGACGGGAGACTTCGATCATCCGCGTGATCGAATTCGCCGGGTACCGGTCGAGGAGCGTGTGCCAGTGACCGGAGACGAACTCCCAGACCTGGGGTCCTACGACGCGATTCGTCAGTAGTTTGCGCAGGACATACGGAGCGTCCTGGCTGCGGATCTCGGTCAGACACAGGTTGCACGTCTCCGAGGCCAGCTCTTGGTTGTGGACGTAGCTGAGCGAATCGAGATAGCGCCGCTCCTCGAGGGGGTCTGCGGGGGAGCGGTAGTGCGAGAGAAGTGCGTCGTACTCCTCGTGTCCGGCCGTGGCCGCTACGACGTGGAGGATGGCCGCAGCCGTGTCGGCATCGAGCTCCGTGCCGAGCCTGAGTGCCGCGAATCGATCGCGACTCTCTTCTTGCACGTAGGGGTCGGCCCCGATCGTGCCAAGAGTTCCGATCAGGACCGCGCGCCGCCGTGCGGCCTCGTTGTCGTCACCCTCGCTGCGGTCCCAGCCGACACGCTCGAGCTCGGGTCCGAGCAGTGACTGGATGAAGCTCTGAAGCGCGCCGCGGTCGTCGTCCGAGACCGCAAAGTCGAGAAGACCGAACGCCCCCGCGACCATCGACCACACGCTTGGATCCGTCTCGCCTTCAAGACGCCCCACCAGGGCAAGGAATTGCTCGATCGGTATCGAGCCCGCCAGCGCACATGCCCAGATGTCAGCGACGAGCCTGAAGCGCTCGAGGGGCTCGAGCCGGTCGAACCCGGCGAGGATGTCGTCGAGGAGCCCGTTTTCGTAGCGCAGCCGGAAGACCCCGCTACCTCCGGCGTTGACCACGAGCATTCCCTGCCCTTCGGGGATGCGGATGGGCTGGTCGCGAAGGAGGTGGTACTGGCGCCCGGTGCCGGCACCTGCGCCGGCGCGCGGTCGTCGCTCCGTCGCCACCGGCACGAGCCACGTCTTGCCGATCGCGCTTGCTCCCGAGTTGGCGCGTCGGTCGTCGTCGGGCAAGTAGGAGAACGGCTCCTGTGTGATCAGCACTTCGGGACCCTCCGCTCGAGCAGTGATGAGCGGGTGGCCACCCTGGCGGATCCAAGAATCCATCAGTGCACGAATCGGCGCTCCCTCGGCTGCCTCCTCGATCGCGTCCCACAGGTCGGTCGTCTCCGTGTTGCCGTAGCGGTGAGCGGCGAGGTAGCGACGGACGCCGTTGCGAAAGCGCTCGGTGCCGAGGTACTGCTCAAGCATCCGAAGGAGGCTGCCGCCCTTCTCGTAAGTGAGGGCATCGAACATGGAGTCCACCTCGTCGGGCGTGTGCACCGAGAACTCGATCGGACGTGTCATGTGGAGCCCGTCGAGAGCGAGAGCCATTTCTCGGTCGCGGCCAAATCCCACCCAGCACTGGTACTCCGGCTTGAAGTCGTCCAGGCAGCACAGAGCCATGTACGTCGCGAACGCCTCGTTCAGCCAGATGCCGTTCCACCACCGCATGGTCACGAGATCGCCGAACCACATGTGCGCGATCTCGTGCTCGATCACTGACGCGATGGACTCGAGCTCGTCGCGCGCTGAATGAGCGGGATCGGTCAGCAACGCGACCTCGCGGAACGTCACGCATCCGAGGTTCTCCATGGCGCCGAACGCGAAATCGGGGATCGCGACGAGGTCGAGCTTGTCGCCAGGATAGGGCTGGTCGAAATACTGTGCGAAGTACCGCAGCGCGTGCGCACCCGCTTCCAGGGCGAACCCCGTCAATTCCGCCTTGCCTGCCGTGTGAACGACGCGCAGCGGGATCCCGTCGGCGTCGACGGCGTCGGTGACCTCGAGCGGGCCGACGACGAATGCGACGATGTAGGTCGACATCGGGATGGTGTCGGTGAACTCGAGGCGGCGCTTGCCGTTGGGGAGCTGAGCCACCGAGCGCTCGGCACCGTTCGAAATCGCCAGAAGCTCCGGCTCGACCTCGAGCGCGATCGAGAACACGGCCTTGCGATCCGGCTCGTCCCAGCAGGGAAACGCCCGCCTCGCGTCCGTGGACTCGAATTGGGTCGTCGCGATGACGCGCTCGACACCGTTCTCGTCACGGAACGTGCTGCGATAAAAGCCCCGGAGCTTGTCGTTCAAGACACCGGCGAAGTCGCACTCGAGGAGGTATCGGCCGGGCAGTACCTCGCCAGGTGTCGTGAAGCTGACTCGCTCGAGGTCCTCGTCGAACGAGACGCCGAGGGTGACGGGCGCGGACGGCTCTTCCTGCCCGGTGTCCTGCCGGCTCAGGGTGGCGTTCGAGATCTCGAGCTCCGCGGCGTTGCAGACGATCAAGCTCGTCGGTGTCGTCACCTCGAGCTCGATCCGCTCGTGGCCGAGAAACGTCGCGGAGTCCAGGTCGGGAGCGAGGGTGAGCTCGTAGCGCGTCGGTACGACGTTGTGAGGAAGTCTGAAGTCCGTTTCGTCCGTATTCGGGGTCACGAACATCGAAGGTTAGTCCTGTGGGGTCTGGCACCCGCTACCGTCGTGGCTCGTGTCGGAGTCCCGCTCCCTTCATCCAGCTGCCAGTGGCTCGAGCGAGGCGCTCGACGGGCGGCGAAACGACGTGCTGTGCATCGGCCACGCGATCGTCGACCGGCTCGCCCACGTGGAGGCACAGACCATCGCCGCCGCCGGCGTGGAGCCGGGCGCGATGACGCTGGTCGACAGTGCGCGGATCGCGGAAATTGCCGATCTGGTGAGTGACTGGATCCAAGTCGCCGGGGGATCGGCTGCCAACACTGCGGCAGGCCTCGCGTCTCTGGGGGGACGCCCGACGTTCGTGGGATCGGTCGGTAGCGATGCGCTCGGTGCTGCCTACGACCTCGACCTCGGAAGGCTCGGCGTGCGTTGCGTGCTGAGTCACGGCGCCGACGACCGTGGGACAGGCCAGTGCCTGGTCCTTGTCACCTCGGACTCGCGTCGCACCATGGCGACGAACCTCGGCGCTGGGGTCGTGATCGACGTCGAGGCCGTCGAGCGGGCCGGCGCGAGCGGCGCTGCCGCGGTCTACCTCGAGGGCTACCTCCTCGATTCGCCCGGCACCTACGCCGCCCTCGAGCGGGCGGTCGAGCTCACGAAGGCCGCCGGGGGTTTGGTGGCGCTCAGTCTGTCGGATCCGTTTCTCGTCGAGCGCCACGGCGACCTGCTGAACGAGCTCGTCGACAGCGACGTAGACCTGCTCTTTGCCAACGAGGAGGAGGCACAGCGCTTGGTCGGGGCAGGTGACCTGTCAGGAGCGCTGGCTGCCCTGGAGCGGCCGGGCCTGATGGCCGCCGTCACGCTCGGTGCCCAAGGCGCCGTGCTCCTGAGGGGAGGCGAGCGGGCCTGGGTCGAGGCGCTCCCGGTCAACCGGGTGGACGACACGACGGGGGCAGGCGACCTTTTCGCCGCGGGCGTGCTCCACGGCATCGTCCGTGGCGCGCCGCTCGAGATTGCGGGTCGCCTCGGGGCGCTCGCCGCGGGCGAGGTCATCTCGCATCTCGGCGCGCAGCCCCAGGTCCTTCTGTGGTCCTTGGCGGTGGAGGCCGGACTCGTCGAACCCTGGTAGGCACCCGCCAGGGGTCGGGACGGGGGCCCGAGGGCCTCGGCGACGGAGTCAGACCCGGTTGCTGTCCTCGTCGGGTGGGAGGAATGCCAGATCGAGGTCCGCGAGCCGCACGAGCGCCGACGCGACCCATCGCGCGAGGCCCGCGACCTGCCCGTCGAGCTTGGTCGGGTCGTCGAGGAGTGCTTCCTCGAGCCGAACGCTGCCTTGGTAGGCAATCTCGATCGCACACGCGGGCGTGTCCGATGACGGCTCGAAGAGCTGTTCGATCATCGGCCCGGACTGCTCCAGGCGCTCGGTGCCGAACTCGGGGCCGTCGCCCGCAAGCGCGGCGAGCACGACGGCTGGATCAGGCACCGCGGCGAGCCGTTGCATGCGCAATGCGATCTCGACGATGAGCTCCGGAGGCTCCGCCGGCGGTTCGCCGATCGACCATGACCGGTAGGCGCTCTGGCTCCAGGTCGGCCAATCGAGGCTGAGGTCTGCCCGGACGCGCGGAGGGTTGCCCTCGCCGGGGAGGCTGTAGGAGGTTTCGAAGGCTACGTCGCCCAGGAAGACGTCGACCTGGAACCTCTCCTCAACTGCCTGCTGCTCCAGGAGCGCGCCTTCGAACGCCTCGCGGAGGGCCGCGATCACGTCGAGGAGGATGTGATCGATCATGGCGAGCCGAGGCTACCCCCGTGCCGGGCGACAGGCGGACGCACCTGGTAGACACCGGGCGTGCACGACAATCCGTGGCTCGAACGGAGGGTGATCGCCTACGCGCACCAGGGTGGTGCGAAGGAGGCACCGTCCAGCACGCTGTACGCGATCCGTCAGGCACTGGAGCACGGGGCGACCGGGATCGAGCTCGATGTGCACGTGACGAGCGACGGGCAGCTCGTCGTCTGCCACGACCCGACGCTCGACCGCACGACGAATGCCACGGGTGAGATCGCCAACACTCGCCTCGACGAGCTGCGTCACCTCGACAACGCCTATTGGTTCCTCCCGGGCGAGGACGCCGTCCACGGGTACCCCAGCGAGGACTACGTGCTTCGGGGTCGAGCCCCTGGCGAGCGGGACCTGTGTGTCGCGACCCTCGCCGAGGTGCTGGAGAGGTTCCCGGGTGTCGTGCTCAACCTGGACATCAAGCGGAGCGCTCCGGACGTTTCCCCATACGAAGAAGCGCTCGCTAGGGTCCTCAGGGAGCACGACCGGGAAGACGACGTGATCGTGGCGTCGTTCCTCGACAAGGCGACGGAAGCCTTCGCCCGGTGCGCGCCTGGGATCGGCATCTCGGCCGGCACCGACGCGACGACCGAGTTCTACCGGCGGCTGCACGCGGGTCAGGTACCCCAGGACGACATCGGGCGCTATGTCGCGCTCCAGGTCCCGGCGCGCTTCGGTCAGACGGTCGTCGTGGATCAGGGCTTTGTCGAAGCGGCTCATGCCAGCGGCTTGGCGGTCCATGTTTGGACGATCGACGACCCTGAGGAGATGGAGCGCTTGGTCGACCTTGGTGTCGACGGGATTATCTCCGACAAGCCCACGGTACTGGCGGGTGTGCTGGCCCGCCTTGGAGCGAACTGGAAGGCGTGACGCTCAGCCGCGACCGCAATTCGGCTTCTTGCCGTGGTTGGCCTTCTTCTTCTTCCGGAGCTTGCGCTTCACCGTTCGCTTGGACACAAGCGGCACAGTGTAGTTGCTGCCACGCTGGCTCTTTTCTCCACGAGGGACCGCCCGTTCGGTAGCGTTGGCATCCGAGTCATGGCTTTGAGGGCGACGGGGGCGGGTGGCATGGCGTGGCTGTTGCGTGACGGCGAGGTGCTTGCGAGCGTCGAGGTCGCTTCGTCGCTCGCCGCCAGATCGCGCGGCTTGCTGGGCAAGAAGAGCTACGAAGGCGCCATGCTTCTCCGGCACACGCGGTCGGTCCACTCCATCGGGATGCATTTCGCCATGGATGTTGCGTTTCTCACCGGCGATCTGCACGTCATCGGCACGGCCACGGTGCCGCCCTACCGGATCGCCCTGCCGCGCCGCGGCGGCCGCGCCGTTCTCGAAGCCCAGGCCGGCGCCTTCGAGCGATGGAAGCTAGCCCCAGGCGATCAACTGGAGATCAAGGGGTGACGTCCGGGCCCGGGCGGCCCGGCGAACGGCTGCACGGCGAGCTGGTAGTCGTCGCGACCCCGATCGGCAACATCGGTGACCTCTCTCCCAGGGCCGCTGCGGCACTAGAGGCGGCCGACGTGGTGTGCTGCGAGGACACACGCCACACGGGGCAGCTGCTCGCTCGATCGGGCCTTCGGGCCTCTCGCTTGCTCTCGGTGCACGCGCACAACGAGGGCGAGCGGGTAGCAGAGGTGCTCGAGCTGCTCGGGAAAGGCGCCCGTGTCGCGATCGTCAGCGATGCCGGCACTCCCGCCCTGTCCGATCCCGGCGAGCGCGTCATCGCCGCAGCGATCGCAGCCGGCCACACGGTCACGAGCGTGCCTGGGCCTTCTGCGGCGGTCACCGCCCTCGTAGTGGCGGGGCTAGGGACCGCTCGCTGGCGATTCGAAGGCTTCCTGCCGAGGCGTGGGGCTGATCGCGCCGTGCGCCTCGATGAGATCGCGAAGGCCCACCATCCGAGCGTCATCTACGAGGCACCGCAGCGCCTCGTCGTGACCTTGCGGGACCTGTCAAACCGCTGCGGCGGCGACCGCAAGGTGGCCGTGTGCAGGGAGCTCACGAAGCGATTCGAGGAGACGTGGCGCGGGACGCTCTCTGACGCGTGCGAGCGCGCCGAGGCGACTCCACCCAGAGGAGAGCACGTGCTCGTCGTCGCGGCCGCGCCGACTGGTGCGCGGCCACTGCCGAGCGAGGAGGAGATCCGAAGCGCAGTCGTTGATCGCATGTCCGCAGGAGTCAGCCGCCGTCAGGCAGCAGCCGATGTGGCAGCAGACCTCGGAGTCTCGAAGCGGCTCGCGTACGAGTCTTCGCTCCCTCGCAGCGACCGGTAGTTTGGGGAGGTGCCCGGCCGTTTCTTTCTGACGACGCCGATCTACTACGTCAACGACGCCCCTCACCTCGGCACCGCCTACTCGACGGTCAACGGCGACGCGCTCGCACGTTGGCACCGGCTGATCGGCGACGAGACCTGGCTCCTCACCGGAACCGACGAGCACGGCTTGAAGAACGCCCGCGCTGCCGAGCAGCAAGGGCTCACGCCGCAGGAGTGGGTCGACCGGACGAGCAGCCGCTACGTCGATTCGTGGGCCGCCCTCGAAGTGTCCAACGACGACTTCATCCGCACGACCGAGCCCCGCCACCACCTCAGCGTGCAGCGATTCATGCAAGCGATCCACGACAACGGCTACATGCACAAGGGCCTGTACGAGGGCTGGTACTGCGTGTCCTGCGAGGCGTACTACCCCGAGCCGGACCTCATCGAAGGTCGCCTTTGCCCGGTGCACGAGCGCCCGGTCGAGTGGCTGACGGAGGAGAACTGGTTTTTCGAGCTGTCCCGTTTCGAGCAACCGCTGCTCGAATGGTACGACGGCCATCCCGACGCGATCTTTCCCGACTCCCGTCGCAACGAGGCGCTTGGGATCATCAAAGGCGGGCTTCAGGACATCTCGATCACGAGGACCTCGATCGACTGGGGCGTCCGGGTGCCCTGGGACGAAGCGCACGTCTTCTACGTCTGGTACGACGCGCTCGTCAACTACATCACCGCGATCGGCTACGGCGAGGATGAGAACCGGTTCTCGAAGTGGTGGCCCGCGGTCCACCACCTGCTCGGCAAGGACATCATCCGGTTCCATTGCGTCTGGTGGCCGGCGATGTGCCTGGCGGCGGGCGTCGAGCCGCCAGCCCACTACATCGTTCACGGGTGGCTGCTCGTGAGTGGCGAGAAGATGTCCAAGACGCGGTTGAACCAGATCGATCCCGTTGACCTTGGAGCGGTGATCGGGGTCGACGCGCTCCGCTACCACCTCGTCCGGGAGGTGGCGCTCGGTGCCGATGGGGACTTCACCTACGAGGGCCTCGTGGCGAGGTACAACTCTGACCTCGCGAACAACCTCGGCAATCTGCTCGCGCGGGTCGCCACCGTGGTCGGGAGCAAGTGCGGCGGGATCGGCCCAGCTCCCAGGCCCGCCGCGCCCGGAGTCAGGCTGAGCGAGATCGCGGCGGAAGTGATCGCGGAGTGCCGGGACGCCTGGGCTCGTTTTGCAGGTCACGAAGCGCTCGAGGCGACGTGGCGGCTCGTTCATGCGGCGAACGCCGAGCTCGAGGCCACAGAGCCCTGGAAGCTCCCGGCCGGCCCCCAGGCCGACGCGGCGCTCGGCGATGCCCTCGAGGCCCTGCGGATCGTGGCCATGCTCATCTCGCCGGTGATGCCAGGCGCAGCAGGCGAGCTCTGGTCACGAATTGGTCTTACGGGTCACCCGGACGAGCCTGGAGCAGCCGGCGAGCATGGCAGCCTTGAATGGGGCGTCTACCCGGGGGGCCTGACGGTGGTCAAGGGTGCTGCCCTCTTCCCCCGGCGCACTTCCGAGTCCTGAACGAAAGAGGAGACGTGGACGATTCGAACGACCAGACCGGACGGCAGGAGGAGCGAGAGGGATCTTGGCTCCGGCGTCGACGTGGCGCTGCGCGTCGAGCACAGACCGAGCGCGAGGCGAGCGTGTCTGCTGAGGCCTCGGTTGCGCACGCGGCTGTGCCGCCTGAGCCGCCGCCGCCACCACCTCCACCCAAGGCCATCTGGACCGACAGCCACTGCCACTTGCAAGACGACCCCGACCCTGCCTCGACGCTGGCTCTTGCGCGCGCCGCCCGAGTAGGGCGGGTCATCTGCGTCGGGACGGACGCCCCTTCCTCCCGGAAAGCGGTGATGTTGGCAGGTCAGCTGTCGGGAAGTCATGCGCCGGCCTCATCAGTGGGGCCTGCGGCAGGGCCTGCGGCGATCGGCAGCGAGCCAGCTGCAGATGACGAGCCGCGGGAATCGGCCTACCGTGCGTCTGCCTTCGGGAAGTCCGCGTTCGGGGCGGTTTCAATTCCTTACTTGGGCGCGGACGGCGTTTCGCGCGCCGAGGTCTGGGCGACCGTCGGGCTGCACCCGCACGACGCCAAGGTCGGGCTGGACTCGCTGACGGAGTTCCTCGACGAGCTGTCGGCGGCCGAAGGCTTCCGCCGGTCCCGCGTCGTGGCGATCGGGGAGTGCGGACTCGACTATCACTACGAGAACTCGCCGCGGGCCGTCCAGCGCGAGGTATTCGCGGCCCAAGTGGCACTTGCGATTCGTCACCGCCTTTCGCTCGTCATCCACACCCGGGAGGCGTGGGAGGACACGTTCTCCATCCTCGACGCCGAAGGCGTGCCCGAGCGGACGATCTTCCACTGCTTCACCGGCGGACAGGCGGAAGCGAAACGGTGCATGGATTACAACGCCTACCTCTCCTTCAGCGGGATCGTGACCTTCGCCAACGCCGATGAGCTGCGCCGGGCCGTCGCGCATTGCCCGCTCGACAGCCTGCTGATCGAGACTGACTCGCCGTTCCTGACGCCGGTCCCCTATCGCGGGCGTCGGAACAATCCGAGCAACGTCGCGCTCGTGGGGAACGCAATCGCGAAGGTGAAGGGCTTCGAGCCCGAGGTCTTGGCCGCAGTCAGCTGGATGAATGCCGAGAAGGCTTTCGGGCTCGGAGGCTGAGATCGCCGAGCCCGCGAACGGCGTGCCCACCGTCGGAACCCGGCGGGCGCCGGGCCGCGGGGAAATTGCCCGCCTGCTTCGGCAGCACGGCCTTCATCCCTCCAAGGCTCTCGGTCAGCATTTCGTCACTGACCCGAACACGGTCGAGCGCATCGCCCGGCTCGCGCGGGTCGGTCCTGGCGACCGGGTCCTCGAGATCGGCGCCGGGCTCGGCTCGCTCACGATCGCGCTCGCAGCAACCGGGGCCCTGGTGACGGCGGTGGAGGTGGACCACGGCATCGTCCCGGTCCTCCGCCAGCTGGTCGAGCCGCTCGGTGTGTCGGTCGTCGAGGCTGACGCAATGTCTTGCGACTGGGCAGTCTTGCTTGCCGGGGCGCCTCACTGGGTGCTCGTGGCGAACCTTCCGTACAACGTCGCGACGCCGCTCGTCCTCGACCTTCTCCGTGACGTGCCCTCCATCGGCCGCATGCTCGTGCTGGTGCAGCGCGAGGCAGGCGACCGCCTCGTAGCAGCACCGGGCGCGAGCGGCTTTGGCGCCGTCTCCGTGCGTGTCGGTTACTTCGCGACGGCAACGCTGGTCGGGCGTGTCCCGCCTGGAGTTTTCCTGCCTCGCCCGAACGTCGAGTCGGTGCTCGTAGAGCTTGTGCGGCGCGAGTTCCCGGCGGTTGATCCCGCCATGGCGAGCTACGCGGAAATCGATCTCCTACTGCGGGCGGGGTTCGCCGGACGGCGGAAGATGCTTCGGCGGTCCCTCGAAGGACTTGTCGACGCGTCCGTCTTCTCTGCTGCTGGGATCGACGGCCGCTCCCGTGCCGAGGAGCTCGGAATCGAAGACTGGGGCAAGCTGGTCGCATGTCGCCGGTCGATCGCTTGTGGGCACCCGCGAAGCTGACCCGAGCGTTGCGGGTCGTCGGGGTCCGCGCCGACGGCTATCACCTGCTCGAGGCCGAGATGGCGACGCTCGACCTCGCGGACGAGCTCGAAATCGAAGAGGGCGCCGAGGGCTTCGAGATCGTCGACGAAGTGGCCTGGGTTGGCGGAGCCGGTCCGCGTCGGGACGACCACACCGACGAGCCGGCACGGTTGTCGGCTTTGGTGCCGCCAGGTTCGGAGAACCTCGTCGGGCGAGCGCTCGCCGCCGCCGGGCGCCGTGCCAGAGTGCGGCTCGTCAAACGCGTCCCGGCTGGTGCCGGTCTGGGAGGAGGCTCTTCTGACGCCGCCGCCGTGCTGCGTTGGGCTGGAGTCGCGGACCCGGGGGTGGCGGCGAGGTTGGGAGCGGACGTGCCGTTTTGCGTCGTGGGCGGGAGGGCGCTCGTGAGTGGAATCGGGGAGTTGGTCGAGCCGCTGGGTTTCGAGGCCTTTACTGCCGTGCTCGTTACACCCGCGTTGCCCGTTTCGACGCCGGAGGTCTACCTGGCCTGGGACTCGCTCGGCGGCCCGCACGAGGAGCACGGGAACGATCTCGAGCCCGCCGCCCTCGTCGTCGAGCCTCGCCTGGCGTGGTGGCGCGACCTCGTCGCTGCCGTGGCGGGGGAGAGGCCGAGCCTCGCGGGAAGCGGGGGAACTTGGTATGTGGCTCGCGACCCGGGCATGGCCGGGGATCTCGTGGCTCAGCTCAAGGGCGCAGTGCGGGCCGAGCGCGGGCGCGCTGTCGTCGTGGCTGCGGCGAGTACGCCTCGCCACTGATGCTCGCGGCCGTGCGTCGCTGCCAGCGGGTCCGCTACTTGCCGGCTGCGCGTCGCTGCCAGCGCGTGCGCTACTTGCCGGCGGCGCGTCGCTGCCAGCGCGTGCGCTTCAGCATCTTCTTGTGCTTCTTCTTGCGCATCCGCTTGCGCCGCTTCTTGATCAGTGATCCCATGGCTGGCGGAACGCTAGCCGAACTTGGCGCTGACTTGCCCATCGGCGGGCGCATACCTCGCGAGCCGGGTGGGCGCCCGGCTGTGCGAGTCGCCGGAGGGAGTGGATGCGCGGTGTGGCCAATTGCGGGTCACCGCTGTTGTAAACATGCAGGCGACGGTTTCTTTCCGGGGTAGTTCAATCGGCAGAACGCCGGCCTTTGGAGCCGGATGTTGGAGGTTCGAGCCCTCCCCCCGGAGCACCGATCGCCGCCGGCGCCGACGAACCCAAGCCAAGTTGCGCACCCGTGGTTATGCTCACCGGAGCGGCAGGGCCAGTCACCCTCGTCAGCCGTTGCTCAGAGCCTTCCTTGACTCCCCGATGATCAGTGGAAAGGGACCCATATGCTCTCGTACAAGAAGGTGCTCGCCGCTGGCGCAGCGCTCTCGGCCGCGGCGCTGATTGCCGTGCCGACCGCTACGGCAACGGCTGCTACTCACCGGTCGCGGGCGGTCACGCACGCAGTCGTGGCCGCGCCGAGGAGCTACTTGGGGACGTCGACGCGTTGCTTCGGCGTCTATCCGGGTAAGAATGTCACATACGCGCCGGGCTGCTACGGCCACGACGAGCCCCAGGTCATGCCGATGTCGACCGTCGCCGGCTCGGCGTCGAACATCACCTGGACGTTCGTGCTCGGGACCGATCAAGCAGGTGCGACGGCGACGACAGGTATGTCGTTCGTCGACCTCGGGCCAACGTTCTGGGTCGGCGCCGCCCTCAAAGACACCAAGAGTTTGGATGACGCTGCCTTTGAGGAGCTGCAGTTCTATCCCGACAGCGTCCTTGCACCCGTGAACCAGGATGGATGCACCTCGGGCGGCGGATACAGCCCCAGCGAGAAACTGAACGACTGGACGGTGTGCTCGCCGGCTTGGGCGGTCAACCCGTCAAGCTTCCAGGAGTACGCGGCGTTCAACAAGGAGCTCACGACTGCCACGCATCCGAATAACCCGATGGTCATGCACAGCGGCGACACGATTTCGGTGAGCTTCGCCGGCAGCCCCTACACGATCACCGTCACGGACCTCACGACCAAGCAGACAGGGACCATCGTCATGAGCGGCGGCGGCCCGAACGACGCGGATGGCCCGCTCGGGCCGTTGTATCCAAATGGGGCGAACGTCAAGACCAACATCCTCCCGTGGGGCGCGGTCCAGGACGCGCCGATGGGGCTTTCCTGGGAGATCGGGCACCCGGACTTCTACATCTACACACGTGCCCCCGAATGTGTCCCTGGTCAGTTCAACTGCTTCTCGTACAACGTGACCCAGGGGTGGGCGAAGGTGACGCCGTTCAGGATCCTTTCCGTGACGTTCAACAAAGGCAAGACCGACCCGACCTCATGGGGAGTCACCGACACCCAGGGCGGCTCGGCGGAGGACGTTGAGTGGTGTGCCAAGTACGCCGTCGTGCCTAGCTGCACTTTCCCCTGGTACGCCTACAACTCCACGCTGAAAGCTCTCACGTTCGGCACGAACTACACGGGCACGAAGTATGCCTACAACGACGAGCTCCAGTTCGCGGCCACGCTGGGTAGCTGCTCCAGCAGCTTCGGCTTTATCTACTGCAACGAGCCACTGTCGCCAGCTCCGCCCATCAAGTAGCCGGGCACGCGGTCTGGGTGACGTCGATGCCGTGGGTGCGCCTTTCATCCGGTGCACCCGCGGCATCGCCGCTTCATGTGGCGTGGCGGCGCCCCAACCGTGAGGCCGCCTACCGCGGCCCCGCTTGCCGTGGCGCCCCTACCGCGGCCCGCCTACCGTGGCGGCCCGCACCGTGACGGCCTAATGAGTTGACAGCCGACGAACCTGCTGGGACGGAACCCGAATGGGTTTCCGTGAACCGGGCCAACTGGGACGATCGTGTCCCCCATCACGTCGCGGGTGACTTCTACGACGTGCCGGGCTTCGTAGCGGGGACGAGCTCACTCGACAAGTTCGAGATCGAGGAGATCGGCACCATGGTCAGGGATCGCACGCTCGTGCATCTCCAGTGTCACTTCGGGCTGGACACGCTCTCCTGGGCGCGACTCGGAGCGACGGTCACCGGACTCGACTTTTCTGCTCCAGCGGTCGCCGCAGCCAAGGAGCTAGCGGCTGCTGCCGGCCTGCAGGCTCGTTTCGTGAAGGGCAACGTCTACGACGCGCCCCGGTTGCTCGGCGAGCAGTACGACGTGGTCTACACGGGCAAAGGTGCCATCAACTGGTTGCCCGACATCCAACGTTGGGCTGGCGTCCTCGCAGCGGTCTGCAAGCCGGGAGGGTCGCTGTACGTGTCGGAGTTCCACCCGTTCTCCTGGGTATTCGCCGACGAGAACCTCGATGTGGTCTACAGCTACTTCCACAGTTCAGAACCGCTCGTCTTCGATGAGCAAGGGACCTACACCGACCCCGACGCCGAGCTCGAGCACACGCGCACGCTCGAATGGGCCCACCCGGTCGGCGACGTCATCTCGGCGCTCGCCGCAGCCGGGTTTCGCATCGAGTTCCTGCACGAATTCGCCCACACTCACTTCCAGCGGTGGCCGTTCTTGCGTCGGGTCGGCCCTGCCCGCCGGTACGAGCTGCCGGAAGGGATGCCGCCGCTTCCGCTGATGTTCTCGCTGCTCGCGACCAAGGTCGCCTGAGGGGCCGACGCCTGAGGGGCCGACGCCTCAGGCGCAGCGGGCGAGCGGCCGGGAGGGACCGACGCCTCAGGCGCAGCGGGCGAGCGGCCGGGACGGCGTTCAGGACGAACGGGCTTCTCGAACCTCTTCGGTCCATCCCTGCCCATCGAAGAAACGGAAGTGGTGCTCGCCGAGCGGGTCCAGGTGCCACGATGGCGCCACGTCCGAGGGCGGAGGCAACCCTCGAAGGCGCCGTTGGAGGTCGGCCTTCGTGTCTCCGACCGCCGAGGCCACTCGCCGTACTGGATCGTCGGTCACCTCCCGTCCCCATCGCTGGCCGTCGAAGAAACGGAAGTCCTTCTGGCCAAGCGGATCAGGGTGCCAGCCTCGAGTATCCGGCTGCGGCGGGCGGAGAAGCGGCAGCTGGCCGATGATCTTCAGCAGCTTCTCGCGCTCTTCGGGCGTATCGGCGATCACCGTGTCCGGCCGCGACGCCAGCGACGGATCCGGCACCGTGGTCGTCCGCGAAGCGGCGAAGTAGAGGATCCAGGCGAAGGGCAGCAGCACGACGTGTATCGCGCCCCAACCCGCTGGCGGGATCCCCCATGGAGGTTTGCCGCGTTCGGCACGAAAGCGCGCCGCCCGCGTCCAGCCCCAGGCGAAGAAGACGGCGGCGACGATGGCGGCGAGGACGCCGATCTCTACGGGGCCCACGGGCACAAGGCTAACCGTGCACTTTGGCCTGCGGCGCGACCCTCTTGCTCTATCTTGGGAGCATCGACTTCGATCGCTTCACGTTCGGGCTCTACGTACGACGCGCTGAGGCCCTCCCACTCGGCGAGGAGGAGTCCTCGAGACTCCAGGACGCGCATCTCGCCTATCTCGCAAGTCTCGGGCGTGAGGGTCACGTGCTCGCCGCCGGACCGCTTGACGACCAGGACGACGTGGCGCTTCGTGGGATCGTGATCTTCTCCACCGACCTCGATCAGGCGCGACTGCTGATGTCTTCCGACCCTGCGGTGCGTGCTGACCGCCTCGCGTTCGAGCTGATGAGCTGGCTGACGCCGGCAGGGACGGTGAGTTTCCACGCGGCTCGGCTCCCTGAGTCGACAGAGGAGGCCACGAGCTGACCGGCCGGTCGCGCCGATCCGCCGAAGGCTGGGCCCAGGCCAGCCGGAGCGCCCGTCAGTCCTCGTAGCGAGACTGCGCGTACCCGGTGTCCTCCCAGCCGGTGATCACGATCAGGAACATCGCGAACGTGAGCACGTGAACGCCTGTGCACCACAGGCAGATCACATGCAGCACGAGCGCCTCCTGGCTGATCAGGTAGATCACCATGCCCATCCCGACGACGACGGACACCAGCCGTGCCCGAGCGAGCCATACCGACGTCGAGCGCCAGGCGCCCGGGAGGCTCATCGCGGTCATCCCGAGAAAGAAAGCAAGCCCGAAGATCGGCACCGGGATCCCGAAGATGACCGACTGCGGGCTCGTGAGCACCTTCTGGCAGTCGACGACGCCGGAGTTCGTGCACACGAGCGCGCTCGGCTGGTAGTGCACGATCAGGAGGTAGATGGAGATGCCGATCCCGGCGATCGAGATGGCGCCGGCGGCCAGAGGGCGCCAGAGGCGGCGCTGGACGGTGTCGTCGCTCCGATCGCTCCGGAGACCGGCCGCGACCTCGTTCACAGCTTCAGCGTGGCTGCTGCCTGCTTGACGACCGGCATGTTGCAGACCGAGCCCGGTTGATTGTTGGTCATCTTGCAGATCAGGGCCGAGTAGTAGTTGGCGGCGACGAGGATCATCTGCGCCGGTGAGGCCACGGGGTTGCTGAAGCTCTCGACGACGCGAGCGTGCGTGAAGCCCGTGAGGATGGCCGGGTCGATGAAGGCACCGTCTTCGTGATAGAGGTTGCCAAAGTCGATGAAGGGAATCCCGCCAGGATCGGTCCCCGAGGACGGGACGTACGGCGGATAGTCGTACTTGTCGAAGATCTTGGCGACCGCACTGGTGATGGTCTGCAGTGGCACGTAGCCGCTGCACTCCCTCACCGCCAGGGAACTGCTCGACGATGGGATGTCGGTGCACTGCTCGATCCCCGAGAAGGCGAGGTACTTGCTCGTGTAGGTCGAGCCGTAGAAGCTCAAGGTTGGCGTTCCGGGATAGCTGTCGGTGAGCGACGAAGCACTGATCTTGAGCCCGGAGAACGTGCCGAACCGGCCGAGGGCGAGGGCGAGCGGCCAGCGGGTCGCCCCGCAGAACGGGCACCACTCCGAGCCGACGTAGACGATGAGTGGCTTGCCGTTAAGCGTGAGCCGCGGTTGACCTTTGAGGGAATAGATGGAACCGAGGAACGGTCCGTCCGAGGTGAGTTTGGACCCCGCGTCGATGAAGGCCGCCGCCGGCGTGGAGTTGATCGCGCTCTTCACGATCTGGGGAGCAGGCTGTGTCCCGAACGCCTTGGCACCGGAGGGGGTCTTCCCGACCACCGCGACGAGGATGATGACAAGCACAGCGAGCACGACGAACACGGTGCCGAAGATGCCCGCCGTCAGTGCCGTGCTGCGCTTCTTGGCGCCTCTGGCGGATCCACGTCGTGACGCGGCCCCGCCCGTCCTCGAGCGTTGCGGCGCGGGCGTACCCGTCCGGTCGCGCTGAGTTGCCGACCCACCCGCCCGTCCGCGCTGAGTTGCCGGCGCTGTGGCTCGTGCCCTCTGCGAGGCGCTCTGGCGCTTCTGACCCGAGGCGTTTTGCTGGGCAAGCCGTTCGCGCGCCCGCTCGGCCGCGGATTCGCCGGGCGCACCGTTCGTGGTGGCGCGGTCACTGCGCGGCGGCCGGTCGCCGGCCTTCGGAGACTGGCCCTTCCGCGGGGGACGGTTGCCACTCTGTGCCATTGCGGCGTGCTCTCCTCGTTGGTGACGCGGCTGGCGCCGCAGATGGTGTCTGCTGTCGCCCAAGAGGGTAACCCGCCGGACAAGGGAGGGTAGATCAGGGGCGCCGTTGCGCTGTCCCACGTGTTCGCCAGCGCCCGGGAACGGGGGTGCCGGCGGGCTCGCTTCCACGAGTTTCAGGACCAAATCTCGGATTCGGTTGTCGAGCTCGTCATACGTCGGCATCGAGTGACTCCTTCAGATGAGATCGCGCGCGCGCGAGGTGTCGGCGGACCGACCCTTCGGAGATCTCGAGGAGCCGTGCGATCGAGGGCGGGTCGAGATCGAACCAGTACGTCAAGACGGTGACGGCCCGTTGGCGGACGCTGAGGGCGTTGACCGCTGCGAGGATCTCGGGTCGCATCTCGGGAGGTTCGTACAGCTCGGCGGTGGCGGTTCGCTGCTCACGTGATCGACGCCTCGAGTTCGATCGGTGAAGCTGGCGGGCCGAGTTGAGAACACCCCGGAACAAGTAGGCGCGCGGATTCGTGACCGTCGGCCACCGCTTGGAGGACATACAGCTCAGAACTGCGGACGAGACGACGTCTTGAGCCTCCGCAGGTCCCACGAGACCCGTGGCGAAGCGCGTCAGCTCGTCGGCGACCTTCTCGTAGAGCTTCTCGTCGAGCTCGTCCACCACATCTACGATGCCGCGGGTCACCTTGCCGGATGACAGCGGGCGCCGCCTTGATCTCTGGCGACGTCCCTAGTGGGGCATGCTGATGTCGGTGATCGGTGCGCTCGTGGTCGAGCTTCATTTTCCGGCTTGTCGCTCCCTCAAGGAGAAACGTGCCGTTCTCCGCCCCGTCATCGACGGTGCCCGCTCACGGTTCTCCGTTGCGGTCGCCGAGGCGGAGTTTCAGGAACTGCACCAGCGCTCGGTCGTCGAGGTGGCAGCGGCAGCGGCTTCCGAGCGCGTCGTCGTCGAGACCCTCGACGCCGTGGAGCGCTTCATCTGGTCGTTGCCCGGCTTGGAGGTCGTGGGCGCCACTCGCCGATGGCTCGACGACGACTGACCTCAGATCCGGGCCGGCGAGGCTGCCGGTGGACGGGAACCTCGCGGGTGAGGCTGCGGGTGGGCGAGGGCCTTCGCCGCCGTCCGAGCCGTCAGTCGACCCAGACGGTCTTGATGTCGGTGAACTCCCGGATGCCGTGGTGCGTGAGCTCGCGTCCGTACCCCGAGCGCTTGACACCACCGAAGGGGAGGTCGAAGTACGAGACGGTGAACGAGTTGATGAAGACCATGCCCGCCTCGAGCTCGTCCGCAAAGCGCCGCTGCTCGGCCGGGTCCTCGGTCCAGGCGTTCGAGCCGAGGCCGAAGTCCGTGTCGTTGGCCAGAGCGATCGCCTCGTCGATATTCGCCACCCGGAAGAAAGAGGTCACGGGCCCGAAGACCTCGTCGCGGTAGACGCGCATCTCCGGAGTGATCTCCGACAGCGCCGTCGGTTGGACGAACCACCCAGGTCCGTCGACCGTCCCGCCGCCGCAAAGCGCCTTGGCCCCCTTCGACAACGCGTCTGTCACCTGCGCGTTCACCTCGTCGCGACCTTGCGCCGTGGCGAGCGGCCCGATCTGGGTGGCTTCGTCGAGCGGGTCGCCGATGACGAGCTTGGACATCGCCTCGCCGTAGCGCTCTTCGTACTCGTCGGCGATCGCCTCGTGGACGATGAAGCGCTTCGCCGCGATGCAGCTCTGGCCGTTGTTCTGGATGCGCGCCCAGAGGCCGACCTCGACCGCTCGCTCGATGTCGGCAGACGGCATGACGATGAACGGGTCGGCCCCGCCGAGCTCGAGCACCGTCTTCTTGATCGCGCGGCCGGCGATCGCTGCGACCGATCGTCCGGCGGCCTCGCTGCCGGTCAAGGTGGCCGCCTTCACGCGGTCGTCCTCCAGGATCGCCTGCACCCGGTCGGACCCGACGAGCAGGGTCTGAAAGACGCCATCGGGGAAGCCGGCCCGCCGTGCGGCATCCTCCAGGTAGAGCGCGACCTGTGGCACGTTCGACGCGTGCTTGAGGAGTGCGACGTTCCCTGCCATGAATGTGGGCGCCGCGAACCTGATGACCTGCCACATCGGGAAATTCCAGGGCATCACCGCCAGGACGGGCCCGATCGGCTGGTACTTCACGTACGAGCCGTGCTTGGCGGCCGTGGTGGTGACGGGCTCGTCGGCGAGCATGGCCGCGGCATGCTCGGCATAGAAACGCAATCCAGCCGCACACTTGGTCACCTCGCCGCGCGCTTGGACGACGGGCTTGCCCATTTCGAGGGTCATCGTCTCGGCGAGCGACGCCTTGTCCTCGTCGAGCAGGTCAGCCATCTTGCGCACGAGCGCTGCACGCTCTTCGATGGCCGTTCGGCGGAACGAGCGAAACGCGCGGTCCGCAAGTGCGAGCCTCCGCTCCACCTCGGCTTCGTCGTGCGGCTCGAAGGTCTTCAGGGTCTCGCCGGTCGTCGGGTTCACCGATGCAATGGTCACGGCTACCGTTTTACCCGTTCGCGGAGTGCGACGCGTCCCCGGTTCATTCGCGCTTCCCCGCCTCGCCCACCTCCCCCTGGCCCGGTCCGCCTCCCGGTACGATCGTCGCCATGGATGCGCGAGACTCCGAGGACCTTGGTGTGCTCGATCGGGCCGAGGCCGAGCTCGAGGACGTCGAACGAGCCTTGCGACGTCTGGACGAGGGGAGCTACGACAGCTGCGAGGTTTGCGGCCGGACGATCGGCGACGACCGCTTGGAGCGGTCACCGGCGACACGACGCTGCACCGAGCATGAGGCGACAGCGACGCCGACCGCACCGGCTGGGACCTGAGGATTTGGCGCGACTCCGCCTCTTCGCGCAAGCACGCGAAAGTGCCGGCACAGGCGAGGTCCGGATCGACGGTGGCACCGTCGGCGAGGTGCTGGACTCGGCCGTCGAGCGCTACGGGTCGCAATTTGCCGCGGTTATCGGCATAAGCGCGATCTGGCTCAATGGTGAGCCGGCGAGCCGGGACCTGTCGGTCGGAGACGGCGACGAGGTCGCGGTGCTCCCGCCCGTCTCCGGCGGGTGAACCGCCGGCCTCCCAGCAGCGCAGGCGTCGCCGACGTGGGGAAAACCTAGTCATCGGTTCTCGGCCTCGCGCGACCGCCCATCGACACCCAGCGGGGTGAGAGAACTCTCATCGTCGGTTCATCGTGGCTTCACCCGCTTTGCGCACAATCGGTGGGGTACTGCCCCGACGACCGCAGGAGGCAAATGTGACACCGCCGATGCGATGGCTCGCACTGCTCGCCGCCGGGGGCGCCATCGCCGGTGGAATGGCCGCCCTCGGGCACACCTCTTCGGCTGTCGCGGGAACGACCCCGACGGTCGGCGCCGCTGCCAGGGGTGGCTCGACGAACCCTGCCCTGGAGGTGCGCCGCCTGATCGCCGAGACGAGCTCGCTGCAAGCTGCCCTGTCCAGTGCGCGAGAGGAACTTGGCCGTGCTCTCTCTCGCCCAGGCGGGCGCACCCTCATTTACCGGAGTACCGGTTCAAGCTCCGCGGCAAACTTGTCGGGTCTCGAGACCCAGCTGGCCGCCGAACAGTCTGCCCTCTCGGGCGAGCGTGCTCAGCTGCAAGGGGAACAATTGCAGCTCGGGAGCGAGGCACAGATGCTCAGCCAGCGGCAGGCGCAGCTCGTCAAGGAGGCAGCCGCCCTTGCGGCCGAAGCTGAGAAGCTCCGCAAGCCTCCTCCGGGTGATGGCGGTGATGGTGGCGGAGGCGGCGGTGACTGACGTGGAAGCGACTGCCGGGTCCGCGATCGCCTCCGACAACCGTTCGGGACTCGCGCCAAGCACCGGCGTGACACCGCCCGTTCCGGCCATGACGTCGAGACTCTCCAAAGCCCAGTTCGCAGCGCTGTCCGCTCGGGTGAGAACCGGACACGCCATCGCCCGAGCGCGAGTTCGACGGAGGATCATTCCACCGCTCTTCGTCGGAACGGCCGCGCTGTTCGGTGGCGGGCTCAGCGCCGCCTGGGTGGCCGGCACGCTTCCCCCACCCGCACCAGCGGGGGATTCGAGCGCAGCATCCCCCAGCCAGGCTGCCGAACTGAAAGCCCTCGACCAGGTGCGGAGGACACTTGTATTTGACCAGGCGCTCGTGTCCTCGTTGTCAAAGGCCGCCCGCCGAGCTCTCGCCTCGAGCGAGAAGACAACGGTCGTCAACGACGTCGGTTCCGGTGCCACGGGCGCTGGCGGCGGAGTCCCCTCCACGGCCGGTTCGGGCAGCGGCGGCTCGCTTGGGGCACTGCCGTCGCTTCCACAGTTGCCTCCGATGCCGTCCATCAACATCCCCACGACACAAGGGACGACCGGTGCGACCCCTCCCAAATGAAGTTGCGCCGTCGCCGGCGGAGCCGCTTTCGGGGGAACGTTTCGGCAGCGTCCGAGCGATGGCGACCGAGATCACGATCAGAGTCCCCAACGGTGAGGGTGACCCGGTGATCGCGTGGGCGCTAGAGGGGGCGCTCGGCGAATTCGAGAACGTAGGGACCGCGTGCACGAGGTTCGACCCGACGAGCCCTCTCATGCGCGCGAACGCCTCACCTGAGCGATGGCACCGTGTGCCGCGCACGTGTTTCGAGGCGATCGCGTCCGCGCACTCCGCCTACACGCGCACCCGCGGAATGTTCGACCCGAGAATCTTGAGGGACCTTGCCTCGCTCGGCTACGACCGATCGCTGCCGTTCCTGCAAGGCGAGGTGACCCTCGACCGTCCGGCGGCGCCACGGCGAGCTGATCTCGGGCCGTGGCGCCCGCGCTTTCGAGGTGCCTCGAATGAAGTGCTGCTCGGGGGACACCCAATCGACCTGGGCGGTATTGGCAAAGGACTGGCCCTCCGCTCGGCGGCCGCACGTCTTGCGGTCGTCGTGCCAGATTTTCTCATCGAGGCCGGAGGTGACTGCTGGTGTTCTGGCCGCGCCCAGGGCGGAGACCTGTGGCGGATCGGGGTTGAGGATCCATTCGGCGGTGACCGCCCCGTTGCGGTCCTGGAGCTTCGCGATCAAGCCTGCACAACGTCCTCGATACGAATACGCCGGTGGAAAGTGGCTGGTCGAAACTTCCACCACATCCTCGATCCGAGGACTGGTCAGCCGGGCGGCACCGGCCTTCTGTCCGTCACGGTCATCGGCAGAGACCCGGCCGAATCGGAGGTCTGGAGCAAGGTGCTCCTTCTCGAGGGGGCCGCCGGCGTGGGCCGCGCTGCCGAACGGCGCCACCTTGCCGCGCTGTGGGTGACGAGCGAGGGAGAGCTCCGGTCAAGCCGAGCGGCCACCCGGTACGTGCTCTGGAAGGCGTAAGGGTCTGATGAGTTCGTGTCCCAAGGCACCGATTGGTATCGGGACGGCTTTCGCCGTGCTCGGCATCGCCGCTCTCGGCGGTTTCGCGACGACCGTCCTGGCCTTTCCGGTGGTGCACGATCGCTACTTCCCCTGGATCGTCGGACGGGCGCTCGGACTCGCTGCGTACTTCTGCCTGCTTCTGCTCGTCGCGCTCGGGATCTGGCTCCGGCACCCCTGGCGGCTGCGCTGGCCGCTAGTTCGCCACGAGACCGCGCTCCGCTACCACGCAGCCCTTGCGGGCGCCACCGCCGTGCTCGTGATCGGCCACCTGGCCTCCCTGGCGAGCGACAGCTATGCGGGCGTCGGTTGGCTCGGCGCCCTGGTGCCGGGGCGCTCGACTTATCGGCCGATCCCGGTGGCCATCGGTGTCTCCGCCTGGTGGGCCTTGGTGCTTGTTGCGGCCACGGCGCGGATCGGCGGGCGTCTCGTCGGCCGACACTGGCTGTCGGTGCATCGTCTGGCGTTGCCGATCTTCGCAAGCGTCTTCGTCCACGGCCTGCTCGCCGGTACCGACGGCGGCCGGCTACGCCCGGTCTACGCTGCGAGCGGCGCCCTCGTGCTCGTCCTCTGGCTCAGTCGCCACCTCGTCTCGGAGCCCTTGACATCCACGACGGTCAAGGTTGTCGACGCGCGTTCCGCCCTGTCCCCACCGCGCGCAGGGCAGTGACGTGACCGTGCTCGCACATTCTTCGCCACCAGGTGACAGCCAGCTCGACGAGCGTGGATGCGGGATCGCCGGTTGGCCTGCCACGCGCCTGCTCGCCGGCCCTCAGAGGAGCTTGGGGCCTGAGCCTCTCGAACTCCATTCTCGACGTGTCGGGCAGTTCGTGCCGCCTGCGAGCAGCGAGCAGGCCGTGGAGCTTGTCGGTGCTTCGGGCCTTCTCGGTCGCGGCGGGGGGGAGTTCCCGTTCGCCGAGAAGCTCAGGGCGGCTGGAGCGGCTCACGGCCCGCCTCTCGTCGTCGTCAACGGGTCGGAGGGAGAGCCGGCGAGCCGGAAGGACCGGGAACTGCTCGAACTGCGGCCGCATCTCGTGCTGGACGGCGCCTCATGGGCGTCGGCGGCGATCGGGGCACCGCAAGTCGTCATCTACCTCGAGGCGGGGCGCTGCGCCGCGTGGCAAGCCATGCGCTCCGCGCTGAGGGAGCGCAGGATCGAACGGACGAGCGACCCGGACTTCCATTTCGTGGCTGCACCGGACCGCTACGTGGCAGGGGAGTCGAGTGCCGTCGTCTCCGTCCTCGAGGGGAGGGGCCCGCTTCCCCGGAGGCGACCGATCCCCGTAGCCGCCAGCGGTGTCGGCGGCCGTCCGACCGTGGTGGCCAACACCGAGACGCTCGCCCATCTCGCGCTCATCGCGCGATTCGGGCCGGACTGGTTCCGTCAGGCGGGGTCGCCTCGGGCTCCGGGCTCGACCCTCGTCACGCTCGCCGGCGAAGTCGTCAACCCAGGCCTTGTCGTCGAGGTCGTGGAACCCATTGCCACGCATCGGATCCTCACCAGCCTGGCGGGCCTGGACGGAGTGCCGGAAGCTGTCCTCGTTGGAGGCTACGGCGGGCGCTGGGTCGACGGCCCGGCGATCTGGGACGCCCCGCTCGATCGGGCGGTCTTCCGGGCGGCGGGGTGCGGTCTTGGATGCGGGCTGCTCGCAGTCTTGCCGAGGCGCCGGTGCGGGCTCGCGGTCACTCACCGGATCCTCGACTATCTCGCAGGGGAGAGCGCAGGCCAATGTGGATCGTGCCTGTTCGGGCTCCCGGCTCTCGTTGAGGGCCTGGGTGCCCTGATTGCCGGGCGCAGTGGTCGGCGCGGGCCGGACCGGCTCCACGCGGCCGCGTTCGAGCTCGAGGGCAGGGGCGGTTGCGGTCACCCCGACGGAGCGGCCGGCCTCTTGCAAAGCGCCCTCGAGGTTTTCGGCGCCGACGCCCACCGGCACGCTCGTCGCCATCCCTGCGGGCGGGACAGGGACGGCGGCTGGTTTCCGGTTCCGAGCGAGCGCCGACGACGGCCGTGACACTCCGCAAGCCCGTAGGCACGTGGAGGCTGACCTTCGACGGCGCCCGCTGTGCAGGTCACGGCATCTGCGTTCTGCATTGCCCCGACCTCGTGACGCTCGACGAGTGGGGGTTCGCGGGTGTCGACAAGACTCCGGTCAGCCAGCGCGGCGTGCTCAGGCGCGCTCGGCGAGCCGTGAGGGCCTGCCCCGAGGGTGCGCTTGCGCTCCGTCGTCTCGACAGCTCGCCGGGCTTTCGCGCCTCTACCGAGCGTCCCCTGCAATCGCGGGTCTCTGCGGGCTTTGAAATTGCACCCTCCGGGGTAGGGGCAGAATAGGGTCAATGACATCGGGACGGATGGTGCCGCCCACCGATGCTTCGAGGCCTCGCCGGCCTGGAGGCGTGCGCCTCGGAGGCAGGATTCGCCGGCGCCGAGCGCAGCAAGCCGCGGCCGCGGTGCTTGCCACAGCGCTCGCGGTGGTCGTCGTCCTCGACATCGTCGGGGACATCGGCGAAGGCGTCGCTCTGCCCGAGGCCATCGTCATCCAAGCTGCGGCCCGGGCTGGCCCGATTAGCGCGGGTCCCGCGGGAGCCCGCAGCGGTGGGGACCGCACCGAGACGATCGTGAAGTCGGTGCCCACGGTGATCAAGGAAGGAGACGGCGGCGACTCCCAGCCAAGCGGGCAGTCAGGCAATGACGGCGCCGCCTCCGCCGACGTGCCGACCAAGAGAGCAGTGCCGCCGGCGTCCCAGGTGACCACCACCACCACGAGAACGGGATCGGGCGACGGCGGCAGCGGCAGTGGGGGCGGCGACGATGGCAGCGGCAGCGGCGGCCAGGCCACGACGACGACGCTCGGGGGACCCGGCGGTGGTAACGACGGCTAGCGGACGGCTGCCGGTGGCCTCGTCTCCTGTGGCGGCCCGCCACCTGCAGAGCGATCCCGGTGCCGGGCAAGGCAGACCCGAATCAGGCGCCGGCGTGATGCAGCGGGAGTCCTGGACGCCAGGGCCCCCTCCGGTTCCGGTCTTCGGTGGCCCGAGCCCGATCACGCCAGGTGTGCTGGACCCGACGCCCGGGCGGCTGCGCCTCGGCACCGCGGTCCGGCTCGCCGGTTTTCACGCCCTGGTGCTGGCGATCGTCCTAGGCGTCGTCGTTGCTGCCCTCGTTCACCAGTTCTCGTTCAGTTACGAGGCGATCGCGGCTCGAGAGCTCGTCGGTGAGATGAAGAGTTTCGCTGCACAGCACCCGCCGGCGCACGATTCGCTCCTGCAAGCAGCGACGGCGTATTTCGGTCACCTCGAGCTCCCGGCTGGCACGGTGGTCTCGGTTGGCAACCCGGCCGGCCAGATCGTCGCCGCCGGCGACGGAGCCCAAAGCTTGGTCGGCGACGCAGCTGTCCGGCGGGCGCTCGCCCTGCCTGGATCACAATCTGTCGTTCGGCCGGCGCGTGTTGCCGGCAGGGACGTCGAGCTGCTCGTGGCGCCCATTCGCATGGCTGGACGTACCATCGGCAGCTTCGTGGCCGCCACCGATCTTGCGACGTTCGAAGCCGATCGATCGAGAGTGCTCGCGCTGTCGCTCGGCGAAGCGGGCGTGGCGCTCCTCGCGGGCTCGCTCAGCGCCTTCCTGCTCTTGCGACGGCTGCTGCGCACCATCGGGCGAATCACTACGGCGGCAGAGGAGATCGAGGAGGGTGAGGTCGAGCGGCGCCTCGGAGACCAGGGCACCGACGACGAGGTCGGCCAGCTTGCGACGACGTTCGACAAGATGCTCGATCGTCTCGAGGGAGCGATGACTGCGCAGCGAAGACTGCTGTCGGACATCTCTCACCAGCTGCGCACACCCCTGACCGTCGCGCGGGGGCATCTTGAGGTACTGCAGCGTACGGAGGTCGACGACCCTGCCGCCGTATCTGAGACCGTGTCCGTCGTCGTCGACGAGCTCGACCACATGCGCACCCTCGTCGAGCGGCTCCTGCTCCTCGGCCGTGCGATGGAGCCGGACTTCGTCGCGCGCGAGCCGATCGACCTCCGTTCGTTCCTGGCCGACATTGACGACGCGGCCCGCGTCCTTGCTCCTCGCGAATTCCAATTGCCGGAGATTCCCGACGTGATCGTCGAGGCAGATCCCGCCAAGCTGCGCGGCGCCCTGCTGAACCTGATCGACAACGCAGTGCGGGCGACGGCACCTGGCGACGTGGTGCGTCTCTCGGCGGAGCTCGAGGAATGGACAGGGGACTTGCTCATCTGCGTCGACGACTCGGGACCCGGGATTCCCACGGAGGCCCGCGAGGCGGTGCTCGGCCGCTTCGAACGGACACGCCCTGCCGACGGTGGCCACGGTCTCGGCCTCGCGATCGTCAAGGCCGTGGCCGAGGCTCACGGTGGCTCCCTCACCATCTCCACGGCTCCACTCGGTGGCTGTCGTGCGCTCGTGCGCCTGCCGCACAGCCTTGTCTCTCCGGGTGCAGGCGAGTTCGGGGAGCCCGTTGTCCCATCGCGCCCGCCCCAGCGCGACGAGCGGTAGCGCCATGCACGTGCTCATCGTCGAGGACGACCCACGGATCGCCTCGTTTCTTGCCAAAGGTCTCGCTGCCGAGGGCTATGCGACCACGACCGCGGTCAACGCGGCCGAAGGTACCTCGTTCCTCGGCACGATGATCGCGGATTTTGATCTCCTGCTCCTCGACATCGGCTTGCCAGACGAATCCGGCTTGGAGGTTCTGCGGTACCTCCGGCGCCAGGACGGCGCGACGCCCGTGATCATCCTCACCGCGCGGGCCGAGATCGCGGACAGGGTTCGCGGGCTGGACCTCGGTGCGAACGACTACGTGACGAAACCCTTCGCGTTCGAGGAGCTCGTCGCCCGGATTCGTGCCGCGCTCCGCAGCGCCGACCAGGCCACGACGACGCAGCTCGTCATCGGCGACCTGAGGCTCGACCTGCTCGCGAAGGTCGCCTGGCGGGCGGGGCGGCACATTGAACTCGCCCCACGCGAGTGGGCGCTGCTTGAGCTCTTCATGCGTCACCCGACCCACGTGCTCTCCCGTTCGCGGATCCTGAACGCCGTGTGGGATTACGGCTTCGAACCCGGCAGCAACGTGGTCGATGTCTATGTGGGTTACGTGCGCCGAAAGCTCAACCGCGACGGGTTGCCCCCGCTCATCCAGACGGTCCGAGGTGCTGGCTACCGCCTGCTCCAGCCATGACCGGCTTCCGAGGCGCCGCCCGGCGGGCCGGTGGCGTGCCCGCGCGGATGCATGCAGAGGGTCCCGCAAAGCCGGGCCCGCGAAACGGCCTTCAGCCCTTCTTGGTCTCCCAGAAGATCCGGTCGATCTCGGCGATCTGGTCGAGCAGCTTCTGGCCGACGGCGACGTCGGTCGTCTTCTTGGCTTCGCCGGCCGTCTTGGTCGCCGTCCAGAAGAGGGCATGAAGCTCGGGGTACTTCTCGAGGTGGTCGGGCTTGAAGTAGTCCGTCCAGAGGACCCACAGGTGGTGCTTGACGAGGTCGGCACGCTCCTCTTTGATCGAGATCGCCCGCTCCTTGAAGACCTCGTCGTCAGAGGCGTTGAACTTCTCCATGCACGCTTTGACCGAGTCGGCCTCGATTCGGGCCTGGGCGGGGTCGTAGACGCCGCACGGCAGGTCACAGTGGGCGTGGACGGTTGCTGGGCCGTTCAGGCGGTCGAGCAGGGTGAGCAAACGCGAGGTGAGGTGCATGCGACAGCTCCTTGGTCCGGGATCGCTGGCTAGGTCTCGCTCACCTTATCCCCGCCTTGGGAAGGATCGGGTAGACGTCCGTCCCGCATCCGAGATGCCGGCGGAGATGAGACCGAGCGCGACAGGGCCAGGAGCGGCAGCGGCGAGTGCGACAGGGCCGAGAGCGGCAGCGGTGAGCGCGGTAGCGATGAGCGCGGTGGGTGTGGCAGCGATGATTGCCGTCGCCACGGCATTGGTGACTCGCGTGCGGCGCGTCGTGGTCGAGGGCTCGAGCATGATGCCGACCCTGGCCGCCGGTGACCGGCTGGTCGTCGTGCGGGTCGGCAGGCTTCGGCCCGGTGACCTCGTCGCGCTGCACGACCCCAGCCAGCCCGGGCGCCTGCTCGTGAAGAGGGTGGCTGCAGTCCTCCCGGCCGGGCTCGAGGTGCGGGGCGACAACGAGACCGCCAGCCGCGACAGCCGGGCCTTCGGAGCCGTGGAGCCTTCGTGCGTGATCGGCAGGGTCGTGTACCGCTACTTCCCACCGCCCCGGACCGGGCGCCTCGGGCGCCCAGCCTCGAGCAGCGGTACGCTCGATCAGGATGGGCCTTCACCAGAGAGACATCGACCGGCTGCTGGAGCCGGACCTGACCGCTGATCTTGACGCCGTTCCCGTCGGCGAGCTCAGGCTTCGGCGAGATGCCTGCCAGCGCGCCGAGGTCGCGCTCTCCTATGTCCGGCGCCTGCTTCAGGGCGAGCTCGACATCGTCGCGGCGGAGCTCGAGGCACGCGGCAGAGGTGTTCGCGGCGACGCGGGTCGGCTCGTCGAGGATCTGCCGGCCATTCTCACCGGCACCGGCTCCAACAGGCAGGCTCAGGAGCACGCGCACGAGCCCCGCCTCACGATGGCCGGGGTTGCCGAAGGGTGGACCGAGCAGAAGGAGCTCGCGCTCGAGGACCTCGTTGCCGAAGTGCTCACCGCCGAGATGAAGGGCGACGACGCGCGCCAACCGGTCTTGCCCGGTGCGAACCTCGGTGCCTTCGGTGACGAGGAGCTCCGCACGCTTGCCGAGTCGCTCCGGGCCGGCGAGACCACCGTCTCCTCGAGACGCCGGGCGTTGCACGACCGGATCGACCAACTCCAGTCGGCGATCGTCGAGCGGTACAAAGTCGGAGCGGCGGACGCGGACAGCCTGCTGAAGTGAAGGCCGGATGATCATGAACGACCCGTCCGATCGCTGGGCGGACCTCGGCGAGTTCATCCGTCAGCAGCGCAATACCGCACGGCTCTCCCTCCGACGGCTGTCGGAGATCGCCGGCATCTCGAACCCTTACCTGAGCCAGATCGAGCGCGGGCTGCGCAAGCCGTCGGCCGAGATCCTCCAGCAGATCGCCAAGGCGCTGCGGATCTCCGCCGAGACGCTGTACGTGCGGGCGGGGATCTTGGAGGACGAGCGTCGCGACGACGACGTCGTCCGGCACATCCTCACCGACCCGTACCTGGTCGAGGAGCAGCGCCAGGCGCTGGTGCGGATCTACTTGTCGTTTCGGCGGGAGAACGGCCTGGACGCGGCCAAGGCAGGGGAGCCCACGGCCTGAGGTCGGGACTTGGTCATTAGGCTGACGCCGATGCGCAACCTGGCCGTGCTCTCGATGCACACCTCGCCACTGGCCCAGCCCGGGACGGGGGACGGCGGCGGCATGAACGTCTACGTTCGTGAGCTCTCCTCCGCGCTTGCACGAAGTGGGGTGACGTGCGACGTCTACACCCGGCGGTGGTCCCGCGACCTTCCCGACGTCGTCGCGGTCGAGCCGGGCTTCGCGGTGCACCACGTCACCGCCGGACCGCCGGTCGCGGTCCCCAAGGAGGCGCTCCAGGAGCACGTCGAGGAATTCACCGAGTCCGTCATCGACCGGATGACCGGCCCGGTGCGAGGCGTGCTCGGATCGAGTGACGCGCCAGCCGACGCCATCCATGCCAACTACTGGTTGTCGGGGCTCGCCGGCCATGCGATCAAGCACCGCCTCGGGCTCCCGCTCGTCTCGACGTTCCACACCTTGGACCGCGTGAAGGCCGAGGCGAGCCCCGAAGAGGTCGAGAGCGCGGAACTGGGGCGGCGGGCGCGGGCGGAGTCGGAGATCATCGGCTGCTCGGACGCGTTGCTCGCTTCGTGTCCCGTCGAGGTCGACCAGCTCGTGGAGCTCTACGGAGCAGACCGTGACCGGGTCGAGGTCGTCCCTCTCGGGGTCGACCACGCCTTCTTCTCGCCTGGTGACCGGGCTTACGCGAGACGTGCGCTCGGTCTCGCAGGTGAGGGGCCGTTGCTCTTGTTCGTCGGGCGAATCCAGCCCTTGAAGGGTGCCGATGTGGCTCTCAAGGCCTTCGAGCTCCTTGTCCGGACCACTCCAGGCGCTCAACTCGTCGTCGTCGGCGGTCCGAGTGGTCCGAGGGGCGACGGAGAGCTCGCGGCACTGCACGCGACGGTGGAGGCGCTCGGGCTTACGGGGCGTGTGCGTTTTGTCGCGCCGCAGCGTCACGAGCTGCTCTCGACGTTCTACCGGGCCGCCGATTGCTGTCTCGTGCCGTCCCGTTCGGAGTCGTTCGGTCTCGTCGCTCTCGAGGCAGCGGCGTGCGGGACGCCGGTCGTGGCGGCGGCGGTCGGGGGTTTGACGACGCTCGTCCAGCACGGGCGGACGGGCTACCTCGTCGAGGACGCGGACGTAGCGGCCTACGCGAGGTTCGCCGGGGACATCTGCGCCGACCGCTTGCTGCAGGCCGAGCTCGGTGCCGGCGGGGCAGCGATGGCGGCCGGTTACACGTGGTCGATAGCGGCGGGCAGGCTGCGCAGGCTGTACGCCGATCTCACATCGCGAACCCTGATCCAGTGCTGAGCCGCACCGCGTGACGCGCCTGGTCGTGGTCGGCGGCGGCCGCATGGGCCACGCACTCCTCGGCGGCCTGCTCCGGTCGGGCTGGGCCGCCCCGGGTGACCTGGCGGTAGTGGAGCCGTTGGCAACCGCGAGGGCCGAGCTCGAGGAGCGGTACCCGGGGATCGTCGTGGCCGAGACCACCGTGGCGGCGGAGTGCGCCGTGCTCGCCGTCAAGCCCGCCGATGCGCAGGCGGGGTGCCGGACCATCGCAGGATCGGACTGCCGGCGCGCGGTCTCCATCGTGGCCGGCGTAACCATCGCCCAGCTCGAAACGTGGATCGGCCGCGGCGTCGCTGTTCTCCGCGCGATGCCGAACACTCCGGCGGTGCTCGGCGCGGGCGCCTCTGCGCTTGCGGGTGGGACGTCGGTGACCGAGAACGACTTCATGTGGGCCGAGGGGGTGCTGTCCTCGCTCGGCGTGGTTGTGCGCCTTGCCGAGTATCAGCTGGACGCGGTCACCGGGTTGTCCGGATCGGGGCCGGCCTACGTGTTCCTGCTGGCCGAGGCGCTGGTCGAAGCCGGTGTCAACGAGGGCCTCGACCGGGAGGTGAGCCGGCTTCTCGCGGTGCAGACCCTGCTCGGGTCCGCCCGCCTGCTGGCCGAGACCGGCGACCCGCCAGAGGTTCTTCGGGCTGCCGTCACCTCGCCGGGTGGTACAACGGCGGCGGCGCTTCGGGTCCTCGAGGCCCATGGGTTTCGCTCCTCGGTGCTCGAAGCGGTGGCCGCCGCCGCCGAACGGTCACGCGAGCTCGGCCGCAAGGAGTGACTCCCGGAGGCGGGGGCAGCGCTTGACCTGCTCCGATCCAGGTGCCCGGCCGGCTCTCCCACTTTGAACTTCAGCCACATTGGCGTACATTCGTGACTGGCGGAGAGGGGTGATGCAACTGTCAACGATCGAGTACGCCAAGGCTAGGTTCTCTACGGTCGCCGAAGTGGCCCGGGCATTGCGGGTCTCGAACATGACCGTCTACCGACTCATCAACTCGGGACAACTGCCGGCGGTGCGCGTCGGCAAGTCGTACCGGCTGCGTGACGAGGACGTCGACCGTTACCTCGCGGAGCGTTTCACGGAAGCCGGCTGAGCCCGGCCGGTGAACCTCGCGAGCATTGTCAGTCCCCATCCGGCCGAGGCTCTGGCCTTGGTCCAAGGCTCCAGGCGGGTCAATTACGGTCAGCTCCGGGCCGACGTCGAACGGGCGCGGGCCGGCTTGGCCGCGCGCGGCGTCGGGCCGGACGACCGGGTCGGGTTGCTGTGCACCTCGAGCCCTGAGTTCGTAGTCGCCTACCTGGCGATTCTCGGTCTCGGTGGGGTCGCGGTGCCGATCAACCCACAGAGCCCGGCTGAGGAGCTCGAACAGGAGCTCGGCTCTGTGCGGCCCGTCGCCGTGGTTGTCGGCCCGGCGGACGGACAGGCCGCCGGCCGGCTCGACGAGCGCGGTTATGTCGCCATTGCGGCTACCGAGCTCGCGGAAAGTGCCGCACCATCCGCAGGGATCGTGGATCGGCTGGCGCACGATCCGGCCGCGCTGCTGTTCACGTCGGGTACCGCGGGCTTCCCCAAACCCGCCGTACTGACGCATGGGAGCCTGCTGGCGAATATCGAGCAGATGGAGCTGCGAATCGGCACGGCAGCCACCTCCGACGACGTGGCCTTGCTCCTGATCCCGCCGTTCCACATCTTCGGCCTGAACGCCGTGCTCGGCGTGCAGCTCTTCGTGGGTGGCGCGACCGTCCTCGCAGAGCGCTTCGATCCGGTCGCGACGCTCGAGCTCGTGCAGTCGGAGAAGGTGACGCTGCTGCCCGGAGTTCCCGACCTCTTCGCGGCGCTCGCGCGCCAGGCTGGGGCGAAGGGCGACGAGCTCGCCACCGTTCGCCTCGCCGTGTCCGGTGCCGCCCCGCTCAGCGCGGAGGTGGCGAGCGAATTCGAAGAGCGGTTCGGGGTTCGCCTCTGGCAGGGCTATGGGCTGACGGAAGCCTCGCCGGCGGTCACGTTCCCCGACATGACGAGACGCCACGACCCCGCCTCGGTCGGGATGCCGCTGCCTGGGGTCGAGGTCAGGATCATCGACTCGGACGGCCACGAGGTGATCGCCCACGACCCCGGCGAGATCCTGGTGCGCGGGCCGAATGTCTTCGCCGGCTACTTCGAGGACGCCGAGGCCACTGCGGGTGTGCTCGACGCCGAGGGCTGGCTGCACACCGGCGACGTGGCCGTGATCAGCGAGGACGGCGAGCTCACCATCGTGGACCGGAACAAGGACCTGATCATCGTGTCGGGGTTCAACGTGTTTCCCGCTGAGGTCGAGCAGGTGCTCGCACAGCACCCCGACGTCGCCGAGGTTGCCGTGGTCGGCGTCCCGGACCCGGCGCACGGCGAAGCGGTTCGCGCCTTCGTCGTTCCGAAACCAGGTCTTTGGCCGGCAACGTCCCGTGCCCCCATCGGCGTGAGCGAGCCCGATCTCGTCCGGCACTGCGCCCGTTACCTGGCGCGGTACAAGTGCCCGGTGGGGGTGAGTTTCGTTCGGGAGCTGCCGCGGTCGGTGCACGGGAAGGCGCTGCGCCGGGAGCTTCGCTGAGGTTGCGGGCGCGGGCCTCGGCGCGGTCCTCGGCGCGGGCCTGGGCGCGGGCGCGGGGGCCGGCATTTGGGGGGTTGGTCCGTTGGCACATTCTCTTCAGCGCAAATTTCGAACGTTCCCCCGACCCGGACACGCGCCAATCCCCCCGCACCACCGCCGCTCGGCGCCTGCGCCGCCGAGCCGTAGTTTGTGAGCGCGAGCACGAGGTCGGTACCATCGCCCGCGATGGCCGATCGTCTCGCCCGGCGGATCCCCGAACCCACCGTCGTCCGTTTGCCGGTCTACCAGCGTGCCCTTCTCGAGCTCTCGGCAGGCGGTGTCTCGACGGTCTCCTCGGCCGAGCTGGCTGAGGCAGCCGGGGTCAACGCCGCCAAGGTGCGTAAGGACCTGTCCCACCTCGGCACCTACGGAACCCCGGGTACCGGCTACGACGTCGATTTCCTGCTCGGCCAGATCCGCCGTGAGCTCGGCCTCGATCGCGAGTGGCAGGTCGTCATCGCGGGCATGGGCAACCTCGGGCACGCCCTCGCGCGATCGCAGGGCTTCTCAACCCAGAACTTCCGGACCGTCGCACTGCTCGACGTCGACCCGGCCAAGATCGGCGAGGTCGTCGCCGGCCAGCGGATTCGCCACCTCTCGGAACTGGCTGTGATCGCGGCCACCGCGAACCCCGCGATCGGCGTGATCGCCTCGCCCGCCAGCGCTGCCCAGGACGTGTGCGACCGGCTGGTCGCGGCCGGGGTCGGGGCGATCCTGAACTTCGCTCCGGCGATCCTTACAGTGCCGCAATCGGTTCTGCTGCGCCAGGTCGACTTCTCGGTCGAGCTGCAGGTGCTCGCGTTCTTCGTGGCGCACCCGGAGGCCGCGACCGGTGCCGAGGACGCGTCCGACTCCCCGCTGTGATGCCCGTAGGCTGTCGCCCGAGAGAAACGAGGTAACCGCGCCGTGGCGGTCGTCGTCGTAGGGGTCAACGAGCGGGACGTGTCGCTGGACGTCTTCGAGCAAGGCGCCGTAGCCGAGCGCGACCTGCCGAAGGCCCTCCGGGAGCTCTGCGACAGCGAGCACGTCGCTGAGGCGGTTGTGCTCTCCACGTGCCTGCGCACCGAGGTCTACGCCGTCGTCGAGCGCTTCCACGACGGAGTGGCCGACATCGAGACCTTCTTCCGGTCCCGCTCGAGCGCCATGGGCCCGGATTCCGCTCTGTTGTCCGACCATCTCTTCTGCTGGATCGACGACGCAGCGATCTCGCATTTGTTCGATGTGGCAGCGGGGATCGACTCGCCGGTCCTCGGCGAGGGCGAGATCCTCCGCCAGGTGCGCAGTGCCGCCGAGCTGGCCCATCGCGAGCACGCGGCCGGTCCGGTGCTGGGAACACTGTTTCGCCATGCGGTCGAGGCGGGCAAGCGCGTGCGGAGCGAGACGGGCATCGCTCAGGGGACGACGTCCCTTGCTCACGCGGCAGTGGCGCTCGCCGCCGATCAACTCGAAGGCGGCTTCGAGGGCCGGTCCGTGCTCGTCATCGGGGCGGGGGAAATGGGAGCCGGCTTCTCCAAGGCGCTCGCACAGCCGGCGGTCCCGAGCCCGGCCCGCGTGGTGGTCGCGAACCGCTCTGCCAAGCGCGCAGCAGCCATCGCCGAGGAGGCCGGCGCCGAGGCGGTGAGCCTCGCGCACCTCGACGAGGAGCTCGGGCGAGCCGACGTCGTGCTGACCTCGACTGCGGCAGACGAGATGGTGCTCGACGCCGTCCGCATCGACCGGACGATGAGGTCGCGCCCCGACCGACCTCTCCTCGTCGTCGACGTCGCTGTTCCGCGCGACGTCGACCCGGCGGTCGCTCGCCTCGAGGGGGTCAGGTTGCTCGATGTCGAGGATGTGCGCCGCTTCGCGGAGGCGCAGATGGCGACTCGCCGTCGCGAGATCCCGGCGGTGCGTGCCATGCTCGCCGAGGAGCTCGAGCGCTACCGGGTCTCGTCCGCGGCCAGGTCCGCCGCTCCGGTCGTCGCCGCGTTGCGGGCCCGAGCCGATTCGATCCGCCGCGCCGAGCTCGAGCGCCACCAGGCGCGGCTGGACGCGCTCGGACCCGGGGCCCGAGAGATCGTCGAGGAAGTCACGCAACGCACCGTCGCGAAGCTCCTCCACGAGCCGACGGTGCGGGTCAAGGATGCGGCCGGCTCGCCGCGGGGTGAACGGCTCGCCGAGGCGTTGCGCAGCCTGTTCGACTTGTAGGTCGCGATGGGGAGTCTCCGGGTCGCCACGCGCGGCAGCCCGCTTGCGCTCCGCCAGGCCGAGCTTGTGGCCGAGGCGCTGATGTCGGCCGGGACGATCGCGACCGAGCTCGTCGTCATCGAGACGTCCGGCGACGTCCACCGCGATCGTCCCATCGGGGCAATCGGCGGCCAGGGCGCGTTCGTGAAGGAGGTCGAGCAGGCGCTGCTCGAAGGACGGGCCGACCTCGCGGTCCACTCCGCCAAGGATCTGCCGTCCAGCTTTGGCACCTACGGACTCGGGATCGTCGCCGTCCTGCGGCGCGCGGATCCGAGGGACGCGCTCGTGGGTCGCACCCTCGACCAGCTCGGTCCGGGGGCACACGTTGCCACCGGCGCGGCGCGCAGGCGGGCGCAGCTGGCGTGGCTGAGGCCGGACCTCCGTTTCGAGGAGTTGAGGGGCAACATCGCCACCCGTCTCGCCAAAGTGCCGGCGGGAGGGGCAGTCGTTGCGGCGTACGCGGCGCTCGAGCGCCTCGGCCTCAGCGAGCTCGCTGCCGAGGTCCTGCCGACCTCGACGATGCTCCCGCAGGTGGGTCAGGGCGCGCTCGCCGTCCAGTGCCGGTTGGACGACAAGGCGACGACGGAGGCGGCGCGGTTGATCGACGACGCCGGCTCGCACCGCTGCCTCGATGCCGAGCGGGCCTTCCTGCGGGAGCTCGGCGGTGGCTGCGACCTGCCTGTAGGTGCTCATGGGGTCCTCGGCCCCGGCGGCGAAGTCGACCTTGAAGGTCTGATTGCGAGCTCGGACGGGCTCGTCCTGCTCCGGCGCAAGATGAGTGGTCGCGATCCGTTCACTCTCGGCCGGGAGCTCGCACGGGAGATCCGGGACCGGTGCGGAGGGGCGGAGATCCTCTTCGGTACTGCCGGGATGCCGTGAACGCGGTCACGGGCCCCCTCTCTGGCTGGCGCGTGATCGTGACCCGGGCCCGTTCCCAGGCGTCCGGCTTGGTCCAGCGGCTCACCGACGCCGGCGCTCGGGTCGTCGAGCTCCCCGTCATCGAGATCGTGGAGGCCTCCGATGGCGGGGCAGCGCTCTCCGGGGCGCTCGCTCGGATCAAGCAATACGAGTGGGTCGTCTTCACCTCGGCGAATGCCGTCGAGCGTTGTTGGCCGCACCCTCGCGACGCCCCGGCACTCGCGGGCGTGAAGATCGCCGCGGTCGGCGAGAGCACCGCGGCCTCGCTCTCGGACCGCGGGATCATCGCCGACCTCGTACCCGACCGTTTCGTCGCCGAGTCGCTCGTCGACGCTTTCCCGAGCCCGCTACGGGCGGGTGAAGCGGAGGGCACGGCGCCCCAAGCCTCCGTCCTGCTGCCCAGCGCGGCGGACGCGCGAGATGTGCTGGCCGAAGGCCTTCGGGCCAAGGGTTGGCGCGTCGACGTGGTGGAGGCTTACCGCACCGTGCGGCCTGCGCATCGCGAGGGCAGCGGCAGTGCTCAAGGCCTCGAGGGCGCGGATGCGATCACGTTCACGTCGTCGTCGACGGTGACCGGCTTCCTCGAGGTGGCCGGTCCCGACCGCGTGCCTCCCGTCGTAGCGTGCATCGGCCCGATCACCGCACGCACCGCGACGGAGGCGGGGCTCAAGGTCGACCTCGTGGCGCCGGTGCACACCGTCGACGGGCTTGTGGACGGGCTCATCGAGTGGGCACGGCACAAAGGCTCCGCTGGCGACCGGCAGTAGGCTCTGGCCAGTGGCCTTCCCTGCTCAGAGACTGAGGCGCCTGCGGCGCCTCCCGGCGATGCGCCGCCTCGTGGCCGAGTCGACCTTGGGGATCGACGACCTCGTGGCCCCGCTGTTCGTCCGCGAAGGAATCGACGCCCCTGCGCCGATCTCATCGCTCCCGGGAGTCGTCCAGCACACCGTGGGCTCCCTCGTGCTCGAGGCGAAGAGGCTCGCGTCGATCGGCATCGGGGGGCTCGTGCTCTTCGGCGTTCCGCTGACCAAGGACCCGGTCGGATCGGGCGCGTCGGATCGGGACGGCATCGTCCAGGTCGCGCTCGGTGAGCTGCGGTCGGCGCTCGGCGACGAGCTGGTCCTCATGGCCGATCTCTGCCTCGACGAGTACACCGACCACGGGCATTGCGGGCTCCTCGACGCGCGGGGCGAGGTCGACAACGACGCCACGCTGGCGCGTTACGGCGAAGTGGCGGTTGCTCAAGCCGATGCCGGTGCCCACCTCGTGGCCCCGAGCGGGATGATGGACGGCCAGGTCGCCGCCATCCGGGCCGCGCTCGACGCCGCGGGTCACAGCGAGGTCGGGATCCTCGCCTACGCGGCGAAATACGCTTCGGCGCTGTACGGCCCGTTTCGGGAGGCTGTGGACGTGACGATCGCCGGAGGTGGCGACCGCAAGGGCTACCAGCAGGATCCGAGGAACCGGCGAGAAGCGATCGAGGAGGTCCGCCTCGACGTCTCGGAAGGCGCGGACCTGGTCATGGTCAAGCCGGCGCTCGCCTACCTCGACGTCATCGCCGCCGTCCGGGCAGCGGTCGACGTTCCCGTCGCCGCGTATCACGTGAGCGGCGAGTACGCCATGGTCGTGGCCGCCGCCGAGCGGGGCTGGCTGGACCGGCAGGCCGTGGCGCTCGAGCACCTCGGCGCGATCAAACGGGCAGGCGCAGACGTGATCCTCACGTACTTCGCCGCCGAGGTGGCCGAGGCACTTGGTGGCTGACCCGCACGAAGAGGCCACTGCCGGGCCGCGGAGTGAGCAGCTCTTCGAGGAGGCCTGCCGTGTGATCCCCGGCGGCGTCGACTCGCCCGTGCGGGCGTTCGGCTCGGTCGGTGGGTCGCCGTACTTCGTCGCCAGCGCCGAGGGCGCCTATGTGCACGACGTCGACGGCAGACGGTTGCTCGACTACGTCCAGTCGTGGGGAGCCTCCATCCTCGGCCACGCACATCCCGCTGTGCTCGAGGCGATCTTCGCGGCCGCGGCCCGCGGCACGACTTATGGAGCCCCGACCGAGGGGGAGGTCCGCCTCGCCGAAGTGATCACCCAGGCCGTACCGGGGTGCGAGCAGGTCCGGCTCGTCTCCTCCGGGACTGAGGCGGCCATGACGGTCATCCGGCTGGCCCGCGGCGTGAGGGGCCGGGATCGCGTGGTGAAGTTCGCTGGCTGCTACCACGGGCATTCCGACGCGCTGCTGGCGGGCGGCGGGAGCGGCGTGGCGACCCTCGGGGTTCCAGACTCGGCGGGGGTGCCCGCCGGTGCCGTCGCGGCCACGGTCGTCGTCCCCTACAACAAGGTCCCCGAGATCGACGAGTCGGTCGCGTGCGTCATCGTCGAGCCGGTGGCGGCGAACATGGGACTGGTGAGTCCCGTGGACGGTTTCCTCGAGGGCCTCCGCGCCGCTTGTGACCGCGCCGGCGCCCTGCTCATCTTCGACGAGGTGATCACCGGCTTTCGTCTCGGGCGCGGCGGAGCCACCGGGGTGGTCGGCGTGCAGCCGGACCTGTGGTGCTTCGGGAAGGTGATCGGAGGAGGATTGCCGCTGGCCGCCCTCGGAGGCCGGCGTGGCCTCATGTCGCAGTTGGCGCCACTCGGGCCCGTCTATCAGGCGGGCACCTTGTCGGGCAATCCGCTCGCGACCGCGGCCGGGCTGGCGGTGCTGGAACACCTTCCCGCGGAGGCCTACGTCGAATTGGCCTCGAGCGTGCGACGGCTCGCGGACGGGCTCACCGAGGCGATCGGGCGCAGTGGACTCCCCGTCGAGGTGCCGGTGTTCGGCACGCTTTGCGCGGTGTCCTTCTCCGACGAGCGAGTGCGCGACTACGAGGGAGCGAAACGGGCTGCAGCGACGGCGCTGTACGCCCCGTTCTTCCGGGCCATGCTCGCCCGCGGTGTGGCGCTCGCCCCGAGCCCTTACGAGATCGCGTTCGTGTCGCTCGCTCATTCGACAGCAGACATAGATCGCACGATCGAAGCCGCTGCCGAGGCGGCTCGAGTCGTCGCCGAGAGCGCGCCCGCTCAGTTGCCGGGGATCTGACGGGCCAGCGCAGCGACGGCCTTGTACACAGCCTCGGCCGGCCCGAGCTCGTCGGGGCGCAGGTAGTTCCCCATGATCCGGAGCAGCCATTCCATGATGCTGCGGCTGTACATACCGGTATTGACGCAGATCCGCATCAGGCCTGGACGCGAGAGCACGGCGATGAATGCTCGGGCGACCCGGTAGTAGAGCCCGTAGATGTCCTCCAGGGATCGCTCGTACTCGAGCAGCAGCCGCGGGTCGCGTGCCTCGAGCGCATCGGAGACCGCTGCGGCGGCCAGCCGGCCGGTCTCGTACGCGTAGGCGATGCCTTCGCCGTTGAACGGGTTGATGGTGCCTGCCGCATCGCCCGCGGCGATGCAGTCCGGGCCGACCCTGGGTCCGACGGCCAACCCCATGGGGAGGCGTCCACCGGTCGGAGCGCCGCATGAGCTCTGCGCATCCAGGCACCACGACGGCGGCGCCTGTGCGACGAAGGCCTCCATGAGCTTTGTGGTGTTGACGTGCTTCCAGCGATCCTGGGTGGAAAGCAGGCCGACTCCGACGTTCACGCGTCCGTCGCCGAGCGGGAAGATCCAGCCGTAGCCGGGCACGACTTTGCCCTCGGCGTCACGGATATCGAGAAACGAGTCGATGTAGGACTCGGCGTCGCGCGGCGAACGGTAGTAGCCGCGGAGCGCCATGCCCTGGGGCCAATCACGGTTGCGCCCGGTCCCGAGTGCACGGCCGAACCTGGAAAGCGACCCGTCAGCCACGATGACGTAACGGGCGCGCACCTCGGTCGTCGTTCCCCGTGCGCGATCGGTCACAATGGCGCCACCCGCGCGACGAAGCGGCGCGCCGCGAGGCACCGGGACCGGATCGCCCTGCGCAGCGGACGAGTTCGAGGCCGACAGAGGGGCCACCGCCTCGGCCCCTTGCCACAGCACGGCGCCGGCCTTGACTGCGCGGGCGGCGACGAGGTCGTCGAGATCGGCCCTCGTGATGACATAGCCGTGCGAGGGCAGGTCGGGGTGGTCCGGCCAGCTCATCTCGATCGTGCGGCCGTAGGCGTTGGCCCGCAAGCCGCGGTAGCGGTGGTGCGGCGCCAGCTCTTCGGCGAGGCCGATCTGTTCGAGTTGGTGGACCGAGCGCGGCGTGAGCCCGTCGCCGCAAGTCTTCTCCCGCGGGTAGTGCTTCTTCTCGACGACGAGAACGTCGGTTCCGGAGCTCGCGAGCCAGTATGCGGCCGAGGCGCCGGTCGGCCCGCCGCCCACGACGAGGACGTCGCAGTCGTACCGGTCCGGGCGGGGGGGATGGAGCTCCGCCGAGACGCCGTTCGGGGAGGCCATGTCAGCATGATAGGAGGGCCGCCCGGTGGGCGTCTCCGATGTGCTCGCGCGCGAGCGTGCGTGGTAGAACCGATTTCGGACCTATGGGCAGCTTGGACAGTTATCTCCCCATCTTCTTCATGATCGTGCTCGGGATCGCGTTCGCGGCCCTGTCGTTCGTCGCGTCCAGGCTGCTCGCGCCTCAGCGGCCGACAGCCGCGAAGGAGGCACCGTACGAATGCGGGATCGTGCCCACCCACGAGCCGGCGAGGCGCTTTCCCGTGCGTTTTTACTTGATCGCGATGATCTTCGTGGTCGTGGACATCGAGATCATCTTCCTCTTCCCATGGGCCGTCGACGCTCAGAGTCTCGGCCGCTTCGGCCTGGTGGAGATCCTCGTGTTCGCCGCCTCGGTGTTCGTGCCGTTCGTGTATCTCGTCGCCAACGGCGCACTCGACTGGGGACCCATCAAGCGTGTCCGTCCGGTCCAGTCTGAATCCGGCCGCACGTCGTCGACGACCGTCCGTCGCATCGGGCCGTCGAGCGGCGAGGCCGCGTAGGAAAGGGCGCGAACAGCGTGGGCCTCGAAGATCTAAGCCACAACTTCCTCACCGGTTCCCTCGAGGAGCTGGTGAAGTGGGCGCGCCGCTCGAGCGTGTGGCCGGCGACGTTCGGGCTTGCTTGCTGTGCGATCGAGATGATGGCGACCGGTGCCGCCGACTTCGACCTCGCGCGTTTCGGCATGGAGGTGTTCCGTGGCTCGCCGCGCCAAGCCGACCTCATGGTCGTCGCGGGTCGCGTCTCCCAGAAGATGGCGCCCGTGCTGCGCCAGGTCTACGACCAGATGGTCGAGCCGAAGTGGGTCATCTCCATGGGGGTCTGCGCCTCGACCGGCGGGATGTTCAACAACTACGCCATCGTCCAAGGCGTCGACCAGATCGTGCCCGTCGACGTCTATGCGCCGGGCTGCCCGCCGAACCCTCAGACGCTCATCCACGCCATCTTGACCTTGCACGAGAAGATCCGCCTCGGCGAGATCACGAGGCGACCGGGCGAGGCGGGAGCCGGTATCGACCTTGCCTCCGAGCCCGTCCCGGCGGGATGGGTGGCACCGCCGTCGGGAGCCGTGCGACTGGGAACTCCCCGCTGATGGCCGCCACGAACGCGGCCGAGATGGCCGGCCTGGACGGGCTCGCGTCGAGTGACGCGCGCGGCCAGGAGGTCCTCCACCTCACGCGGGACCGCTATCTCGAGGTGGCCACGGCACTGCGCGAGAGCGGCTTTGAGATGTGCGCAGATCTCTGCGCCGTCGACTACCTGCGCCATCTGAACCGCCCGCTTCCCGAGGGCGTGACACCCGAGCGCTTCGAGATCGTCGTCAACCTGCTCTCGCTCGAGCACCACCAGAGGGTGAGACTCCGCGTGCAGGTCCCCGAGAGCGACCCGGTCGTCCCCACGCTCTTCAACCTCTACCCCGGTACCGAGAACATGGAGCGGGAGGCGTTCGACCTGTACGGGGTGTGTTTCGAGGGGCATCCGGATCACACGCGGATTCTCATGCCGGAGGACTGGGAGGGGCACCCGCTGCGCAAGGACTACTCGGTCGGGCGCGTGCCGGTGCAGTTCAAGGAAGCACCGGGTCCGCGTTGACCGGCGAAGAGCTCGGTGAGGAGCTCAGGGAGCTCAAAGAGCTCAGAGCGGAGACCTCAGAAGGCCCGCAGGAGCTGCGTGACCGCGACGAGACCAACCCGGTCGAGCTCGCGATCGAACAAGGCTCGGTCCTCCGCCTCCCCGAAGGGCTCGTGCTCGACCCCGGTGACATCGACGTCGAATTCGGTGAAGACGAAACGATGATCATCAACATGGGGCCGCAGCACCCCTCCACCCACGGTGTGCTCCGCATCATGATGGAGCTCGAGGGTGAGACGGTGCTGCGTTCCAAGCCCGTCGTCGGCTACCTGCACACGGGCATGGAGAAGACCGGCGAGCAGCTCACCTACGTCCAGGGCGCGACGAACGTCACGCGGATGGACTACCTGGCACCACTTCACAACGAGCTCGTGTTCTCCCTGGCCGTCGAGGCGCTGCTCGGGGTCGAGGCGCCGACGCGTGCGACCTGGATCCGGATGCTCATGACCGAGCTCAACCGCATGTCCTCGCACGTCATGTGGATGGCCACCAACGGCATGGACCTCGCGTCCACGTCGATGATGATCTACGGCTTTCGCGAGCGCGAGATGATCCTGTCGTTCTTCGAGAAGACGACGGGCCTCCGCATGAACCACGACTACATCCGGCCGGGCGGCGTCGCCGCGGACCTGCCCGACGGATGGGAGGACGATGTCATGGCGATCGTCGAGACGATCCCTGGGCGCGTCGACGAGTACGACGAGATGTTGACCGGCCAGCCGATCTTCAAGGAGCGCACCGAAGGAGTCGGCATCATCTCGCCCGAGCTCGCCGTCGCCATGTCGGCCACCGGGCCGATTCTTCGAGCTTCTGGCGTGCCATGGGACCTTCGGCGAGCGATGCCCTACCTCGCCTACGACGAGGTCGATTTCGACGTCATCGTCGGCACCGTCGGCGACACGTACGACCGCTATGCCGTTCGACTGAACGAGATCCGCGAGTCGTGCAAGATCGTCCGCCAATGCGTCGATCAGATGCCGCTCGGGGACTACCGGGTCCAGGACAAGAAAGTGACGCCGCCACCACGGGCCCGCATCGACGAGTCGATGGAAGCGCTCATCCACCACTTCAAGATCTTCACGAGGGGTTTCGAAGTACCTGCGGGGGAGGTCTACACGGCGATCGAGTCCCCGCGGGGCGAGCTCGGCTGCTATCTCGTCTCAGACGGGTCGAACAAGCCGTACCGGATGCACATCAGGGCGCCCAGTTTCGTGAACCTGCAGACGCTGCCTCCGCTGTTGCGCGGCGGGCTGATCGCCGACGCGATCGCGGTCATCTCCTCGGTGGACCCGGTCATGGGCGAGGTCGACCGCTGATGGCGCACTTGTCCTTCGACAACCGCTCCAAGGCCGAGGCGATCGTGGCCTGCTACCCCAAGCGGCGGTCCGCGCTCATCCCGTTGTGCCATCTGGCACAATCCCAAGACGGTTGGCTCACCCCCGAGGCGATGGAAGACATCGCCGAGCTCGTGGGGTGCACGCCCGCCGAGGTGCGAGGCACGGCGACGTTCTACGACATGCTCCACACCGAGCCGGTCGGCCGGTTCGTCGTCACCGTCTGCACGAACATCGCCTGCATGCTCGCTGGCGCGTACGAGGTCCTCGAGCACGCGGAGGTCTCGCTCGGGGTCTCGGTCGGCCAGACGACGGCCGACGGCGAGTTCACCCTGGAGGAGGCTGAGTGCCTCGCGGGCTGTGACATCGCGCCCTGCGTGCAGGTGAACCACCGTTTCTTCGGCCCGATCGACCAAGACGGCTTCGACGCCCTGACCGAGGAGCTGCGTTCGGGGAGGCTCGCCGACACGGTGCCCACGCACGGGATCCTGAGCCGGGTGGAGCGCAACGTAGGCCTGCCCGCGGCTTGGGGAGCCGGCGGTGGCGCGGGGGCGGGAGCCGGCGGTGGCGCGGGGGCGGGAGCCGGCGGCAGCGCGGGAACTGCCGCGGGAGCGGGAGCGGGAGCGGGAGCGACAGCGGGAGCGACTCCCGGATGATCACGGACGCACCTCGGATCATCACGTCTCGCGTGGACTTCCCCGACTCGTTCACGCTCGACCGCTACCTAGCGACCGGTGGCTACGAGGGCCTCCGCAAGGCGCTGTCGATGGCGCCCGCGGACGTCGCCGAGGAAGTCAACAAGGCGAGCTTGCTTGGCCGCGGCGGCGCCGGCTTCCCGGCTGGGCGCAAATGGTCGATGTTGCGTCAGGCCCCGACGCGTTATCTCGTGGTGAACGGCGACGAGAGCGAGCCGGCGACGTTCAAGGACCACATGCTGATCGAACGCGACCCGCACCAGATCATCGAGGGGACCACCATCGCCGCGTACGCGACCGGCGCGCAGCAGGCGTTCATCTACTGCCGGGGCGAGTTCGCCCTCGGCCTCGAGCGGCTGCAGCGGGCGTGCAACGAGGCGTACGCCTATGGTGCGCTCGGAGCCGACATCCTCGGCACCGGCTACGCGCTCGACGTCGTGATCCACCCGGGCGCGGGGGCTTACATCTGCGGCGAGGAAACGGCGCTGCTCGAGAGCCTCGAAGGCAAGCGCGGCTTCCCGCGGATCAAGCCGCCGTTCTTCCCCGCCGCCGTCGGCCTGTACGACGAGCCCACCGTCGTCAACAACGTCGAGACGATGTCCAACCTCCCCTGGATCATCACCCACGGAGGCGAGGCGTTCGCAGCCCTCGGCGAGGGATCTTCGGCCGGCACCCGGCTCTTCGCATTGTCCGGACGCGTCGAGCAGCCCGGGTGGTTCGAGATCGAGATGTCGAAGACGACGTTTCGCGACCTCATCTACGACCCTTCGCTCGGCGGCGGCATACCCGGAGGCAAGGCGCTGCGGGCGTTCATACCCGGCGGCGTGTCGGCACCGTGGTTCGGTCCCGAGCACCTCGATCTCGGGCTGAACCAGGATGCGGTCGGTCAGGCGGGCTCGATGCTCGGGTCGGGCTCGGTCGTCGTCATGGACGAGGACACCTGCCCGGTGCGGGCGGCGTGGCGGATCGCCCGGTTCTTCCACCGCGAGTCGTGCGGGCAGTGCACGCCGTGCCGGGAGGGCAGCGGCTGGATCGAGAAGATCATGCGGCGGCTCGAGCAGGGCCTCGGCCGGGAGCAGGACATCGACCTTGTGCTCGACGCTTGCGACAACATCTCGCCCGGTCTCGCGTGGCCGCCGAAGCAGACGACGATCTGCGTGTTCGGCCCGTCCATTCCCTCGGCGATCGTCTCGGCGGCCAGGATGTTCCGTGACGACCTGCTGGTGCACGTGAAAGACGGCGGCTGCCCGTTCCCACCCGATGCCGTGCGCCATGACTGACGTCGTCGAAGCCCAGCCGGGCATCTCCATCACCGTCGACGGACGCGTCGTCGAGACACGCAAGGGCGAGCTCATCATCTCGGCCGCCGAGCGGGCCGGCATCTTCATCCCCCGTTTTTGCTACCACCCGCGGATGAAGCCGGTCGGCATGTGCCGGATGTGCCTCGTCGACGTCTCCAGCCCGCGGGGTGCGAGCTTGCAACCAGCGTGTTTCGTCGAGGTGGCCGACGGCCAGGAGATCCTCACCGAGTCCGAGGCGGCGAGGAAGGCCCAAGAGGGTGTGCTCGAGTTCCTGCTCCTCAACCACCCGCTGGACTGCCCCGTCTGCGACAAGGGAGGCGAGTGCCCGCTCCAGGACCAGTCGGTGTCGCACGGTCCGGGAGAGACCCGGTTCGTCGAGGAGAAACGACACTGGGCCAAGCCCATCGAGATCGGGCCCCTGGTGCTGCTCGATCGGGAGCGGTGCATCCAGTGCGCGCGCTGTACCCGTTTTGCCGACGAGGTGGCAGGTGAGCCGTTCATCGACTTCGCAGAGCGCGGCGACTCGATCGAAGTCGCGATCTTTCCCGGTGATCCCTTCGTGTCGTACTTCGGCGGCAACACCGTCCAGATCTGTCCCGTCGGCGCGCTCACGGCGACGCCGTACCGCTTCAAGTCCCGCCCCTGGGACCTCGAGCAGGTCGAGACGACGTGCACCACGTGCGCGGTCGGCTGCCGGATGGTCGCGCAGTCGTCGGCCGGAGCGCTCGTCCGGTACCTCGGCGTCGACTCAGAGCCGGTGAACCAAAGCTGGCTGTGCGACCGGGGCCGGTACGGCTTCGAGGCCGTCGAGGCGCCCGACCGGCTCGGGCAGCCGCTCGTGCGGGGCGAGGACGGCCTTGGGCCGGCGTCCTGGCACGAGGCGCTGACGAGCGTCGCGGCCCGTATCCGCCAGGCGCTCGAGGGTTCCGGCCCCCCGTCCGTGGGCGTCATGGGCGGCGCAAGGCTCGCCAACGAGGACGCTTACGCGTGGGTCAAGCTCGCGAAAGGTGTCATCGGCACGGACAATTTCGACGCTCAGCTCGGGGACGGCCTGCCTGCCGAGCTCGTCGCGGGCCTGCCCAGGGCGACGATCTCGGAGGCGATCGCAGCACGCCTCGTCATCGTGCTCGCCGGCGACCTGCGCGAGGAGCTGCCGGTGCTGCATCTCCGGCTGCGCCACGCCGCGGCGAACGAAGGCCTGCGGATCATCGACTGCGCGCCGGTCGCGAGCGGGCTGAGCTCTGTGGCCGCCTCGCACCCGTACCGGCCCGGCGAGGCGGCCGAACTGGCGCGGGCGCTGGTCGCAACGGAGTCAGGCGACGGTGCCGTGATCGTGCTCGGTCGACCCTCCCTCGCTGAGTCCGCCGAACAGATCGCGGCCGCGGCAGCGGTGCTCGCCGCCGCCTGGCCGCATGCTCGTTTCCTCTCCGCGCTCCGTCGGGGCAATGTTCACGGCGCCATCGACCTCGGATGTGCTCCTGGGCTTCTTCCCGGGCGCGTAACCCTGGAAGACGGCGGGGCCTGGTTCGGCGAGCACTGGGGCTCGGTGCCCGACAAGCGCGGGCTCGACACGACGGGGATGCTCGAGGCAGCCGCGGCAGGCGAGCTCGAGGTGCTCGTGCTGCTCGGCGCGGACCCGCTGTCGGACTTCCCCGATCGCAACCTCGCCACCCGAGCCCTCGAGCGTGTCGGCTTCCTCGTGGCGGTCGACACGACGCTCAACGCCTCGTCGATGCTCGCCGACGTCGTGCTGCCGGCCGCTGGGTTCGCCGAACGCGGCGGTACCACGACGAACCTCGAAGGCCGCGTCACTCGCCTCGCCGCCAAGGTCGTGCCTCCCGGTGTGGCCCGTGCCGACTGGGTGATCGCAACGGAGCTGGCGGATCGGCTCGGGGTAGATCTCGGTTTCGAGTCCTTGGACGGGATCTGGGCCGAGATCGAGCGCGTCGCCCCGGCACATTCGGGTTGCACGGGTGCTGCGCTCGCTTCACCCGATGCCGCCGACGGCATCGTCGTCCCACTCGTGGATGCCTCCGTGCAGCTCACCCAGCGCCCGCGGCGGCTCGACCCGATCGCGACCCCGGGCATCGAATCGGTCGAAGAGCAGGGCGCACCGCTCGCCGCTGGCGCCGCGATGTCACCGGGCGTCGAGCCGGGGCTCGGCGTCGAGGGCGAGGCGGCTGAGCCCGTCTCCCAGGTTGCTCCCCCCGCCACCGCCGTGGGGAACGGTGCGCGGCCACCCGGACTGCTGCGTTTCGACCCGGACGCGTGGGCGGAGACGTCGCCCCCGCCGGTCGACCGGTACTCGTGGCGTCTCGTCGTGCGGCGTGGCCTGTACGACCACGGCACGCTCGTCCAGTCGGCCGTGTCCCTCGCACCGTTCGCGCAAGCGCAACAGCTGCACCTGCGCCCGCAGGAGATGGAGCAGCTCGGCGTCGAGCCGGGGGACGAAGTCCGAGTGCGCTCGCCCCGCGGCGAGCTCGTGGTGGCCGCGATCGGTGACAGCGGTGTCCCGACCGGGGTGGCGCTCCTCCAGTTCAACGCCGCACCCATCGACGTCACCAGCGCCTCGGCTCTCATCGACTCGGCCGCTCTGGCGGTCGAGGTCCGCGTGGAGACCGTGCCCTGATGCCCGATCCACTGTTCGCCCACGGGGTCGGCCTCGCCGTGCTGATCATCGTCGCGGTCAAGGTCCTCGTCGCGTTCGGTGTCCTGCTCGTCTCCGTGATGTTGATGATCTGGTTCGAGCGAAAGGTCATCTCCGACATGCAGAACCGGATCGGGCCGAACCGGGCCGGCCCGTTCGGCATCCTGCAGACGCTTGCCGACGGCATCAAGCTCTTCTTCAAAGAGGACCTGCTTCCCGATCAGGCCGATCGTTTCGTGTTCAAGCTGGCGCCGTATCTGGCGTTGCTGCCTGCCCTGTTGATCTTCACGATCGTCCCGGTCGGCGGCGTCGTCACGATCGCCCATCACGTGGTGGAGCTGCAGGTGGCCGACCCGCCGATCGGCATCCTGTTCCTGCTCGCGTTGTCGTCGGTGTCGGTCTACGGGACGATGCTCGCGGGCTGGTCCTCCGGCTCGAAGTACCCGCTGCTCGGCTCGATCCGGGCGTCTGCGCAGATGATCTCGTACGAGGCGGCCATGGGGCTCACCATCGCAACGGTGATCATCCTCACCCACTCGCTCTCCACCCGGGCGATCGTGGACTCCCAGGCCGCCGCCTTCTGGCACTGGAACGTCTTCCGCCTCGGCATCCTGCCGTTCCCGATCTTCCTCGTAGCCGTGACAGCGGAGCTCAACCGCCCGCCGTTCGACTTGACCGAGGGCGAGCAGGAGCTCGTGGGCGGGTTCCACACCGAGTACTCGTCGCTTCGTTTTGCCTTGTTCTTCCTGGCCGAGTTCATGAACACCATCACGATGTCGGCCGTCATGGTGACGCTCTTCTTCGGCGGACCTGACGGCCCCGGCTTCCACTTCCTCCGCTGGCTGTGGCCGATCGTGTGGTTCAGCGGCAAGACCGTCGTGTTCCTCTACCTCTACGTCTGGATCCGCGCCGCCCTGCCCCGGCTTCGCTACGACCAGCTCATGGACATCGGTTGGAAGGTCCTCATCCCTCTCTCGCTCGGATGGTTGCTCGTCGTCGCGGCGTTCCGGATCGGAACGATCTGGGGCGTGGCGGTCTTCGTCGGTTCGGCCATCGCTGCCGGTGGCCTGTGGCAGGCGCTTCGCGTCGGCCGCGTGCGCCGCCTGGCCCTCGAGGAGACCTCGCCCCGGCGACGCCGCCAGATGGCGGCTGACTCGCACCTGCGAGCCGTAGCCGAACCGGACGGACGGGTGTGATGGCGAGAAAGCCGCGGAAGAAGCGGTCTCTCGGGTTCCTCGGTGGTTTCGCGGTCACCTTGAAGCAGATCGGCGAGCCCAGAGTCACGACCCAGTACCCGAACGAGAAGGTGGCCAAGCCACCTCGCCTGCACGGTCGTCACGTCCTCAACCGTTACGAGGACGGGATGGAGAAGTGCATCGGCTGTGAGCTGTGCGCGGCGGTCTGCCCGGCGGACTGCATCTACGTGCGCGGCCTCGACAACCCGCCGGACGCGCCGGTGTCGCCCGGCGAGCGGTACGGGTTCGTCTATGAGATCAACTACCTGCGCTGCATCCACTGCGACCTGTGCGTCGAGGCGTGCCCGACCGAGGCGATCACCGAGTCGAAGATGTTCGAGTTCTCTTTCACGAATCGCTCCGACGCCATCTACACGAAACGAGAGCTCGTCGTCGACGACGACGGCCGCCCCCGTCACCTCCCATGGGAGGACTGGCGCCCGGGTGAGGACGAGCACACGTCCGGCTGGATGCGGGCGACGTCACCATCGGGAGCCGTCGAGTACGAAGGCGCGGTTCAGTGGTCGGCCGAGCTCGGCTACGGCGTGCGCACGCCGGAAGGTGGCCAGAGTGGCAAGCGTGACGACGAGGCCACGGGGAACATCTCCATCCGGACGGTCGAGCGGGACAAGATCTCGCGGCGCTTCGGCGGCAAGGTTCACGGCACATGACCAAGGTGCTCGCCGTCGCGACCATCCCCGACGCGATCACGTTCGCGATCGCCGCGGCGATCTGCGTCGTGGGCGCGTTCGGCGTGGTGCTCGCGCGCAACCCTGTCCATTCCGCCCTCATGCTGGTGATGACCCTGTTCGGGGTGGCGGTGCTCTTCGTCGAGGAGAACGCGCAGTTCCTCGCGGCAGTGCAGGTCATCGTCTACGCAGGCGCGATCGTCGTGTTGTTCCTCTTCGTCATCATGCTGCTCGGTGTCGACCGGAGCGAGGCCATCGAACGCGATCCGCTCCCTGGCCAGAGGTTCATCGCGGTCTGCCTCGGGATCCTCGGGCTCGCCGAGGTGCTGCTTCTCGCGCACGGCCAGTGGCCACGCGGCGCACGGTCGGTGAGCGGAGCGCAGGGTAGTCCCGCGGACAACGTGCGGCTACTCGGCCGGTCCGTTTTCACGACCTATCTCCTGGCTTTCGAGGTGACCTCCGCTCTGCTCGTCATCGCCGTGGTCGGTGCGGTCGTCCTCGCCCGGCGGCCGCGGCGGGCTCTCGGCGACGCGATTCCGCCCGGCGCCGACGAGCCGCTGGACGGATCGCCGGTCGCAGATGCCGGGGGCGAGGATGCCGGGGGCGAGGATGCCGGTGCCGATGTCGCCGATGTCGCCGTCACCGGTGCCGATGTCGCCGTCAGACGTGAGGCCGAGCCGCAGGCCGTCGATCCAGAGGCCATCGACGCGGAGGTCACACGACCGTGAGCGTCGGAGCCTCCTGGTACCTCACGCTCGCGGCGGTGCTGTTCACGATCGGCGCCACCGGTCTGCTCATTCGCCGAAACGTACTCGTGATGTTCATGTGCGTCGAGCTCATGCTGAACGCCGCGAACCTCACGTTCGTGACGTTCGCGCGGTCGTTGAACGACATCGCGGGCCAGACGGCCGTCTTCTTCGTGCTCGTCGTCGCGGCCGCGGAAGTAGTCGTCGGCCTCGGGATCATCGTCTCGATCTATCGTCGGCGCCCCGGGGCGACCGCCGATGACGTCCACGGATTGAGGGGCTGATCGCACCCGTGCTCCGCTCGGTGTTCCTCATCCCCCTGCTCCCGCTTGCGGGCTTCGTGATCCTGCTCGCGACGGGCCGCAGGCTCGGCAACCCGCGGGCGGGCTGGCTCGCGACGTTGATGGTGGCCGCTTCGTTCGTCGTCACGATCGTCGTGTTCGTCGGGCTGTTCCGGTTGCCTGTGACCGGCCGCTCGTACACCCAGACGTGGTTCACCTGGATCTCCGCAGGTCACCTGCACGTCGACATGGGCTTGCTCGTCGACCCGCTCTCGATGACGATGGCGGCCTTCGTGACCGGGGTGAGCGCGCTCATCCACCTCTACTCGATCGGGTACATGGAGCACGACGAGGACTTCTCGAAGTTCTTCGTGTACCTGAACCTGTTCGTGGCGGCGATGTTGCTGCTCGTGCTCGCGGACAACTTCCTGCTCTTGTTCCTCGGCTGGGAGGGTGTCGGCGTCTGCTCGTACTTCCTCATCGGGTTCTGGTTCGAACGCGACAGCGCTGCGAGCGCGGCCAAGAAAGCGGTGATCTTCAATCGCATCGGGGATGCCGCCTTCCTCGTCGCTCTGTTCCTCATCTACGAGCGCACCGGGAGCCTCGAGTACCACACCGTGTTCGCGCGTCTCGGGAGCCTCGGCCAGCCCTCCCTCGTCGCAATCGGGCTTCTCCTGTTCGCGGGCGCCGTCGGCAAGTCCGCACAGATCCCGCTCTATCCATGGCTCGCTGACGCGATGGAAGGCCCGACACCGGTCTCGGCGCTCATCCACGCGGCGACGATGGTGACCGCCGGTGTCTATCTGATGTGCCGGATCAGCCCGATCCTGTTCCGTGCGCCGGACGCCGGCCACGTCATCGCGGTCATCGGGGCCGTGACGGCACTCCTCGGGGCGACGATCGCCTGTGCGCAGAACGACATCAAGAAGATCCTCGCGTACTCGACGATCTCCCAGCTCGGCTACATGTTTTTCGCCGCGGGTATCGGCGCGTACGACGCCGCGATCTTCCTCATGCTCACGCACGCGTTCTACAAGGCCCTCTTGTTCCTCGGGGCCGGCTCGGTCATCCACGCCATGAACGACGACCAGGACGTGAAGACCATGGGTGCGTTGGCGCGGTTCATGCCGATCACTGCGGTGACGTTTCTCATCGGATGGTTGTCGATCGGCGGCGTCCCTCCGTTCTCGGGCTTCTGGTCCAAGGGCGACGTTCTCTTGAACGGGTTTGCGTCCAACCCCGCCCTGTGGGTCGTCGGTGCGGTGACGGCCGTGCTCACGGCCTACTACCTGGGGCGTGCCTACCTGTTGGTGTTCCGAGGCGAGCAACGTTGGGTCGAGGCGAGGGTGCCGGGCGACGGTCACGGCCACGACGGCTACCACCCGCACGACCCGTCGTGGGTGATGTCCGCGCCGCTCGTCGTGCTCGGGGTCCTGTCCGTGCTCGGCGGCCTGATCAACCTGCCGGTCCATGGCTCGCTCGACTTCCTCGACCGCTGGCTGAGCCCAGTGTTCGGCTCGCGCCTGTTCCAGCACCATTGGAGCGTCGGTGGAGAGTGGACGTTCGCCTTGATCGACGCGGCCTTGGCGGTGCTCGGCGTCGGCCTCTCGATCACGCTCTGGGGCAAGACCTCCGAGCGCCCGGCGGTCGAGCCGACCTTCCTCCGTCGGGCCTGGTACATCGACTGGGCCTATGACCGGTTCATCGCACGGCCATCGACCGAGGTCGCGATCGAGACGTCGTCGGTCGTCGAGGCAGAGGTCATCGACGGCGCGGTCAACGGCGTCGCCGGACTCGTGCGCTCGACGGGCCGCCAGCTCCGCAAGGTGCAGACCGGTTACGTCCGCAACTACGCGCTCGGGCTGACAGCGGGCCTGGTGCTGGTGCTCGCCTACGTATTGACGAGGGTCTCATGAGCGGCACGTTCCCCTACCTCACGACGCTCGTCCTGCTGCCCGCCGCTGCGGCCCTCCTTGTCGCCTTGCTCCCGAGCGCTCAGCGGCGCCTGGTGCAAGTCCTGGGCATCGCCGCCTCGCTCGCGGTGCTCGGCGTCGCAGCCGCCGCCACAGTCGAGTTCACGTCCGGCGACGGCGGTTACCAGTTCGTCTCCACCCACCAGTGGATCGGGGCATTCGGGATTTCATGGAGCCTCGGAATGGACGGCATCTCGCTCTTCCTGGTGCTCATGACGGCCCTGTTGTTCCCGATCGCGCTCGGCGCCTCCGGAGGGCGATCGGGGGACAAATCATTCGTCGCTTGGATCCTCGTCCTCGAGGCCGGATGCCTCGGGAGCTTCCTCGCACTCGACCTGCTGCTGTTCTTCGTGTTCTTCGAGCTCACGCTCGTCCCGGTGTACCTGCTGATCGCGGGCTGGGGTCACGAGCGGCGAGGTTACGCAGCCGGCAAGTTCTTCCTGTATACCCTCGGCGCCTCTGCCTTCCTGTTCGTCGGCATCCTCGCGCTCGTCGCCATTCACGCTTCGCAGACCGGTGTGACGACGTTCGACGTGCGGGCGCTGGCCGACACCCACCTGTCGGGGACCGCCGGTGTCCTCCTGTTCCTCGCGTTCACGGCGGCCTTCGCCGTGAAGGCGCCCATCTTCCCGTTCCACACCTGGTCGCCCGACGCTTACCGCGAGGCCCCGGCGGCGGGCTCACTGCTCCTCGCCGGGGTCATGGCAAAACTCGGCACCTACGGCATCATCCGGTTCGACCTCGCTCTGTTCCCGAGGGCGGTCGTCACGCTGGCGCCCCTGCTGCTCACGCTCGGGGCGATCGGAGTCATCTATGGCGCGGTCGTGGCGGCCGTCGAGCGCGACCTGAAGCGCCTCGTGGCGTACTCGTCGCTGGCGCACCTCGGCTTCATCGTGATCGGCGCATTCGCGCTGACCCGAGAAGCGCTCACGGGGGCCGTCCTGCAAATGGTCAACCACGGCCTTTACACCGCGGCACTCTTCATTCTCATCGCCGTGATCTACCAGCGGCTCGGCACCTTCTCGGTCCGCGACATGCGCGGTCTTCAGCGCCGCGTCCCGGTGCTCGCCGGCGTCTTCATGGTCGTGATGCTCGCTTCGATCGGCGTCCCGGGGCTGAACGGCTTCGTCGGGGAGTTCCTGATCCTCGCCGGTACCTTCCTCACCCATCGGTGGTGGGCCGTCGTCGCCACGGCCGGGGTCGTCCTCGCTGCGATCTACCTGCTGTGGGCCTACCAGCAGGCCTTCCACGGCAAGCCGACGGTCGAGCCCGGAGCCGTCCGCGACCTCACGTGGCGTGAAGGGCTCGTTCTAGCTCCGCTGGTCGTCCTGATCGTGCTGCTCGGGATCTTCCCCGGGCCGCTGCTGAGCCGCATAGGCCCGTCGGTCAGCCAGGTCGTCACGCATGTCGAGGTCGTGGCCCACCAGCGCCCGCCCCAGGTCGGGCCCCCGGGCGTCGCGGCACGGCAGAACAGCGGGACGCAGCCGTGAGCCTGTTCGCCACCGTGCCGATGCTGTCGAATCTCGTTGCCGCGACGACCTTCGTCACGCCTCACGTGAATTACGTGGCGATCCTCCCCGAACTGATCCTCATCGGCGGAGCGCTCGTGCTCCTCGTCTCCGGCCAGCTCGTCTTCGCCAAGGTGCCGACCGCCTTCTACTCGGTCGGCTCGGGCACGATCGCAACAGCGGCGCTCGTCTCCTCGCTCGTGCTCTGGCGCGACGTGCAGGCCCGAGGGCCGTTTACGACGATCGCGGACTCCGTAGCGGTCGACGGCTTTTCGATCGCGTTCTTGGTGCTCGTGTCGTGCATCCTGATCCTCGGCGCGATGATCGCCCACGGCTTCTTGCTGCGCGAGGAAATCGAGGGCCCCGAGTACCACGTGCTGGCTCTGCTCGCCGGCTCGGGCGCCATGCTCATGGCCGCCGCCAACGACCTCATCCTCATCTTCGTCGCCCTCGAGATCATGTCGATCCCGCTCTACATCCTCGCCGGGATGGACCTCCGGCGCCGCGCGTCGGGCGAGGCCGCCATGAAGTACTTCGTCCTCGGAGCGTTCTCGTCCGCGATCTTCGTCTACGGGATCGCCCTCGTGTACGGGGCGACGGGCTCCACCAACCTGCCGCAGATCGCGGCCTACCTGAGCTCCAACATCGTCACCTCCAACGGCGTCCTCATGGCCGGGCTCGGGCTGCTGCTCGTCGGCTTCGGCTTCAAGGTGTCGGCCGTGCCGTTCCACATGTGGACCCCGGACGTCTACCAGGGCGCCCCAACGCCGGCGACCGGGTTCATGACGGCGCTCGCGAAGGCCGGCGGGTTCGCGGCGCTGTTGCGCGTCTTCTTCTCCACCTTCGGGACGCTTCGCACGGACTGGCAGCCGTTGTTGTGGGCGCTCGCCATCGTCACGTTGCTCCTCGGCGCCATCCTCGGCCTCGTGCAACGCGATGTGAAGCGGATGCTCGCCTACTCATCGATCAACCATGCCGGGTTCATCCTCGTCGGCCTGGCTGCGGCGACCACGCAGGGCGTCTCGGGAAGCATCTACTACGTCTTCGTCTATGCCTTGATCGTCCTCGGGAGCTTCGCAGTGATCACGGTGGTCGGTCGCCAAGGTGACCGTGAGCACGACCTCGACGCCTACCGCGGCCTCGGTCGCCGCCAGCCGGCCCTGGCTCTCGCGTTCACCGTGCTGCTCCTGGCTCAGACCGGCGTCCCGTTCACGACCGGCTTCCTGGCGAAGCTGTACGTCGTGTCGGCCGCGGTACAAACTCATTCCTACGCGCTCGCAATCGTCGCGATGCTGTCGGCGACCATCGCCGCCGCGTTCTACTTGCGGCTGGTCTTCCTCATGTACGGCATCCGGCTGCCGGTCGGGGCCGGGAGCGACCGGGGATCGATCTCGTTGTCGCTCACGGGCGAGGAGCCCGACGGGATGTCGCCGGCCTATGAGATGGCGCGCACCGTGACGCTCGGGCCGGTGACCGTGCCGGGCCCGACGGCTGTGGCGATCTCGATCACCGTTTTGGTGACCGTCGTGTTCGGCGTCTGGCCGGCCCCGCTCGTGGACTTCGTGCGCGCCGCGGGCCTTCTGTTCTGAGCCGGTCATCGGTCGCCGGAGCTCGGGGACATTCAAAACTCTACGTGAACTTGCCTCCAAAAAGTAGAGTGGTCACTACATTTTTCGGCGGCAAGTTGAGGAACAACTCGAAACATGCCCGCGCGGCCGGCACGCCCCGCGCCCCCCGACCGTCAGTCTCAGGCGGAGCGGTGACCCGCCGGTGGCGTCGAGCTCGTCGTGCCCGCCGGGGACGCGCCCACTCGCTCGATGCCGTCGTCGGTGCTCGGTGGTTGGAAGAATCTCCCGATCAGAGGAAGCTCCCAGAACGACTCCGCCCGCGCGATGGCGAGCGCCGTCGGCAGTGTGTTCTCGGCTGCGTCCCACACGACGTAGCGCGGAAGCCAGTCCGGCCCGAATTTCGCGTTGAAGCGCCACAGCGACTCGATCTGCATCGAATCCGACATCCGCTTCAGCAGCCAGCGTTGGATGCCGCCTCCGTCCTCGCCTGCGAGGACGGCCCGCATCGCCGCGAAGTTGAGGCCGAGGTGCTCGTCACCTGCGCTCCGCAGCCGCTCGATCGTCCGGACCAGGATGAAGTCGAGTAGGCCGTTGGGGTGGTCGCCGTCGTCACGGCGCATGAGATCGAGCGAGTAGCCGTGGATGCCGGGCGCCGGGACGAACTGGCAGAACGCGACCGCGCCGCCGTCGGGACCGTGCGCCACCGCGAGCAGCAGGCCCCGGTCGCGGGGGTCGAAGATCCGCCCGAGCGTCATCGAGAAGCCCCGTTCCACCTCGCCCCGCCGGCGCTTGACCATGACAGCCCGCACCGCGTCCACGAGGGCGGGGTCCATGCGGGCCGGATCGTGGAACGAGATCGTGTAGCCGTACTTGGCGATCCGGTTGACGGCTTGGCGCAGTCCTTTGCGCGTGCCGCCTTCCAGCGAGAACGTCCGCACGTCCACGACTCCCTCGTCGCCGATGTATCGCTCGTGCATGCCCGATCTCCGGTAGACGGGGAGCCACTCCTCACCGGCGCCGAGCACGGCCACCGACCAGCCGTGGTCATCCGCGTAGTGGCGAAACGCCGACCAGAGCTCCTCCCGCTCCTCCGGCGCGCAGATCGGGTCGGGTGAGACGAGGCAGATGCCGCCGTAGATCGCGTACGCAACGAGGCCGTCGCGCTCGAGGAAGGACTGCTTGTCGCTCCGCAGCGCAAAGTAGTCGAGCGTGCTCGTGCCGCGGCGGCGGACAACGTCGGCAGCTCGTTCAGCCGTGTCGGTGCGACCGCTCGAGCGGCGCCGGTCGACGACGGGACGGAAGGCGAGGACGAGCGCCACCGAGGCCAGCCCGAGCCCGATGGCTAGCAGGGCCGGGTACAAGAACGCGTCCACGCGGGGGTTGAGGGCCACCGTCCGGATGCCGACGAGGCGGCCGGCGGTTGCCCACCAGGCCTCCGTCCATGAGATCGACTGACCGTTGCGGTGAGTCGGGATCACGCTCCACAGGACCGTTGCGCCGATGAAGGTGACCGCCAGCACGCCGACGAACAGCGTGGCGAGGCCCGCCCGCAGCGAAGGCAGGTCGAAGCGCGCCCGGAAGGATCCCCTGATCGACCACAACAGCACGACGAGCACGAGGGCGGCGATCGACTGCACGACTTCGCCGTGCCGGATCAGGTGCAGCGCGACGGTGCCGGCGAGCAGCAGCATCGAGACGAGCCAAGCCGCTCGCTGTCCCCGCCGGACGCCGCGGGCGAGTGCGAGCAGCCCCACGCCGGCGAGCGCGACGAGAGCGCCCGCGGCCTCGCTCACCCCGAGGGGGATGTAACCGAGCAGCGGATGGAGCCGGCCCCGCACCTGCGGTGGCACGACCGCCGAGACGAGGTCGGCGAGACCGAGCACAGCGATCCCGGCGGCAGCGAGGCGCCTCACCCGCCGGAGGCCTCGGACGGGGTTGGCGACGGGCGGCCACACCTGCCCGCCTGGGAAGGAGGCGACCACTTCTGGTTCGGCGCCGGCACGAGGCAGCCGCCCCGCCGCGAACCGCTCGAGCAACGTCACCGGCCGCTGGTAGTTGCGGGCGAGGAGGAGCCTCGCGTGCACCTCCGCTCCCGCCTCGATCTCGACCCAGGACACCTGCTGGAGGTGGACGTACACCGGAGGCAGGCCGAGGCGCGCGGGTCGCTCCTCGACGACCTCGCCACATGCGCCCGTGTTGGCGTAGAAGCCGGTGCCCACTCTGGCGAGCTCGGGCTGGAGGGTGTGGCCGGTGACAAGCCCCGCGCCACCAGCAGCCAGGATCGGGCGGCAGGCCTCACGCGGCAAGTCGTTGGCCCGGTGCGCTGGCGGGCCGAGCAGCGAGCGGCCCGCCGAGTGCCAGACTCGGTGATTGACCACAGCGAGCACGATCCCGGCCACGATCACCTCGACGACGAGAGTGATGCCCACGCCGAGCAATCGGGACGAGAAGGGCTCGAGCCTTGCCGGCACGCCGTACAGCCACACATCGGGGAGCCGTGCGAACAGCGAGGCGGCGATCGGGACCAGCAGCCACCACAGCCAGCGCACGATGCGGCGGTAGGTGAGCCGCGAGGCCACGAAACGAGGTAAGCCCGAAGGATCGGCCAACCGGTCGATGCCGGCGAGCCAGGGCGAGTTCTTCGTTCCGGCCAGCGCGGGGAGGATCTCGGCAACCGCGTGGTGACCAAGAGGCGTGTCGCGTGGATCGGCCGGGTCGACGAACGCGTTCCGCTCGTCGTACTGCCACCCGGGGTCGATGCAGACCCGTTTCGGCCCCGCAGCCGTCGCGACCTGCAGCTGTGCGGTGAGCGCGACCTCGAAACCCGCGGCCAGGACGGCGGCGTTGGCCGCCGGGTCGTACAGGATGGCCCGGTCGCGGTTGCCCGGGAGGAGGACGGCCTGGCGCCTGCGGTCGCCGGTGAGGTAGCCGGCCAGTGCAACACGCAGCTCCTCGTGCGCCCCGAGCGCCGCCGCGGGATCACCATCCGGGGGAACCAGCAGGTCGAACGCGTTGCCGGCGACAACGAGGGCCCCCGGGCCCTCGGCACGGTCGAGCGCGCGGGCGAGCTCCAGACAAGCGGCTCCCGAGGCATCCGTCCGTTGCGCGCCGAGGAAGAGGTCGCTCACGACGATCACGCGCCCGCCGACAGGAACCGCCAAGCAGGCGACGCTGACGTATCGGACCGGGGTCGGTGCCGGGCCGGCGTCACGACCACGACTGGCGTCGTGCTCGTGCAGATGCGTCACATCCAGGTGACGCGAACTTTCATCGGCCATCGGTCCCCCATTGTTACAGTCAGCCAGGCCCTGGGTCGGTAGCGTGGACCGCGTTGCCGGTCGGAGCCGGCACGGGTCTGGTGCGTGCAGACCCGTGCGTGCCGGTGCAGCTACGACGGAGGGGACGATGAGCGACGCGACCGGACACGGAGACCAGCCACAAGGTGCCGCGATCGAGGACTACCTCGCCGAGCTCCGGACGTTCCCGCCGCCGGAGGAGTTCGCCGGCTCGGCGCTCGTGCGCGACCGGACGATCTACGAGCGGGCAGAGGCGGACCCCGAGGGGTTCTGGGCCGAGCAGGCGAGGGCGCTCACTTGGTTCGAACCTTGGGACAAGGTCCTCGACTGGCAGCTGCCGTTCGCGAAGTGGTTCGTCGGCGGCCGGTTGAACATCGCTTTCAACTGCCTCGACCGCCATGTGGAAGCGGGCATCGGCGACCGCGTGGCCTTCTATTTCGAAGGCGAGCCCGGCGATCGTCGAACCATCACCTACGCGGAGCTGCTCGACGAGGTGGGCCGCTGTGCGAACGCGCTGCGCGCCCTCGGGATTGAACGTGGTGACCGCGTCGCGATCTACATGCCGATGATCCCGGAGCTTCCCGTCGCGATGCTGGCCTGCGCACGGATCGGGGCCGCGCACTCCGTCGTGTTCGGCGGCTTCTCCGCCGACGCGCTGCGCGACAGGATCGACGACGCGAGCGCCCGGTTGCTCATCACCGCCGACGGAGGCTGGCGCCGGGGGCACGCCGTCGAGCTGAAGCGCAATGCCGACCACGCACTCGAGAGCGGCAGCCCGTCCATCGAGAACGTGCTCGTCGTCCGACGACTCGGCGACGCCGCGAAAGGCCTCGCCATGCAGGAGGGCCGAGACCACTGGTGGCACGAGCTCGTGTCGAGCCAAGACCCGCACAGCCCGCCGGAGGCGATGGACGCCGAAGACCTGCTCTTCCTCCTCTACACCTCCGGGACGACGGCTCGCCCGAAGGGGATCATGCACACGACAGGGGGTTACCTCACCCAGGTCGCCTTCACCCACCGGACGGTGTTCGACTTGAAGCCCGAGACCGACATCTACTGGTGTGCCGCTGACATCGGCTGGGTCACCGGGCACAGCTACATCGTGTACGGGCCGCTCGCGAACGGTGCCACAAGCGTCCTTTACGAGGGAACGCCCGACTTTCCCGACCGCGACCGCTGGTGGTCGATCATCGAGCGCTACGGCGTCACGACGCTCTACACGGCGCCGACAGCCATCCGCACGTTCATGAAGTGGGGGACGAGCTACCCCGAGGCCCACGACCTGTCGAGTCTGCGGCTGCTCGGCTCGGTCGGGGAACCCATCAACCCCGAGGCATGGATCTGGTACTGGAAGCACATCGGCTCGAGCCGCTGCCCGGTCGTCGACACGTGGTGGCAGACCGAGACCGGGGCCATCATGATCTCGCCGCTGCCCGGTGTCACCACCCTGAAGCCCGGGAGCGCGACGTTCCCGCTGCCCGGGATCAGCGCCGAGGTCGTCGACGACGCCGGCAACACCGTCGAGCGCGGCGGCGGGTACCTGACCCTCACGCGCCCGTGGCCGGCGATGTTGCGGGGCATCTACGGTGATCCGGCTCGCTACCGGCAGACGTACTGGAGCCGCATGGAGGGTCGCTACTTCGCTGGCGACGGGGCCAAGGTCGACGAGGACGGGTACCTGTGGCTCCTCGGGCGGGTCGACGACGTGATGAACGTGTCGGGCCACCGCGTGTCCACGACCGAGGTGGAGTCCGCCCTCGTCGACCATCCGAGCGTCGCCGAGGCGGCGGTCGTCGGTGCCACGGACGCGACGACCGGCCAGGCGATCATCGCCTTCGTCACGTTGAAACACGGATTGGAGGTGGACAGCGAGCACGGAGAGGCCTTGCGAGCCCACGTTGCCGAGAAGATCGGGGCGATCGCCCGGCCTCGGGTCATCATCTTCACCGACGATCTGCCGAAGACACGTTCGGGAAAGATCATGCGGCGCCTGCTGAGGGACGTGGCCGAGGGCCGCGACCTCGGTGACACGACCACGCTCGCTGACCCCGCCGTCGTTGCGGAGCTCCGCCGCCGCGCCGCGGGCGGCGCCGGCGAGGAGTGAGCCCGAGGCCCGAGTACCCCCGAACCTGGACTTGGCGCGCCGCGCCGAAGGTCCCGGGCCCCGCTGTCATCTTCGACATCGACGGCGTGCTCGCGGACGCGTCGGGCCGGCAGCACCATCTGGCCGGCCTGCGGCGGGACTGGGATGCCTTCTTCGCCGAGTGCGGGGAGGACCCGATCATCCCCGAGGTTGCCCGGCTGCTCGAGCTGCTCACGCCAGAGCTCGCCGTGGTGCTGCTCACGGCGAGGCCCGCAAAGGTGCGTGCGCAGACGCTGACGTGGCTGGCGTCACGCGGGCTGCGTTACGACCTGCTCGTGATGCGCGAGCCCGGCGACCAGGCGTCGGCAAGAGACTTCAAGCGGGCGGAGACACTGGGGTTGCGTAACTACGGTTTCGAGTTGAGGCTGGCCGTCGAGGACGATCCGGCCAACCTCGAGATGTTCGAGTCCGAAGGCGTCCCTTGCCTGTATGTCCACTCGGGCTACTACGGCTGAGCGCTCAGTCGCGGAAGTTCCCGAACTGCAGGGGAATATCGAGGTCCTGCTCCTTGAGGGCGGCAATGACCGCCTGCAGGTCGTCACGCTTCTTGCCGGTGACGCGCACCTGATCGCCCTGGGTCTGGGACTGCACGCCCTTCAGGCCGAGGTCCTTGACGATCTTGTTGATCTTCTTGGCGTGGTCCGAGGAGATCCCCGCGTTCAGCGCCGCGGTCTGGCGAAGCGCACCCTTGGAGGCCTCCTCGATCTTGCCGTAGGAGACGGCTTTGAGCGAGACCTGCCGGCGGACCAGTTTCTCCTCGAGGACCTGGACGAGAGCACGCCGACGGTCCTCAGTAGGCGCGTTCAGCAAGATCTCGTTTCCCTTCAACTCGACGGTGGCGCCAGTGTTCTTGAAGTCGAAACGGGTTGCGACCTCACGGCTTGCCTGGTCGACCGCATTGCGTACCTCTTGCAGGTCGACCTCGGAGGTGACATCGAAGCTCGGCACGCACGCACGCTAGCAAGCCGCCTCGGGCTCGGCCCCCGGTTCGCGCCTCGGGCTCGGCCCCGGTCCGTGCCACGGCCCGCGGCCACTATCGTGTCCGCCGACGGGTCGGTACCCAAGTGGACAACGGGAGCAGACTGTAAATCTGCCGGCTCAGCCTTCGAAGGTTCGAATCCTTCCCGGCCCACTCGTCAAAGGCGCTGGTGCCAAACCGCCGATCGAGACACGAGGACCGAACTGACGCTCACCCACTCGACGTTCAGGCGTTCATCGCGCCGCCGGCATCCGAGCAGCCTGCTGATCGTGGTCTGGCTAACAGCGTCGGCAGCCGCGACGCTGGGCCCGAGCACCGATCTGGCGGCGGCGTCTGCCCGCACGACCTCGTTCAACTGGGTCGAGCAGCATCCCGCAAGGAGCCCGTCGGCTCGTGACTCCTACGCTTTCGCTTACGACGCGGCTACCAAGCAGCTCCTCCTGCTGGCGGGAGAAAATGCCAACGGCAACGCGTTCGACGACACGTGGCTTTGGGCTGGCAAGACCTGGCGGAAGGCCGTGCCGAAGGTCGGCCCGCCGGCGACGCTCGGGGCTGCAATCGCTTACGACACCGCCACGAAGCAGCTCATCATGTTCGGCGGCCAGTCGACATCGGGCAAGATTCAGGCCGCGACCTGGGAGTGGACCGGCACGACCTGGAAGAAGCTGAGCTCGAAGACGAGCCCACCGGCACTGAGCTACGCGGCGTGTGCCTACGACGCCAAGAGCAAGCAGCTCATCGTCTTCGGGGGCTACAACAGCAGCTTCAACGGCAGTGACCAGACCTGGGAGTGGACCGGCACGACGTGGAAGAAGCTGAGCCCGAAGACGAGCCCACCGGCCCTCGCCGAATCCTCGATGGCCTATGACCCGAATGTGGGCTCGGTGCTGCTCTTCGGAGGCCTTGCCGGGAATCCATTTGGGCCGTCGTCGCAAACCTGGACATGGTCGGGAGCGAACTGGACGCATCAGTCGCCGAAGACGTCACCGCCGTCCCGTATCGCTGCTGCCATGACCTTCGACAACTCGACGAAGCAACTCCTCCTGTTCGGCGGCGCGGGACCGACCGGGACCGACGGGGGAGGTGTAGGGATCCTGACGCTCTCCGACACCTGGACATGGTCGGGATCGACGTGGTCCGAGTTGAAGCCGAAGGACCACCCGGCGGGCCGAGCTGCCACGTCTGTGGCCTTCGACGGCTCGACCGATCAGCTCCTCTTGTTCGGCGGCGCTTCCTCGAAGCTTGGAACTGACTTCAGCGACACGTGGCTGTGGGAGCCACAGTCTTCGTCATGAGAAGTTCCATACAGCCGCCGGATGTCGCCCAGGGCAAGAGATCCTTCCTCCATGGCAGGCGAGACTGGAGGCGGGAACCATTTCTGATGCGCGAACGTCAAACTGTCGAATGATGCGCTCGCCCCGAACGCTATCTGCCATGTTCGCCACCAGCCTTGTTTTCGCGGGCGTGCTCGGTGCATGCGGCCAGGTGCAGGCACGACCCGCGTCAACGACGCTACGGACGGAGCTGGCGACAGCTGCGCACCACGGGTCACCGTCCCGACGTGAGCTCGCGCTGCGCGACGCGGCTCGGCTGCTCATCCTGGTCCGCCTCCCGCTGGGATCCAAGCAGCTCGCTCAGGAGCCAAGCGGTGACCGGCGCCTTCTGCGCTTACCAGCCTCGAGCATCGCCGATCCGAACCTCGTGGACCTGTACCGCTTCTTCGTCGCGCCGGCGAGCCCGCGGAAAGTGGATGCGTACGTGCGGAGTCACCTGCCGCTCGGCGCCGCCGCGAGTGGCGGCTACAGCGGCCTCAGCACGTCCAGCTCACAAGGGATCACCGATGAGTGGTCCGTCGCCTATAGCTGGCCGGTGGTGAAGACGCTCCTCGACGCACGAGTGCTGGTCATCTCGATCGTGGCACTCCCGGACGATCGGAGCGGGATCCGAGTGGACGCCCAGGTGACGTGGCTACCGGCAAAGCCCGCCGGCGACCACGTCCCCGGAGGAGCGAAGGTCCTCACAGCCGTGTTGTCGCCTGGCCTGAACCCGGGCGAGCCGGGCCATCCACCGGTCACGACGACCGACCCCGGGAAGATCGAGGCGATCCGGGACTTCGTCGACGCGCTGGGCGTCTTCCCTCCGGGCATGACCAATTGCCCGGCGGACTTCGGCCAGTACGTCACGATCAGCTTCCGTAAGAGCGCTCACGCCCAGCCCTTTGCCGTGGTCGTGGCGGGTGTCTCCGGCTGTGAAGGCGTCCAGGTCCAGCGCTTCGGGCACGTGGCGAAGCCCGGACTATGGGGGCTTGGCCTTGTGCCTTTCGTCGAGCGCGAGCTCGGTTTCGCCTGAAGTGGCCGGCCTGAGCACCGACGGGGCAGTGTGCTGGTCGGCAACGTGGGTCAGCTGCCGCTGGGCACGAGGCCCTTGTGCGACCAAGGGTGACCCCCGGTTCCCGGCCAGCCGTTCCCGAAGTGCCGGGCACCGAAGATCACAAACACGGCGCTGATTCCGAAGAGCAAGGCCGCGCCCGGTAGCTGGCGAGCGCTTCGAGTCCGGCGTCCTCTGCCGAGGCCCGATCGCCTGTCACCTTCTGCGCGACGGCGACGGCCTTCGGGAACACCCCACGAAAGAACTGATCGAAGTCCTGGGGACCTTGGCCGGTCTGCCGGCCGGTCTGCCAGCCGGTCTGCCGGCCGGGATCCTCGCCGCGGTTGGACTTGCGCATCACTTGTACAACCCGGCGAGGCGAGGATTTGGATGACGAGAGGTTTGTCTCGGGTCGCAATTGCGGCAACTGCCCGCAAGTTGTGCCGGCTTCTCGGCGCGGCGGGCTCGGTCTCAGATCTCCTCGTAGAGCGCCTCGCCCCTTCTGAGGCGGGTAGCGATGCGCACGACTTGGGCGAGCTCTCGTCGGGTGGGCGTGTGGGCTGCGAGGAAGCGCGCGGTTCCCGCCAGGCAGAGAGCGGACTGTTCTGATCCCGAAGGCCACGCGGCGGCCTGGCGAACCGCCGCTTCGTAGGTCTGGAACCAGTGGAACTCAGCGTCCTCCGCGAGAAGCGCCGAGCCAAGAGCCGCCAGGACCGGTGCCCGGTCGCCTCCGGACCGGAGCCAGCCGTAGACGATCGCGCCGGCCTCGTCGATCATGCCTTCGTGGTCCCAGCAGGCTTGCAGGTGGGAGAGGTCGGGGCGTTCGGAGGCAACCGGGTGGTGCGCCGGGAGGCGGGCCGCGGGCACGTTGAGGAACCGGTCGAGGAACACCTTCATGGCCCCCTGGTAGACGCCGCGCAGGAGCTCGGGGGTCGGCGCCCGGCGGATCAGCTGGTGGGTCGCGTTGGCCGTCGTGAATCCGTGGTGGACCACGTCCCAGTCGGCGTGGTCGTTCTGCGTGTGGAAACGGGTCAGGCGCAAGGAGGCTGCGTAGGCGACGGCTCGGGCTAGCTCTTCGGGGTCCGCTCCCCGGTCGGCGGCTCGGTCGAGGTGGCCGAAGACCTCAACGGGGTCGTCGCCCAGCATGGCCCAGGCGAGGGCGTCGACATCCTCGTGACCGTCGAAGACTCTCTCGCTAGGGGTGCTCCGGAGCCGCTCGGGCTGGGCCTGGATCGGGCCGAGCAGCCCGGCCAAGTCGTGGGGATGGCGCCATTCGCCCATCTCTTCCGAGCGCGAAGCGGCGGCGGACTGGTGGGCGAGTGTGGGAAGGACCCTTTCGGCCTGGTCCCAGCCGAGATGGTCGAGGACCTCGAAGGCCTTGTTCGTGAAGTCGATCGTATGGCCACCGTCGACGAACACGTGGTCGGTGACGGCCGCCCCCATGAGCGCGGCCATCTCGTGCGGGGGTGTGCCCCCGGCCACGGCGGTGGCGAGGACCCGTTCGGCCGCGTCACCGTTGCGGGTGTCGACGAAACGCCGGTACCAGGCGAGCAACCGCTCAGCCGCGATCGGCGTGTCGAGTGGCGACAAGGGAAACCAGGGGGGGTGCCCCTGGGTGTCGCGGGACACGAACGCCAGGCCGTGGACCAGGGCCAGAGCTCGATCCGACGGGTTCAGCACGGGCAGCACGTTGGCCATGGCTGTGAGCACGGTCAGCCCGGACCCCCACCCCGCTTCTCGGTTGCGGGTTCCGAATTCGACGCCAACCCTGATTGCTGCGGTGGCACCCTCGTCCGGCCCGAGGAGCTCGAGCAGCGCAAGTACGGCCTTGGCCGTCACGAGGGTCAGCCCCTGTTCGAGTCCCTCCTCGAGCCGGCGCAGATGATGGCCGACCGGATCGGTGTCGAGCCGGAGGGTCACGAAGACGTCGGGGCCATCGATCTCGACGGTGTGGGCCCGGACATTGTCGGCGAAGGGATCGAGGGTTCCGCCGGACTCGAGGTCGAAACGGGCGTGGTGCCAGTGGCAGGTCAACAGCCCGTTCTCGACCGTTCCACGGTGCAAGGGGAAGCCCATGTGCGGGCACCGGTCGTCGACTGCGTAGGCCCTGCCGTCACACCAGAACACGCAGACCGGTTGGGATCCCACCTTTCCGGTCAGACAGCCCTTTCCTCGAAGCTCGTCGACGGTGCCGATGATGGCCCGCTGCATGGCCGGCCCCCTCCCAGGCGAGATTTGTCGCCGTAGCAACCATAGAAGTCCTCGGGATGGCACGCCGACGACGGGACCGTCCGGCCGGCAACCTCCAGGGCTGCCCGACCGCGGGGTACCTGCAGGTAGGTTCGATCCGATGAGCGAATCTCGGCAGCCGCAGCCGGCCATCACGGCGGTGAAGGGCGACATCACACGCGAGACGGTCGATGCCATCGTCAACGCGGCCAACAGGTACCTGGCTGGGGGAGGCGGTGTGGATGGAGCGATCCACCGTGCCGCCGGGGCCGCGGGACTGCACGCCGCGTGCGCCGAGCTCGGCGGCTGTGAGACGGGTGACGCCAAGGTCACTCCCGGCTACTCGCTGGCCGCGAGTTTCCTCATTCACACCGTGGGCCCCGTGTGGTCCGGTGGCAACCGCGGCGAGAGCGGGTTCCTGGCGTCGTGCTACCGGCGCTGCCTCGAGGTCGCCGATGAGATCGGGGCCAGGTCTCTGGCCTTCCCGGCCATCTCCACGGGGGCCTTCGGCTTCCCGGCCGAGCTGGCGGCGGAGATCGCAGTCGCGACGCTCCGCAGCACTCCAACCGACGTCCAGCTTGTCCGCCTCGTTGCGTTCGACGACGTGACGCTCTCCCTCTACTCGCGGCAGCTTCCGATGCCGTGATCGCCTTTGTCGGATCCCACGGAGCCCGGAGCCCGGCGCCCGGCGCAAGCCGACTCAGCGTCGCTGACAGCGTGGCAGCACTTACTTGATATGTGACTAAAAGGTCACATATTATGAAGGCGTGACCGACGAGGACCGCGTATTCAAAGCGCTCGCCGACCCCACGCGGAGACTCCTCCTCGACCGGCTCTTCGACCGTGATGCCCTCACGCTCACCGAGCTCGAGTCCACGTTGGAGATGACGCGTTTCGGCGTCATGAAGCACCTGCGAGTGCTCGAAGACGCCAACCTCGTGGTCACGCGCCGGGCGGGCCGGGAGAAGTTGCACTTCCTGAACCCTGTGCCTATCCGGCAGATCCACGACCGGTGGATCGACAAGTACACCGAGCGTCAGGTTTCGGCGCTCATGGACCTGAAACACCAACTGGAGGGAACGTCATGACCACTACATCGCAGGCAGTTCGCGTCTTCGTCGTCTACATCAAGGCGAGCCCGGATGCCGTCTGGGACGCGATCACGAAGCCGGAGTGGACCGAGAAGTACGGCTACGGCGGGCGTGCCGACTTGGAATTGCGCCCTGGCGGGACCTTCCGTCACTTCGCCTCGGACGAGATGAAGGCGATGGGCTCCCCCGATGTGGCGGTTGACGGCGAGGTCGTCGAGGCTGATCCGCCACGCAAGCTCGTCCTGACGTGGCGGATGGTGATGGACGAAGCAATGGCGGCCGAAGGGTGGACGCGTCTCACCTATGAGCTCGAGGAGCGCGAGCCGGGCGTGACAAAGCTCACGGTGATCCACGACCTGGACGGTGCGCCGAGGCTCGAGATGGTGGTCGGCGGTGCCATGGAGAGTCAAGGGGCGGGCGGCGGCTGGAGCTGGGTACTGAGCGATCTCAAGTCGTTGCTGGAAACCGGAAAGCGCCTCGCCGGTTGAGCCGTGCGACGCCGGCCGGGCCTATGGCATGGCCCCGGCGTCGTCCTCTGCTTCATCGTCGTCTGCCAAAGGGGCACTGGCACCGCGCCACCAGCGGTGCCGGCGCCCCCGGGCTGGGCTACCTGGGACGCCGACGGCGCCGGGCTCGCCCCTGCCGCCCGAGTCGCCCGAGTCGCCCGAGTCGCCCGAGTCGCCCGAGTCGTTCGAGCCACTTGACCCACTTGAGCCAGTTGAGCCACTTGAGCCACTTGAGCCACTTGAGCCACTTGACCAAACAAGGGCCGCAATGCCGAGGGCAAGGGTGGCAGCGATCCCCAGCCCCGACACGGCGAGGCCGGCTCGGAGCCCTGGGGGCTCGTAGGTGAACGTGACGAGGGTCCTCCCCCCGGGCACGGCGAACGATTCCACGAGTCCCACGCGGTGCAGGTCGATCGCTCGGGTCCGTCCGTCGTGGTCCTCGGTCGCGCGCCAGCCGGGGATGTCGGCCACGGACCTCATGATCGTGGCTGGTGTCGCGGAGGTGACGAGCACGGTCTCGGTCGGCGTCCAAGGTGGAGACCGGACGACTCGGACTTGAAGTGCGCCCGTCGAGCCGGTCTGTGCCGAAAGCCAGAACGAGCCGTGGGCCCGCTGGTTCGCGAACACCACGAACGGGCCGATGGTTCCCGCCGCCGCCCAGTGCGGTGCCGTGAGGCCGGCGGCGAGAGCGCCGTTCAGGCCGTAGGAGGCGCCTGATCGTGCCGTGACCACGACCGCAGCGATTTGAACCGAGGTCCCGAGCAGGTTCGCGATCATGAGGCCCGCGGAGGCTCGCCGCCCGGAGAAGGAGATCACGACCGAGCGTGAGCCACGGACGGTCTCGGCGGCGGCACTCGTCCCGCCGATGGGTTTGGCACCCGCCGTCGGCAGCAGCAGGGTCCCCCGGCCGAGCGAGGTCGCCGACAGGGGAGACGGCAGGGGCGCGGAGAGCTCGAGCGTCACCGTGCGCACTACGATCGCCCTCCCGAACCATCGGCTCGCGGCCCGCCCCGGACCGAGGTCGATCGGCGAAGGGACGGGCCCTACGCCGGCGATCGGGGTCGCGCCTAGGCCCGACAGCTGTCCAGGCGCCGGCGCGAGCGCCTCGGCGCGGGTCAGAGGAGTCGAGAGCTCGCCGGGGACCGTAAGCAGCAGCCGGACGTCGAGGGAGTCGAAGACCCCCGTCGCCAACGCGGCGGGATCGAGGTCGTCCTGGCTGTGGGTGCCGGTCGCCGAGGCATACGGTCCCCAGGCGAGCGAGCCATACCCCTGGGCGCTCGCAAGACCTGACAAGAGATTCAGGTCAGGCCCGCCGACCTGGTCGAGCGCAATGCCGGCCGACCGGGCCGGGTCCACGACGAGGAAGCGCCCGCCCCAGGCGAGCCGGCCCGCAAGCTCGGTCTGGAGCGGGTTGGTGACGTCCAGCGCCCGCGCGTAGACCGGCGCGAGCGAGGACTGGTTCACCGTGAACACGAGGAGGTCCGCGATCACGAGAGCTGCGATCGCACGGGCGAGCCGTTTGCGCGGCCAGGAGGGACCAATGATCACGACAACGCCTGCGGCCAACGCGATCACGGCGGTGACCCCGAGATAGGGGGCGACGGCCCGGACCGACCAGCTCGAACCTCGCAGCGCGACAAGGAGCCCCCCGTAGGGTTTGCCGGTGACGATCGTGGCCGTGACGATCCCGAGGACGACGACGGGCGCGACCGCCCCGGCGGCGACCGAAGCGGCGCTCCTAGTGCCGGGCTCGGCCGCGAGCTGCTCCTCGATCCAGTACCCGAGCAACATCGACGAGGCCAACGAGAAGAGGACGAGCGCACGGCTGGGAAGTCGTTGCTCGCCCACGACGGGCAGATGGATGAGAAGGTGTTCCAGCGGCGTATTCGCGCCAAGTGCCAAGAGCAGGCCGAGGCCGCCTACGAGGTACCAGACACGCCAACGTCGCGCGTGCTCGGCGCGCCACTGAGCTGCGAGGGCGGCGACAGCGACGAGCGAGCAGATGCCGCAGTAGGCGTCGAGCTCGGCCAGGTTGTAACGGCCGGTGTAGGCCTCGAGCCCGATCGGGCCACCACCGAGGATGTGCGGCACCAGCGAGACCAGCAACTCGGCGGGGGAGATTGAGCCGGAAGACGCGAACGCGTAGCTGGCGTGTGCGCGCTCGGAAACGCCGAGGAATTCGGTGGTCGGGAGCCACTGGACGGCGCTCACCAGCAACCCCGTGAGGACGCCCGTTGCGGCCCAGGCTAGACACGCCAGCCGACGACCTCGAGCGTTGATCAGCAGGTGGCCGCCATAGACGACCACCGCCACGGCAGCGTCGACAACGATGTCCGGGCTCGCCGACAGGCCAGCGCAGGCGGCGGCGACCGCCAATAGCAGCGTCCAGGGTGCCGGGCGCCACGGCTCGTCCCGGACGATCCCGTCCACGGCGACGAGACACCAGACGAGCGAAGCAGAAGCCGAAACGAAATCGATGTGCACGATCTGGGAGGACACGAAGCCGCCGAGCCCGAACGTCGCGCCACCGAGCGCGGCCGCCATCGTCCTGCAGCCGTTGCGGCGGAGGAGCACGTAACCGCCGATTGCTCCTGCGCCGAGAGTGAGCGCTTCTGCCAGGACCCAAGCCGCGAGGTCCGGTAGGAATGTGAAGAGCAGCGTGCTCGGTAAGAGCGGATGGGCGTTCGCGCCCCCGAGCAAGGGAGCCCCGGACCAGAGATACGGGTCGTAGACCGGGAGATGGCCGTGAGCGAGGATCTGGCCCGACAGCACCGAGAGCGGGTAGCTCTGCACCAGGTCGTCACCGGTAAGGAGCGGATAGCCCGCGAGCGCGGCGACGGAGAGGGCGATCACTGGGATGCCCATCAACATGCAGACGGCTGCGACGTCCCGCTGCTCGAATCTGCGCGAGCTCCGGACGCGTGTCATCGGGGCTGAGGCGAGTCCCGGGGCAGCGGCTTCCTCGGGACCGGGGCCGCCCGCCGAAGCATCGCCCGACCGTAGCCAATTCTCGCTCGTCCGCCCGCGCCAGGCATGATCGCATCTCGCTCGTTCGCCCGCGCCAGGCATGATCACACGAGTGCAAGCCCGCACCGCGAGCCCTTAGGATCGCCGCATCAGAGACCGAGAGGACGCGCCATGAGGGCGCCGCCGACCTTGGAGCCAGAGCCGCAGACGGGAAGCCCCGGGCCCAAGGCTGCGCGACCGCACCGCGACGGCCTGGGTGGCCTCCTCGATGGTTTGCGCGGGCGAGTGGGACACGGGGTTGGGTTTCTCGCCCGGATGCGTACACCGCTCGGGCAGGTGCAGCCGTACGTGGCCGGTGAGACGCCGGTCGCGCGACTGCTGGTGGTGCCTGCGACCATCGGGCTGATCAGCACCATCGCCATCACCTGGGGCGCATCGCTGCCGAGCTCGCCATTCACCTGGAAGACGTGCGGCGGCGTCGTGCCGGGGTCGGTCACGGTGTGCCACCCGTGGTTCTTCGGCATCCCCACACCGCCCGTGGTGGCCGGTGCGACGTTGCCAGCGGACAAGACCCTCTTCATCGGGCTCGTCGCCGTCTACGGCGGCATGGTGCTCATGATGCAGGCCTGGATCGCCCTGATCCGAGTGGCACGGCGTCACCGGGGCCTCCCTGTTCGCTCCTTCGCGGCCGTCTTCGGCGCCTGGACGGCGCCGCTTCTCGTAGTTGCGCCCCTGTTCAGCCGCGACGCCTACAGCTATGCAGCGCAGGGCGAGATGATGAGCCGAGGGATCAGCCCGTATCTCTTCGGCCCCGGGATGATCGGCGTGAACGCCTTCTCGGGCCTGGTCGACAGGTTGTGGGCCGACGTGACCTCTCCTTACGGACCGGTGTTCCTCTGGATCGCAGGCGTGAACGCGACCGTGGTCGGCCACGACGAGCTGCTCGCGGTCGTCGGCTTCCGCTTGATCGCACTGCTTGGAGTCGTGATGCTCGCGGTCTTCGTGCCGCGGCTCGCGCGGTCCTTCGGCCGGGATCCTTCGGTCGCCTTCGCCCTAGGCGTGCTCAACCCCCTCGTGCTCCTGCACCTGGTAGCGGGCGCGCATAATGACGCGCTCATGCTCGGTTTCCTCGTGGCCGGGCTCGCGGTCGCACGTGACGGACGGCCGGGCCTCGGGATACTGCTGTGCACGATCGGGGCGATGGTGAAGGTCCCCGCCTTCATCGGCGTCGTCTACATCGGCTGGGGCTGGCTCGGCGACGACGTGCCGTGGCGGTCCCGCTTGCGGCCGACCTTGACCGCGACCGGGCTGGCCCTCGCCACCATGGCCGCGGTCTCGCAGATGGTCGGGCTCGGGTGGGGCTGGGTGAGCGCTCTCAGCAACCCTGGGACCGTCAGGTCGTGGGTCGATCCTCCGACGGCCATAGGCCTCTGGTTGGCGAAGCTCGTGGAATCCCTCGGGCTCGGGCACCATGAGCAGCTGCTCCTAGGTACCGCGAGAGATCTCGGAGCGCTGTTGGCCGTCGTCATTGGCGTGCGCCTGTTGTGGAGGGCCACGGGCGCCCGGACGTTGCGGGCGATCGGCTTGACGCTCCTCGCCGTCGTCTTCCTCGGGCCGACGGTGCAGCCGTGGTATGTCGCGTGGTCCATGGTGATCCTGGCGACGATCGCGGAGCACCGCCTGCGGGTCCTCGTGATCGTGCTCTCGTGCGTGTCCTGTTTCTTCGGGCTCCCGGGAGCTGGGAAGCTCGTTCAGCAGTTCGGCGAGGCGAATCCCATCCTCATCGTCCTCGCCTCGATCGCCATCATCGCGGTCCTCGCCATCCCGCTCGTGATCAGGATCCGGAGGGCACTGCTCGTAACCGAGGAGGACCGCCGCCTCCTCGGGGTCCCCGGTGGCTGAGGAGCTCGCAGCGGTGAGCGGCTACGAGACCGTCCTCGTCGAGCAAGAGGGGCCGGTCACGACCGTGGTCATCAATCGTCCGGCAGTCCGCAATGCCGTGGACGGGCCAACCGCCAAGGCGCTGGCCGAGGCGTTTCGGGCTTTCGACCAGGACGACGGTGCGGCAGCGGCGGTGCTGACTGGCGCCGGGGACAGCTTTTGCGCCGGAGCGGACCTCAAGGCCATGGGCACGCCGAGGGCCAACCGGGTCGCCCCGGACGGCGACGGCCCGATGGGTCCGACCCGCCTGCGGCTCTCGAAACCGGTTATCGCGGCAGTCGAAGGCCATGCCGTCGCCGGCGGGCTGGAGCTTGCGCTGTGGTGCGATCTGCGGGTCGCGTCCTCGACGGCCGTCTTCGGCGTGTACTGCCGCCGATGGGGCGTACCGCTCATCGACGGAGGTACGGTGCGCCTCCCGCGCCTCGTGGGGAGCGGGAGGGCGCTCGAGATGATCCTCACGGGTCGAGCGGTCGAGGCCTCCGAGGCGCTCACCTGGGGACTCGTCAACAGCCTCGTCGCACCCGGTCAGGCCCGGGCGGCCGCTGAAGCGCTGGCCCGGGAGCTCGCGCTCCTGCCCCAGACGTGCCTTCGCAGCGATCGGGCGAGCGCGATCGAGCAATGGGGCCTCGAGGAAGGCCAGGCCCTCGAGCGCGAGCTTCAGCACGGCAGGGTCGCGTTACGGGAGGCGGCCGAAGGCGTCGCGCGCTTTGCCGAGGGCGAGGGGCGCCACGGCGGCCCAATTGCCGGCTGACCGAGGCAAGGTTCGCCGAGGCCCAGCGCAGCCTCACCGGCGCGTGCTCAGAGCAACCGCTGCAAGATCGTGACGTCAACCCAGCGACCGAACTTCCGGCCGATCTCACGTTCGATGCCGACGAGGTCGAAGCCGCAGGCTTGATGAAGCGCCACCGACGCCTCCTGGGCGGCGCCGACGCGAGCGATGACGGAATGGAAGCCGTGCGTGCGGGCCATGACTACGGCCTCGTCGAGCAGAGCTCGCCCGACCCCCTTGCCGCGATGCTGCGCTGCAACGTAGATCGAGTCCTCGACGGCGGTCGCGTAGCCTGGACGCGGCCGGTACGGGGAGAGCGACGCGAAGCCGACAACTTCACCGCCCTCGTCGCCGACGATCACCGGGTAGACGCCGGAGTGAGCAACCATCCAGCTCGCCTGCTCCTCGGGGGTGCGCGGGACGAGATCGAGCGTCGCCGTAGAGCCGATCACCTCGATGTTGTAGATCCGCCGGATGGCCTCGGCGTCGGCCATGTTCGCTCGCCGGATCTCCACCGTTGCATCGTACCGACGGGTCCGCTGGGTTCCCTGGCGTCGCGCGGATATGATCGACCGGCGCGGTAACGCAAGCCGATGGTGGCTGGCACCGCCCCCTTAGCTCAGTCGGCAGAGCACAGCCATGGTAAGGCTGGTGTCGTCGGTTCGATTCCGACAGGGGGCTC
>Ga0209415_10000435_pt1 | contig 77006 bp, 64 predicted proteins | sample PeaSoiSIISIP2007_FD_187696 | JGI IMG/M metagenome (GOLD analysis project Ga0209415, IMG submission 187696) | Peat soil microbial communities from Weissenstadt, Germany - SII-SIP-2007 (SPAdes) (version 2) | ecosystem: Environmental > Terrestrial > Soil > Wetlands > Peat | place: Germany...
CGCTTTGGGTATCCTTCCCCTTCGTATTTGCATAGCGACACTCTACCGAGTGTCACTAATCATTCTGAACGAGAACATAGCCTGAACCGGCCCCCCCAGGATTTCGATTTGAAACTGCACGTGAGATAATGCCGCGGGGCGGTACCGTGCCATCCCCCCGCAGATAAGGCGCTCTTCGCCTTTCCTCGAGGGACCTCAGGAGCCGTGGAAAGATGTGGATCGTCCGACTCGCGATACGCCGTCCTTATACCTTTGTCGTCGCCTCCATATTGATTCTCATTCTTGGCGTCGTCTCCATCGTCCGCACGCCTGTGGACATTTTTCCGGACATCAACATTCCGGTCATCACCATCGTCTGGCAATACACCGGCCTCTCCCCGGAGGAGATGTCCAATCGAATCATCTTCAGCTTCGAGCGGTCGCTGACGACGACCGTCAATAACATCGAGCACATTGAATCGCAATCTCTCAACGGCGTCGGCCTCATCAAGGTTTTCTTCCAGCCAAATACGAACCTTGCGGGTGCGATCGCGCAGGTGACTGCGATCAGCGAAGCCTCCGTGAAGAACCTGCCCCCGGGGATCACGCCTCCCTTCGTCCTGACGTTTGACGCGTCTTCCGTACCGATCCTACAGCTCGGCCTTTCCGGTCCCCAGCTCTCGGAACAGCAGCTATCCGACATGGGCCAGAACTTCATCCGCAACGCGCTGATCACCGTTCCCGGCATCACCCTCCCGTATCCGTACGGAGGAAAACAGCGGGCCATCATGGTGGACCTCAACACCGCTGCCATGCAGTCCAAAGGGCTCGCTCCGCTCGACGTCGTCAACGCGATCAACGCTCAGAACCTGATTCTTCCTTCGGGAACCGCGAAAATCGGCTCGTATGAGTACCAGGTGGAAATGAACGGCGCCCCGCGCACCGTCGCGGAACTCAACGATCTGCCGATCAAGACGGTCGGCGGCTCGACGATTTACATTCACGATATCGGATTTGTTCGCGACGGCTTCACCCCGCAGACCAACATCGTGCGCGTCAACGGATCGCGCTCATCCCTGATGTCCATCCTGAAGCTGGGAGACGCTTCGACTCTCGACGTGATTTCCGATGTACGCAAGGCGCTGCCGTCGATCGAGGCTTCCTTGCCGCTTCCTGTCAATATCCGCGCCCTGTCCGACCAGTCCATTTTCGTGAAGGCCTCGATCAACGGCGTGATTCGCGAGGGCGCGATTGCCGCCTGCCTGACCGGTCTGATGATTCTTCTATTCCTGGGAAGCTGGCGCAGCACCTCGATCATCGCCGTGTCCATTCCACTCTCGATTCTGACGTCGTTGATCGCGCTGAGCGCCCTCGGCCAGACGATCAACATCATGACGCTCGGCGGGCTCGCGCTGGCCGTCGGCATCTTGGTGGACGATGCGACCGTCACAATCGAGAACATCAATCGCAATCTCGATCAGGGCAAGGAACTCGTGCAGGGCATCCTCGACGGTTCGGAGGAAATCGCCATGCCCGCGCTGGTCTCCACGCTCTCCATCTGCATCGTCTTCGTGCCGATGTTTTTCCTTTCGGGCGTCCCCAAGTACCTCTTCGTGCCGCTGGCCGAGGCCGTGGTGTTCGCCATGCTGGCGTCCTATCTGCTCTCGCGCACGCTCGTGCCCACCATGGCCCGCTATCTGCTGGTTGAACAAACCGAAGACGAGCGCCGGGAACAGACCGAGGGATCTCGCAATCCGTTCGTCCGAATGCAGGCAAAGTTTGAAACGGGATTCGAACGCTTCCGGGCGGGATACCACCGGCTTCTGGAGGGGGCGATCCGCCACCAGAGGCTCTTCGTCATCTGCTTCCTTGCCGCCTGCGTGCTTTCCTTCGCGCTCCTACCGCTGGTGGGTCAGGACTTTTTCCCCAGCGTCGATAGCGGCGAATTCAAGCTGCATCTGCGCGCGCCCACCGGAACGCGAATCGAGGATGTCGCTGCGCTCTGCGATCGCGTCGACAACGAGATTCGGCGGGAAATACCTCCGGCCGAGCTCGGCACGATCATCGACAACATCGGGCTCCCGTATAGCAACCTGAATCTTTCCTACAGCACGTCGGCTCCGATCGGGCCCAGCGACGCCGATATTCAGGTTGAGCTGAACCCCAATCACCACCCGACCAACCAGTACGTTCGCGATCTCCGCATGAAGCTGGGGCGCGATTTTCCGGGAATCATGTTTTACTCGCTGCCGGCGGACATCGTCACGCAAATCCTGAATTTCGGCCTGCCCGCGCCCATCGACATTCAAATCATCGGACGCAATCTGGTCGCCAACCGGGAATTCGCCGAACAGTTGATCAACCGGCTGAAGTTTGTCCCCGGGACGGTGGACCTGCGGATCCAGCAGCCGTTCAACTATCCGAAGGTGCAGGTCGATGTGGACCGCACGAAGGCGAATCAGGTGGGCTTCACGCAGCGTGACGTCGCGCAGAACCTGCTGATCTCGCTCAGCGGCAGCTTTCAGACGGCGCCTGCATTCTGGCTCGACTACGGCACGGGCGTGACCTACAACGTCACCACCCAAACGCCGCAGTATCGCGTCAGCAAACCGCAAGACCTCGAAAACATCCCGATCGCGAACGCCTCCAGCGCCTCGAAAGCCCCGCCACAGATTCTCGGCGGGCTCGCTTCGCTCTCGCGGGGCGCGGAAATGGCCGTCGTCACGCACTACAACATCCAGTCCGCCATCGACATCTTCGGAGGCGTGGATGGGCGCGATCTGGGCGGAGTCGCGCGCGACATATTGCCGATCATCGACCAGAGCCGGAAGGATCTGCCCGACGGATCGCAGATTCTGGTGCGCGGCCAGATTCAAACGATGAATGCATCCTTCATCGGCTTACTCGCGGGGCTGGGATTCTCCATCGTCCTCGTCTACCTGCTGATCGTCGTGAACTTCCAGTCCTGGCTCGATCCGTTTATCATCTTGATGGCGCTGCCCGCGGCCCTGGCTGGAATCGTCTGGTTCCTGTTCGTCACTGGAACCACGATCAGCGTTCCGGTTCTCACGGGCGCGATCATGTGCATGGGCGTGGCCACCGCCAACAGCATTCTCGTCATCAGCTTCTCGAAGGAACGTATGGCCACGGGGAAGACGCCCGCGGAAGCGGCGCTCGAGGCGGGATTCACCCGGTTCCGCCCCGTGCTGATGACGGCTCTGGCCATGATCATCGGCATGCTTCCGATGTCGCTGGGGCTTGGAGAAGGCGGAGAGCAAAACGCGCCGCTCGGCCGCGCGGTGATCGGCGGCCTCATGTTTGCCACCGTCGCAACGCTCTTTTTTGTGCCGGTGGTCTTCACCGTGGTGCATGGCTTGCACCAGAAAGATTCGGCGACGGCGGCTTCCTCGTGAAACGAGAACGCGCCGAAAGTCATCTATGAAGTTACGCAGAAATGCAAAGAGAAACGCATGATTGACCGGAAAGAAACGGGAGCGTTGTCGCCGGAGAATCAAAGCTCGGCGGCCGGACAACCACGGTCAAAGCATACTGCTCTGGCGGTGATCGTTGCGTTGCTGATCGTTGCGGCGATCGTGGTCGCCGGCGTGATCCCCCGGTGGAACGCCCGAGCGGCTCTGAAAAAGGCAACGAACGATCTCGCGGTTCCCACCGTTTCCGTGATCCACCCGAAGCTCGGCGCCCCGCAAACGGAAATCGTCCTTCCCGGAAACATCCAGGCTTTCACGGACTCGCCCATTTACGCCCGCACCAACGGATATTTGAAGAAGTGGTACGTCGACATCGGTGCGCGCGTTTCGTCCGGCCAGTTGCTCGCGGATATCGAGACGCCCGAAGTGGACCAGCAGCTCGATCAGGCCCGCGCCGATCTGAATACGGCGCAGGCGAATTATCGCCTCTCCGAGATCACGTCCGCGCGGTATCAAGATCTTCTGAAGACCGATTCCGTATCCAAACAGGAAGTGGACAACGCCGTCGGCGATTTCGAGGCGAAGAAGGCCATGGTGGCTTCGGCCGATTACAACGTGAAGCGCCTCGAGCAGCTGCAATCCTTCGAGAAGATCTACGCGCCCTTCGACGGCGTCATCACGGCGCGAAACACCGACGTGGGGCACCTGATCAACTCCGGCGCCGGCGGCCCGGCCACCGAACTCTTTCACATCGCCGCGCTCCGAAAACTTCGCGTGTACATCAACGTGCCGCAGCAGTATTCGCAAACGGCCCGGCCGGGGCTGAGCGCCGATCTGACGCTCCAGGAATTCCCCGGGCGGAAATTTCAGGGAACCCTGGTTCGCACGGCCGAGGCAATCGACGTCGCGTCGCGAACTCTTCTCGTGGAAGTCGACGTTGACAATTCCCGGGGCGAACTTTTCCCGGGTGCGTACGCCGAGGTCCGTCTCAAGGTGCCCTCGGGCGCGCCCGCCTTCATTCTCCCGGTTAGCGCCCTGATTTTTCGTTCGCAGGGTTTGCAGGTCGGGACCGTTGAAAATGGCAACCGCGCCGTGCTCACCAATGTTGTTCTCGGCCTCGACATGGGCAACGAGGTCGAGGTGGTATCCGGTTTGAAGGCGGACGATTGGGTGATCGCGAATCCGCCGGACTCGCTGATTTCGGGAGAAACCGTCCGGGTCGCTGCGCCCGCGGAAAATGGACCGGGACAGGATTCGTCCGGAAGTCCGCAGTGATTCTCGCGCCGGCGGGAGATCGAGCAAGAAGCACGTCCCAGGAGGAATCCGTATGAAGCGCGTTCATCAAGGCCTCGCAATCGCTTTCTGCCTTTTGCTGCTTCTTTTCGTTGCGTCGCGCGCCGAGTATGCGGCGCCGCGCGGGGCCTCTCCGGCGAATGCGGAGGCCGCCGCTGACACGAGCCCGTTCACCGATTTTCACGGCGAGGCTCCCGGCAACGTCCACAAGATTACTCCAGCGGATTTGCCGGCGCCTTACGCGACCAAGTCCGCGGCGGTGTTTACGCCGCCGATTCCCAAGCCGGCCGATGCCTGGCCGAAGGCCCCGGACGGCTTCAAGGTGGAGCGCTACGCCGAGAATCTCAAGGCTCCGCGGTTGATCCAGACGGCTCCCAACGGCGATCTTTTCGTCGCCGCCACCAACGCGGGCGAAATTCTCGTGTTTCGAGGCATTACGAGCGACGGGAAGCCGGAGAAGACAGAGGTATTCGCCACTGGTTTCACGCTGCCGTTTGGCATCGCGTTCTATCCTCCGGGTCCGAATCCCAAATACGTGTACGTCGGGAATACGGACTCGATCGTGCGATTTCCGTATCAAAACGGCGATCTGAAGGCTCGGGGGCCGCAGGAAGTGATCGTCCCGAATCTCCCTCCCGGCAATGTTCCGGGGACGCCGCCGAAACCCGGCGCCGGCGGCCACTTCACCCGCAACGTGGCGTTTTCGCGCGACGGGAAGCAGATGTTCATCGCCGTCGGCTCGCGCGCCAACGTCTCCGATGTCGATGCGGACAAGACCGAGTTCCACCGCGCCAACATTCTGGTTGCGAATCCGGACGGCTCGAACCTGCGCGTCTATGCCTCCGGAATACGTAATCCCGTCGGGCTCACCGTGAACCCAGAGAACGGCGAAGTCTGGACATCCGTGAATGAGCGCGACGAGCTGGGCGACAATCTTCCGCCCGACTACATTACGCACGTCCAAGAGGGCGGGTTCTACGGCTGGCCCTGGTATTACACCGGCGGAAATCCCGACCCGCGCTTCCCGGGCAAGCACCCGGAATTGAAGGACAAGGTGATCGTCCCCGACGTGCTGATGGAACCGCACAACGCGTCCCTGCAACTGACTTTTTACGGCGGAAAACAGTTCCCGAAACAATACCAAGGACAGATCTTTGCGGCCGAGCACGGATCGTGGAATCGCTCGGTCCGCACGGGATACGAAGTGGTTTTCGTTCCACTGAAGGATGGCCACGCGACCGGCGAGTATCAGGATTTTCTCACCGGATTCGTCACCGAGAAGGGCGAAGTCTGGGGCCGTCCGGTGGGGGTCGCGGTTGCGCCTGATGGTTCTCTGATGGTGACGGATGACGGCTCGAACTCGATTTGGCGAATCAGCTACGCGAAGAAGTAAGCCGGCGGCGTTTCGCAATATCCAACCGGCTCGGCGGCGCTGGCCCGGCCGCGCCGGAGTCCTGAGCGTCGCGGCGCTTCTGCTCTCCGGCTGCTCGGTCGGGCCGAAATACGCCCAGCCCGCGACGGAAGTGCCGCCTGATTACAAGGAAGCGGGCCAATGGAAAGCGGCGCAGCCGAGCGACGCAATCGCCAAAGGGAAGTGGTGGGAAGTTTACGCCGATCCGCAGCTCAATGCGCTTGAAGAGCAGGTCAGCGTTTCGAACCAGACTCTGAAGGCCGCGCAGGCTCAATTCCTCCAGGCCCGCGCTCTCGTTCGCGTCGCGCGCGCCGGATATTTCCCGGATGTAACGGCAGGTGTTTCCGCCTCCGGTACGCGGCAATCGCAAAACAAGCCGATCTTTGGATCCACTTCTCCCATAACCTACAGCGACATTCAGTTGCCGGTGGACGTCGCTTACGAGCCGGACGTCTGGGGCCGCGTACGCCGCACCGCGGAGGCCGCGCGTTCCGAAGCGCAGGCGAGTGCTGCCGACCTGGCGAGCGTGGAGCTGAGTCTTCGCGCGGAACTGGCCCTCGACTATTTCCAGTTGCGAGGGCTCGATTCGCAGAAGCAGCTTCTGGATTCGACCGTCTCCTCGTACGAAAAAGCGCTCCAGTTGACTGACAGCCGCTATCATGGTGGCGTCGCTTCCGCAGTGGACGTGGCGCAGGCGCAGACGCAGCTCGAGACCACACGCGCGCAAGCTGCCGACGTGGACGTGCAGCGCGCCGCCTTCGAGCACGCCATCGCCGTCCTGATCGGGAAGCCGCCGGCCGAGTTCAGCGAGCAGCCTTCGCCGCTCACGAATCCGCCGCCGCCGATTCCGCCCGGATTGCCGTCCGAGCTGCTCGAGCGCCGGCCGGACATTGCCGCGGCCGAGCGGCGCGTTCAGGAAGCGAACGCTCAAATCGGCGTCGCGAGGTCGGCGTATTTTCCGCTCGTCGCGCTCGGGGGCGGGGGAGGTTTCGACAGCGGCAAGATCACCACTCTTTTGCAGGGCGCCAGCGGCTTCTGGTCCCTCGCTGGATCGGCCGCGGAGCTCATCTTCGATGGGGGCGCGCGCCGCGGCATTTCGGACCAGGCCCGCGCCGCCTACCAGCAGTCCGTCGACAACTACCGGCAGACCACGCTGACCGCGTTTCAAGAGGTCGAGGACAATCTCGCCGCCCTGAGCATTCTCCAGAACGAGGCGAAAACGCAGGACGCCGCCGTCGCGGCGGCGCAGCATTCGCTCGACCTTTCGAACAGCCGCTACAAGGGCGGCGTGGCGAACTATCTCGAAGTGACCACCGCGCAGAGCGCCGCACTCGGCGACGAGCGCGCCGCCGTGGACGTGCTCACGCGACGCATGGCCGCGAGCGTCCTGCTCATCAAGGCGCTCGGCGGCGGCTGGAACGTCTCGCAGATTCCCCCGATCTAGAAGTGCTCTCCAGGGTTTATCTTTAGCGCCGCGGTCTTCAGCGCGGCATCGCCCGCTCAGCTATTCATTGGCTAGTTTGTAGTCCGTCAACGGGGTTCGATGTACGATGCTGCAGCTTGCCATGATTCTCCGGATAAACTTCATAGCGCGCCTTTCGGCTGCGTTCTTCCTCATACTTACGAGTCTTACTCTCTGCACGTTTGCGGACTCGATCGCTCAGGAAAGTAAGAAGATTACCCTCCGCGATGGCTGGATGATTCAGTCTTCGTGCGAGGTCCCGTCCACGGGCGCGCAGATTTCCGTCCCCGGATTCCGCACCCAAGGCTGGCATGCGACGACCGTGCCTTCTACCGTGGTCGCCGCGCTCGTTGCGGACAAAACATTCCCCGATCCCTACTTTGGCGATAACCTGCGCTCGATTCCCGGCACGTCCTATCCGATCGGCAAAATGTTTTCGGTGCTCCCCATGCCGAAGGACAGCCCGTTTCGCTGCTCGTGGTGGTACCGCACCGAGTTTCGCGCGCGGGATGATTTCGAGGGCCGCCACGTCTGGCTGCATTTCGACGGCATCAACAATCGCGCCAACATCTGGTTGAACGGCCGCAAGATCGCCAGCGCGAGCGAAGTCGCCGGAGCGTATCGCACCTACGAATTCGACGTAACTGCGCTGCTGGCGCGCGGCCGGCCGAACGTGCTCGCGGTCGAGACCATCGCGCAGACCGAGCACGATCTCGGCATCAATTGGGTCGATTGGAATCCCACGCCGCCTGACAAGGACATGGGAATTTTCCGCGACGTCTATCTGCGCGCCGCCGGCCCGGTTGAAATGCGCTACCCGGAGGTGATCACGCATTTCCCCGGCGCGCCGGACGCCGAAGCCGATCTCACGGTTGAAGCCGAGCTGCGCAACGCCAGCGGGGAGAATTTTCCTGGCACTCTCGAAGCCGATCTCGAAGGTGTCACGCTTCGCCAATCCGTCACGCTCGCGCCCGGCGAGATTCGCACGGTGCGATTCACGCCGGAAAAGTTTCCTTCGCTTCGCATTCGCAATCCGCAATTGTGGTGGCCGCATCAGATGGGCGATTCTGTTTTGCACACCCTGTCGCTGCGTTTCTCGCGCGGCGATCAGATTTCCGACACAGTGGCGATCCGCTACGGCATCCGCGAAATCACTTCCGAGCTCGACGCGCGCGGCCATCGCCTGTTTCGCGTGAACGGAAAGAAAATCCTGATCCGCGGCGGCGGGTGGGCGCCGGACATGCTGCTGCGCGAGTCGCCCGAGCGGCTGAAGACGGAATTCCGCTACGTCCGCGACATGAATTTGAACGCCATCCGTCTCGAAGGACAAATGGAGACGGACGAATTCTACGATCTCGCCGACGAGCAGGGCATTCTGATCCTTGCGGGCTGGGGTTGCTGCGACTACTGGATGCAGTGGTCGAAGTGGAAGCCTGGTGATCTCGCGATTGCCACGGCTTCGCTCCGCTCGCAGATTGAACAAATGCGCAACCATCCGAGCATGCTTGCCTGGCTCAACGGCAGCGACGAGCCGCCGCCCGCGAATGTCGAGCGCGCCTACATCGCGATCCTCAAGGAACTGGACTGGCCCAATCCTTTTCTTTCCTCCGCAGCCGAAAGCGCCACGACCGTCACCGGCCCAACGGGCGTGAAGATGCGCGGCCCATACGACTACACTCCGCCGGACTACTGGCTCGCCGACACCGGGAGATATGGCGGAGCTTTCGGCTTCGCCACGGAGATTTCGCCGGGCGCGGCGGTCCCGCCGCTGAGCAGCCTGCGGAAGATGCTTCCGGCGCAGCATCTCGTGCCGGACGATCCTGTGTGGAACTATCACGCTGGGTCCGATCGCTTCCAGAATCTGCGGCACTTCGAAGGCGCGATGAACGCGATCTACGGCGCTCCGTCGAATCTCGCCGACTACGAACGAAAAGCTCAGGCGATGGCCTACGACGGCGAGCGCGCGATGTTCGAGGCGTACTCGCGCAACAAGTACAGCTCGTCGACCGGCGTGATTCACTGGATGCTGAACAACGCCTGGCCCTCGCTGATCTGGCATCTCTACGATTACTACCTGCAACCCGCCGGCGGATATTTCGGCACGAAGAAAGCCTGCGAGCCGCTGCACGTGCAGTATTCCTACGACGACGGGAGCATCGTCGTGGTCAACAGCACGTACGAGAGCGTTGCGGGATTGAAGGTCACCGCGAAGCTCTACGATGCCGCGCTGCATGAGCGATTCGCCGCCAGCGCAACCGCGAGCGTCGAAGCGGACGGCGTCACGCGCGTTGCGGCGCTGCCGGAGAAAGCGTTCGATCCGCCGTCTCCCGTGTACTTCCTGGAACTCGCTCTCGAAGACGCCGGCGGCAAAACGCTCAGCACGAATTTCTATTGGCTCTCGGCGAAGAAAAACATCTACGACTGGGCCGACAACAACGACGCGTTCACGCCGGTGAAATCCTACGAGGACCTCACCGCGCTGCAAAATCTTCCGAGCGCGGGGAAGATTCGCGTCTCGGCGCGCGTCGAAAAACCGGCGCAGGGTCCGCTGGTCCGCGTCCGACTCGAAAACCCAGGCGACCGTCTCGCCTTCCAGATTCGCCTCGCGATCCGCCGCAAGAACGAAGACGCGGAAATTCTGCCCGTCCTGTGGGAGGACAACTACGTCGAGCTGATGCCGGGCGAGTCGCGCGAAATTGCGGCGCAGTTTCTTTCGGCTGATGCTCTGGATGGCGAGGCGGAACTGAGCGTCACCGGCTGGAACATCGAGCCGGCGACGCTGCCGCTGAGCGAAACCGCGACGAGCGCCGTCAATTCAGGTGCCGCGCGCTGATGTCCGCGAGTCTGAGCGGACCGAGCAGCGGCGCGCCATCTCCGGCGAGCCTCAAGCGCACGCTGAGCCTGTGGCAATTGATCGTCATCGGGATCGTGATCATCCAGCCGATCGCGCCGATGGGCATTTTCGGCGTGATCAGCAACGAAGCACGCGGGCATGTGGTCACCACGATCCTGATCGCGATGGTCGCGATGCTGTTCACGGCCATCAGCTACGGCAAGATGGCTCGCGCGTATCCAAGCGCAGGCTCCGCCTACACGTACGTCGGCCGGGAGATTCATCCCGCGCTCGGCTACGTGACCGGTTGGGCCATGGTGATGGACTACATCCTGAACCCGCTCATCTGCACGGTGATTTGCAGCAAGCTCGCGCAAAACGTCTTGCCGGGCGTGCCCTACTGGGCGCTGGCCATCGGATTCGCGGGAACGTTCACGGCGCTCAACCTGCGCGCCATCCACACGTCCGCGCGGATCAACGAAGCGCTCGCGGCCGGAATGATGATCGTCGTGGTGATCTTTTTCGCGTTCGTGGCGCGCTCGCTCTGGGGACTGCACGAGTACGGCGCCGGCTTCTTCACGCAGCCGTTTTACAATCCGGAGACGTTCAGCTTTCGCGGCGTTTTTCGCGGCACGTCCATTGCCGTGCTCACGTACATCGGGTTCGACGGCATCTCGACATTTTCCGAAGAGGCCGAAAATCCGCGACGAAATATTCTGCTGGCGACGGTGCTGGTCTGCGTGATCACCGGCGTGCTGTCGTCGCTCGAAGTGTATGCGGCGCAGCTCGTCTGGGGAGCGAAGCCGTTTCCAGCGGAGATGGTGGAATCCGCGTTTCCGCTGGTGGCGCGGCAGGCGGGCGGATTTCTGCTGTTCCACCTGCTGAATTTCACGATTCTCATCGCGAACGTCGGGTCGGGAATGGGCGCGCAACTGGCGGCCGCGCGGCTGCTTTACGGCATGGGGCGCAGCGACGCGCTGCCGCGGGGATTCTTCGGCGCGATCGAACCGAAGCGGCGGATACCGATGAACAACGTCCTGCTGATCGGAGCCATCGCGCTGGCCGGGGCGTTTTTCATCAGCTACGAGCGGGGAGTGGAGCTGCTGAATTTCGGCGCGTTCATCGCGTTCATGGGAGTGAACGCGGCGGCGTTCGTCCGGTATTTCTGGCGCGCGAGCGAGAAGCGCTGGACGAATCTCGCGTTCCCGCTGCTTGGATTCGCGATCTGCTTTTTCATCTGGCTGAATCTGAGCTGGCCCGCGAAGATTGCCGGTGGAATATGGATTCTCGTCGGCATCGCCTACGGCGCGGTGAAGACGCGGGGGTTTCAGGCCAGTCTCGTGCGGTTCGATATGCCGGGTGATGAGTAGAAGGCATTCAACAGTGGCAACCCTGCAAGGGTTGTCATCCCGAGCGACCAACGGGAGTCGAGGGATCTCTCCTATCCATGATGCGCTTGAGGCACATTCGGTCGCCACGGCGACCTCAGCGCAAGCAAGTGGCGCAAAAGTGGCCAAAAATGCCACCACTTTGCGAACCCCCGTACCTCGTTTCCGCGCGCATCCTTGCGCATTGTGCCTGCCCTTCCGTAGCTTCAGCGTAGGAGGGCCTGCCCTCCATAGCTTTAGCGAAGGAGGAAGAGCGCGTGTCAAGGGTGCGCTCGTGTGGAGTTTATGAGTTTGCGGAAGGACAATGCCTGAGGACTAGTAAACGTCGTGCCAGTTGTTCCAAAAGGCTTCGGTTAGCAATTTGTTGTCTGTCACTACACGGACCGTCGTTTGCGTCAGCCGTTCACGAAGCAGGTAGTACGATTCTGCGCCCTCTTTACGAACAAGGTCGTATTCCATCGAATTAGTGAAAATTCGATCCAACAATTTTATGACATCGCCCACCTTGTACGTGACCATAGCTCCGTTAACAATCCCGGTCTTGAACTCGACCAATCTTGTTAGTGGGTGGCTGTTGCGGTAGAAGTCGTAAAGCTCGCGGCCTCGGGCATCATCTGGGCACAGGATTATCACTGGCTTCCCCAGGGTAAGGGCCATCGCATATTCGCTAACTTTGCCGAGACTCTCCTTGTGCTGGGCAAAATACAGGACGACTTTTGCCATTTTCACCATGAGGCACTCTATGATTCCTTTGTCTTCATGGTGCGAGGACGCGCTTATTCGCGCACAGTGTTCGAAGTAGCTTTACCTTCTTCTTGTTTGTCTCGTAGAGGTAGAAGTGACGCAACCATTTCGGCTTGCTCTGAAGTACTAAGCGTGCCGCCCACATCGATGGTTTTCCGGGCCATTGCGGACCTGCAAAGCCGTCGATGTAGGTCCCATGGTGGGTGATCATGACGAAGTAATACAAATATCGCTCGATTAGCTTTGCTTTGTACTCGGTCCAGACAGGGTGTTGAATTCGCGGGATGAGAATTTCTTTTGGTTTCCGCGGCAGGTTGTTGAATAGTTCTCCTTGCTCGTCGCCGGAAGGTGGGATTTCCTTGTCGCTTTCCATTGCTAAAGTGCTAGTGGAGAAAGCAGAGTGGACTGGCCGTCGTTGGGAAGTTCGTGTGCGAGATCGCGAGCGAGCTCAAGACGTCTCGCTCTGCTGACAACGGGGCGCGTCTCGCGTTTTGGCAACTCATTGTACGTGCGGCCATTCAATTCCCGACCATGGCGTTTCTTGTGAACGCCGCCCCACTGCTTGAAAAAGAAGGGTATTTTGGAAGCTCGGCATTGCCTTCGAATGCCCTCAACCCACTCGCGTCGGATTGGGCGAGCCCCTGGGCCGCTCTCTCCTCCGACTATTACCCAATCGATGCCCCTCAGGTCGAGGGTGCCCAAGTCTTCGAGCAGGGGTTCGATGGAAAGAAACCTCACTGAGGCGGGTGCGTCTCTCAGAACTTCAATTCTGGGACAGCCGTAGTGCCGATCTTCCACACTGACGCCCCACCAGATGTGCGTCAGGCCCGCAGCGAAGTTCAACTTTGTGCTCAGCAGGTGCTGCAATCGAATCGGACGCTTTGTGAGGATTTGAAAGGTGTGCCAATCCGCAGCCTGCATTACCCTGGCAACTGCGAGGATGTAATCGTCTGGAACACCGTCCTGGAAGAGATCGCTCATCGAATTCACAAATACCATCCTTGGGTCGGCCCACATGAGGGGTTCCGTCAGTTTCTCCGGCACAAGCCTCAGGTCGAATCCCTGTTCGTATGGGTGGCCGGGGACGCCGCGAAATCGCTCTGCAAATGCTTCCGCGTAACAGCGCTTGCAACCCGGACTGACCTTTGTGCACCCCCGAACGGGGTTCCATGTGGCGTCCGTCCATTCGATCGTCGATCGATCAGCCATCGGCTCCCCCAAACAGCTGTGCAGATTCTAGGCTTTACGCAGTTACCAAGGCAATTGGAAGTTACATCGTGTGCTTTGCGCGCCTGAACCGCGAAGCTGAACGTCGTAAACCGGGAACACAGGCACCCCCTGGGCTTCGCCGGACTAGGGCGGATGGGCGGCGCGAAGCCAAGGATGATCGCCCCTTCGCCACCTCACTCAGGCTAAAAGGGGCACGGTCCGCCGCGGCGGATGCCCCTACGAAGGAGAAACAAAGCAAACCCTGCCGGCCTTCCCGACACAGGTCGTCGGGACGCAAAGTGCGCGGAAGGCCGCCGCTACGAAGGCAAGATGCCGGTCTTCCCGATACAACCCATCGGGACGCAAACTGCGCGAAAGACCGGCGCTACAAAGGCAACAGCAGATCCCTCGGCTGCGATCGAGCGGGGCGGATGGCTGAAGCATAGCCAAGCACGTTCGCCGGGCACGGTCCGCCCCGGCGGATGCCCCTACGAAGGCGAAAGCAGATCCCTCGTCCCGCAGATTCATCCGGGACGCAAAGTGCGCGGAAGGCCGCCGCTACGAAGGCGAAGAGCACAGACAAGAGTGTCTGTGCCACGAAGGCAAAAGCAGATTCCTCGCCCCATGGGCTCGGAATGACAGCGTGGGGCGTTAATCGGGCTCTTGCGTAACGATGTGGACGTCGACGGCGGGGGCGTCGCGGAGGAAGCGGTTAATGGCGTTCATGTAGAGGAGCTTGCGCCAGCCTTCGACGGCGGTCCTGCCGAAGATCATCTGCGTGACGTGCTTCTCGCGGACGAACTGGGCAGCGGCGTCGGGGACGTTCTTGCCCTTCAGGCGCACCGCCGTGGCGCCGAGGCTTTCGGCGAATTGCAGGTTGGCGGCGAGCGCTTTTTCGTCGCGCGTATCGGTGCCGTTGCCGATATCCACGTGCACGGCGTAGAGCTCCGCGTCCATCCGCCGGGCCATGCGCGACGCGCGCGCGAGCAGGTATTGCGCCCGCGGGTTGGCGCTGATGCACACGGCGATGCGCTCGCGAACCGCCCAGTTTTCCTGGATTTCCTTCTCGTCCATGTAGGAGGAAAGGCTGCGGTCCACCTGCTCGGCCACCTGGCGCAGGGCAAGCTCGCGCAGGGCGATCAAATTGCCTCGGCGGAAGAAATTCTTCAGCGACTGCTCGACCTTCTCCTTGCCGTACACGTCGCCGCGCTTCATGCGGTTGGCGAGCGCTTCCGGCGTGAGATCGACCATCACGGTTTCCTCGGAGATCGTAAGCACCCAATCCGGCACGGTTTCGCGGACGATCACGCCGGTGATGGCGTGAACCGTGGGAGCGATGCTCTCGATGTGCTGGATGTTGACGGTGGAGAGGACGTCGATCTTGGCCTCGAGGATTTCGAGGACGTCTTCGTATCGCTTGCGATGCTTGCTGCCGGGAACGTTGGTGTGGGCCAGCTCGTCGACCAGGGCGACGGCCGGGCGCCGCGCGATCACGGCGTCCACGTCCATTTCCTCGAAGAGCGTGCCCTTGTAGTCCATCTTCTTGCGCGGGACCACTTCGAGCTGGGGAACGAGCTCGGCGATGCCTTTCCGCCCGTGGGTTTCCACGAAGCCGATGACGACATCCTCGCCGCGACTGTGGCGGCGAATCGCCTCGGTGAGCATGCCATAGGTCTTGCCGACGCCGGGGGCGTAGCCGAGAAAAAGCTTCAGAACGCCCTTCGTTTTTTCGGGAGGCGTGGTGACTGCCAGCCACTCTTCAGGAGTCTTCGGCACGGGTATATTCTCTTCGACGGGCCGCCGGAAAGCTACGATAGAATGCCACAGTGCGCTCGCCCATCCTGAAACGAATCCTGCACTTCGCGGCCGCCTTCGCCATCGTAGCGGGCATCGTGCTCGTGTACCGCCGGGTGCTTCCGGTGAACGTGACGACGGTCGCGCTCACGCTGCTCCTCGCTATTTTAGCCGTTTCCACGTTCTGGGGCATGGCTGTGTCGGTGGCGATGTCCGTCGTCGCCATGCTGGCGTTCAACTACTATTTTCTCCCGCCTGTGGGCACCCTGACGATCGCCGATCCGCAGAACTGGGTGGCGCTGACGGCTTTCCTGGTGGTGGCCGTGATCGCGAGCCATCTATCGACCACCGCGCGCCAGAGGGCGGCCGACGCGCTCGCCCGGCAGCGCGACATCGGGAAGCTGTATGCGTTCAGCCAGGGATTGCTGGAATCGCGCAACGTGATGGAGCTGGTGAATCGCATCCCCGCGCAGATCGTGAACGTCTTCGAGGTGGGAGCCGCGGCGCTCTATCTCGCGGAGAAGCAGAAAGTGTACCGCTCGGGCCCCGTGATCCCGCACCTCGATACCGAGAGCTTGAAGGCCTACATGACACGCGAGGAGCCGGTGATCGACCTCGCGAACAGCGTCTGCTTTCTCGCCGTGCGGCTGGGAGTGCATCCGGTCGGCACGCTGGGGATTTCCGGCACGATGCTTTCGCGGCAGACGCTCGAGGCGATCGGCACGCTCGTCGCCATCGCGATGGAGCATGCGCGCGCGCTCGAACAACTGGGGCAAACGGAAGCCGCGCGCGAAGCGGAAAAGCTGCGCACGGCGCTGCTCGATGCGGTGACGCACGCGCTGCGGACGCCGCTGACTTCCATAAAAGCATCCGTGACAAATCTGCTGTCGAATCCCAACCTGGCAGGCGACCAGAGGCAAGAACTTCTCACGATCATCAACGAGGAGAGCGATCGCCTTAACCGGCTGGTGGGCGAAGCGGCGGAAATGGCGCGGCTCGACGCCGGCGAGGTGGAATTAAACGTCGAGCCTCATCCCATCGATCACGTGATTACCGCCGCTCTGGAGCACTGCCGGAGCTCGCTCGGGAATCGCACCGTTCAGGTGAAGATTGCCGAGGGACTGCCGCGAGTGCGGGCGGACGTGGCGCGCGCGCGGGAAGTGCTGGTCCACCTGCTCGAGAACGCCAATCAGTATTCGCCGCCGGAACAGCCCATCACGATCACCGCCGAGGCGGACGGGAATTTCGTGGTCACGAGCGTGGCCGATCGCGGCGCGGGACTCGACGATCCCGAGCAGACGCTCATCTTCGAAAAATTCTATCGAGGCAAGGATCAGCGCTATAGTGTCGAGGGCACGGGGATGGGATTGCCCATCGCGAAAGCGATCGTCGAGGCGCACGGCGGATCGATCAGCCTGACGAGCCAGCGGGGGCAAGGCTCCGTATTCTCGTTCACGCTGCCCGTCGATCGCGGCCGCCCCTTGCATCCCCCTGCGCACCCATGAACACGGCAAAAATCCTGATCGCCGACGACGAGCCCCAGATCCGCCGGGTGCTGCTCACCACTTTAACCTCGCACGGCTATACCGTGGCCGAAGCGCGCACCGGCGACGAGGCGCTCGAACAGGTCCGCAGCGAGCGCCCGGATTTGATCCTGCTCGACGTCAACATGCCGGGGCGGTCCGGGCTCGAGACCTGCCGCGAAATCCGCAGTGCGAGCGATGTTCCGATCATCATGCTGACCGTGCGCAACACGGAAAAAGACAAGGTGCTCGCGCTCGACGCGGGCGCGGACGACTACGTCGTGAAGCCGTTTGGCTCCGAAGAGCTGATGGCGCGCATCCGGGCCGCGCTGCGCCGCGCGGCGCCCGCCGAAGCCATGCCGCCGTTCGTTTCGAGCGACCTGAAAATCGACTTCGAGAAGCGCGCGGTCCTGGTAAAGGGGCAACCCGTGCGCCTCACGCCGAAGGAATTTGAATTGCTGCGCCACCTGATTTCGAATCAGGGAAAGGCGCAGGGCCATCGCCGGCTGCTGCAGGCCGTGTGGGGGCCGGACTACGGAGAAGAGACCGAGTACCTGCGCGTGTTCATCAACCAGCTGCGCAAGAAAATCGAGCCCGACCCGCGGAACCCGCGCTACATCCATACCGAACCCTGGGTCGGCTACCGCTTCGAGCCGCCGAAGGAAAAACCTCGCGGCCACCGCTCGGAGAAGTAGCCGCGGCAATCCCCGGAAGGAGAAACCGATGGCACCACCTGTGATCAAACCTCCGTTCACTCTGGAGACCGCGAAGGCCAAGGTGCAGGCGGCGCAGGACGCGTGGAATTCACGCGATCCCGAGCGAGTGGCGCTGGCGTACACGGAAGATTCCGATTGGCGGAACCGCGATGAGTTTCTTCAAGGCCGCGAAGCGATCAAGGCCTTCTTGCGGCGCAAGTGGGCCAAGGAACTCGACTACCGGCTGCGCAAGGAGCTGTGGTGCTGGATGGAGAACCGCATCGCGGTGACGTTTCAATATGAATGGCACAACCAGGTGGGCCACTGGTTCCGGGCGTACGGAAACGAGCTCTGGGAATTCGACGACGAGGGGCTGATGCGCCGCCGGATCGCGAGCATCAACGACGTGCCCATCGCCGAAAGCGATCGGAAGATTCTCTGACAGCTTGTTGAGAAACTCCGCTACGAGGCTTCAGGGGTTAAAACCCCTAAAGAAGAGAAACTCCTACGGCGGGGTTGAAACCCCGCCCTTCCACCCAACCGACTGAACTGCGGAGCATGCATTAGTGTATCGGGTGGATGGCGTCGAGATCGAGATTCAGGTCGAGCACGTTGACGCGGGCCTCGCCGAGAAAACCGAACTGGCGGCCGAGCGTGTGCTTCGCCACGAGCGCGCTAACGTCCTGTTCGCTCATCCCCCGTTCCTTAGCCACGCGTGGCACTTGAAACTCCGCCGACGCCGGAGAAATATCGGGATCGAGGCCGGAGCCGGACGTGGTGACGAGGTCCACGGGAATTTGCGCGTTGGGGTTGGTCGGCTGAAGCTGCTGGACGCTCGCATTCACGCGGTCGATCAACGCCTTATTCGTCGGGCCGAGATTCGAGCCGCCGGATGCGGTGGGGTCGTAGCCAGCCGTGCCCGCCGCCGATGGCCGCGACCAGAAATATCCCGGCGCGGTGAATGGCTGGCCGAGCAGATGCGAGCCGACGAGCTTGTCGCCCACTTTGATTAACTCCCCGTTCGCCTGCTTTGGAAACACCACCTGCGCGATGCCGGTGACGACGAGCGGGTAGATGATTCCCAGCAGCACCGTGGTCACCAGCGTGAACCAAATCGAGATCAGGAGATTCTTTTTCATGGCTACCTCACACTATCTCGCCAAGGCGAGTCAATTCCCTGCAGTCGTGCCGGCAAGAACGCGCCACTTCAGCCACCACCGTCTGACGGCGACTACGGACCAAACCACTTCCACGAGACCAAAGGGCCACGCTCCCTGCAAGAATCCGTAGATCGACGCCAGAAGGCATGATCCCGCGAATGCCAAGACCAAGTGAACGTGCCGACTCTCCAGCGCGTAGCACACGACCATGACCGTAACCGCGAAGAGTCCGAACAAGCTGAGGGCCGTCATGCTGCGTCCTTTGCATTCTCATTTCGATTCATCCTGTTCAGGTCACGCCCAGCCAATGTGGGTAATGATCAGGTCGATCAGCTTGATTCCGATGAACGGCGCAATGATGCCGCCCACGCCATAGACGAGCAGATTCCACCGCAGCAGAGCCGACGCCCCGAGCGGACGGTAGCGCACGCCGCGCAGAGCCAGCGGAACGAGCGCGATGATGATCAGCGCGTTAAAGATGACGGCCGACAGAATCGCCGATTGCGGCGTCTTCAGCGCCATGACGTTCAGGACGTTCAACACCGGGAAGGCGCCCGCGAACATCGCCGGGATGATGGCGAAATATTTCGCCACGTCGTTGGCCACCGAAAACGTGGTGAGCGCGCCGCGCGTGATCAGCAGCTGCTTGCCGATTTCCACGACCTCGATGAGTTTGGTCGGGTTCGAGTCGAGGTCCACCATGTTGCCGGCTTCTTTCGCTGCCTGGGTACCGGCGTTCATGGCGAGACCCACGTCGGCTTGCGCCAGTGCGGGAGCATCGTTGGTGCCGTCACCGGTCATGGCGACGAGTTTGCCCTTCGCCTGTTCCGCGCGAATCAGCGCGAGTTTGTCTTCGGGCTTGGCTTGGGCGAGAAAGTCGTCGAGACCGGCCTCGCGCGCGATGGCCGCCGCGGTCAGCGGATTGTCGCCAGTAATCATCACCGTGCGGATGCCCATGGCGCGCAACTGATCGAACCGCTCGCGCATGCCGCCCTTGATGATGTCCTTTAGATGGATCGTGCCGAGCACCTTGCAATCCTCGGCTACGAGCAGGGGCGTCCCGCCGGCGTTCGCGATCGTCTTCACGGCCTCCTCGACCTCCGGCGGGACTGAATTCCCCTTCTGCATGCAATAGCCCACGATGGCGTCAAATGCGCCTTTGCGGATTTGGCGGCCATCGAGGTCCACACCCGACATCCGCGTCACGGCGGTGAAGGGAATGAAGGTCGCTGCGTAGGCCGAAAGCTCCCGGCCGCGCAAGTTGTACTTCTCCTTCGCGAGCACCACGATCGAGCGCCCTTCGGGCGTTTCATCCGACAGCGACGCAAGCTGCGCCGCATCGGCGAGCTCCGCTTCTGTGATGTTGGGCGCGGGGATGAATTCCGTGGCGCGGCGATTGCCGAGCGTAATCGTACCGGTTTTGTCGAGCAGCAGCGTGTCCACGTCGCCCGCGGCTTCCACCGCGCGGCCGGACATCGCGAGCACGTTGCGCTGCACGACGCGGTCCATCCCAGCGATGCCGATGGCCGAGAGAAGGCCGCCGATCGTCGTGGGAATCAGGCAGACGAGCAGCGAAATGAGCACGAAGATGGACTGCGGCGAGCCGGAATAAATCGCCATGGGTTGGAGCGTGACGACGGCGAGGAGAAAGATGATCGTGAGTCCGGAGAGCAAAATATTCAGGGCGATCTCGTTCGGGGTCTTCTGGCGCTCGGCGCCCTCGACGAGTTTGATCATGCGATCGAGAAACGTCTCTCCTGGATTCGACGTGATCTTGATGATGATTTCGTCCGAGAGAACGCGCGTGCCGCCGGTGACAGCAGAGCGATCGCCGCCGGATTCGCGAATGACGGGCGCGGATTCGCCGGTGATGGCGGATTCATCCACAGAGGCGACGCCTTCCACGACTTCGCCGTCACCCGGGACGAACTCCCCCGCCGCAACCTTGACGAGGTCGCCGGCGCGGAGCTTCGATCCGGGCACTTCTTCGATGGTGCCGCCGTTCTTGATGCGGTGCGCCACGGTTTCCGCGCGGGCCTTGCGCAACGTATCGGCCTGCGCCTTTCCGCGGCCTTCGGCCATGGCTTCGGCGAAATTCGCGAAGAGCACCGTGAACCAGAGCCAGAGCGTGATCTGAAGTTCGAATCCGAAGCCGGCGAGGTGCAATAGCCGGTCTCGCACAAGATCGTACGTCGTAATCACCGAGCCGATTTCGACCACCAACATTACGGGATTCTTCGCGAGCGTCCGCGGATTGAGCTTGATGAAGGAATCCCGCACGGCACCGACGATGATGCCCCCGGTCCAGAGTGATTTTCTTGTTTCTCGTGTGGTCATGGCGGCCTCAGAAAACCCTTCCGGCATGCATCAGCAGGTGCTCGAGAATCGGGCCCAGGCTAAGCGCCGGGAAAAATGTAAGTGCGCTGACGATCAAGATGACGGAGATCAGCAGAAACGTGAAGAGCGGCGTCGTCACCGGAAAGGTGCCGACGGATTCGGGCACGATTTTCTTCCGCGCCAGGTTACCCGCGATCGCGAGGACCGGAATCACCATGAAGAACCGCCCCAACAGCATGTCGAAAGCTCCGCTGACGTTGTACCAGGGCGTATTCCCATTCAGCCCGGCGAACGCCGAGCCGTTGTTGCCTGCCTGCGAGGTGTAAGCGTACAAGACCTGGGACAGACCGTGGGGACCGGGATTCGTGATGGACGACGTGCCGAAAGGCGAGACAATCGCAACGGCAGTAAGGCCGAGAACGATGAGACAGAAAATGAGCACCGTCAGCATCGCCATCTTTACGTCATAGGCTTCGATCTTCTTCCCGAGATATTCCGGCGTCCGGCCCACCATCAAGCCGGCGATAAACACCGAGAGAATAATGAAAACGACGATGCCATAGAGTCCCGCGCCCACACCGCCGAAAATGACCTCGCCGATCATGATGTTGACCATCGGAATCATCCCGCCGAGCGGAGTAAACGAGTCGTGCATGCCGTTGACGGCTCCGCAACTGGCGTCCGTCGTCGTTGTCGCAAAAAGCGCGGTGCGCGGTATCCCGAAGCGGACTTCCTTGCCTTCCATGTTGCCGCCCGGCTGCATGGCGCTTGCATGCTGGTCAATGCCGTGCAGCAGCGGATTGCCGTGAGCCTCCATCGTGTAAATGACCGTGACGCCCGCCAGGCACAGAATCGCCATGGCGGACCACACGGCCCAACCGTGGCGCTGCGAACCGGTCATCCGGCCGAGCGTGTACGTGAGACCCGAACCGAGGGAGAGCATCATCACAATCTGCATGAAATCGGTCAGAGGATTCGGATTCTCGAAGGGGTGGGCGCTGTTGGCGTTGACGAAGCCGCCGCCATTCGTTCCGAAGATCTTGATCGCTTCCTGCGACGCGATCGGCCCCTGGGCGATCACCTGGTCGGTGACGATTTGGGTAGTCGTCTTGCCGTCGGCACCAGTGGTCTGGACCGTCTGCGGATTCAGGAACTTAGCCGTGTCGTACGGCCGCAGGTTCTGGACCATTCCCTGGGAAACGAATATGAGCGCAATTACCAGGCACGCCGGAAGCAGGACCCATAACATGCACCGCGTGACATCCACCCAAAAGTTGCCGATCGTCTTGGATTCTTTCCGCGCGATGCCGCGAATCACGGCGATTGCGAGCGCGATCCCCACGGCGGCGGAAGTGAAGTTGTGGTAGGCAAGCCCCGCCATCTGCGTGAAATAGCTCATCGTCGATTCGCCGCCGTAGTTCTGCCAGTTCGTGTTGGTGGTGAACGAAGCGGCGGTGTTGAACGCAAGATGCGCCTCCACGCCGGCGAAATGCTGCGGATTCCAGGGCATCCACTTCAGGCCCTGCACGCGCTCGATCAAGTAAAGCAGGAGCATCGAGACGAAGCTGAAAAGAAGCATCGCGATGGTGTATTCCTTCCAGTCCATCTCGCTCTTCTCGTCGATCCCCGTCGTCCGGTACACCAGGCGCTCGATGGGCCGGAGGACGGGATCGAGGAACGTTCGCTCGCCCGCAAACACTCGCGCCATAAAGACGCCGAGCGGCTTCGTCACAGCCAGGAGCACAACGAAAAACAGCCCAATTTGCAGCCAACCGTTCGCAGTCATCGTCAGAACCTCTCCGGCCACAGCAGGGCCGCAAGCAGATACACGCCCGTGAGGACGCAGATTCCCAGAAGCACAATGTTACCGAGCATGGATGTCGCTCCTTGTTACTTCAGGCGGTCGCACGCCCACACATAGGCGATCGCAACTATGAAGAAACCAACCGTGCAAACCACAAATATGACGTCCAGCATCAAGATGACCCCTTCGCGACTCGCTTCACCGCGAGACGTCCGGTTCCGGACGGAAGCACGGTGAGGCGGCTCTTGAGGTACGTTGTGAGCACTTTGCCATGCGTGGGTCTCTCGTCTGAGGAAGCGAGTTCCATGACTTCCGGGGAGGCCGGACCGTCAGGGGTTCCCCACGCACGGCCTGGATTCTCTTCATCCAAGCCAGCGGTTGCAGTGATGACGGTCACAGGCCCGGTCAGATGGTTTGAATTGGCGTGCCTGAGCCGCATTGCCTCCCGCCAGAACTGGCTCAGCGCATACAGCATGAACCAGCACGCGGGACCCATCGCGATTGCCAGGAAAATAAACATTGCCGTACTCCTTTACAAGCTCCACCGAGCGGCTAAGGTGCCCGCCTGTGGCTAGAGCCGAGCGCAGGCTACTCCCGTGGCATCAGGAAGGAATAAGAGAGCTGTAAGGATTTCGTAAGCGTCCGGAACTTCATCAAATGGGGTTGTTTAGCTGGGGCGGGAGCTCCGCGGCAGCGATCGGCAAATGCGGCAGGGCCGATTGAGGTACGATACCGCTGCTGGTCGCGGATGGTGACGCATGGCGGGTCCGCATCGGGTGGTGATCATCGGCGGGGGATTCGGCGGCCTGAGCGCGGCGCTGAAACTAAAGCGCGCGCCGGTTCAAGTGACGCTGATCGATCGCTGCAATTACCACCTGTTCCAGCCGCTGCTTTACCAGGTGGCAACTGGGGCGCTATCGCCCGCGAATATCGCGTCGCCGCTCCGCAATATCCTGAAGAAACAGAAGAACACGCGCGTGATTCTTGCCGAAGCAACGCGCATCGATGCCGCAAACAGGCGCGTGATTCTGAGCGACGGCACCGTTGAATACGACACGCTCGTCATCTCCGCGGGCGCAAGCCACCAGTATTTTGGCCATGAAGAATGGGCGCAGTTCGCGCCGGGACTGAAAACGGTCGAGGACGCCACGGACATGCGCCGGCGCATCCTGCTGGCATTCGAAACCGCCGAGCGCGAGCAAGATCCCGAAAAGCTGCGCGCATGGATGACGTTCGTGATCGTCGGCGGCGGGCCCACCGGCGCGGAGCTTGCGGGAGCGCTCGGCGAGATCGCCAACGATACGCTGCGCCGGGATTTCCGCGCCATCGATCCCTCCAAGGCGCGGATCATCCTCGTCGAGAGCGCCGACCGCGTGCTGCCGGTCTATCCGCCCAAGCTTTCCGCCGCAGCTCGCAAGATGCTCGAGCGGCTGGGAGTCACGGTCCGCACCGGCGCTCTGGTGACCGATATCCGGAAAGAATCGGTGACGGTGCGCGAAGGCGATCGGAGCGAAACGATTCCCACGCGCACGATTTTGTGGGCCGCGGGAGTTTTGGGGTCGCCGCTGGGGCGAATGTTGTCCGCCGAGGCGGGCGCCGCGCTCGACAAGGCGGGCCGCGTGATCGTCGAGCCGGACCTCACCGTGCCCGGCCATCCCGAGATTTTCGTCGTCGGGGATCTTGCCAACTTTAGCCACCAGACGGGAAAACCTCTTCCGGGCGTGGCGCAACCAGCCATTCAGGAGGGCAGGTACGTCGCCGCAGCGATCGAGCGCCGCCTGCGAGACGAAAAGTCTCCGCCCTTTCGCTACAAGGACAAAGGAAATCTGGCGACGATCGGCCGGGGTGCCGCCGTGGCCGATTTGAATTGGGTGCGCCTCTCGGGCCTGCCGGCGTGGCTGATGTGGATCTTCATTCACGTCATGAATATCATCGAATTCCAGAATCGCCTTCTCGTGATGGTGCAGTGGGCGTGGTTCTATTTCACATACGGCCGTTCGGCGCGCCTGATCACCGGAAAGAATCCGCTTCCACTCGATTTGTGAAGTCGCGCCAGATTCTCCAAGTGATTGTTCTCCCGCCGCCTGACGCGCCATATTACAATCGAGGTACCCAGCCGAGTCTCATGAAACGCTACGAAAAGCTGATTCTCATCGTTTTAGTTGCGCTGCTGGCCGTGTCGCTCGGCGCAATGTTTTTCACGCGCGATTGGCCCAACTATCGCGACCGGCTGCGGGCACTCCAGGGAAGCTCCAAGCGTGTCCAAGAACTGGTGGATACGCGCCCTCTAGAGACGGCGCAACAGTTGGCCCCTCTCGCGGTTACTCATGCAGAACAGAACTACGCAGCGGAAGCATTGCGGCTTGGCGATCGTTCCGCTGATCTGGCTTTTGCGGCAGCCATGCAGGATGCGGTGCAGAATCCGCCTCCGATGACGCCGCAGACGCGCCAGCTGACGACGCGCATCAAAGCGGACGAAGCAGCTGTAGCAGCAGACGAAAGTCGCATCACACAATTCACGCAGGTACTCGCGAAAACCCCCGAGAGCGCAAAAGACGACGTTCAGGGCCTGATCACCACGGCGCAAGCCCAGCAAACCCTCGATCAGGATGACCTCGACGCAGCCAAACAGGAACTGATCCTCGCAGGTGGCGACGAGCAGGCCAAGATTCAGCAGCTACTCGACCAGCACGAAGCGTCGGACGCGCATAGCACCAGCGTCAATGCCGCCGCGAGCTCGGCCGCCGCGACGCCTTCGATCGAACGGACACGATCGCGAAACATCGTGGCGGAATCGCAAGCGTGGAATTCGCTGCACTCGAAGGAACTACAGCTGATCCGCGCTCAGCAGGAGGCGCAAGCGCTCGTCACAACGCTTTCCGCCTCACGCGCCGCGCTCCAAAAGGAGATCGACGAGGGGCAGGTGGTGAAGAAGGCCGCTCGTGCCGCAGCGACTTCTGCTCTTCCTGCCAGTGCTGCCACTTCCGAATCCGCGCCGCCGGAGGAGCCTTCGGCTGTGTCCGTGCTTCGCAATCTGAGCGCAACTCAGAAGAACATCGGTGATCTTGGCAAGCGAGTCGACGTCGAACAACAGCTTGCGACGGTTTATGGCAACTGGATTACCTTCGCCGATGATCGTGAAAAATCCTTCCTGCACGAGATCTTCGTTTCGATTTTCTGGGCGCTATTGATCGCCGAGTTCATCGTGTTGGCGAACGCCGGCGTACAGCGGTTCTTTGCCGATGTGGCTCTCGAGCACCGCCAGCTCCGCACGATTCAAGCAGTGCTGCTCTTTTCCGTGCAGGCGCTGGGCGTGCTGCTTATTCTGCTCGTGATTTTCGGCGTGCCGGGGAATCTGGCGACGGTTCTCGCTCTGGCGGGCGCCGGCTTGACCGTGGCGTTGAAGGATTTCATCGTTGGATTCTTCGGCTGGTTCGTTCTGATGGGCAAGGATGGAATTCGCGCGGGAGACTGGGTTGAGATCAACGGCGTCGGCGGAGAAGTCTTGAAAGTTGGCCTGCTTCACACTGTGATGCTTGAAACGGGCAACTGGACGGACGCGGGGCATCCAACGGGCCGCAAAGTGACGTTCGTAAACAGCTTTGCGATCGAAGGCCATTACTTTAACTTCTCGACGTCGGGCCAGTGGCTGTGGGACGAGATCCAGATTCTGATCCCCGAAGGCGCCGAACCCTACGCGATCGCCGAGGCGATTCAGAAAATCGCCGCCGAAGAAACGGGAGCCAACGCGCGGCTTGCGGAAGAGGAATGGAACCGCGTCGCGTCTTCTCGCGCGAAACGCTCCTTTTCCGCGGCTCCGTCGATCAGCGTTCGGCCGAGCGCAACGGGGGTGAATGTGGTCCTACGCTACCTCACGCGGGCGAACGAACGTCATCAAGTCCGCGCGCGCCTCTACCGCGCGATCGTCGAGTTGTTGCACAAAAGGAAGATTCCCGAATCGGCTGCGCCGGTGAGTACTCCCGGACGCACCTAATCCCGGGAAGAGACGGCCCGCTAGAACGACGCGAAGATGTGGAAGCTCGCCAGACCGAGCGCGATTCCGATTGCGGAGCCCGCAAGCACGTCGCTCAGAAAGTGCATGCCGAGGATGATGCGCGAGGCCGCGATCAGGAAAGCCACGGCCAGCAGGCACGTCAGCAGGTAGGGATAGAAGAGTCCCAGCGTAATAGCCACGGCGAACGCCGTGATCGAGTGGCCCGAAGGAAAGGAATACTTGTCCGGAGGCAGAATCGAAGACCAGCAGTGGGGCTCAATTTCGCACGGTCTTTTTCGGCGGCTTGTGCGCTTGAGCACGCGGAACAAGAAGATCCCCGCCGCGGCGCTGGAAGCGCCCGCCCCGATGGCGGCGAAGCGCTGCTCTCCACCGTACAGTAACAGGATCAGGCCTAGCGTGTACCAGAGCCATCCATCGCCTCCCCGTGTGGCCACAATCATCAGAATGCGGAACCACCGCGGCGCGCGCCAGCGGTGCACGCGGCGCATCAGCCGGTAATCGTTGGATTGAATCTGTTCCCATACTGCTCTGGCTACTGTCATACCCATTCCTCCGCCGCAGGTCGCGGCACGGCGATCCAGCGGGAACGCTTGCGTGATTCAGGCTGATGAAGCACCTGCGCCGCCCAGAGCCTGCCGAAAGAGTTGTCGGCGCGATAATTCAGATACGTGACCGCTGGAACGAGCACGGCCAGCGGCGTGAGGAGCGTGGTCCAGGATTTCTCGCGCATCATCTCGAAAGCGATCAAGAAGACGTCCCGAGTCAGCCTCGAGAACGAGCCGGACTCGCCCCCGACGCGGCCCATCCCGGCCTTCAACCCCGCGAAGAACTCTTCTTTGTCGCGCGCGCCGGGAACTTCCGTGAAAGCCGTCCCGACGGACGCCAGGGCGTGCGCGTCGCTTCCGCCGATGGCGATCTTGTCCCATTGCCGGGCGAGTGCCGCAGCGTGCCCGTTCGTGCTCTCGAGCATGTGGCTGTTGTGCGTCTCGATCGCCGGAAAATACTCCTGAAACCAGGCGAAGTCTTCGCGCTCGCGCCGGCCGGTGACGCTCGAGAAAATATGGTTGATGCTGAAGAAAAGCCGCCGCTCGGTGAGGTACATCAGCAGCGCGACCAGGTCGTTGCGCCGCTGCTGGAGCTGGGCGTGCTGGCGCTCATGGAAGTCGTACACACCGATGTGGACTTCCGTACCGCTGGGCATCCGGCACGTCAGCTCCTCGCTCAGGAAGAAATCGGGATGCCGGCGGAGCTTTTCGGAGCCTTCGATCGAGTCGTGATCCGTCAGCGTGAAGAGATTCATGCCACGGCGCCCCAGAAGCGAGTAAACCTGCTCGGGATCGCTGTAGCTCTCGCGGCAGAAACGCCCCACAAACGGAGTGGTGCACGGTCCAGAAAAGTACGAGTGGACATGCAGATCGCATTTCATGATTTCCACAGTAAATTCACAGCGTTACACACAGATGACATCCCCGCTAAGATTCTGAAAACATAGGTATTTAACTGATTCGACACAAGATCCGGCATTTTAACAGTCCTGTAGCATTCGGTGGCCCTTGCAGTGCCAGAATGCGGCACTTATGGAGCACTTTTAGGTGCAGCGGGTAGAGTTCGTTTTCCACGACGCCGGCGGCGGCCACCGCGCCGCTGCCACCGCCCTCCAGATGGCAATCCAGGCGCAGGGGCGTCCTTGGGAAGTCCGGCTTACGAATCTTCAGGAATTGCTCGATCCACTCGACGTCCTCAAGAAATACGGCCGGATTCGCATCCAGGACATGTACAACACGCTGTTGCGCAACGGCTGGACGCTCGGCAGCCCGTATCTTTTGAAGGTCTTGCAGGCTGCCATTTGGACGTATCACCGGCCGACGGTCCGCCTGCTCGAGGCGCATTGGAAGGAGACGGAGCCGGACATGGTCGTGTCCGTGGTGCCGCACTTCAATCGCGCGCTCTGCGAAAGTTTTTCACGCGCATTTCCAGGACGCCCATTCGTAACGGTACTGACGGATATTGCCGACTATCCGCCGCATTTCTGGATCGAGCGGCAACAACAATATCTTGTCTGCGGTTCGGACCGCGCCGTCGCACAGGCGCGCTCGATGGGGCATTCGGACGACCGAATCTTTCGCGCCTCCGGAATGGTCCTGCATCCGCGGTTCTATGAAGCGCCAATCGAAGATCGCATCGCCGAGCGAGAGCGCCTGGGACTGCGGCCCGATTTGCCCACGGGGCTCGTGTTATTTGGCGGCCACGGCTCGCAGGTGATGCTCGATATTGCCGAGCGGCTGGATCGGTCGCAACTCGAGCTTCAGTTGATTTTCATCTGCGGGAAGAACGAAAAGCTCGCGAACGCGCTGCGCTCGCAGAAATCGCGCCTTCCGCGCTTCGTGGAGGGCTTTACAACGCGAGTGAACTACTACATGCACATCTCAGACTTCTTCATCGGCAAGCCCGGCCCGGGCAGCGTGAGCGAAGCCATGGCGATGCACCTTCCCGTGATCGTCGAGTGCAACGCATGGACGCTGCCGCAGGAGCGGTACAACGCCGAATGGATCCTCGAGAAACAGGTTGGATTGGTGTTGCGCGGATTCCGCGAAATCGGCCGGGCGGTCGCACAGTTGATCGAGCCTTCGGCCCTGGCGCGCTATCGGGCAAACGCCGCCGCGCTCGAGAATCGCGCGGTCTTCGAAATCCCCGAAATACTCAAGAAGATCTTCGATCAATCGAAGGGGAACGTCGCCGCAGACGCCTCCGCCCAGATGGCAGAGAAACTCGCCTGAATCGACGGAAATACCGGCTTTTCACGTGACAGGTGCCTGTTGCAAGAATTCTTGCGACCAAATGGCTGCAATCCCGTCTAATCCCAATGTAGGCACCTCCCTTGCGGTTCCATTGAATACATGAGGTTTAGGTCCGAGATAGAGGGCAAGTCTGTCCCTGCTCTCGACCCGGCTCTCCCCTTATGGCAACATCGCAGGCATACATAGGGTAGAGTGACTTCAAAAGGAGCATGCGGCCGTGGCGAAGGCGACTTTTGCGGCAGGATGTTTCTGGGGCGTAGAGGACGCGTTCCGGCAGGTCAAAGGCGTGACGTCCACGGCGGTCGGCTACACCGGCGGCAATACAAAGAATCCGACGTACAAGGAAGTGTGCGGCGATCGAACGGGGCATGCCGAGGCGGTCGAAGTGGAATTCAATCCCGATCAGGTTTCCTATCGCGAGCTTCTCGCCGTCTTCTTTCAGAGCCACGATCCCACGCAACTCAACCGGCAGGGTCCCGATTACGGCTCGCAGTATCGCTCGGCAATTTTCTTCCACGACGCGGAACAAGAAGCAGCCGCGCGCGATTCACAGGCGGCGCTCGAAAAGGCGGCCATCTTCAAGCGCCCCATCGTGACGCAAATCGTTCCCGCGCCAGAGTTCTATCGCGCCGAGGAATATCACCAGCAATACTTCGAGAAACAAGGCATCCGAGCCTGCCACCTTCCCTAACTCGAAGGCTGTTTCATTTACAGCACTTCGTTGACGCATGATCCACGGCTAATGTAGTATTGTAGGGTTTTGAAGGAAACGGGCGGCGCGCGCGAAGCATCATATTAGTGTATTTACAGGGCGCGGGGTAAGTTGGGCGCGAACGGCAAAGCTCGGCAGCGGGTTCAGGGGATCGTCTTATTCATCCGTCCAGACGTAACTAATTCAGCGGGACGCCGGGGTGTCTATCCCGGCTCTTCGTACTTGGGAACTCATATCGGCGCGCCGATTGACCTCGTCAGGGAGAGACATAGTGAGTTTGGCTCTTGAGGAAAAATACGATCAGGTAAGGCAGCTCATCGCGATGGGCAAGGAGCGGGGCTACCTGCTCTACGATGAGGTGAACGATATCCTGCCGGCCGAGGTTCACTCCTCGGAAGAAATTGACGATCTGCTCTCGACGTTCGAGCGGAACGGGATCGATGTGTACGAGGACCTCTCGACCGCTAAGGCTGCGCTTGCGGCGGCCGATTCCGCCGACACCGCAGAGCCGGCGGCAAAGGAAGAGGCCGCCTCGGAAGACGGCGATCTCGACCTCACGCCCGGAACTCTGGAAAAAACGAACGACCCGGTTCGCATGTACCTGCGCGAAATGGGCACCGTTCCGCTTCTGACGCGCGAAGGAGAAGTCGCGATCGCGAAGCGCATCGAGCGCGGGCAGCTGCTCGTGCTCAAGACCATCACGCGCGCCCCGCTGATCCTGAAGGAACTGTTGCAGGTGGGCGAAGACCTGCGCAACGGTTCCCGCTCGATCAAGGAAATCGTCCAGTTCGACGACGAAGAGCTGACCGAAGAAAAAATCGAAGCGAAGACCAAGGAAACGCTCAAGCAGATCGACAAGATCGCGAAGCTCTATTTGCTGGCGATGAAGCTGGCCGCGAAGCTCGAGCGCGTTCCGCGGTCGAAGAAGCGCCCATACCTGCGCGCCCGCTACGCCGTGGCGCGAACGCGCGTCGAGATGTCGAATCTCGTCCGCGAGATCGATTTCAACCTCCTCGAAAAGAAGCGCCTGATCGACAAGATTCACCAGACCGTCGAGCGCGTGCATTTCCTCGAGCGCGAGACTGTGAAGCTCGAGCGCCGCGTGGACGCGTCGAAAGCCGAGGTGCAGGCCGAGGCGCGCAAGGACCTGCGGGCTCGCCGGCAGGAGCTGGGCGAAATCGAAATCGCGAGCGAGGTGAGCCCTCCGGAATTAAAGCGCGCGCTCCAGGTGATTCTTCGGGGCGAAGCCGAAGCGGAACAGGCCAAAAAAGAGCTGATCGAAGCGAACCTCCGGCTCGTCGTCTCCATCGCGAAGAAATACACGAACCGCGGCTTGCAGTTTCTCGACCTGATTCAGGAAGGCAACATCGGCCTGATGAAGGCCGTGGACAAGTTCGAATGGCGCCGCGGGTACAAATTCTCGACGTACGCGACGTGGTGGATCCGCCAGGCCATCACCCGCGCCATCGCCGACCAGGCCCGCACGATCCGCATCCCCGTGCACATGATCGAGACGATCAACAAGCTCGTGCGCACGCAGCGGCAGCTCGTGCAGGAGCTCGGCCGCGAGCCCACCTCGGAAGAAATCGCGAAGCGGATGGATATTCCGGTCGCGAAGGTACGCAAGATTTTGAAAATCGCGCAGGAGCCGATTTCGCTCGAGACTCCGATCGGCGAAGAGGAAGATTCGCATCTCGGGGATTTCATCGAGGACAAAGCCGTCGTATCGCCTTCGGACGCGGTGATCAACCTGAGCCTGAAGGAACAGACGTCCTCGGTGCTGAAGACGCTCACGCCGCGCGAAGAGAAAGTGATCAAGATGCGCTTCGGGCTCGACGACGGCAGCGAGCACACGCTCGAAGAAGTCGGGCAATCGTTCGCCGTCACGCGCGAGCGCATCCGGCAGATCGAAGCGAAGGCGCTGCGCAAGTTGCGCCACCCGTCGCGCTCGCGCAAGCTCCGCGCGTTCCTCGAAGGCTCCGCCAACGATTACTGATCTTGCTTTGCTGTAGGGGCGGGTCTCGGACCCGCCCCTGCCGTTTCCGCGCTACAACTCATCCCAACCACAAAGGCTGCCGCTTCTCCGACACGCACACGGCGCTCCGTTTCGTCATCCCTCTCGCCCGCCGTTGATTGCCGGCGGACGAAATCTAGGCTGCAAAACTTCGCCGCATCGCTTTCCGGCAGACATATGATGTTCCCATGGCGGCAAGACTCGAGGTGCGCGGGCTGACGGTCGAACTGCCGACGCGTGCTGGCTGGATCCGTCCCGTGAACGACGTGTCGTTTTCGCTCGACGAGGGCGAGACGCTCGGCATCGTCGGCGAATCCGGCTCGGGCAAGACGATGCTGGCCCTCGCGCTGATGGGACTCGAGCCGCCGGGTGCGCGCCGCAAGGGCGAAGCGTGGCTGCATTCGCCGTCGCGCAATGGAAACAACGCTGAGACCAGCGGCGCTAACCTGATCGCTGCGGCGCCCGCCGAAATGCGCGCGGTGCGCGGCCGCGAGATCGCGATGATTTTTCAGGAGCCGATGACGGCGCTCAATCCCGTCCTGCGCGTCGGCGCGCAGATTGAAGAGGCGATCCGCGTGCACGAATCGAGCCTCAGCGGCGGCGAAATTCACCGCCGCGCCCTCGATGCGCTCACGCGCGCCGCCGTTCCCGAGCCGGAGCGCCGCGCGAGGCAATACCCGCACCAGCTTTCGGGCGGACTGCGCCAGCGCGCGATGATCGCGATGGCGCTCGCGGCCGGCCCGGGCGTCCTGATCGCGGACGAGCCCACCACGGCGCTCGACGTGACCGTGCAAAAGCAGATTCTCGAATTGCTTGCAGCGCTGCGCCGGGAGCTTCGGCTCTCGCTTCTCTTCATCACGCACGATTTTGGCGTCGTCGCGCAGATCGCCGACCGCGTGGCCGTGATGTACGCGGGCCGCGTCGTCGAGGAGGGTCCCGCAGCGGAGGTCCTGCGCCACCCGCGCCATCCCTACACCGAAGGCCTGCTGCGCGCGGCACCGCGACTCGTGCGCGAGAAACTAGCGTCCATCCCCGGCACGGTTCCAGCGCTCGACGCACTGCCGTCCGGCTGCGCGTTTGGTCCGCGCTGCTCGCACCACGTGGCGGAATGCGATGCGGCCGTGCCGGAACTCATCCACGCCGGCGGCGCGAGTGAGAATCACCGCGCGCGGTGTATCCTTGCCCGCTGAACCGATGAGCGAACGCGAACAAATCCTCGAAGCGCGCGATCTGCGGAAGTCGTTCCCGGTCTCGGCCGGGGCATTCACCCGCTCCTCGCACGGCGCCATGGCTGTGGACGGCGTAAGCTTTTCGCTCGAGCGCGGCGAAACTCTCGGCATTGTCGGCGAATCGGGCTGCGGCAAGACGACGCTCGCGCGGATGCTTCTGCGGCTGATCGAGCCGGACTCGGGCGAAATGCGGTTTCGCGGGCAGGACTGGCTCGGCGCGCACGGCAGGGAACTGCGCGCGCTGCGCCGCCGCATCCAGATGGTGTTTCAGGATCCGATTGCGTCACTCAACGCGCGCATGCGCGTGGGCACGATCGTTGGCGAGCCGCTGGCGATCCACGAGCCGCAGCTTTCGCGCACCGAGCGCCGCGCGCGCGTGGCCGCAATGCTCGAAGCCGTCGGACTCGGCGGCGATGCGTTGGGCCGCTACCCGCACGAATTCTCCGGCGGCCAGCGCCAGCGCATCGGAATCGCAAGAGCGCTGATTCTGCGGCCGGAGCTTGTGGTCGCGGACGAGCCTGTCTCGGCGCTGGATGTCTCGGTTGGTGCGCAAATTCTGGAGCTGCTCGACCGCCTGCGGCGCGAGCTTTCTCTCACGCTGATCCTGATCTCGCACAGCCTGCCGGTGGTCGCGCAGCTCGCGACGCGCGTCGCCGTGATGCAAGCGGGGCGCTTCGTGGAATTCGGTACGGCGGAGCAGGTTCTTCAGGCACCTCAGCATCCTTACACACAGGCCTTGATCGCAGCTGTCCCTGAAATTCCGGCGTAGAACTGCTTTCTTGTTGGGTCAATACGGAAACTTCAGATGCGCCGCTCGATATTGGGGAAATCGAGCCAGACTTTCACGCCGCAGAAGTGCGAGCCTTCGGTGCAGATGGGAGTGGAAATTCCCGCGCGGAGGTAGCACGGCGGGCCGATATAGCGCGCGAGTTCGGGGAGCGCCGCGCGAACCTGCTCGACCTCCTCGATCGAGGCCTGATAGATCTCTTCCTGCGCGTTGAAGCAGGTCCGCATCGTCCATTTGTGCAGCAAATGCAGCAGCGAGCCCGATTCGATCAGGCGAATCGCCTTCGCATTGGGCAGCAAATAGAGCGCGAACTCGCGCGGCACACCGCGATCGAGCAATTCATTCTTGGCCGCCCACGCCTCTTCCATCGCCCGCTGATAGATTTCCAGGGCGCGCGGATTGTCGCGTATCAGCATCGGCGTCACGTAGTCGGGCGAGCGCGTATCCGCCAGCGTGAGCAGCGGGCGCGACCCGGGCACCATGCGATGCCGCTGGTCCTGGCTGTCGGCGGTGTGGCTGATTTTTTTCGCAAAGGTGAAATTCGCGTGATCGAGCGGGCGCATGAGCGGCGCGTGCATGCCGATATTGAGCGTCTCGCGGCGATACGGGTTGCGCGCCGGATTGAGCATGCGGTCGAGCGCTTCGGCGTCGGAACACTCCGCCTCGGTGAGTCCCACGACGGCGCGATACGCGCCCGCCATCGAGCCGATGGATCCGGGCGAAAAATCCACAAGCCGCGACGTGAGCCCCGCGAGGCGCACGTCGAATTCGCGGGCAAACGCCTCGCCATCGCGCGGCGGCTGCTGGAATTCAGGCACTTCTTCCATCGGCTCGTTGTCGAAGCGGTCGAAAAACTGGGGATCGACTTCGCGGACGCGCGCGACCATTTCGCCGACCACGTGGCGCGCTTCGGACGGCGTATCGTTCGCCGCGGACATCCGCCACAGCCGGTGGAGCACAATGCCCGAGAGCGTGTGCACCATCGTGGTGAACGCCGCGACAGGCAGGACGTAGCGCGCCACTTCGATCGCGCGCTTTCCCGATTGCCGCTCTATTTTCTGCACGCGCTTGGCGTGCGACGCCGCGCTCACGTGCCAGATGTCGCTCAAAATCGCGCGAGCCGCCGGTTCGAGCAGGCGCGTCAATTCGCGGTAACGCTCCCATGCGCGCGCGATCGCCTTTTCGTAAATGGCTCGCTCGGCCGGGCCGAACTTCGCGCTTTGCGTGGGGACATACGCCTGCGCACGGTCGAGCCGCACGTATCGCTGGCTCTGCTGCTCGGAGTTGTAAAACGGATGCGCGTGGAGGAACGACCAGACGAATTGCCGGCTCACGTTTTCGAGCCCGAATTCGAAATGCGCGTGCTGATAGACGGTGTGATGCCCGCCGAAGTAGGTTCCCGAGCCGATGGTCACGCGCTGCTTTTCGGTGACCTCCTCGGGTCCTACGAGATGCGGCGAATAGCAGGTGCGCGCCGCAGCGATGGCGGAGTCGAAGGGATGCGCAAAGGAATTGCGCAGCGTCACGCGCGGCGCGGCGGTCTCGACTTGCGAATTGGGCGTTGGGTCCGGCGCGGGAGACAATTGCGTGGCCATCTTCACGGCATTGTACACCGTGCGGGCGGTTGATTCACCGCGAGGCGCGCACGGCCGCTACTTCTTGGCGATTGCTGCGGCTTTGTCCGCGTACTTCTTCTGGAAGCGCTCGACGCGCCCGGCCGTATCGATCAGCTTCTGCTTGCCGGTGAAGAACGGGTGGCAGCTCGAGCAGATTTCCACGCGGATCATGTTGCCCTTGATCGTGGACCGCGTCTGGAACGTGCTGCCGCAGGCGCAGTGCACCGTCACGGCGTGGTAATCGGGATGAATGCCCTCTTTCATGGAAAACTCCTGTCTGCCAGCCGGTCTGCGCGAAGGGAAAGCGCTGTCAAACATTCGCGTCGCTAGGCTAGCGGGGAAGGCCGATTATACTAAAATCTCGCGCGGATGCCTACAGAGACCCTTTAGACATGATTGGATGCGGAACATGGACCCATTGATTCGACCAGCCAAGAAGGAAGACGCCGATTTTCTCGCCTGGGCGATCCTGGCGGCCGGGCGCTCGCACCTTCAAGAGGGATGGTTTGACATCATCTTAGGCCGGGCCGAAGCTGACTGCCTGGATTATCTGCGGCGGCTAACTCTGACGCCGTCGCGCTCCTGGTGGCACTACTCGCGGTTTCTCGTCGCGGAAGCCGATGGGGCTCCGGTCGCGGCGCTCTCCGCATTTCGCGCGCGCGACGCATATCCGCTCTCGCAACAGGCCATGACCGAGACGGCGCAGGAGCTCGGCTGGGGCGCACCGGAACTGCAGGCGATGTGGCAGCGCGGCGCCTATATTTTCACGTGCATGCTCGAGACGGACGACAACGTGTGGGCGATCGAGAATATCGCCACTTTGCCAACGCATCGCGGGCGCGGACTCGCGGGCCTGTTGCTGGAACGCGCGGTTCTGGAGGGAAAACGCAACGGCGCGCGGCAGGCCCAGATCACATTCTTAATTGGGAACGACGCAGCGGAACGAGCCTACGCGAAGGCGGGATTTACGCTGAAAGACGAAAAGCGCAATCCGGATTTCGCAGCCGCCACCAGCGCGCCCGGCCTCCGGCGCTATATGCGAGATCTCTGAGCGCGGCCTTCACGAACCGCTGAACAAAAGCGGCGCGCCGAGCTTCGATCTATAGTTGGGGCGGTAGCGTTCTGTGTTGTAGAGCATCGCCACATTGACCTTGCGCGCGCCGAGGGACAATTCCGGCAAAGGCACTTGGGCGTAGCAACCGTTCTGGATCCCGATCATCCGCCCGCTGATTCCGTTGCGAATAAGGTCCACGGCAATGTTGGCAAAGGTGATGCTCACGAGTTGATCGATGGAATCCGGTTCGCCGCTGCGTAGGTCGTAGGTGAGGTCGCTGACCATCGTTTCCTGGCCCGTGCGCCGGCGCACTTCTTCCGCAAGCGCGTGGCCGATGTCGGCCTTTTTGCGGTGGCCGTACGCGTCGGCTTCGCCGAGCTCCTTCACTTCCCCTTCGGTCCAGATGGCTCCTTCAGAAACAATGATCAGCGCGTAGTTGCTCGGATTGATCGCCTTGTCTTCCATCAAGAGGCGGCAGAGGCGATCGACGTCGAACGGAACTTCGGGAATCAGGCAGCGCTCCGAAGTAACGTACGCCGTGTAAAGCGCCGTGAAACCGGCGTCGCGGCCGAAGATTCGAAAGATGCCGATGCGTTCGTGGGAGCCGATCGTGGTGCGCTGCCGCGAGATCGATTGCTTGGCGCGCGTAACCGCCGTGGAAAACCCGATGCAGTATTCGGTCCCCTGAACGTCGTTGTCCATCGTCTTCGGGATCGCAATCACCGGGAACCCAGCACCTGAAAGAACGGATGCGAAGCTAAGGGTGTCGTCGCCGCCGATGGCGACCAGGCAGCCGACTCCCAGCTGTTCGAGGTTGTCGATGACGATCGAGGTGAAATCGTAGTACTTGCCGTCGAAGGGCAGCTCTTTCAGCTTTTGCGCGGAGAGATGCGGGGGCAATTTCGACTCGGCCACGCGCCGGGGATTGGTTCGCGACGTATGGAGGACCGTTCCGCCGGAGCGGTCGATGGTCCGCGTGCTCTCGCGGGTGAGTTCACGGATGTAGGTTGCGTCGCGCGGGCCGATCATGTGGGTGAGGCCTTCCCAGCCTTTGCGAATTCCGATTACCTGGCGCCCGGTTTCACTGGCGCCGTACACGACGGACTTGATCACGGGATTCAAACCGGGCACGTCTCCGCCGCCGGTTAAGATTCCGATCTTGTTCTTCTCAGCCACCGATGCGCTCTCCTGTTGCGGCTGTCCGCGCGCCACACAAGGGAATTGTGCGCGCGCCTTGCGCCGCAACGCAAATGCCCAATCATGATAAGGGGAGAACCGGTCACTCTGCGAGTAACTGTTCCAATCGAACGCATCACAAAGGCCGATGGGTGCATCTCGCCCTGCCGCGGCTTCCGGTACAATGGCGTGGACCGGGAGGAACACCCGGTCCAGCCTGCGCGAGGGGAGCCTTGAATGCGCCGCATTGCTCTGATTTTCGCCGGGATTCTCGGTTTCTGCCTCTGCCTGGCGCCCCTCGCGGGCGCTCCGAAGTCACTCGAAATCTATTTCATCGACGTGGAGGGCGGCCAGTCCACGCTGATCGTCGATCCGCAGGGTGAATCCCTGCTCATCGACACGGGCTGGCCCGACTTTGACGGCCGCGACGCCAACCGCATCGAAGCCGCAGCCAAGGCCGCGGGGATCGATCACATCGATTACGTCGTGATCACGCATTACCACCTCGACCATGCGGGCGGAGTGGCGCAGCTCGCCGGCCAGATGAAGATCGGCACGTTCGCGGACCACGGCCCGAATATGGAGAATTCCGACTCCACTCGGACAGCCTACGGCGTTTACGAGAAGGTGGCCGAGCAGGCGAAACGCATCACGCTCAAGCCGGGAGACCAGATCCCATTCAAAGGAATGCGGGTCCAAGTCCTGACGGCTGCGGGCGAGGAAATACATGACGCTCTGCCGGGCGCGGGCCAGCCGAATCCGCTGTGCGCGTCCGAGCCGGCAGTGCCCGCCGATCCCAGCGAGAATGCCCGGTCGGTCGGGATGCTGATTACGTACGGCAAATTCCGGTTCATCGACCTCGGCGACCTAACCAACCAGAAAGAACTGGGGCTTGCGTGCCCCAAGAACCTGATCGGAACCGTGGACCTCTACCTGACGACGCATCATGGCACCGCGCATCCGGGGAGCGGCGATTCGTCGAATGCTCGCGCCATCGTGGACGCGCTCCATCCACGCGTAGCCGTGATGAACAACGGCCAGCACAAGGGCGGGCATCCGGTGGCGTGGCAGATCGTTCATGATTCGCCCGGCCTCGAAGATCTGTGGCAACTGCACGAGGCGCTCGATGCCGGCAAGGATCACAACGCCGCGGAGACGTTCATCGCCAACCTCGGCGAGAAAGACGACGGCAACTACATTAAAGTGTCGGCAGAGCTGAACTCGACCTTCACCGTGGCGAACTCGCGCAACAATTTCCACAAAACGTATACGAAGTAACGGGAATCTTCCGGGGTCAGCGTTCGAGCGAGGCAAGCTCTTCAGCGAATTCGTCGTGCAGGCCGCGCGGCAGGATTTGCAGACTCACGATGCGGCGCAGCAATGCGATATCGGGGTTGCCCTTCGCGTAAGCGCGGTTGATGTCCGCCACGCTGATGCGGTTCTTATCCTCGTGAATGCGCTCGATGATGTCGCCGGTGTTCATCAGGCCTTCTTCCACCACCGAAAAGTAAATTCCGGAGCGCCTGCTCACGAGGAATCTCTTCACGATATCCGGCCGCCCGAAACGGATTGCGAGCTTGTAACAGGGAATGCGCGGCTGCGTGACCTTGACGACCGCTTCGCCGATTCGAAAATGGTCGCCGATGCACGCGCCTTCTTCGGTGAGGCCTTCCGTTGTCAGATTCTCGCCAAACATGCCCCAGGGCAGGTCCATATCCGGAACTTCCGTGCGCCAGAATTCATAGTGCTCGGAAGGGTAGGCGTAAACGGCCTTGTTGCGTCCGCCATGTACTTCCAGGTCCGCCTGATGGTCGCCATCGAGATTCAGCCGGCGGAGCAGGAGCGGGCCGGGCACGGGCGTTTTAAAAATGGCCGTGGTCACGTCGCGATTGACGAAATGCACCGTGCGCGGTTTCCCGACGTTGAGCGAAATGATTCTCATCTGTTCACCGCGTGCAATCCAAGACCGCTGCGCCGTTGATCCGGCCGCTCTTGAGTTCGTTCAGCGCGCGATTCGCTTCGTGCAACGGGAAAAGCGTCACCTGCGTGCAAACGGGAATTGCGGCCGCGATGCGCAGAAAATCCTCGCCATCCTTTCGCGTGTTGTTGGCCACGCTGCGAATCACGCGCTCCTGGTACAGGAGATTGTAATCGAAGGACGGAATCGGGCTCATGTGAATCCCGCCGAGCACCAGGACGCCTCCCTTTTTCAAGGCCTTCAGCGCCGGCGGCACGAGTTCTCCGGCGGGCGCGAAAATGATCGCCGCATCCAGTTTTGCGGGAGGCTCGGCCGCGGCTTCGCCGGCCCACACGGCGCCAAGCTGCAATGCAAGCTGCTGATGGTTCGCTCCGCGCGTGCAGGCGTACACTTCCACGCCCCAGTGGCGCGCCACCTGGATGGCCACATGCGCCGCCGCTCCGAATCCATAAAACGCGAGGCGTCCGCCGCGCTGGATCCCCGAGAGCCGCAGCGAGCGAAAGCCGATAATTCCAGCGCAGAGCAGCGGAGCCGCCTGCTCGTCGGGAAACTTTTCGGGGATCGGATACACGAAACTTTCCGGCGCGACAGCGTATTCCGCATACCCGCCATCCACGGTGTAGCCGGTGAACGTCGGGTGATCGCAGAGATTCTCCATGCCCGCGCGGCAATATTCGCACGTCTGGTCCGTGCTGTGCAGCCACGCGATTCCAACGCGCGCACCCGGCGAAAACCGCCGCGCGCCCTCGCCGAGCTTTTCGACGACTCCCACGATTTGGTGCCCCGGAATCACCGGGGATTTGCGCGGCGGCAATTCGCCCTCGACCACGTGCAGATCGGTCCGGCAGACGCCGCACATCTTGACGCGGACCAACACCTCGCCCTTGCCGGGCTGCGGGTCCGGCGCGTCGGCAAACACGAGAGGGTTCGTCTCGACGGGCGCGGGCGAACGCAGCAGGCACGCCTTCATTCTGATGCCTCGTCGACTTGAAAGTTCCGCTCCGCGAACATCGTTGGGCACCTCGAATCCGTGACGTGCAAGTCTCGATTTTACGCTACCACGGTACGCAAATGATCAGGGGTTCGCTTTCCCCGAGGCGCGGCCAAACCGAATTTCACAGCCTTCAGGCCGTGATGTACACTCGCCCATTCGCCAATGCTGCCAAGGATCATGATGAGTATTTTTTCGCCGCACGTGCGCGGAGCGGGACGGAATTCGCGAGGACCGCGCGCAGCTTTCCCAAGAATCTCGAGGAAGGGGCGCAACCGGCGCCAGAAAGCAGGAGAAGTTCGCGACCTTCCTCAAGGCGCTCAGGCGCAGCCTGCGAGCCCAGCGCCGGAACTGGGAGGGCTCCTTCCGGACGCTGCGGCGCTGCCGGGACTTTGGTCCGTAGCCGCCATCTGCGCGACCGCGTGCCTTTCGCTTCTGCTGGTGGAATTCGGCGGCAGCCCGCAGGCGTTCATGTCCGCTTTCCCCGGCTACTCCAATGGACTCGATCCGTACTGGGTGCTGCGCGTGAAAGCCTGGTGGGTGGCGTGCATCCTGATCGCCTTTGTCGCGCTGCCTGCGGTGGTGATGGCTCTCCTGCCCGGCAAGAGGTTGCGCGATTGCCATCTTTCCTGGAAAGGCTTCGCGGAGCATTACTGGATTTACGTGGGATTGTACGGAGCGGTGCTTCCCGTGATCTGGCTGGTCTCGCAGACGCCCGCCTTCTACACGTTCTACCCGATGTACCCGCAGGCGGGCCGCTCGTGGTTCGACCTTCTGATGTGGGAGGGGATGTATGCGGGCCAGTTCGTCGCGCTGGAGTTTTTCTTCCGCGGATTCCTGGTGGGAGGACTTTCGAGGCATCTCGGAGCGCTGGCTGTGCCCGTGTCCGTAATCCCCTACATGATGATCCATTTCACCAAACCCTTGCCCGAGGCGGCGGCTTCGGTTGTGGCCGGATTCGTTCTCGGGTGGCTGGCGTGGAAGACGAAATCGATTTGGGGAGGCGTGTGCGTTCACTGCGCGGTGGCCGCCACGATGGATCTGCTGGCGCTGGCTCACAAGGGACAACTGCCCTGGTTGAACGGATAGACGGTGTTTGTGCTAACCCTGGGCCGTAAAATAGCGCTGCTGAAACCATAGAGAAACATTCACGAGTCCGATGAGCGCGGGCACTTCCACCAGAGGCCCGATGACGCCGACGAACGCCTCACCCGAATTGAGCCCAAAGACTGCAATGGCCACGGCGATGGCCAGCTCGAAATTGTTGCTTGCAGCGGTAAAGGAAAGCGTTGCCGTTCTCGAATAATCAGCGCCGAGTTTACGCCCCATCCAGAAGCTTACGAGAAACATCAGAACAAAATAGACGAGAAGAGGCAGTGCGATGCGCAGCACGTCGAATGGCAGCCGGACAATGAGATCGCCTTTCAGGCTGAACATCACCAAGATCGTAAACAGGAGAGCCACCAGGGTAAGCGGACTAATCCGCGGAATGAACTTCGTCCGATACCACTCCTCCCCCTTTGCGCGCAACAGGATGAAGCGAGTCAGCATTCCAGCGAGGAATGGCACGCCGAGGTAGATGAACACGCTCTCCGCGATCGGACCAATTCCTACATTGACGACGGCGCCTTTGAAGCCGAATCGTGCGGGAAGGACCGTGACAAACACCCAAGCATAGACGCTATAAAATAGCACCTGGAAGACGCTGTTAAATGCAACTAACCCGGCTGCGTAGTCCGTATCCCCTGCCGCTAATTCGTTCCATACGATGACCATCGCGATACAGCGTGCCAGGCCGATCAAGATAAGCCCGCGCATATATGCCGGTTGCCCGTGAAGAAAGGCGATTGCGAGGAAGAACATCAAGATCGGTCCGATCACCCAGTTCTGCACCAGGGAAAGTGCGAGGACGCGGCGGTTTCGAAATACTTCGGACAACTTTTCGTAGCGGACCTTGGCCAGCGGGGGATACATCATAACGATCAACCCTACGGCGATGGGAATATTCGTTGTGCCAACTTGAAAGCGCTGGACGAATTGGGCCGTGTCCGGAATGAAATGTCCGAGCGCCACACCAACGGCCATGGAGAGGAAGATCCACAAAGTCAAATAGCGATCTAAGAACGAGAGACGGGCTCGTGGAATTGGAACACACACTTGTCCTTGTAGGGTCGTAGACACGGCTTCCTCAGTGCACCGGATGGCTTACATTCAGAGATGGTGACGCCTTGGAGTCAAGCGTTTCTGAATCCAGCATACGCAACCATTCGTTGAGATCCTTGTGCCTTGTGGCGTTTCCAGTATATCCGCGATGGCACATACATCTTCCCGGATACCACGGCGTACTGCCCGCGTATTCGTCAGTGTTGCAATGCATTGTGCTTGGCGGATTCGGTTAGCATTTCTTTGCCGATACGGTCGATTTCACTTTTGATGGCGAGCTTGTCGAGGCTCGCGAGAGGGAGCCAGAGAAACAAACTAATACGGCGATCGAGAATCATGAAGGCCTCGCGGAACGCCTTCTCGATCTGTTCGGGCGTGCCCGCGACCGACGCCGGATCGGGCACGCCCCAGTGGGCGGTCATCGGCTGGCCCGGCCAAACGGGACAGATTTCCTTCGCGGCGTTGTCGCACACGGTGAAGACAAAATCGAGCTTCGGCGCACCGGGCTGGGCGAATTCGTCCCAGTTTTTGCTGCGCAGGCCCTCCGTCGGCAGATGTGCGAGCGCAAGCTGCTTGAGCGCCTCCGGGCGGACGATTCCGGTGGGATGGCTGCCCGCGCTGTAGGCGGTGAAGTTCGGCCGGCCCTTGCGATTCAGAATCGCCTCGGCCATGATCGACCGCGCCGAATTGCCGGTGCAGAGAAAAAGAACGTTGTAGCGGCTTTCCATCGTCATCATCCTTTCGCGATTCAGGCGGGTTTTCTGGCGCGAATAAATGCGCTCACGAATTTGCCGTCTACCTGGGGAGCGATTGCGTCCACGTCGATGCCCTTGGCCGTGAGGAACTGGCGCGCGTCTTCGACGGTGTACACGCGCGTCGGCTCGATTTCGATTTCAGCGAACCCCGCAGCGGCGAGCTTCGCGCGGTAATCGGATTCGTCCATCGCGCCGGCGACACAGCCGACCCACAGCTCCACATTCCTGCGAATGTCGGCGGGCACGGGGCCGCGCACGACTACATCGGACACGGCAAATCGTCCGCCCGGACGGAGCACGCGGAATGCTTCTCGCAGCACGCGGTCTTTGTCCGACGAAAGGTTGATCACGCAGTTCGAGATCACGACGTCAACGGAATTTGGGGGAAGCGGAATATTTTCGATTTCGCCTTTCAGAAATTCGGCGTTCTCGACGCCCGCCTTGCGCTGATTTTCGCGCGCGAGCGAGAGCATTTCGTCCGTCATGTCGAGACCGTAGGCCTTGCCGGTGGGGGCCACGCGCCGCGCGGAAAGCAGCACGTCGATGCCGCCGCCCGAGCCGAGATCGAGGACGACCTCTCCGGGCTCAAGCTTCGCGAGCGCCGTGGGATTGCCGCAGCCGAGCGACGCGGCGACCGCTTGCGCCGGAATCAACGATTTTTGCGACTCGTCGTAGAGATTGCTCGAAATCGGATCGCAAAGACTCAGTTCGGCCGCGCCGCTGCAGCAGGCCGTCCCGCCGGCCGCAACCTGCCTGGCCGCTTCGCCGTACTTGCTCCTGACGACTTCCTTGATCTTGCTGCCCGCCATACGCGCCTCCCGGGCGACATATCTGCCCTTGCGAATGTGTTCGCAGGATACGCGCGCGAGTCATATCTGTCAAGCCACATATGATGTATACTCTCGCCATGACAAAGTCTCACGCAGGCGTCTCGCTCGATTTGCTCTTTCGCGCGCTGGCGGACCCCACGCGCCTGCGGCTGATCAACCTCATCGCGGACCGAGAGATTTGCGTCTGCTACTTCGTGGAGATCCTAAGGACGAGCCAGCCGAAGATCTCGCGCCACCTGGCATACCTGCGCAAGGCGGGAATTGTGACTTCCCGGCGCGAAGGGAAATGGATGCACTACAGGCTTACGGTCCCGCGTGACGAAGGCGCTGCGAGTATTCTGCGGGAGACGCTAAGGCACTTGCGTGAAAAGCCGGAGATGCAGCGGGATATCGCCCGGCTGAGCTCCGTCTGCTGCGCGCCGCAGAAGTTCGTGCTGCTTCAGGGCGCACCGCAGCCCGCGTTGTTGCCAACAAGCTAGCGATTCCGGAACTATCCCTTCGAGAGCAGCGTGCCGTAGCCGGGAGCTTTTCCGCTCAATCCCAGCAGGCGAACGCTCGCCCACAGCGCGTGCGGCAGGCTGGAGACTACCGGTACCTTGCAGCGCTGTTCGAGCGGCGCGAGAATTTCGAGCGTCTTGAGTGCGCCGCAAGAAATCAGGATCGCGTCGGCCGCCGGGGCCGTCTGCCACACGCCCGCGCTGAAGTCGAGCAACTCGCTCTGCGTCACGGGGGCTCGATCCTGAAACCTCTCGATGCCCATGCCCTTCACGACGAGCACTTCGAATCCCGACTCCTCGAGAAACACGCGCAAGCGATGGCTCACCTCTTCGTTGTACGCGGTCGCGACCGCGAGGCGTCGCCCGCCCACGGCCTTCAAGCCTTCGACAATGGCCGTGCTCATCGTGGTCGAGGGCAGCCCGGTGGCCTTCGTGATGCTCTCGTTCAACTGCTGATTGAAGGCCGCGCCTTTGTAGAAAGTGAGAGACGTGCCCATCACGGAGATGGCGTTCGCTCCTTGCGAGGCGAGCTGTTGCGCCGCCGGGACGATGCGATCGAACACCTTGTCGTAGCCTTCCGGCGTCATCCGCTCGAGGCCCACGCCCGTCGCGAGGAATCGCACGCCGGACGGATACATCAGGTGCGCCTCGGGAGGAACCGGAGTGTTTGCAGGAGGGAAAATCATGCCAAGCGTGGGGTCGGCGGCAAATGCGGAAGCCCCTAGTGCCGAGGCCGCAGCCCCGGCCGATGCGATCTTCAGGAATTCACGTCGGGAACTTGTCTTCACGTGTGCCTCTTTGCCGCTCTACGCGAGCTTACCGGCCAGCTCCACGAAATCGCTCGCCATCACGTCAAACCCCGCGCCGGAAAGAGGCGCCGGGTTGGCGGCCGGTCCACGCTCGAGCGGACGCGGCACGAGTCCCGCTTTCAGCCCGCAGGACTGCGCGGCCTTCAAATCATCGGGATGCGCCGCGACCATCATTACTTCCGCCGGTTTGTACCCAAGCAAGTCCGCCGCCCCGAGATAAGTTTCGCGATCCGGCTTGTAGTGATGGAACAACTCCGCCGAGAGCACGGTATCCCACGGCAGTCCCGCGAACTTCGCCATTTCGACCAGCAGCGAGACGTTGCCGTTCGATAGCGTTGCGATCACGAAATTCTTCTTCAGGCGCGTCAGGCCCTCGACCGCATCCGGCCAGGGAATGAGCCTGTGCCACACGCGATTCCAGTGGTCTTTCTCTTCTTCGCTGAGCCCGGTGATGTTGAACTCTTTCAGGATGTCTTCAAGGATCATGCGGTGGAGATCGTCGAGCTTGGTCCACTGCATCGTGTCCCTGCGGACTTTGTCCATCGACGGACCGTAGCCCGCGCGCCAGCGGTCGGCAAACTTGCCCCAGTCCACCTGCAAGTTTTTTCCTTTGCCCCACTGCATGCCTTCGCGAACGATCGAGCCGCGCCAATCGACCACCGTGCCGAACACGTCGAACACGAGCGCCTTCACACCGAGAGAATTGGCAGGCCGGGGCATCGGCGCCGAGTCTAGCGCGCTCGCGCTCGAAAGAGCGACAAGGCTCCCAACCGCAACGGGCACTCCCAGGAATTCACGCCGACGCATGGATTCTCCCTTCGGATGATTGAGCGCACAAGAGAGCGCCCCGGTTTATGCGGGGATATTGCGTACGGTGTGACTACTTAAGCTTTCGCGGCCAGCCTACGCCCAGCTAAAACCCTGGCCCGAGAGCGGCAGCGTGCGAATCCGCTTGCCGGTCACCGCAAAAATCGCGTTGGTGATGGCCGGAATCATCGGCGGCAGGGCCGGTTCGCCAAGGCCCGTCGGAGGATTGTTCGTCTTCAGGAACTCGATGTCGATTTCGGGCGGCGCCTGCGTCAAGCGCAGCGGAGGATACTGGTGGAAGTTGCTCTGTACCGCGCGGCCGCCGTTGATGGTGATCTCATAGCCCATCACGTGGCTCATGCCTTCGATCACGGCGCCCTGCGAGATGTTCTCGGCGGCACCCGGGTTGATTACCTGGCTGCCGATGTCGCCGACGACCCAAGCCTTGTTGACTTTCAGCTGGGTGCCCTTGGTGACGCGAACCTCGGCAACTTCAGCGAAATATCCCTGGTGGCTGAAGTGGAAGGCAACGCCCAGAGCCGTGTTCTTCGGCAGCGTGCGCTTGCCCCATCCCGATTTCTCCGCCACGCGCTGAAGTACGCCCGTCATGCGCGACGCGTTGAACGTCGGCGGAGCGAAAGGAGACGGTGGACCGGTCGGCGTCTTCGGCGGCAGGGGAGTACCGGCGAGCATATCGAGCCGGAACTGAACCGGATCCTTGCCCGCGGCGTGCGCGAGTTCGTCGATGAAGGACTGCATTACGAATGCGATCGCGTTGCTTCCCGGGGCGCGCATCGCGCCTGTGGGAACGCCGGTCGGCATCATCGAACTGAGCTGCGAGAAATTCGGAATGAAGCGCGCTGGGAATTCTTCGCCGGAAAGGCCGGCGCTCTGCGCGAAGCGGCCCTTGTCACCAAAAGTGACGAAGTGATTGCGCCAGGCGATGAGCTTGCCATCGGAATCGACCGCGCCCTTCAGGAAGTGGAAGCCCGCAGGACGGTAGAAGTCGTGCGCCATGTCCTGTTCGCGGGTCCATAGGAGTTTCACCGGGACGCCAACCTGCTTGGCGATCACCGCGGCCTCGACCATGTAGTCGTTCGTAAGGCGCCGGCCGAAGCCGCCGCCCATGCGGGTGAGATGAATGGTGATGTCTTTCGGGTCGATGCCCAGCGTCTTTGCCGTCTGTCCCAAGCCGCTTGCGGGGGTCTGGCTAGGCGCCCAAATTTCGAGTTTGCCGTCCTTAAAATACGCGGAGCAATTCTGCGGTTCGAGCGGCACGTGCGAAAGGAACGGGTAGTAGTACGCGGACTCGACGACCTTCGCGGCGCTCCCGAAGGCGGCATCGACGTCGCCGTCCTTGCGAAGCGTTTGGCCAGGCTCGTTCTTGGACAACTCCAGCGACGTGGTTGCGTACAGCTCGCTGCTCTGTGCAGCGGTTGGGCCTTCATCCCAAACGACCTTCAGTTTGTTGTCCCTTGCGTAGCGGGCCTGATACCAGCTATCGGCTACGATTGCGACGCCGCCGGCCAGAGCGCTGGGATCGCTGCCCGGTTCGACGATGAAAGCATGCCTGATTCCGGGCAGTGCCTTGATCTCGTCGAGATTGGCGCTGACAACTTTGCCGCCGAAGACGGGGCACTTCTCATAGTTGGCGTAAAGCATGCCGGGCATCGTGAAGTCGATCCCGAAAATCGGCTTGCCGGTGACGATCTTATGGATATCGGGGTTGGCCGTCGTCTTCCCGATGATCTTGTAATCCTTCGGGTCCTTCATCTTCAAGGTCTTGGGGTCAGGAGGAGGCAACTGCGCGGCCTTCGCTGCAATCTCGCCGTAGCCGATCGAGCGATTCGACGCCTTGTGATACACCTTTCCTGAAGCGGTGGTCAGCTCGGATTCGGGTACGTTCCATGTTTGCGCCGCGGCGGTAATGAGCATTTGCCGGCCACCGGCGCCAACCTGCCGCATCGGCTCCCAGTTCAGCGGCGTCGCTGTGCTGCCGCCGGCGATCTGGAGGCCGTACTTGGCGTCGAGGTCCCCTTGTTCGATCCGCACATCCTTCCAATCGACGTCGAGCTCTTCCGCGATCATCATCGGCAGCATGGCCTTCACGCCCTGGCCGATCTCAGGATTCTTGGCGATGATCGTGACAATTCCATCCGGCGCGATCTTGATGAACGACGCGGGCAGCAGCGTAACCGGCGGCCCAAATTGGGCGAGCACCTCCGTAACCGGCTCGACGTACAGGGCCAGCATCATGCCGCCACCAGCGATGGCGGTGGCGCGAAGGAATGAGCGACGGCTGACGAGTGTAGTTTCCACAGGACCTCCTTACCGATGGCGCGGCGAGTTACTCGCCGACGGCGACCGGCGCTTTCGTTTGCTTGGCAGCGATCTCCGCTGCTTTGTGAATGGCTTTGCGAACGCGCAGATAGGTGCCGCAGCGGCAGATGTTGCCATCCATCGCGGCGTCGATGTCTGCATCGGTCGGATGCGGATTCTTCGCGAGCAGCGCTGAGGCGGACATAATCTGTCCGGCCTGGCAGTAGCCGCACTGCGGCACGTCGAGATCCTGCCACGCAATTTGGACAGGATGAGTCCCGTCCTCCGAGAGCCCCTCGAGCGTCGTCACGTGGCGGCCCGCCGCCTTCGAAATCGGCGTGGTGCACGAGCGGACGGCCTGCCCATCCAAATGAACGGTGCAGCAGCCGCAGAGAGCCATCCCGCAGCCGTACTTCGTGCCCTTTAAGTCGAGGACGTCGCGGACCACCCACAGCAGGGGCGTGTCTGCGGGCACGTCTACGGTAGTAGGGCGGCCGTTCACGATTAGTTTGTAGGCCATGAAGTCACCTCCGAAAACCTGAGGGGTATACTGACGGCCAGCAAGGTAGCACCAGCCCGCGCGCGGTGTCAATCGCGTGCGTTGGCTGATACGTCCCTAGATCTCGCCCTTGGACATCTGACCGGCGATGCGTTCGGCTTGCCGGATCGCCAGCGCGACGATCGTCAGGGTGGGATTTTCGCCGCTGCTCGATGTGAACTGGCTTCCATCGGATACGAACAGATTCTTGACGTCGTGCGTCTGGCCGAAGCGATTGACGACGCCGTCCGCCGGCTTCTCGGACATGCGGTTCGTGCCCATATTGTGCGTTGAGGGAAAGGGCAGGCGGTGCACGGTCCTCTTGGCGCCGATCGACGTGTAGAGAGCGTCGGCTTGTGCAAAGGCGTGCTTCTGCATGGCGAGATCGTTCGGATGGTCATCCGAGTGAATGTTCGGGATCGGCATCCCGAACTTGTCCTTGCGGTCCGGATGCAGCGTGATCCGGTTGGTTTCCCGCGGCAGATCCTCGCCGATCAGCCACACGCCTGCGATATTCGCGTAGCTGTCGATGATCGAGGCGCGGTCGCGCCCCCATCCACCTGGCACGATATTCGTGGCGAAGCTGGGCAAGCCTTGCGGGAGCAGCTCCATCTGATAGCCGCCGACGAAGCCGCGCTTGGTATCGAGCCGCGCCTCGTCCATCACGATTCCGGATTGCGCGGTTCCGCGGTACATGTGGACGGGCTTGTCGAAAATTGCAAACACCGTGGATGTCATGTGCCGCATGTAGTTCTTGCCGACCTGGCCCGAGGAGTTCGCGAGGCCCTGCGGGAATTTGCTCGAAGACGAATTGAGCAGCAGCCGCGGACTCTCGATTGAGTTCCCCGCCACAGCCACAAGTCGCGCCTTCTGCCGCTGCAAATTGCCGGCGCGATCGGCGTATACGACGCCGGTCACTTTGCCGGACGCGTCATGCTCGATGCGAAGCACCTGCGACTCGGACCGGACCTCGGCTTTCCCCGTGGCCTCCGCCTTCGGAATCTCCACGTAAAGCGTCGACCACTTCGCGCCGTAGGTGCAGCCCTGCACGCAGAAGCCGGTCTGCTGGCAGGAGGCGCGCCCGTCGCGAGGCACGGAGTTGATCGCCATGTTCGTGGTCATGTATTTCGTGTAGCCGAGCTTCTTTGCCCCAGCAAACAGCACTTTGCCGTGATTGCTCGCGGGCAGCCGCGGAATCCCGTGCGTTCCGGTGACGCCCATTTTCAGTTCAGCGCGATCGTAATAGGGCGCAAGCTCCTTGAGATCGATGGGCCAGTCGAGCAGGTTGGCACCGGCAATATCGCCATAGGCGGTTTTCGTTTTGAATTCGTGCTCCTGGAAACGCAAGGCGCACGCGCCCCAGTGAACCGTCGTCCCGCCCACGAGCTTGCAAATCCAGGCCGGCAAATCGGGCGACGTTTTCGCCACGTACCACGAACCCGATGTCGTGCGCGGATCGAGCCAGGTGAAGGCGCCGAACATCCCGATTTCGTCGTTCTTGAATTCGGTCAGCTCCATGCGCTTCCCGGCTTCGAGAACCACGACCGAGATCCCTTTTTGCGCCAGCTCGTTGGCCAGCGTCCCGCCGCCGGCTCCGGAGCCGACGATCACAACCACCGATGAATCGCTGAGGTCAAATTTCGCGGGCATTCTTCACCTCACAGCCAATCCAGATCGTTGAAGCCGCGGTGCAGGTAACCGCCTTGCGCCGACGATGCACCCTCGTAGCCGAATTTCGGCCAGAGTTCGGGCTGGTTGTAGAGAGGAGTGATCGTGTCGCCGTAAACCTTCGTGAAAAACGCGCCGCCCTCGATCTGCTTGATCGCCGCGACGCGCACGTTCTCAGCGGAGGCATCCGCGTACGCCATGCCGGCGGAAGCCATGGTTGACGCGTTGAGCTGCGCGATTCCGTCGGCGAGCAATTTTCTGATGGCTGAATCCTTCGCGGCCTCATCCTGAAGTGGCGCGATGGCTTTTGCGTAGAAACTATCGTCGAGGCGGTCGTGCGGAAAAAGATCGCGCGTGAACCTCAGCAGCGCCCGCGATTCCTCGGCAGTCAAGCCCGTCGTGTCCGCGGCCGCTGCGTTCTTCGGGTCCGCGAGTATCGTCGTGCCCGTCACCGCGACGGCGGCGATGGTGGCCGCGCCTCCAGCCAGAAAGCCCCGCCGCGACAGTTTGCCAGCCCAATCGAAGAGTCCCATCGTTTCCTCCTCTTTCGCGCGCACACTATAAATCGTCCCGCTGCGGATGACCAGCCCTAACGCCTCCGACCGCTTGCGGACCGCGGTTATACTTGCAATGGAGCGCGGGCGCCACCGGGGTGCGCCGATCATGGCCAAGAAGAATTTCAAGGACCTCACCGAGCGTGAAATCCTCGCGCTCGCCATCCAACTGGAAGAAGAGGACAGCCGCGTGTACGGCGACTTCGCCGAGGGCCTGCGGGAGAGCTATCCCTCCACGGCGAAAGCGTTCGAGGAGATGGCGGCCGAGGAATCGCGCCATCGCCAGATGCTGATCGACATGCACCGCCAAAGGTTCGGCGACCACATTCCGCTGATCCGCCGCCAGGACGTGAAAGGCTTCCTCGAACGCCGCCCCATGTGGCTGGTCCGCCCGCTCGGCATTCACACTGTTCGCAAGCAGGTGGAGATCATGGAACTGGAGACTCGGCGGTTCTACGAACATGCGCTGGAGAAGGTATCGGACGCTTCCACGCGGAAGCTGCTCGGCGATCTCGCGGAGATCGAGCGCCAGCACTCCGAATTCGCGGAGTCACTCGAAGAAAAGCAGATCTCCACGGGCGAACGCACCGAAGAGGAACGATCCCGCCGGCGGATGTTCATGCTTCAGATCGTCCAGCCTGGTCTGGCGGGATTGATAGACGGATCCGTCTCGACGCTGGCGCCGATCTTCGCGGCGGCTTTCGCTACGCACAAAAGTTGGGACGCCTTTCTGGTGGGGCTTGCGGCATCGCTCGGCGCAGGCATTTCCATGGCTTTCACGGAGGCGTTGTCGGACGACGGCTCGCTGACCGGGCGCGGGCAACCGGTTTTCCGTGGAGCCGTGACCGGTCTAATGACGACGGTCGGCGGACTCGGACACACCCTCCCTTTCTTGATTGCGGATTTCCACGTCGCCTTTCTGGTGGCTGTGATTGTGGTGGCCGTCGAACTCGTCGTCATCAGCTACGTCCGCCACAAGTATATGGACACGCCGCTTTTTTCCTCCGCCTTTCAGGTGATCGTAGGGGGCGGTCTCGTCTTCGCGGTCGGAATCGTGATTGGGGCTCGCGGGTGATGCATCGCCCGTCTTCACCGTGGACTTTGTCCCTTGGTTTACGTATAAGGTGAGCCAATGCCCTCCGGGGCAAATCCGCGGACGGAGATGAAAATGGCCAAAAAAAAGGGATCAAAGAAATCGGCCAAGGCAGGATCGAAGGCTCTCGCGAAGTAAGACCGAAACCCACCGGGTGTGCCTTCTCCATAAGCGCACGCCCTGAAGAGATCGCTTAACAACCTTACATCAGGGGCTGCCGGCTACGAGGCCGGCGGCCCTTTTTCTTATGTCTGGGAATGGAGTCGCGCGCCTAGAGGTCGGCGTCGGCCGTGCGGCTGGAAGCGCCCACTCCGGCTTCCACGGTGGGGCGGGGAGCCCGGCGCATCGTATCGATGAACACGCGGACAATTTCCGGATCAAACTGGTTCGCGGCGCAGCGCTCCAGCTCCGCGAACGCGTCCTCCGGAGTCCGCGCTTTCTTGTAAGTGCGCTCGGAAGTAATCGTGTCGTAGGCGTCCGCGATGGCGATCACGCGCGCGCCGTGGGGAATGTTTTCGCCCTCCAGCCGGAGGGGATAGCCGGTGCCGTCATAGAATTCGTGGTGGTGCCGGACCATCTCCCGAATCCGGACCATCGGCTTGAGCGGCTCGAGAATTCTGGCGCCAAGATCGGTATGCGTCTTCATCGTCTCCCACTCGGAGGCATCGAGCGGGCCGGACTTGTTCAGAATCGCTTCGGGAATTCCTACTTTCCCGATATCGTGCAGCAATCCTGCCAGGCGAATCTCCTCTACCTCCGAAGAACCTACGCCGAGCGCCTGCGCGATCATGACGGAGTAAGCGGACACTTTCTGCGAATGGCCCTGCGTGTAGTGGTCCTTCGCGTCGATCGCGAACGCGAGCGACGTGACCGTCTCGACCACCGCCGGAGGCAGCGCGTCACCCGATCCTTCGCCACCTTGCTCGCTCAACGAGCGCGTGAACTGTTCGAGGCGGCGATAGATTTCCTCGAAAGCCTCCGGGCCGGTAGCGAACAATCGCTTCAGCGTGACGCCGAGATAGGCTTCGAGCACATCCTTCTTCCATCTCTTCCGGTCGTTTGGATCGCCCTGCTCGGCGCTCGAAACGGAATTTCCGCCCTGATGCTTGGAGAGGTACATCGAGGAGTCCGCCACCTGGATGAGTTCCTGCGGCGTCGAGCCGTGCACCGGAAAGGCGGCGATGCCGAAGCTGGCGGTGATGTTTTTGTCGCGCAGCAGCGGGTCCGATGCGATCCAGCCGCGGAGCTTGTTCGCGAGCTGGCGAGCCTGCTCGACCGTGGTTTCCGGCATGAGAATCACGAATTCGTCGCCGCCATAACGCGCGACAACGTCCGACCGGCGGCAATTTTGTTCGAGGATATGACCCACCCGTTGCAGCACCACATCGCCTTCGAGGTGGCCGTAAAAGTCGTTCACGAATTTGAAGCGGTCGAGATCCATCAGTACCAGCGCCAGTGGCCGGTTCGCGCGCGTGGAACGCTTCCATTCCGCCGAGAGCGCCTCCATCAGGAAGCGGTGCGTCTTCACGCCCGTCAGACCGTCGGTAATCGCCTGCTCCTGCGCCTTCTGGAAAGTCAGCGCGTTGTGGAGCGCGCCGGCAAAAAGATCGGCCAGCGTGCGAAGCAGCAGCACATCTTGTTCGGGGAAATCGCAGGGCTCGGAAGTTTCCACGTAGAGCACGCCGAGGAACTGCTCGCCGTATGTTACCGGAAGGGCGACGGACGCCGCCGAGCCGGCCAATACGAGCCGCGGACTCGAGGTACTCGCCTCGCGGACAATTGCCACCTGGCCGCTCCGGGCCACTTGTCCCACCAATCCTTCCCCCAGCAAAATCCGGCGTCCCACGGCCTCTCGCCGGGCCCCCGCTTCGGCCTGCACCACCAGCTCCTTGGCCGAATAGTCGAGGATGGCGATCCCGATGTGGTCGTAGCCGAGGTGCTTTTCCATCTCCGCCGCGATCTTCGCGAGCATCTCGTCCGGATCGAGCGTGGTGATGGCGTGGCTCGAAACATTATTGATCAGCGTGAGCTGGCGCGACTTTTTCTGCTCTTCGGCGAAGAGCCTGGCGTTTTCCATCGCGATGCCGGCCTCGCTCGCGAGGACGCGCAGAAACTCCACGTGCCCTTCGTCGAACACGCGTTCCTTCGGGCTGTGAACCGCCATCACTCCCACCGGACGGTCATAGACAATCATCGGCACAGCGCAGATCGAGCCCGCCGACGGGAGAGGTTCGAAGCCAAGCCGCGTCGCCTCCTCCAGGAAGTGATCGCGGATCAAGAGCGCCTGCTCCGAGCGCACGACGTACTCCACCATGTGCTTCCCGCACGGGCGCGAGCGTTTCGGGCGGCGTTCTCCGTCCGTCACTTCGATCTCGTAGCGGACCTCGCCGGCCTTCGGATGGTGGAAAGCGATGAAGAAGCTGCTCACATCGAGCACTCGGCGCATTTCTGAATAGATGCGCTCGAGCAATGCATCCAGTTCGAGCGTCGAGCTCAAAGCACGGCCAATTTCGTTGAGGATGTGCAGCTCTTCGCTGCGGCGCGACGTCTGCTGGATCAGGTAGCTGTTCTCCACCGCCATGCCGATCTGCTGGCCCAGCGCGAGCAAAAGCCGCCGTTCCGCGGGAGTGAAGCTGTGATTGTCCGGCGTCCCGAGCAGCAACACGCCGAACACGCGCTCTTTCGCCTGCAGGCTGATGCCCACCACCGTGCGCAGCCCCTGCGCGAGCAGCAGCTGGCGCACGCGGCGGAACGCGTCTTCCTTTTCGAGCGCTTCCCAGCTCGCATCGCGCGTCAGGTCGCGAAACACCACCAATCCGCCGAGCCGCGCCACCAAGTTGACGAAGTATTCGTCCAGATTCGATTCCTGAATGGCGGCGCAGAATGAATCGCCCAGCCCCGTCACAATCACGGATTTCGGCCCATTGGCTTCGCCGTGTTGCAGACACAGCGCGCCGCTCGGAATGCGCACCACATTCAGGACGCGCTCCAGCGCCTGGCCCAGCATGTCTTGAATTTCGCCGCCGACGAAACCCGATGTCGCCAGGTTCAGGCTCGAAAGCGCCAGCATGTTCCGTTCGACGCGCCGCCGCTCTTCTTCATACACGGACATGACCATCAGCACGCAGGTGAACATCTCCGGCAGCAGCATCAGCGGGATAAAATCGACTCCGACCATGAGGTGCCAGCGGAGTCTCAACTCCGCCGCAATGCAGAGCGCCCCCCAACCGAAAAACGTGATCGCGAGAAGCACGTCGGCGCGTGCCTCCTGCTTCCGTCCCTCCTGCCAAAACGTATACGCGACCATGAGAAAGACGAGCCCCACTGCAAGGATGATCGGAGGCACGTTCAGCCAGCGATGCGCGTGCGCAACAGGCCAAGCGGCGGTGACGACAGCCGCAGCGATCATCGTGCGAACGGGGATTTTCAGTCCGGCATACAACCGTGCGGCGCAGTAGAAGGCCAGCGCCGAGAGGCCCAGAACCAGCTCGCTGGATTCCCCAATCCACCGGTCCCATGGATCGGCAGTTACCCATGAGAGCAGCGCCCCCGCGACGAAGTGCAACGAGAGAAGAAGCCACGCCGTCGCCCAGGCGAGGAGGTATTCCTGGCGCTTTACCCGGTAAAGGAATACGAAGAATGTGGCCAGCAGAAACGTGCTTGCCAGCAACACTACTCCGGTGGCTGTGACGTAACTCGACAACTCAACACCCCGTGTCTATCACTGCGGACGCTTCCGCCGAGAATAGCAGAAAATTGGGCGCCACCCCGCCGTGTGTCCATCCAGGTTTCGTGGAGGTCAACCTCTTGCGATATCGCTGAGGAAGTCCGGACCGGGGCCTGCGCGACACTATGTCGCGTGTGCATCTCCAAGTCAACAGTACCCGGGTACCAACTCACGCGGCTTCATGGACTTGCGCCGCTGCGCCGCTCGATTTTGGCGCCTCGTTCCGATACTATGGGTCGTTTCGAAATCAGGAGAGAAAAAGGTCAGTATGGCTCCCGCATCAAAGCCGCGTGTTCGCTTCGCCCCGTCGCCCACGGGCTATCTGCACGTCGGCGGCGCCCGGACCGCTCTCTTCAACTGGCTGTTCGCACGCCACGAAGGCGGAACGCTCCTGCTGCGCATCGAGGACACCGACGTCGAACGCAATCGGCCTGAGCTCGTCGATGGAATTCTCGAGGGGCTGAAGTGGCTGGGGATCCAGTGGGACGAAGGCCCGCTATTTCAATCGCAGCGGCCTGATTTGTACCGGGCGGCTTCCGAGCGCCTGTTCGCGAGCGGTGCGGCCTTCGCCTGCTATTGCAAGCCCGCTGCGTACGCCGGCGCGGACGCTGCGCCTGACGAGGCGCAGGAAGGCGAAGGGGACGACGAAGGCCCCAAGACCCAGAAAAAGTTCGCTTGCCCCTGCCGCGATTTGAGCGATGCGGAGCGCGCCGCCCGCGAGGCATCCGGCGCTCCCCACGCCATCCGATTCCGCGTCGCGCGCACCGGCGTCACTAAATTCGAAGATGCCGTCTTCGGCCCTCGCGAGGTGCAAAACGAGGAAATCGAAGATTTCGTCCTGCTGCGCTCGAACGGCTTGCCGACCTACCAGCTCAGCGTGGTCGTGGACGACATCGACATGCGCATCACGCACGTGATCCGCGGCGCCGACCATCTGTCGAATACGCCCAAGCAGGTGCTTCTCTATCAGGCGCTGGGCGCGGCTCCTCCGATTTTCGCCCACGTGCCCCTGATTCTGGGGCCCGACCGCACGAGGCTCTCGAAACGTCACGGAGCCACGAGCGTCGGTTCGTATGCCGAAGAGGGATTCTTGCCGGAAGCGTTTCGCAACTTTCTGGCGCTGTTGGGATGGTCGCCGGGAGATGACTCGGAATTCATCCGCACCGGCGAACTCATCGAGCGATTTTCACTCTCTGGCGTGAGCCGCACGAACGCGGTCTTCGATCGCCCGAAGCTCGAATGGTTCAACACACAATATCTTCAGAAGCCGCCGGTGGAAGACGTACTGCCCTATGTGGAGGCCGAGCTGAAGCGCGCGGGATTGTGGGAGGGCTCGCAGGCGAGCAGGGACCGCGCCTGGTTCGCGCACGCGGTGGACCTGATTCGGCCGCGCACGCGCTTGCTCGGCGACTTCACGTCGTGGGCTCGCGCATTTTTCACCGACGATTTCGACTACGACGCCGAGGCGCGCGAAAAGTTCTGGAAGGACGAGCGCCTTCCGGCCATGATCGAAAAACTTGCCGCCACGCTCGCCGCTCTGCCTGACTGGAACCACGATGCCTGCGATGCCGCTCTGCGCGCGCTCGCGGCGGCCGAAGGCGTGAAAGCCGGTCTGCTCATCAACGCCACGCGCGTCGCCATCGTCGGCCGCGCCGTGGCCCCGCCGCTATTTGAGACCATGCTTGTCCTCGGTAAAGACCGCGTCGTCGCACGGCTACGGCGCGCCCTTCCCGTTCTCTCATCCCGCTAATTCTGCTGATGGATTACGCGAGACCCGGCTGGGCTTCTGCCCAGATGTCTATTGGGGGCGGCTACCTCGAGGAACTTGCGGAGAAAATTTCCGGATGCATCGCTTTGCTGGTTGCGCCCGCTGCAACGACTTGCAGTTGCACGCTCACCGGCACTTTTACCGGCGGCAGGCACGCGGAGTTGTTGCAAGCCTGATAGCGCAGCACCACCGGGATCGTGGTTGCGCCCAGCGATGCGCTCGCTTCCGCGGAAAGCTTCAAACGAAACGTCACGCTTTTCGTGTACACATTGAGAGGCTTGTCCGGCGAGAAGGGAAATTTCTCGTTATGCCCGGTTGGATACTCCGTGTCTGCGAGTGTGATTCCCCCGGGGAGCTGCGGCGTGAGCGTGGTCGGGATCAGGTACGAATCCAGCGGCTTGTGGGAGTTCATGTGATAGCCGTTCGCGATGTCCACCACGATGGCGGCCTGAAATTCCTTACCTCGAGGCACGGGATCGAGCGAAACATACGCGTGCGTCTTCACGACCTCGGCAGCGCTTTTCGGGGCTGCGGCTTCTTGCGACAGGGCAATCGCGCCACCCGACATCAGCAACAACGCGCACAATGCGGAAACCTGCCCGAACCGTCGCGGAATGTTCATAGCTGGCTCTCCACATCCTTCACAACCTGGCTTTCGACCAGCGCTCCGACGTATTTCTTCGCGATCTTTCCATCGCGCGAAATCAGGTAGCTTGTGGGCATCCCCAGCAAGCCGCCGAACTGCGTTGCGATGTCATCGCTGCCGAGCACGATCGGATAATTCATCGTGGTTGGATGGCCGCTGACGTTGAACTGCTCCGTTTGCACGAAGGGATCGACTACCTTCTTCCCCTCCTCATCCATCGCCACGCCCAGCGTGGTAAAACCCTTGCTGGCATACTGATTCTGCATTCCGATCAGAATGGGGATTTCGCCGCGGCACGGCTCGCACCACGTCGCCCAGAAATTCACCAGCACCACCTTGCCCTTCATGCTCGCGAGCGCAACGTTGTTCCCTTGCAAGTCCGTAAACTTGACATCCGGTTCGTTTGCCAGCGTAGCGGGCTGGCCCGAACCGCCCTTTGATACCACGCCTTTGCACCCCAGAAATCCCGTCGCGACCACCAAAAGAACCACCGCGGGCAACAGCGTCCTTGCAACCCTATTCATACAAATAGCTCCCCTTACTGTGCAAAGCGATTCAAGAATGACAAGTGGCCCGAAAGCAAGGTCAGCTTGTTGACGAAAATCAATGCGCCGATAACCAGTAGCAGCACGCCGCTGAAAACCTCGACGGCGTGCAGATGCCGGCGGAACTTCTGATAAAACTTCAGGAACCGGCCGATAGCCACCGCCGTCAGCAGAAACGGAATCGCCAGCCCCGCCGAGTACACGGCCAGAAGCACGACGCCCTGCCCGATGGTGTCCTTCGTCGAGGCTACAAGAAGCACGCCGCCCAGGATCGGACCAATGCAGGGGGTCCAGCCGAACGCGAAAGCGAAACCCAGAAGGAATCCGCTGACTACGCCGGGGCTCTTTCCGCCCACATCGCGCAAATGGACATCGCGATTCAGCCAGCGCGTCATCGAGGGTCCGAGCAGGAAAATCAGTGACGCCCCGAAAAAGTGGATAGGCTTCAGCGCGAAATTCTCCATGGGACGCACCGTTAGCGCCACTCCGATGAGAACCAGCGCAAACCCGACGATCAGTCCCACGCGAACCGAAATCTTTACGAGCCAGCCCACCAGGTGCAGCCCGAAAAGCACGATCAACGAGCCTGCGATCGGGGCGAGGAGGGTCTTGTTCTTCAGCAAAAAGGAACCTACGGCGCTTGCCGATGCTCCAAACGTGATAAAGACCGCCGAAAAGCCAAGCACGAAAGCGAACGCCGAACTCAGCAGCTGTCCGCTGGAACCCTTGCCTTCCTTCAGCTGCTCAACGCCTACACCCGACAACATCGAAACGTAACCCGGCACGAGTGGCAGAACGCAGGGCGAAAGGAACGAAACCAATCCCGCAATAAAGACACCAAAAATCGAAACGTCCATCAGAGTCCTTTCGTCCTTCCGGCGCCCCTTCGATCCCCAAGGTCCCCTGGAGCAATCCGCACAATCGGCGATTTTCCCACAAGGATTAGACGTGCGCCACCGGTTTTTGGTTCTGGCCGCTGACAACGGGCGCAGGGAAATCCCGCCAGCTGACATCATAAGGCGACTGCGCCCACGACGCGTCGCCCGCTCTCATTTCTCTAAGCCGCTGAAAACGCAGAGCCGCGCGGCGGGGGCAAATTGGCATGCCGGATGCCTTTCCACCATGCGCGGGCCCGCCCGCTGGAACCGCAAACGGCAAGACGATTTGCCGCGTGCGGTGGGGGCCCGCAAAACTTCTTGCGAGGAGGTACGGATGACGCCCAACCAAGTGACGCTTGCGCGCGTCGCGGCGGCGTTCGCAGCCGTGGCGTTGTTCACCTTCGGCGCCGATGCGCTGGCAGCCGACCTCGCAGCCGTCCTGTTGACGGTCGCGGCGATCGCGCTCGACGGCCTCGATGGCTACCTGGCGCGCAGCCGCGGCCTCGCCACGCCGCTCGGCGCGCAGCTCGATATTCTCGGCGACCGCGTCGTCGAGAATCTTTTTTTCACGCTCTTCGCCGTCAGCGGCCTGATCTCGCTCTGGGTGCCGGTTCTGTTCTTCGTCCGCGGAACGTTCACGGATTTCCTCCGCAGCTTGGCCGCTCGATCCGGCCGCAGCGGCTTCGGACGCAATTCGATGCTGGAGACGTGGTGGGGACGAAGCCTCGTTGCCTCTCGCGCCAGCCGCGCGGCGTACGCCGCACTGAAGTGCGTCTGTTTCTGCTGCCTCGGCCTGTTGCTCCCGCTCCGCCATGTGCCCGCCGGCCAGTTGAACGCCTGGGTCGGCGCATTTGCCAATCACTGGCTCCTGGTCGCGGCGCAGGCGCTGACGGGAGCTACCGTCATCTTCTGTCTCGTGCGGGCGATCCCCGTGATCTGGGAAGGCCGTCGATACCTCGCCGCCACGGAAAAGGCGCCGTCAAGAATGGCAGTGGGGGTGACGCGATGAGCTTGCCTGAAAAAATCGGCGCGTTCTTCGATCTCGATGGCACGCTCGTGCCCGCACCCTCGCTCGAGTGGCGCTTCATCGGCCATCTCCTCGCCCGCGATCAGATCGGCGGCGCCGACATCGCTCGCTGGCTCGCTCGCTTCGCGAAGACGCTGCTGCGCGACCCGCACGACGCGACCATCGGCAACAAGTTGTATCTCGCGGGCTCGCGGGAATCTCTGGCCATTGATTGGGCGAATTCGGTCGGGCCCGGCTCGCCGGAGCTTTTTGCCGGAGGAATCGAGCGCGTGGCCTGGCACGTCGCGCAGGGGCATCGCGTGTTTCTCGTCAGCGGCACGCTGGCCTGTCTCGCGCATGTGGTCGCGCAGCGTCTTCCGGGGCCAATCGAGGTTTGCGCAACCGAGCTTGAAGTGCGTGACGGCCGCTGGACCGGCCGCCTCGCAGGCGAGCACATGAGCGGCCAGGCAAAAGCTCGCACTGTCCGCAGCGTGGCGGCGCGATTCGGTCTCTCGCTGTGGGAGAGCTACGCCTACGGCAACTCGATCACGGATCTGCCCATGCTCGATTCCGTCGGACATCCCGTGGCCGTGAACCCGCCAGCGAGGTTGCGCCGCATCGCGCGCAGCGAAGGCTGGCCAAGCTGCGATTTGGCAAATCGGTCCGCAGGTTCGGCTTCACGCCCGCACCAACTTTCACCGCGGGAAGCGCGATGAAATCCTCGCGCCGCTTCCTTCCGCTGGAGGCTGCAAGCGAGGAAGCGATCGCCTGGAATGGCGGCGAAATCGATCTCGCCGAATCCCGCCCGGCAGCCCTCTGGCTCGACGAAATTCGCCGTGCTTGCGGCGCGTTCGAGTGGGTCACATTCACTTATCTCGCGTGGCTCCTTGCGATCCTCACGATTTTCCATCGCAATATTCCCCACGCCACGCCCTATCTCGCGCTGCATCTCTCGATCGCGGCGGAGATCGCGTGGCTCGTGTGGTTCGCCGCGCACTCGCGCAACGCAGTGGTGCGCTTCGCGCGCCACTGGTATCCCCTGCCGCTCTACATTTTCCTTTTCGAGGAATTGCAAGGATTGGTGCACGCGATTTTCCCCGGCTGGTTTGACCGCTGGCTGATCGCATTCGACTACTCGCTCGCGCGAGCTCATCCCTCGGTGTGGCTTGCGCAATTCGCATCTCCGGCGCTGAACGATTTCATGCAGTTCTCTTACATGACCTATTTCCTGTACCTCATCATCCTGCCGATGATTCTCTACGCGCGGCGCGAGCAGCTCGCGTTCTGGACCGTGATGACCTCAACCGCGGTCGCGCACTATTCGGTGTACGTCGTCTCCGTCCTGCTGCCGATTGAAAGCCCTCACTACTCGCTCGCTCCGATTCAGACCAAAACACTCGCGGGCGGCTACTGCACGGCGCTGATCGAACTGATCGAACGCTTCGGCCGCGTCCATGGCGCGGCGTTCCCCTCGGCGCACGTTGCCGGCTCGATGGTGGCCATCCTTGCTTCGTGGAGTTACCGTCGATGGCTCTTCTGGGTCTGCCTGCCGTTTTTCGCGAGCATGTGTGTAGCGACGGTGTATGGCCGCTACCACTACGTCGCGGACGTGCTGGCCGGCCTCGTCGTGGGCGCGATGGGATTCTCGGTGGGTACCTACCTCGTAAGGCGGAGCGGAGCTTTGCCGGAATTCGAAGCGTAAGTCTGAGCTTCAGCGCAAGTCGGGATGCCGAGTGTGCCACTGGGTCGCTTCTTCGTAGGCCAGCGCGATGGCCAGCAGCCGCGCCTCGCTCCACGGCGGCCCGATGAGTTGCATGCCAACGGGCAAGCCTTCGGCGGTGAACCCGCAAGGCACCGAGATCGCTGGATTCCCAGTGAGGTTCGCTGGGCGGGTCAATCGCAGGAGCTCCGCCCTTACTCCGGTTCCCCCCTCGCCCGCAATCCGGACTTCGGATTCGCCGATGCGCGGCGCGGGAATCGGTGAAGTCGGAGCCACGATTGCGTCCACGTGCTCGAACGCCGCGAGAAAATCCTCTTGCACCTCGCGCCGGCTCTCTACGGCGCGCAGATAATCGACCGCTCGCAGTTCGTGCCCCCTGGCGAGGTGCGCGCGAACGTCGTCCCCATACTCCGCGGCGCGTGCCGGATAGTAGCCCTGCGATTCGTGGTAGTGGCTTGCCTCGGCAACAACCAAGTTGGTGGCCGTGTCGATTGCGCTGGCCAGACGCGGCAGCGACACCTCCTCGATGCGAGCGCCCGCGGATTCGAGCCTCTTCGCGGCCGCCTCAACCAGACGCCGCACATCATCGTCCAGGCGCTCGAAGAAGAATTGCTTCGGCCAACCCAGCCGGAGCCGCCGCGGCCGATTCTTGCGCAGATTCCGATGGTTCGGCCGCGGCTCGCCCTTTGGATACTTTCCCGCCATCGCTTCGAGCACGATGCACGCGTCCGTCACGCTGCGAGCCATCGGACCCACATGGTCAAAGCTCCGCGCGAGCGGCACAACGCCCTCCGCACTGACGAGCCCGAACGTCGGCTTCAGCCCCACGATCCCGCTCAGCGCGGAAGGAATCCGGATCGAGCCTCCCGTATCGGTGCCCACGGAAGCGAAGCTCATCCCCGTCGCCACGGCCACCGCCGATCCGCCGCTCGAGCCTCCCGACATGCGCTCGGGCGCCCAGGGGTTGCGCGAGCTTCCGTAGTGGGGATTTTCGCCCGTAATCCCGTAGGCAAACTCGTGCATGTTGGTCTTGCCGATCAGAATCGCCCCGGCCCGCGCGAGCAGGCCGGCTACGTCGCTGTCTGTCTGGGGCACAAAATCCGCGAGAATTTTCGAGCCGGCGGTCGTGCGAATCCCGCGCGTCCAGAAATTGTCTTTGAGCGAGACCGGAATGCCGTGCAGCGGGCTCCGCGCGCGGCCCCGCTTTAGTTCCTTTTCGGCGGTTCGCGCATGGCGCCGCGCCCGCTCGGAAAGAACCGTGAGGAAGGAATGCAGATCGGGGTTCCACCGCTCGATCCGCGCAAGCGACGCCTCCACGAGATCGACGGGCGAAATCTCTTTCCGCCTCAGGAGCCGCACCGCGTGCTCAATCGAAAGAAACGCCAGTTCGGATTCGGAACGCAGGGTCACGATGCTCCGCTCAGAAGATCTTTTCTTGCTTGCGCAGGTTCCCGGCAGACCCGAGATTCGCGATGCGGAATACGATGCTGTACTGGTTTTCGTTGCGGATCGTGCCAAACGAAAACCGCCGGAATTCGAAGCCGATGCCGCAGCACGAGCCGTTGTATCCGACCTCCACGATCTGGTTTTGAAACACTTCCTGCGTGAAGTCGTAGCTCGTGCCCGCCGTCACGTTCCAGCCGTGGCGGTTCTGATCTCCGTAGCCCAGCAGCGCGCGGACTTGATTCGACCGCTGCTCGAAGTTCGGAGGCGGGACTTCCGGATTCAGCGGGAGGTTGACCGTGGAAAAGTGCGCGAGCGTGAGGAACGATTCCTTGTAGGGCTTGAGCTTCAGCAGCGTTCCGATCGCGGTCAGCCGGTTGCGCTGCGGATCGTAGTTGATTATGAATTGCGTGTCGAAGTGCTTGCCCGGCTCGATGCGCAAGTCGCTCACGATGGGCGAAAAATGCCGCGCCACATCGGCAAAGGCGAAGGGTGTGAGCGCATCGAGCGTCTGGAAGACGTTGGGCTGGCCGGGAACGAGCGCGCCGCCGAAGGTGGGATCGAAGAAGTACTTCTGCATGACGCTCCACGTGATGAATTCCTCGGCGTCCTCCGTGCCCTTCCGGCGGTAGAGGCGCTGCGTGATTCCGTACTCGATTTCGTTCGTGTCGGTCAGCGTTTCATCCTCGTCGAACCGGGCGAATCTCCCGAACTCGTTCACGCCGTTCACGTAGCGGTAGACGATGCTCGGTTCGATCACGTGTTTCCACTTCGTGTCGCCGTCCCACACCCGCTCGAACACGGGAAGCCGTATGTCCACCGACAGCTCTTCGGTGTTGCGGAAGAAAGTCTGATCGACGAACGCCCCGTTGCGCAGTTGTCCGCCGTAGTACGTCGAGCGGAACGTGAAGCTCGGCGTGGCGTTGAGCCATTCGCCGAAGTGCAACGGAATCGCCACGCTCGGCGCGATTTCGCTGCGCTCGACGTAGTCCGGCGTTTGAAACGGCGTCACGTTTTCGCCCCGGTGCTCGGCTCCCGTAAAAGCATCGAAGGAGAAATAGAATGGCAGGCGGCTCGAAATCGCCCGGTCCACCGAGCTGAATCGCGCTTCCGGAGCGGTCCGCAGGATCAGCGAATTCTGCTGCGGGGCGCTCACGTAGTTCCGGTAGCTGTTCGCCGCCACGTTCAGGCTGAAGCCATCGAAATTCTTCGTCAGGAACGCCGTGTTGCGCACCTCGGAGTTCACCGCTTCCTTGAATGTATCCGACCACGCGAGACGAAACGTGAGCGACGTGAGCTGGTCGAGGTCCGCCACGGCCCGCCAGCCGCCCGGCAACAGCGACGTGAATAAAAGCTTCGCTTCGTGCCCGCCCTGCTTGACCGGCGTCGCATCCGGCTGTTCGAGGCCCCGGTCGATCACGCCGAAATAGCTCGCCTCAAGCTGCGTGTTTTCCCACGGCCGCATGCGCAGTTGCCCCTTCTCGCTCCAGCCGCGATTGCTGTAATAAGACGCCCCGAGCGTCACGTCCATCCAGTCCAGCGGCGCCCAGTAGAACGCGTCGCCCAGCACGGTCCCTTTTTGCGATGTGTTCCCAAGATCGGGAATCATGAATCCGGAATCGCGGCGTTTTTCCGCGGGAAGCGTGGCGTAGGGTAAGTAGAGAACCGGGATCGAAAACAGCCGGAAATTCCCATTCTCGAGATGCACCGATTTTTGCAGCCGGATGGTCGCGGCCGGTGCGTAGAACTTCCACGTCGGCCGGCCTGGTTTGCAGACCGTCAGCCACGCCCTGTGAACCCGGTACGTGTTGTCATCCAACCGTTCCGCCTCTTCGGCTTCGAAGTAGAGCGGATTGGGGCTGATCAGGAGCGTCGGCGCGGGGTGACGCTGCACGGCGAACGTCCCACTCACATGATGGAAAGTGCCGCGGCCCGTGCGCAATTCGTACCGCGCGTCGTCGGCTTCCACATGTTGCGTTGTGTAATCGAGCTGAATGTGGCCGCGTGCCTGGACCACTTGTGTTTCGCTGTCGTATTCGACGTGGTCGGCGCGAATGCGCGCGTTCTGGTAGTGCACATCCACGTGGCCGTCGGCGTAGAAAATTTTCCCGGCCTGCCGCTGCTGGTCGGCTTCGAGTGTCGCCTCGCCGCCTGAAGTCAGGCCCTGCAAGGGCCTCGGCGGCGCGTTCTGGGCTTCGAGCGCGCGCGGCGCCGCCAAGGCAACCGGAAGCAACGCTGCACAAAGCGCGAGTCGGCGGACGGATTGCGAGAGCTTTGCGTTCGGCATCGACTGAAAAATGCAAAAAAGAGAACTGAGCCTAACACGCGCCTCTCGCGCCCGCAATCGCGCCATCCTCCGATTCGGCCAGGATCGCCGCGCCGCAACCTGTGTTGGCTGATCGGCCACATCGCGGCAGGATCGGGCGATATCAGCGGCCGCTCCGGCGTGCTATGATTCCTGCGTTCCACTGGAACCTCCGCAGCGCAAAACGGACCAGTGATACGCAGCTGCTCGAAGTGTGGCGCCCTCTTGCTTGACGACACGGAAAGCTGCTCTTTCTGTGACGTCGCTTCTATCGAAAAGAGCGAAGTTCCGGAGCCTGTACCTGCCGGCGCGGCCAATTTGAGCGAAAGCCCTGAGCCGGAATGGCGCCTTGAAGTCTCCCGGCGCCTCGAACAGTACCGCGCGCGCCGCCACCGGCTGAATCCCGACGATTCCCAATCGGGCCTTCCCTTTCACGAAGCGCCGCCGGTTCACTTCGCCGATGACGAGTTCCGCGAGCCGCGGCATTCCGTGTCGGCCCAGCGCCAGCGCCTCGCCGAAAGACGGGCTGCCCGCCAAACCGAACGCGTCGACATCTGCATTCAACCCGAACTCGATTTCTCGAATGCCCCGGACGATCGCGCGCACCCGCAGAATCTCCTGGTCCCGGTTGCAACTCTCGTCGAGCGCCGCTGGGCCGGCGCTCTCGATGCCATCTTCCTGGGGCTAACCTGCGCTGGATTTCTCGGTTTGTTCCGGTCTCTCGGCGGACAGATCACGCTGGAAAAGGTGGACGCAATCGTGTATCTCGCCGTGGCTTACCTTTTCTACAGCTTGTACTTCTGCCTGTTTACGACACTCGCGGGCGCCACTCCCGGAATGCAGCTTCGAGGTTTGGTGGCCGTCCGCCTCGACGGCAGCCTGCCCGACACGCGCCAGCTCCTGTGGCGCAATTTCGGCTACCTGCTCTCCGGCGCGACGCTGATGCTGGGATTCCTCTGGGCCCTATGGGACGAAGACCACTTCACCTGGCAGGACCGTATCTCGCAGACCTACATCACCGCCGCAGCCCCGCTCTCTGAAATGGACTTGCTCGACATCCACGCGCGCCATCACACGTTCGCGCACAAGTAGACTCTCTCGCTCCAAATCCAGCGAATTGGCCGGGCCGATGTTATAATCGGGGTTCCTCTTGGCGCGGGGCGCGCGACCGGGAAAAGGAATCGGACATGAGCTCTCTCACAAAGAAGATCGTCATCGCGCTGTCGGTGGTTGTGTTCGCCTATGTGACCACCGGCTACGTCCTCGGCCGCTCCTCGGACGACAAGGCGTTCCGCGCTCTCACGGTCTATAGCGAAGTGCTCGAGCACGTCCAGCGCGAATACGTGGACGACCCGAACATGCATCAGGTGACGGCCGGCGCGCTTCACGGCCTGCTCGATTCGCTCGATCCTCAATCGAGCTATATGAGCCCGCTCGAATACACCGATTACAAAGAGAAGGTCGCGACAGCGGCCAAGGCCCAGGCGGGTCTGGCGCTCACGAAGCGCTTCGGATACATCAGCGTGATTTCCGCTCTCCCGGATAGCCCGGCGCAGAAAGCCGGTTTGCAACTGGGCGACGTGCTCGAAAAAATCGCCGGCTTCACCACGGGTGACATGGCCATCGAGCAGGCCCAGCTCCTGCTCAGCGGCGAGCCGGGATCGGTCGTCAAGCTTTCCGTGATCCGCCGCGGCAAGACCGAGCCCCAGGCGATGGAGCTCACTCTGGCGAAGCTCGCGGCCCCGAAACTGGTCGAAGACAAGCTCGAGGGCGACATCGCCTATCTCCGCGTTCCCGAATTCGAAGCGGGCGCGACGAAACAGATTCGCGACGAGCTCGTTCAGCTCGATCACCAGGGCGCGCACAAGCTGATTCTCGATTTGCGCGATTGCTCCCTAGGCGACGATCAGGAGGGCATCTCTACCGCGCAGCTCTTCCTTTCCTCCGGCACCATCGCGTCGCTCAAGGGACAGACAATCGCTCCGGTGGTTTCCTCCGCCGATGCCTCGAAGGTGGCCTGGACGCAGCCCGTCACGGTGCTGATCGGCAACGGCACGGCCGGCCCTGCTGAAATTGTCGCCGGCGCTATCGCGGACAATCATCGCGGCGAGACGGTCGGCGACCGCACCTACGGCACAGCGTCCCTGCAAAAGCTGATCCCGCTCGAAGACGGCTCCGCGCTGATTCTCACTCTGGCGAACTACTACACGCCGGGCGGCAAGGAAATTCCCGCCGAAGGCGTGACGCCCACGCAGCCCGTGCTGCCTTCGCCGGACGATCTTGCGGCTGCGACCAGCGCGAATCCACCCGCTCCGTCGAGCTCGCCCAGCGATCCCGTCGTCAAGAAAGCCATCGACGTGTTGCGGAATCCGGCCGCTGCGCGGAAGGCCGCCTAGGCGATCGTGACCTTATCGCGCGGGAGATCGGCCGCGCCGTACGCCCCCCGCCGCGCCCCGTGGACTCTCGCGGCGCTCGCTCTCGTGGCTGCACTCTCCCTCGCCGGCTGCGTAAAGAAAACCCTCCGCAAATCCGAGCTTCGGGCCGTTACCGCGGAAGTTGTCAGTGCCGCGCAGGCCGCTACGGGACATAAGTCCGAAATCACGATCCGCCCGGAAATCCAAGCCTCCGCCACGGGTACGGGACACCTCGCAGCGGACGACATCTATATATCGCTGGAAAATCCGTCGCAGGCCGTCGCGTTGAAGGAATCGCTCGCTGAAATCGCGCGCCGCCACAAGCTCGCGGTCGCGCAGACTTCCACGGGAGGCGTGGTTCGCCTCGATTTTTCGTTCCGCGGAAATCGCACGCACTCGATTCTCGTCGTCACGCCGCTCGCCGCCCGCGCGCGCCGCCCTGCTGAGCGCGCTACCGGAAATCCCGAGCTTGCGATCATCCTCGACGACCTGGGCCACGACCGCTCCGCCGCCGACTCTCTTCTCGCGCTGCCATTTCCGTTGACCATTTCCATTCTTCCGCACCTGCCGTTGTCCGCACAGGTCGCCGAAGAGGCCTTCCGCCGCGGCGACGAGGTCATGCTGCACCTCCCGATGGAGCCCGAGTCCGAAGACACCGGCTCCGAAGGCGCGAAGCCCGAGGCAATCGAGCTGCGCGTCGGAATGAGCGCCGGGCAGGTTGAATCGACGCTCCAGGAGATGCTTGACACGGTCCCGCACGCAGCGGGCGTCAACAATCACGAGGGGTCGCGGGCCACGGCGGATGGGGCTCTCATGGGCGCGCTGATGCCGGCTCTTCGCGCGCGCGGCCTATTCTTCATCGACAGCCGCACCACTGCCGCGACCGTCGCTTACGACTCCGCCGAGCGCGCCGGGGTGCGTGCCGCATCCCGGAAAGTCTTCCTCGACGACACGCCCGAGCGAGGAGCGATCCTCGCGCAGCTCGAACTCGCCGCGCGCGACGCCCTCCACGACGGCTCTGCCATCGCCATCGGGCATCCCCATCCGGCCACGATCGCCGCGCTCGCCGAAGGCATCCCCGGCCTCGAAGCCCGCGGCATCCGGCTCGTGTTCGCCTCCGACCTCGCGCATTAGCGGCGGCAATCGCGAAAAAGCGATAGACATTTTTTCGCCTGTCATTCCGTACAGGCGCGAGGACTGGAACGAAATCTGGCCGCGCGTTCTATTTCGCCGCGCAAACCCCTGCGCTACCTTTCTTTCACGGCCCTGCGATTGTCTTCTGGTCCCCGCGGGGCAAGGAAGGAACCCATGTCCCACTGGATCGGAACCACATCTCCCGCTGACGCCGGAATGACGGACTTCAAGGAATGTCTCAAGCAATTGCGCGACGGACACCCGAGTGACGCCCTCCTCCATGCCCGGCGCGCCCTGGGCATTGCTCCAAAAAACCCGTTTTATCTCTCTTACACAGGCTTGTTGGCTGCCGTTGCCGAAAAGCGCTATGCCGACGGGGAAGCGCTCTGCCAGGAAGCTCTCGGGATGCGGCACAATCACGCCCAGCTTTACCTGAATTTGGCCGAAATCTATCAGCAGTCCGGCCGGACCCAGGAAGCCATCGCGACACTCGAAAAGGGTCTGGTATCCGCGGGCCGGGATTTCCGGATTCGCCGGGCGCTCCAGAGGATCGGCTCGCGACGCGAACCGATTCTGACGTTCCTGCACAGGAGCCACCCGTTGAACCGGACGCTTGGCAAGTGGCGCCACCGTTTCGCGGGCCCGTCGCAGGCGGCCTGAGCGGCGTGATCTCGTAAAGAAGAGTTTTCCCCGTGCAGTAGTCCGGGACGGACGCCCCGTGAATTCGCCCGCTTCCACCGAGCGGAACGAATGTGTTCGTCCCGGATCCCCCTTCTCACGCTTACCGGATGTAGCTCAGGCCTTTAGTCCTGAGGCCTTCAACACCTCACCCCGCAGAAATGTCATCCCGAGCGAGGCCGCTTTCTGGCCGACGAGGGATCTGCTCTTGTCTTTTGGTACTGCTCGGCGGGGAGCCAGGCCCGCGATCAGCTTTGGCCCAGCGGAAGGAAGTATTGCGTGCCCTTGACGGGCTGGCGAAGGCGCCGCAACAGCTCCTGCAAATCCTGATTGCGCTCGACGAAGTCGATCTCCGTGGTGTCCACGACGAGCAGATTCGAAGCCGAGTAACGGAAGAAGAAGTGCCCGTACGCGCGGGCGACCTCCTCGACGTATTCCGGAGAAATTTCCTTCTCCGCCGGATCGCCCTTTTTTGAAACGCGTTTTCGCAGGATTTCGGGCTTGGCGTGGAGGTAGATCACGAGGTCCGGCGCGGGCAGCGACGGCGCGAGCATGTCGAAATACTTTTCGTAGAGCTTCAGCTCTTCGTTGTCGAGGTTGATGTAGGCGAAAATTTTGTCCTTCTCGAATAGGAAATCGCTGACGATCGGAGCCGCATTGTCCTCCGGGCGCGTCTCGGCCAGGCGGCGATGCCGCTCGTAGAGAAAGTACATTTGGGCGCGGAACGCCGCGCCGGGCTTTTCATCGTAGAAATCGGCGAGAAACGGATTGTCTTCGCAGTCGAAGACGCGCCGCGCGTGGAGTTGCTCGGCCAGCACTTTCGCAAGGGTGGATTTGCCTACGCGGATCGGACCTTCCACCACGATGTAGCGCGGCGCCTTGAACGCGGGCTCTTTCGGCGCCGGTTGCTTGATAGCCCGCTTCTTGGATGGTGGCCCGGCCATGTCGCGCGATTATAGCAAACCGCAGTGGAGCCCCATCCCTCGCGGAGCTACCAGCCCTTCGCGATGGCGGCGACGATGCGCGCGAGCGCGTCCACGTCGCGCGTGTCGATCACCTCGGCAGGCGAATGCGAGTACCGCAGCGGCCAGCCGAGCGCGATATCCACCGAGCCGTAGGACACGAATGCAGACCCGTCGTTGCCGCCCCCGGTGACGCCGAGCTGCACCGGAATCTGATTCGCGCGCGCCAGCTTCACAACTTTTTCAACCAGGTCGCGCGGGACGATGTTGGAACCGTCCACCGCGCGGATCGCGAATCCCTTGCCGAGCTGCGCGTCCGCAAAGCGCTTCGATTCGAGCGGCGAATCCGAGCTGACCAGTGTGTCCACAGCGAAAACGTAGTCCGGAGCATGGCCCTCCGCCGCGAGGCGCTTTGCCAGCGCCGCAGCGCCCACGAGGCCGATCTCTTCACGCGTGGACCAGACGAACGTCACATCGCGGTCCTTGAGCGGCCCTCCGAACGCCCATACGGCGGAGATCAGCGCCGTGTCGCCCACGCGATCATCGAAGCTGCGGCCGTTCGCGCGCGTACCGAGGAGCCGGCGATATGCCTTCGGAATCGTGATCGAATCGCCGACCTTGATGCCGAGCTGGGCGACTTCCTCCGGGTTGCGCGCGCCGACGTCCACGCGAATCGCGCGTGCCGATTCCGCAGGCCACTGAAAATTTAGCTCGTCCCAGCCATTCGGCAGTTCCATAATCGCATCGCAATCGCCCGTGGAAGTGTGTACTAGCATCGGATGGCCTTCGTAGAAGCTCAATTCCATTCCACCGAGCGTCTCGACTTCGAGGCGCCCGTCATTCGAGATCGATTTCACTTCAAAGCCGATCTCGTCCATGTGCGCGACGACGAGAATCTTCGGCGTCTTCGAGCTGGCGGATGCCGTGCCTACATGCAGGATCAAATTCCCCGATTCGTCCGTCTCCGGTTTCGCCCAGGATGGCAACATTGCCTTCAACTGCTCCCGCATCGCCAGTTCATGGTTACTTGGAGCGTAGACTCTAACTAACTGCGGGAGGACCCACTCCGGATCTCCCGGTTTGGAATACCCTCCGCCCAAGGGCAAGCTCGTTAGCCATGTTTTTGGCGGCAAGAGATCGGATCGAGTTGCTCCCACGTAACTTCTGAGAAGAGAGGTCAAGTCTTCGACGTCCTTCAAATCGATCGCTTCCGCAGGCGTATCTGGCCATGCCGTAGCGACGCCGAGATGCGCCCACCTCGCAGGGAACGCTGGCGCGGAGAGATAACTCGATGCGACCAGCCCAGCGGAATAATCAGTGGCGAGCGGAATCTTATTCGCATCGGCCAGTTGCTTCAAATCGGCGGCCAGGCCCGAAGGCGCGCCGTTCGCTTGGTCGAGGCCGAGCAGAACACCGCTCCCAAGCTCGCGGCGCGGCGCACGATGCACGCCTTGCATTCCCGGCAGCGCTCCACCCGGAAGCAGCCGGCCGACGTAGATCATTTCGTCGGCCTCAGTCGCGCTCAAGATGCGCTGCAATCCGCGCGCGCCGGTCCACTGCTGGACGACGAACGCGACTGTCAGTGTGCCTTTGACCTTCGCCGCATCAACATCGCGCAGCAGTTCGACCAGCGCAGCAGCGCCGAACTTGTCGCCAATTGAAACGCCAGCCACTTCGCCCGCTCCCAGATAGCCACGCCGGTGAAGATCTTGATTGGGGCGAAGATTAAGAACTTGGCGGGAGATGGTAACGGGGCTGAGGATTTCCACGCCAGCCTGCCGTACTTCGGCAGCGGAACTGGCGCCGATATCCACATACATGTTTTCGATGTCGCTCGATTTTGGCGAATCGGCACGGTCGTCTTGCAGATGAATGGAAAGCCCCGCGACAACGCCGTCGATCCATTGTCCACTCGCGGTACCTACCTTCACAGGCTGCGCGGAATAGAGTTCGTTGAAAATCGGAGGCAGGCCCGATTGCGGCAGCCGCTGCAAGCGCAAGTATCCATCGTCCGTAATTCCGCTGACGGTGAAGCCCGGCTCGTCAATCGGCGTGACGATCAGCCGGTGCGGCGAGCCGCTACCCATGGTGACGATCACATCACCGAGGTTGTCCACCGTTGGATGAAAAGTCGCGACCTTTGCGCGAATTATTTCAACGATCTGATTTTCATGGCCGGAAACTGCCGGAGTCTCGATGAATTTTCCCAAATAGTCCGCGACACTTCCCTCGGGTATTGCTATGGGGGCCATTTGCGCAACGGCGGGACAAACGCAGAAGATGCAAAACAAAAACGTGAGAATAATTCCCGTTCGGAATCGCGCACTTCGGTCCGCGCTTCGAAGTTGTGCTCCTTCGCTCATTCCGTGCGTAAGGCTAGCACGTAGGAAAAAGGATGCAAGGGCGCGTCCCGGTGGACTCCTTCGGCCGATGGCTCGGCCGCGACCCCTCAGGGAGCGGACCCTGCCGTGCGGTGGTATACTCCCGCGTCGCAGCGAGATCAGGAGGCGAACATAATGAGCGAAGCAGCCGCAGCAAAGAGCAATCCGTTCGACCCGGCCCTGTTCCGGCCCGGGGCAATTTCCGCCGAAACTCTTGCCGCCAATGAAGCGTTCCGCAAGGCGACATCCGCCGGTCCCGATTGGTGGGACATCGGCGCACCGGCCTACCGCGCCGCAATCGCCGCCGGCAGAGGGCCATTCCCGCCCCCGGCTAAGTCCGAGCGCGCGCGCACGATTCAGATCGATGGCAAAGGCGGGCACAAGATTGCGCTGCGCGTGATCGTCCCCGAGCGCGCGAAGGGCGTTTACATGCACATGCACGGGGGAGGATTGGTGTTTGGCTCAGCCGAAGCGGGCGACCCAATGCTCGAGTGCATCGTGCAGAATACGGGAATGGGGTGCGCGAGCGTCGAATACAGGCTCGCCCCGGAGAATCCCTATCCGGCTGCGTGGGACGATTGCGAGTCGACTGCACTGTGGCTTCTAAAGAACGCGAAATCCGAGTTCGGCAGTGATGCTCTGACGATCGGCGGCGAATCCGCGGGCGCCACTCTCGCGGCCGCCACGCTCCTTCGCATGCGCGACCGCCACGGCTACACCGGCTTCCGCGCGGCGAATCTTTCCTACGGCAACTTCGATTCGTCCATGACGCCAAGCCAGGCGCTCTCGCCCGACAGGGGGCTCCTCGTGGGGAAAGTCAGCATCCAGAAGTTCCGCGACGCCTATCTGCCCAAGAGCGTTGACCCGCGCGACCCGGATGTCTCTGCGCTCTATGCGAATCTTGCGAAAATGCCGCCGGCGATTTTCACGATCGGCAGCATCGATCCGCTGCTCGATGACTCGCTGTTCCTCTACTCGCGCTGGATTGCGGCGGGAAATGAAGCGGAGCTGGCCGTCTACCCCGGCGCGCCGCACGCGTTCAATCTCGCTCCGATGCCGCTCAGTGCTTCGGCGAACGCGCGGATTGATGCGTTCTTGAAGCGCTCGGTTTCCTGAGGCTCGGGACGCGCAGGTTAGCTTGCGGCGGGCCGCCCTTCGCTCAAGTTTCGGATGGGTTACCGTCCGAAGCTTGAGCACAGATGGCCTGCCGTCCATGGCCTTGCTGAAGGATGGCGGAGGGGGTGGGATTCGAACCCACGAGACCCTTTCGGGCCTAACGGTTTTCAAGACCGCCGCCTTCAACCGCTCGGCCACCCCTCCGGAATCGACTGTCTGCAGCATTGTAGTTTACGAACCGCGAGTGTGCCAGTGAACAACCGGGCGCTCGATCCTAACGGCCCTAGGCTCGGCGCACTGGGGGATGCAACTTTCCGTTCCTCCGGCAGTTAAACGCCCACGCGACATTGACTTAGCCCCGCTACTCCAAGAAATCGCAGTGATTCGCGCGGCCCGAGCGCCGTTACCATCCATCCCTGACGGGCGATTTAGATGGACATAAAAGTGCCTACATGTGACAATGGGGGTGCGTTTGTTGCTCTTGTAAAACCTTTAGATTTGTTGGAGGGGCTGCAAGTCCACACTTGCAGCCCCTTTTTTGTGAGCTGGAGGCAGTGGAAAGGCACCAAATAGCTCAAACAGAAAAGAGAAACACAGTTGAAAGAACAAGGAACAGTAAAGTGGTTCAATGCCAGTAAGGGCTTTGGATTCATCCAGCGCCAGTCCGGCGAGGACGTTTTCGTCCACTTTTCCGCCATCGTGGCGGAAGGGTACAAATCGCTGAACGAAGGCCAGGCGGTTGAGTTCGAAGTGACCACCGGCCCCAAGGGCCTGCAGGCATCGAACGTCGCTACTCTGTAGTCGACAGGGGCGGGCCCGC
>Ga0209415_10000436_pt1 | contig 76958 bp, 64 predicted proteins | sample PeaSoiSIISIP2007_FD_187696 | JGI IMG/M metagenome (GOLD analysis project Ga0209415, IMG submission 187696) | Peat soil microbial communities from Weissenstadt, Germany - SII-SIP-2007 (SPAdes) (version 2) | ecosystem: Environmental > Terrestrial > Soil > Wetlands > Peat | place: Germany...
GGAATCTCCCCTTCAGGCTCATCTTGTGTGAGAAACAAGTTCCGGCTTCAGGCTCATCTTGCATGAGACAAGACTCATGCCCAGGTTACCGCCACAAATGTGATATCCTTTTCCTCCATGTGGTCAGTCATTTACCACATGGTTTGCAATTTCGGTCTGATGCGCTGCCACCCGCCTCGCCGATTGCAAGGGAGGTAAAGGACATGCTCCCAGAGCTGACGACGACAGGCCTCCAGGTCATGGGCGACCTGCCGTGGGGAAGTCACTTCTGCTATTTCTACGAAACCAAGCAGGATCTGATCGAGGTCTCAGTCCCCTTCTTCCAAGCCGGGCTCGATAATCACGAGTTCTGCCTGTGGAACGTCCACGCGTCCGTCACGGAAGCGGATGTCCTGCAAGCGTTGCGTGAATCGATCCCGGCGCTGGACCGCCACTTGGCCGAAGGTGCGATGGAGATTGTCGTTCATCGCGCGCCCTTGTTCGATGGCGACTTTCCAGAACCGCGCGCCAGCGTCCGTTACCTCGACGAGAAGCTCGAGGATGCACTGGCGCGAGGTTACGTGGGGATGAGAGTTGCCGGAAGCCCTACTTGTCTCCAAAAAGCTAGCACCGAGCATTTTCGCCAATTCGAGCGGGAGCTCGGCCGCTCGGCGGCCAATCACGGAATGATCGCGCTATGCCAGTTCCCCGAGGCCGAAAGCAGTGCGGCAGAAATCCTGGACGCCGCGCGAACGCACCAGTTCGTCATCGTCAGGCGCCAGGGCGAATGGGAGATCATACAAACGCCCGAGTTCATAGGCGCCAGCGCGGAAATCACAAAGCTCAACGAACAGCTCGAACACCGTGTTGAGGAACGAACCAGAGCGCTGGAAGCGGTCAATGAAAAGTTACGAAAAGAAATCGCGCGGCGCGAGCAGGTGGAAGAGGATCTGCGGCGGCAGAAAGAACTCCTGCAATCCATTTTCGATCACGTTCCCTTAATGATGAAGTATTCGGACAAAGACGGCCGTATTCAAATAGTGAACCGGGAATGGGAACGCGTGATCGGCAGGCCTCTTGAGGAAGTCGTAAAGTCCGGCGTGGATGTCTTGGTGGAACGTTATCCCGATCCGGTGGAACGCCAGCGGGTTCTCGACTTCACAGCGAACTCGAACGGAGAATGGGCTGACTTCAAAGCCATAGGGAGAGACGGGCGCGTCGAAGATACCAGTTGGGCTGTCGCTCGCCTTCCGATGGAGCCTCGATTTGCATCGGGCAGGACATCAGCGAACGCAAGCGGGCGGAGCAGGAGCTAAGGAAGCAGACGGAGATCTTGCAGACCATCTTCGATCATTTACCCGTCATGCTTAGTTTCGTGGATCAAAACCACCAGGTCCAGCTGGTAAATCGGGAATGGCAACGGACGCACGGGTGGTCGCTCCAAGAGATACAAGGCCGAGACATGGACATTGTCGTCCAGGACAACTTCCCGGACCCCCAGTATCGCGAAAAGTTTTGCGATTTCGTCCGCAATTCCTCGGAGGAATGGACGGACTTTCGAATGAGGGTTCGAGACGGCAGGGTCATCGACACCTCGTGGGTCATACGCCGTCTCTCCGACGGTACCAGGATCGGTATTGGACAAGACATCAGTGACCGTAAGCGCGCGGAGCAGGAGCTCAGGACGCAGAAAGAGATTCTGCAAACCATTTTCGATCACATTCCCCTGATGATCAATTTCGGGGACAGAGATTTTAGGCTCCAATTGGTGAACCGGGAATGGGAACGCACCTTCGGCTGGTCGGCGGAGGAGATCCGCCGGGACAAGGTAGACATACTAGCTGCATGTTATCCCGATCCCGAGTATCGCGAGCAGGCACTAGAGTTCACATGCAATTCCAACAGAGAATGGAGGGACTTTAAGACCAAAGTCCGCGATGGCCGGATCCTCGACACGTCTTGGGTTATGCTCCACTTAGCGGACGGCACGATCATTGGAATAGGCCAGGACATCACCAGGCGGAAGCGCGCTGAAGAGGCGCTGAGAGAGAGCGAGGAGCGGTTCCGCCAACTGGCCGAAAACATCGACGACCTGTTCTGGATCGTGAGCCCTGACTTCAAGCGCTCGCTCTACTTAAGCCCTGCTTATGAGCGCATCACGGGGCGTTCTCGCCAAGAACGCTATCGAGGGGAAGATTATCAGTCGTTCCTCGACATGATTCATCCAGAGGATCGCGAGAGAATCCAGGAGATCATCCGGCGTGGGGCGGAAAGCGGGTTTGACGTCGAGTTCAGGATCGTGCGCCCGGACGGTTCCCTGCGCTGGATCCGCGACCGTGGGTTCCCCATCCGGGATCAGTCCGGACAAGTCTATCGCATCGCCGGCATCGCCAACGATATTACCGAACGCAAACTCGCCGAAGAAGCGCTGCGAGAAAGCGAGGAGCGGTTCCGCCAACTGGCCGAAAACATAACCGATTTGTTCTGGATCAAGACCCCAGACTCAAACCGCGTGTTGTACCTGAGTCCGGCATACGAAAATTTTACGGGACGCTCTCGGCAGCAGCGCTATCAAGATGTGGACGCTCAACCGTTTCTGGATTCGATACACGCTGAGGATCGCGAGAGGATGGCTCAAATCATAAGAAGTGGGGCGGGGGCTGAATTTGATGTCGAATTTCGCATTCTCCGTGGTGATGGATCGCTGCGATGGATCCGCTCTCGCGGCTTTCCGATCCGGGATCAGTCCGGGCAGATCTATCGCATCGCCGGTATTGCGACTGATATCACGGCGCGTAAATTAGCCGAAGAAGCGCTGCGCGAGAGCGAAGAACGCTTCCGACAGCTTACCGAAAACATAAACGAAATGTTTTGGCTCACCACGCCCGATTTTAGCCAGGATCTTTACGTCAGCCCCGCGTTTCAGAATCTAACTGGTATGCCTCCCGAAACGATCTCTCAGGGCAACAAATCTTACTTCGACTTCGTTCATCCTGACGACCTCCCGATGTTAGTGGAGCTTACGAAGAAGCCCGGCGAGAAATTCGATATCGAGTACCGCTTGTGTCATGCCGACGGCTCCATACGCTGGGTCCGCGACCGGGGATTCCCCATACGCGACAAATCGGGCGTCCTTTGCAGCATCGGTGGGGTAGCCGAGGATATTACCGACCGCAAACAAGCCGAGGAGCGTCTCAAGGCCAGCAGCGAGCAATTGCGCGCCCTGTCCGCCAGCCTCCAATCGACGCGCGAACAAGAGGCCAAGCGAATTGCGCAGCAGATCCACGATGAGCTGGGAGGAATTCTCACGGGCCTGCGATGGGAGCTGGAAGCGCTCGAAAAAATGATTCAGCAGCCGGCCGATCCCGGGCGCCTCAAAGCCATGCAGGACAAACTGGGCGGCATGGTCGGCCTCACCGACACCACCATCAACGTGGTCCGCCGCATCGCCTCCGAACTGCGCCCCAGTATTCTGGACGATTTGGGTTTGGTAGAAGCCGTGGAATGGCAGACCCAGCAGTTCCAAGCTCGCACCGGGATTGAGTGCCGCTGCGACTGTTCGCTGCAAAGTATCCCGTTGGATAATCCGCAATGTACTGCCGTGTTCCGCATCGTTCAGGAAGCTCTCACCAACATCCTCCGGCATGCGCAAGCAACCGAGGTAGCCGTCGCGATGAAAGAAGTGGACGGTATCCTCGAGCTAAGAGTAAGTGACAACGGCCGCGGAATCACGCCAGCGGAGATGTCCAATAATAAGTCGCTGGGGCTCCTCGGAATGCGGGAGAACGCGCACTTGATCGGCGGCCGCGTGGATATCGTCGGCTTAAGGGGAAGCGGCACCACGGTGCACGTTCGCGTACCCCTGCGGGGAGGAGCGAGATGACGCAGCGAATTCTCATTGTCGACGATCACGAGGTGGTTCGGGACGGCGTCAAAAGGTTGCTCGAAGAGCAGCCCGGAGACATTGTCTGCGGCGAAGCCGGCACGCCTGAGGAGGCCATTCGCAGGGCGCTGGCCAGCGACTGGGACGCGGTAGTCCTGGATTTGTCCTTCTCCGCCAGGAGCGGTCTTGAGGTTCTGAAGGAGCTGAAACACGTCCGCCCCCGGCTACCCGTACTTGTGCTCACCATGCACTCCGAAGAGCAATACGCGCGCCGCGCCTTCAAAGCGGGCGCCGCCGGATTTATTACCAAGGACAGCCCCCGCGCCGAACTATCGAAAGCCATTCATAAGGTGCTGGAAGGGGGCAAATACTTGAGTCCTGCGCTGGCCGAGAAGCTCGTCATCGATCTGGAGCGTGGCGAGGACCGCCCACCGGATGAAACGCTGTCCGATCGTGAGTTTCAAGTGATGCGCCTTATCGCCTCCGGTAAAACTCTCAGCGAGATTGCCGGCCTGTTGTCGTTGAGCGACAAAACGATCAGCACCTACCGTGCGCGCCTCATGGAAAAAATGCGCATGCGGACCAACGCCGAACTCACGCACTACGCGATCCACAACAAGCTCGTCGACTAGATTCCTGGTGAACGGGCGCGTATGTAGGAAATATACCTACATTTCTGTACTCCTGGATCGGACGAAAAAATCAAAAGCATCCCTATAGTCACCGTTACCTCTCGTACCTAGACTTGAATGTCAGGTTAGCTACTCAGGGGGAAAATCGATGAATTCAAAACCGAAGTCCGCTCCCGAATCTCTGGGAAACAACTTGGGCAAGTTGGTAATACTCATCGACGTAGATGCGCGGTTGAAGAAACTGCGCTGGGAGCGTCGTCAGCTCCAGAGAGCCATCCTTGCATTGACAGAGATCTCTCGGATGCGACAGTCAAGGGAGAGACGCGCTGCTCGAAACTAACGGGATGCCAGCGGACGCTGGCCGGTTGGGAAGAAATCGAAACGTGAGGCTCCACCAGCTGGGCCCACGCCGGAACTCGATCGCCTCCCCAACGGCTGAAAAAGGCCCTGAGGCCCGGTCATCCTCAAATCGAAGACACTTGCAGGCGGCATCGCCGCCGGGGACGTGAACGGCGGCCATATTCGGATATCGTACTCGCCGGCGGGCAAGGCGCCTCGCCATATTCTTTAGTCAATAGTTATTTCCCTGGAATGTCGATGGAACCTTCGGTTCAGAGGTCATCGTGCCGGCCGATCTCGCACCCAACGCTGTGAAAATGGCCGACATAAACGGGGACGGCAAGCTGGATCATTTCCGCTGACTATCAGGCCAACAATGTCTCGGTATCGATGAACGCGGGAAACGGCGTTTTCGGCACTCCGGCTCTGTATGTAACCGGCATTGAAGAAAACTAACCCGCTGGGCGCTGTGGGCGCCGGTGGCCCGGGGACCAAAGGGAGGCAAGCCCACAACAGCCGACTGGGAGGAAATCGAAACGTGAATGCTCGACGACGCGGACCCACGCCGGAACTCGATCACCCCCCCAGCCGAATTATCATAGCAGTACTGTTGCTGCTGCGCTCTCTCGGCAGTACTAGCGGCCAGATCTAGTCGGCCCCTGTCCTTTCAGCCCGCCCCGTCGGCGGAAGCCCCGGCAGTCCTACTAATGCTATGTTGAAAGTGACCCGATTCTAAACCCATGCTTGCCACAAAACTCGTAACCAGCGAGGATCCTAACGCACAAGAGACCGGCGAATGGCTGGAAGCTCTGGACGGTGTCGTCGAGGAGGGGGGAGCCGAACGGGCCGCCTTCTTGCTCAGCCGCCTTACCGAGCGCGCCGCCCTTTACGGGGTTCAGATTCCGAACGTTCTGAAGACTCCTTATATCAATACGATTCCAGTGGATGAGGAAGTGCCCTACCCTGGCGACCGGGCCATCGAGCGGAGGATCAAAAGTCTGATCCGTTGGAATGCCATGGCCATGGTGGTGCGCGCCAATAAGTATGACAGCGGCATCGGCGGCCACATCTCCACCTACGCGTCGCTGGCAACGCTGGCTGAAGTGGGCCACAATCATTTTTTCCACGGACGGCACGGAGACCAACCGGGTGATTTTGTCTACTTCCAGGGTCACGCCTCGCCCGGTGAATACGCTCGCGCTTTCCTGGAGGGCCGTCTCAACGAAAAACATCTGGAAAACTTCCGGCACGAACTGCGCGAGCATCCCGGGCTCTCGTCCTATCCGCACCCTTGGCTGATGCCGGACTTCTGGCAGTTCCCCACCGTCTCGATGGGCATCGGCCCGCTCAATGCCATCTATCAAGCCCGCTTCATGCGGTATTTGGAGAACCGCGGTATCATCCCGATAACGGCCCGCAAGATTTGGGCGTTTCTGGGCGATGGCGAAACCGATGAGCCCGAATCGTTGGGCGCGATAACGCTGGCCGCGCGCGAGCAGTTAGACAACCTCATCTTTGTGGTGAACTGCAATCTGCAAAGACTGGACGGGCCGGTTCGCGGCAATGGCCAAATCGTCACAGAGCTCGAGACTCATTTCCGCGGCGCCGGATGGAACGTCATCAAAGTGCTGTGGGGCGGCAATTGGGACGATCTGCTCGCACGCGACACCACGGGTCTGCTGATCAAGCGGATGAACGAGTGTGTCGACGGCGAATATCAGAGTTTCAAAGCCAAGGGCGGAGCCTACACCCGGCGAGAGTTTTTTGGTAAATATCCCGAACTGTTAAAGCTGGTGGAGCACATGTCCGACGAGGAAGTCGGCGCGCTGCGGCGCGGTGGCCACGATCCGCTCAAAGTCTACAACGCTTACAAGCGATCTGTCGAAAACACCGGATCGCCGAGCGTGATCCTAGCCATGACCGTCAAAGGATACGGCATGGGTGAAGCCGGTGAAGGCCGCAACGTCACGCACCAACAGAAAAAGCTGAACGAAGACGAGATGCTGTATTTTCGGCGGCGCTTCGATATCCCGATTTCCGAAGATACCGTTCATACCACTGCGTTCTACCGGCCGCCGGACGACAGCCCCGAGATTCGCTATATAAAAGAACGGCGACAAGCGCTCGGCGGAAGTTTGCCGGCGCGTTCGGTGTCCAAGATCGCCATCCAGGCGCCACCGCTCGAGACCTTCGCCGAATCGCTGGCCGGATCGCAGGGCCGCGAAGTCTCCACCACCATGGCGTTCGTGCGGGTGCTTACCCTGCTGCTGAAGGACAAGAGCTTGAGCCAGTACATTGTCCCGATCATCCCGGACGAAGCGCGGACGTTCGGCATGGAGTCGCTGTTCCGGCAATACGGCATCTATGCCAGCCTTGGCCAGCTCTATAAGCCGGTGGACAGCGAGAATTTCCTGTTTTACAAAGAGGCCAAGAACGGGCAGATCCTGGAAGAAGGGATCAACGAAGCCGGATCCATGGCGTCTTTCACCGCCGCCGGCACCGCTTACGCCACTTACGGCGTGCCGATGATTCCGTTCTTCACTTACTATTCGATGTTTGGGTTCCAGCGGATCGGCGATTTGATTTGGGCTTTTGCCGACTCGCGCGGCAAAGGATTCCTGATGGGTGGAACCGCCGGCAGAACTACATTATCCGGCGAGGGCCTGCAGCACCAGGACGGCCACAGCCTGGTGCTGGCCAGCACCGTCCCCACCTGCCGCAGCTACGATCCGGCCTACGCCTATGAAGTCGCGGTGATCGTCCAGGATGGCATCCGCCGCATGTATCAGGAGATGGAAGATCGCTTCTACTACCTGACCATTTACAACGAAAACTACGCTCAGCCGCACATGCCCGAGGGTGCGGCCGACGGAATCCTGCGCGGTATATACCGTTACAAGGCTGCCGAAAGCGGAAACCCGCACGTTCAACTCTTCGGAAGCGGGCCCATCTTGAACGAAGCCTTGCGCGCGCAGAAGATCCTGGCCGAGAAGTACGAGATTGCCGCGGACGTCTGGAGCGTCACCAGCTATAACGAACTGCGCCGCGACGCTCTCGAGGTGGAGCGCTGGAACCGACTGCATCCCACCGAGCCGGAACGCAAGCCGTACCTTCTGGAAGCGCTCGAGGGCGTGCCAGGCCCGATCGTCGCATCTACCGACTATATGAAACTGGTGGCCGATCAAATCGCACCGTGGCTCCCCAGCCGTTTGGTTACGCTCGGTACCGACGGCTTCGGACGCAGCGAGAATCGCCAATACCTGAGGAAGCATTTCGAGAACGGCGCTGAAGCCATCGCGGCGGCGACGTTGGCCCGCCTGGCCCGGGACGGCCGGTTCGACAAAGAGCGCGCCAAAGCCGCCATCGTCGAACTGGGGCTGGATCCCGAGAGTCCCGACCCTGTGACGAAGTAGTAGCATTCCGGCTGTATATTGAGGTGATGCTTTACCTCTCCGAAGAGGACGTCCGCGAACTATTGCCGATGCGCGACGCCATCGGGCGCATGCGCAGCGCCTTCCTGGCGCTGGCGCGAGGTCTGGCTATCAATCAGCCTCGGCGGCGTCTCATCCTTGATACGGGAGCTGTTCTGAACAGCATGGCCGGGTCGTTCGGACCGTATTTTGGAACGAAGTTCTATTCCACGCATCCGAAATACGGAGCGCATTTCTATTTTGTGCTGTACGACGCCCCGACGGGTCAACCACTAGCTTGGATGGAAGCGAATCATTTGGGCCAGATTCGCACGGGCGCGGCCAGCGGTTACGCGACCGATCTGTTAGCCAATCCGGAAGCAGATACGCTCGGCGTGATTGGCTCGGGTTTCCAGGCCCGAACGCAAATCGAGGCGATTCGCGCGGTCCGGCCTCATCACGAGGGTGCGCGTCTGGAGCCGGAACGAGGAGAAGCGGCGGAAATTCGCCCAAGAAGTTTCGGCCGAGGTGGTTGCCGCAGAAGCATTCTCCACAGCCGAAGAAGCGGTGCGCGGCGCTCAGATCGTAGTCACGGCGACGAATGCCGCCGAGCCGGTAATTGAAGACGCCTGGATCGCGCCAGGGACGATGATCAACGCCATGGGCGCAAACGCGGCTCATCGAAGGGAACTGCCCGGTGAGTTGGTTCGGCGCGCGGATTTGGTCGCAGTCGACTCACTCGAGCAAGCCAAACTAGAAGCCGGCGATCTCATTCTGCCCAATAGCTGGGCAAACGTCATGGAACTCCAAGACGTCCACCCGCACTTCGACCAGAGTCGAATCACAATCTTTAAGTCGCTTGGAATATGTGTAGAGGATGTGGCAGCGGGGGGCTTCGTCTACGAGCGGGCGCTGGCTACTCCTGAACGGTTTGCTGATCGGAATCGCGCCATGCGCTGATCTTCAGGCGGCGGCAAACCCAGCAGAGGCCTTCGGTGGAATTCGGAGCGCAACCCGCACCGCAAACGGTACACTTGTCGGGCCGCTTCATCTGGCCAGCCATTACCGTCCGCTTCGCCTCGTCGAGAAGCTTCGGATCAATCACGGGTTCTGTGGGCGCCGGCTCACGGGGAGCCGTTGGTTTTCGTTTCATCGACTGAAGACTACAGTATCATGACCGGGCGGTCGCGCGTTTAAGCCGCCCGATCCATTCGCATGATGTAAGCCGGATCGAGAGCGGCCGAGCACCGTGAGCATTTTTGACCGGGTTTCACCTTAGCGGTCTTGCCTGTCGCGACAACAATTCCCTCCACCGTGTGCGTGCAGATGGGACAATAAACGAACGCTTTGGCCTCGTATTGAAGCGCCGGGTGCTGGGCCCGCGAGCGGGTCTGAATGTTCATTCCTCCTCCTTCCTCATTGCATAAGACGCAAGTGATGGGCCAAAGGATCGAAAAATTGTAAGCGCCCATCCGAGCGCAATCTTTCTGACGTTCGCGCCGCTGGAGTGGAATCGTTCTGGCCTCGCAAGAAGCGCACAAGGGTCCGCCGCGTTGTGCGCTTTTTCTCTAGGCGAGACGCTACACTGAAAATGTTCGTTCGCTTATGAAGACAGCGTTCATTTTCCCTGGACAAGGCTCGCAGTACGTTGGAATGGGGAAGAGCCTGGTGGAAAAGTTTGCTGCCGCCCGCGCGATTTTCGCGCAAGCAGACCAAGCTTTGGGATTTTCACTCACCCAGCTTTGCTTCGAAGGTCCCGCGGAAATCCTGCAGCTCACCGAAAACATGCAACCGGCATTGCTGACGGTTTCTGTGGCGGCCTGTCAGGTTCTCGACGAGCAGAACCTCCACCCGGACTTTGTCGCGGGGCACAGTCTGGGCGAATACAGTGCGCTGGTGGCCGCGAAGTCTCTGGCTTTCGCCGATGCGGTGCGTCTGGTGCGCAAGCGCGGCCAGTATATGCAGGAGGCGGTGCCCGTGGGCGTAGGCGCGATGGCAGCGTTATTGAGGCTGCCGGCCGGAAAGCTCGACGCCATTCTGTCTGAAGCGTCCCGAGGCTTATCCCAGGCATCTCAAAGCGACGCCGCGCAAGGCGAGGTGGTAACCGCTGCCAACTTCAATTCCCCGGATCAGGTAGTGATCGCCGGGCACGCCAGCGCCGTGGCCCGAGCGGTCGAAATGGCCAAAGCCGCTGGAGCCAGGCGAGCGCTACTGCTCCCGGTGAGCGCGCCGTTTCATTGCCCGTTGATGGAGCTGGCGCAGCAACGTCTGAAAGCCGATCTGGATGCGACTGAATTTCGCGATCTTGCAGTGCCGCTGGTGAATGGCTGGCAAGCGGAGGTCATTCTTACTGGCGCAGAAGCCCGCGAGGGTCTGTATCAACAGGTGCCCAACCCGGTCCGGTGGACCCAAGCGATCCAAAAGCTCGCTTCGCTCGGCGTCAGCCGCTTTGTCGAAGTCGGCGCCGGTGGCGTGCTCACGGGATTGCTCCGAAACATCGATAGCGGCCTGGAAGGTTCCAAGTTCGGCGAAGCACAAGATCTGGAGAAACTACATGCGGCAATCGCTTAACGTATCTTTTGCAATCGCGGCTGCGTCCCTGCTTTGTATGACGAGTTGCAAACAGCCCGCGGCGCCGGCCAAACCCGATTTGTCAAGCCTGACAGACGATTTCGTTTACGGATCGCTGGCCCTTTCGCCGGTCTCGGCGACGTCCGCGGGCTATCACGAGTACAAGGGCGCGCGCCTGGATGAACAGATCGACGACTTCAGTGCGGCGGGCATCGACCAGCAGCACAAATTCTATTCGGATTTTCACAACCGGTTGGGTGCGATCCAACAGGATTCGCTTTCGGCCGAAGACCGAGCCGATTACCAGATCATCGACAATAGCGTAAACCTGGCGCTGCTGGAGCTGGACAAGATTCAAAGCTATCGCCACAATCCCACGGTATACGTGGAACTGGTCGGCAACGCGCTTTTCAACCCGTTCGTGCTCGAATACGCGCCGATCGAGATGCGATATCGCGCGATCATCCAACGCTTGCAAAAAGTTCCGGCGCTGATGCAACAAGCGAAAGCGAACCTCATGGATGCGCCTGAGGTCTGGAATCGTGTCGCGCGAGAAGAGAATGAAGGCAACCTGGAGCTGATCGACAAAACCCTGCGCGCTAAGGCGCCGGACGCACTAAAGGGGGACTACGACCGCGCCGCTGGCCCCGCGTTGGACTCCCTGCGCGGCTTCACGAAATTCTTGAAGGACGATCTGTCGAAAAAGACCAGCGACTGGCGGCTCGGAAAAGAGAACTACGATCAGAAATTCGCCTACACTCTGGTTTCCGGTAAGAAGCCCGAGCAGGTGCTCGCGGAAGCCGAAGCCGCGCTGAAAGACGTGCGCGATCAGATGGCCAAGCTGGCTGCGCCGCAAACGGTGAAGGCCGCGCTCGATAAGATCGCGCAGCAACACACCACGCCCGCGAACTACATGGACGAGGCCAAAAAGGATCTGCAGGAGGCCACTAACTTCGTCCGAGAAAAACATCTCGTCACCTTGTCGCCGACCACGAATTTGCAGGTGATCCCGACTCCGGAGTTCATGCGCGGCATCTATTCCGTTGCCGGCTTCAACGCGGCGCCGGCGCTCGAACCGCAACTGGGCGCCTTTTATTGGGTGACGCCCATTCCGCCGAACATGCCCAAAGCGCGCGTCGAATCGAAGCTGCGCGAATACAATCGCTACGGCCTGATGCAGATTACGATCCATGAGGCCATGCCGGGTCACTACGTGCAGTTTCAGTTCGCAAATGCATTGGAACCCAAATCCCGCCGTGTGCTGCGCAGCGTTTACAGCAATGGACCCTATGTGGAAGGCTGGGCTTTGTACACGCAGCAGATGATGTCGGACGAAGGCTTCATGAACAACGGCCCGGAACTGCGGCTAACCATGATGAAACAGCTGCTGCGGTCGATCGCGAACGCGATTCTCGACATCCGCCTGCAAACCATGGGCATGACCGATCGGCAGGCGCTGGACCTGATGACCAACGACACCTTCCAAGAGAAGGAGGAAGCAACCGGCAAGCTGCAGCGCGCGCAATTGTCGTCCTGCCAACTGCCGATGTATTTCATCGGATGGCGCGGCTGGCTGGACGCGCGTGAGGACTACAAGAAAGGCAAAGGCGCGGCGTTTCAACTCCAGCAATTCCACGACGCGGCGTTGAAGGAAAGCGCGGTGCCGCTTCCCGCGTTGAGTCCGTTGCTGCAGTAATGGTGTCCAGAAGTCGAACCGTTGCCCGCGATGGTACCATGGTAGAGGAAAGATCTACCCAGGCACCTTATGTCTTTGAACATCAAGAGCGCGGAGGCCCACCGCATGGCGCGAGAACTCGCACAGCTGCGTGGCGTCTCACTCACTAACGCTGTCACAGAGGCCCTTCGTGACAAATTGGACCGCGAGAAAAATCGCCATCGCGACAAGCCGCTGAGCACCGAGTTGCTGGAGATTGGAAAACGCTGTGCTGCTCACATGAAGAAGCCCGTTAACTCCAGCGACCACGCCGACATGCTCTATGACGGCAAAGGCCTCCCACGTTGAGCGGCAATGATCATTGACGCTTCGGCCGTCTTGGCAATCCTCTTGAACGAACGAGACGCAAAAACATTTGCGAATGCGATCGAAAACGCAGACGAGCGGAGGATGTCTGCGGCTGGTTATTTGGAAGCAGCTCTGGTAATCGACAATCGTGGCGACGCCGTGGCCCGGCGCGAGTTTGACCGCTTCTTTCAGCGATCCGGCATCACCATCGAGCCGGTTACTCTGGAACAGGCTCAGATCGCGAGGGCGGCATATAGGGACTTCGGTAAGGGACACCATCGCGCCGGGTTGAATTTCGGGGATTGCCTCGCCTACGCCCTGGCTCGAGCGTTCGATGAACCATTGCTGTGCAAGGGTCGCGACTTCAGCCACACAGATCTGCAATCAGCGCTGAATGCGTAGGTCAAAATTTCAGAACGTGCCACAGGCTGGCGAAGTCGTCGGTCCAGACGATCGGCGCCCGGTCGCTCCATCCCGTAAGCTGGTGAGCGAGCCGCGCACGTTCGAGGAAAGCTTGGTTCGACGTCAGCACAACCCAACGCGAGCTGCTCTCGCCGGTTCCGGGATCGTCTCCTGAGATGATCTGCACAGCCGTCCATCCTAGATAGCTGGCCATCCCGCGGGCGACCGGATCGAGATTGAGCGCCCGGTTGGAAATGTGCAGCGCGAGCACGCCTCCCGGAGTCAGCCGCCTCCGGTAAATGTCGGCGCATTCAGCGGTCAATAGATGCATTGGTATCGAATCACCAGAGAACGCGTCCACCGCGATCAGGTCGAAATCCTGCGAGTGTCCCGCGGCCAATTCTCGTTCCAACTGCACGCGCCCATCGCCCAATACAATGTCGCTTTGCGCTTTCGAGTCGCTCAAAAAAGAAAACCATGTTCGCGCGATCTGCTCCACGTCCGGATTGATTTCGTAGAAATGGAATGTGTCCCCAGAACGTCCCCACGCCGCCAGCGTGCCGGCGCCCAAACCAACCACTCCGATCCTCCGATTCGGCATGTCGAGCGCATTCAGCGCGATGGCGATTCCGCTGTGCGGGCCATAGTAAGAGGTCGGCCAGTCTTTTCGCGCGGCTTCGAGGTATTCGAACCCGTGCCGCGTCCGGCCGTGCTGCAATTCGCGAAAAGGCCCGTTGCCGTCTTCGCGCGCCCTGACGCGCAGGATGCCGTAGAAGTTCCGGGCGCTCACGACAGCGCCTTGTTTGCCGCTCGTCGCGGTAGCGGCAATCGCGGTAAATCCGCCGATCAACAACGCCATCAGAGGCAGACGCACGGCGAAATTGCGGCTGGTCCATTGAGAGAGCGCGCCCGTTCGCAGCCACCCGGTGAAGCCGAGCAAGCAAGCGGCTGCCAGGCCTATCGGGTATTCGCTGAATTCGGTGAATATCCGCGGCGCAATGAGGGCCACGAAAACTCCGCCGATGGCGCCGCCCGCGGCGATCGTTAAATAAAACGTTGTGAGATAGCGGGGTGACGGACGGGATCGCGCCAGTTCGCCCTGGCAGACCATGCAGGTGACGAACAGCGCAATCACATAGACAATGAGTTGCGACCGCAACGACAGCCCTATCGACACGGTTGGAAGCGCACAAGCAATGGGGGCAAGAAGTCCGGCGGCGATGGCAAATGCCGTTCGCCGGTAAAACCGTTCGCTCTCAAAAGCCAGCACGAAGGTGAGCAGGTAGATCCCGAGCGTAGCCACCCACAAGAAAGGACTGACGGCGATGTCTTGCGAGATTTGATTGGTGGTCGCCACCAGAAGCGTTGACCCGCAAGCGGAAAGCCCGAGCCAGAACAGCACAGTCACAGCGGTGGGCCGTCGAGCGCATTCGAGTTCACCGCTCGCCGAAGCCGATGGGAGCGGGATGGACCGCATCCTCCACGCGGTGAATCCGCAGAGCGCCGCGAACAGCAGGTACAGCGCGGACCAAATGGAGCCTTGCGTGCGCAAACGCAGTAACGGTTCCAAGAGAAACGGATAGCTGAGCAAGGCGAGGAACGATCCGAAATTCGAAAGAGCATATAATCGCCAGGGTGATTTTTCGGAATTGCCCCCGGAATCCGCGCTGACGAACCAACGCTGTAGGAGCGGCGCTGTCGCGGATAATAACAGGTACGGCCCCCCGACTGTCACGGTTAGCAGGACGAGGATTCGACCGGAAGGATCGGCGGTTGAAACAGGTTTCCAAATCGCAGCATTGGGCTGTAGGGGCAAAAATGCCAGCGAAGCCAGCAGCAACCCGATGTGGACGCCGGCCTGAAGCCGCACGTTCCCCAGCGAACCCAGCCAATGCGCATATGCGTAGCCGGCCAGCAGGCAGGCTTGGAAGAACAGCAGGCAACTGGTCCAAACAGCGGGTCCGCCACCGAACCAGGGCAAGATATAACGTCCAATCATGGGCTGGACTTGAAAAAGAAGAAAGGCGCTTAAGAATATCGTGACGGGAAACAGAACATGATACGTTGGGAGGTGAAGTGAATCCAACCGAAATATCCGAACGGATCGAGGCGCCGGAGCAGTCCCGGCCGGAGTTGAGCGTACTGGCTGAAGCGTCTCCTGCTCCCGTTGCGACGAATCCATCTTCTTTAAATCCGGCCTCCTTCAAACCTTCGTGGCTACGTCTAGCCTACGCTCTTGAATTCCTCATCGCAGTGATCGCCATAATCAGCGGGTGGAGCGAGATCGGAGGAGAAGGCCATCTCGATCTGATGCCTTGGTACATCAAACTAGGCTGCATCCTGGGATTGGCGTGGTGTTGCGTGCGTTTTACCGCGGGCCTCGTGGAACAGCAAAAAGTTTGGACGCGGCGTACGTTAGGCTGGTTCGCGGGCATCCTCCTCTTTTGCATCGCCATGGGTGGGATCACATATTATTATCACTTGCACGAGGAGCCCGACAACGGGGATGAAGATACCACCGCGACTGCCGCGGTGCACATTAATAATCTAGGACTTTTTTTCTATCATGCCGGTAAAAGAACTTGGCCAGCAGTTCCAATTTGCTTCGTGGCGCGTTCCGCAGTCACGGCGTGCGATCGAGTATCCATTAGAAGTTATGGAGGAGATCCGCGCCTTCGCCTCTGATGAATTGTTACAGCTTTCCCACGGAGGCAACGAAGTAGGAGGCGTTCTCTTCGGAACGCGGCACGAGGATCACATCCGCGTCGTAACCTGGCGTCCGATCGCTTGCGACCACACGCAAGGCGAGAGCCTGCGGTTGTCCCACACCGATCGCATGAACCTCGCCGTGCAACTGGAGGTGGCCAGGCAGAATCCAGATTTGAAAGATCTCCGGCCGCTGGGCTGGCTCGTGTCTCATTTGCACGCAGGCGTTTCGTTGTCGGCTTCGGACCTGGAGGTCTACAACGGTTTCTTTCCCGAGGCCTGGCAGGTGGCGCTGGTGATCTGTCCGAAAGGGAACCGGCGCGCGCAGGCGGGTTTTTTCGTTCGCGAAGCCGACGACAAGCTGCAATCGGAGGCCAGTTACCAGTGCTTTGACTTGCAGCCGCTCGGTCTGCCGGCCATCGCCACAGACCCCATCGCCCCAAACTTCGAAGCCTCGAACCCCCAAGGTCCAACCAGCGACCCGCCGGCGCCGCAAGCCGGAGTACCGGAGCATGGCCAGACCCCGCAAACAGTTCCTGTCGCGCAACCGGTTGCAACCGTGCCATCGGTTCCAAAAGCCATGGACGCAGCAGCCCGACCAACGCCGCCGCCGGCGGAGCCGATCCGCTTCATTGAGCCCCAAAACTCTGCGCCTGCGCTGGCGGAACCGGTCCGACGCGTTGCACCCCGCAACCCTGCGCCGTCCGCTCCGGAAATATCACTCCCAGCGCCCAGCTTTGAAATTGAAGAGCCCCTTCCCACCCATGAGCGCTGGTTGTGGGCCATACCCATCGTTCTCGCGCTCGGCATTGCGGCATTCATGCTGTATCAGCGGCGCGTTCCGTCCCCAAATGCGTCCATCGCACTTCACGCTCTGAGCGAAGCCCAGACCATCCAACTCGCCTGGGATGCAAATTCCCGCGCGGTCCGCGAGTCCGACCGCGCTGAAATGCAGATCAACGACGGCGGCAAAAACTCGCAGGTTTCTCTCACCAGCGATCAACTGCACGCGGGCAAAATGTCGTATCAACCGCAATCCAGCGACGTTGGCTTTACGATGACCGTTTACCCCGCTAACGGAGAACCGATTCACGACTCCACAAGACTGATAGCGCCGGCGTTCAACCCACCCGCGCAACCCCCTCCACCGGTTCCTGCGAGCCCGCCACTGGTGAGTCCACCTCAAGCAAGCCCCGCGCCTCCGGCGGACGCCGAGCAAACCGCGCTCCGGCAAGAAGTACAGCGATTGAAAGACGAGCTTAGCAAGGAACGCGCGCGCGACGACGACCTGCAGAACGTGGTCCGGATCCTCGAAAACCGCCTAGGTATCCCGCGGGAAGCGCCCAAAACCAAGCGGCGCCCTTGAAAGGACTCGTACTCAGGTGAAATAAGCATCCGGCTCGGGATCGCCGCGCCAGCGCGTGGCACCGAGGTTCCACAATTCAACCACTCGTCACAGGCCCGCGTCACATGCCCGCGTCACACCATGCGCGCATCCGTTAGAATGAAAGAGTCCGCACCTCCAAAAGAGTTGGATCGAAACAACGCCCCGTCGCATCCGGATAAGTCTGAGCCACAAGGCTGTTCATGGTTGTCAATCGAATCATCCATTTGAAGCTTGTCTTCACGATCGCGATCGGTAGTTGTGCGGTCACGTCCGCTTGCAATTCCGCGGCTCAAAACCAGCGTCCCGCGCCTCCTCCGCAGGGCGTCGTGGTCACGCAAGTAGAGGCTGCCGACGTGCCGGTGATGTCGGAATACCCGGCGCAGACGTACGCTCGCAACACGGTTGAGGTGCGCGGCCGCGTGGACGGCTATATCGACAAATGGCTCTTCCATCCCGGCCAGGAAGTGCACGCGGGCGACTTGCTGTACGTTTTGGATTTACGCCCGTACGAGGCCGCGGTGGAGCAAGCCAAAGGCAATCTGGCGCAGAGCGAGGCCGATCTGGAGTTCGCGCGCAAACAAGTGGCGCTTTTGCAAGCCGAGGCGAACCTGGCCGCCGCGGAGGCCAACATGCTCAAAGCCCAGCAGGATTATGATCGTTTAGCGCCGCTAGTAAAAGATGAAGCCGCCGCCCAACAAGAGCTGGATACCGCTGTTGCGGCGTTACATGCCGGCGAGGCCAACGTACGAGCCTACCAGGCCAACGTCGATCAAACGCGCCTCTCCACGCAAACGCAGATCTCTTCCACGGGGGGGAAGATGGACGCGCAGCGCGCTGCTCTGCGCACCGCCATGCTGAACTTGGAGTATGCAACGATTCGCGCGCCGATCAGCGGCTTGATTGGCGACACACTGGTGCCGGTCGGCGGACTGGTGACCGCAAACGCTGCTCAGCCGCTCACCACGATCGTTCCACTCGATCCCATCTGGGTTCGATTCAAAGTAACCGAGTCGCAATATCTTTCATTCAAAAAGAATCCGACGCTCCTGAAATCCCCGCTCGCTCTGATCCTGGCCGACAGCACCGAATTCCCTCAAAAAGGGCGCATCGAAAACACGCTGAACCAAGTCGATCCCAAGACCGGCACGCTCGAATTGCAGGCCAGTTTTCCCAACCCGCAACACACGCTGCTGCCAGGGCAGTTCGGCAAAGTGCGCGTCGAGACCGAGCTGCGGCGCAACGCGATCCTTGTCCCACAACGCGCCATTCAGCAACTGCAAAGCGAGCAGACCGTGCTGACCGTTGGCGCCGGGAACGTGGTGGAACTCCGCGCCATCACGACCGCCGAGCGCGTCGGCGAGAACTGGATCGTCGAGCAGGGGCTGAAGCCCGGCGATCGCGTCATCGTCGAAGGCCAGCTCAAGGTTCGACCAGGCGCGCATGTAACACCCACGCCCTATCGCGCCCCGAGCGGCCATCAGAATCCGGGGGGCTGATTCGTTATGGCGAGATTTTTCATTGACCGTCCCGTTTTCGCCATCGTCATTGCGATCGTCATCGTTCTTCTCGGCGTGGTGGCGATTCCGAATCTGCCGATCGCCGCCTTCCCGGAAGTTGTCCCCCCCGTGATTCAAATTACGGCCAACTACCTGGGTGGCAATTCTATCGATCTCGAGAAAACCGTCGCCCAGCCCATCGAAGAACAGCTCGCCGGGTTGGACGGGATGATGTACTTCCTTTCGAGCAGCGCGAACAACGGCGCCATCACCATCAACGTCACATTTAAGCTCGGGACTAATCCTGACACGGCCACGGTTCAAACGCAGAACAAAGTGAACATCGCACTGCCCCGGCTGCCTCCCGAAGTGCAGCGGCAAGGCGTGGTGGTGAAGAAAGTTTCGAGCGCGTTTCTAATGGTGGTCGACCTGATTTCGCCCGACGATCGCTACGATTCGCTGTTCTTGACCAACTACGCGCAAATCAATCTGCTGAATCAAATCGGCAGCCTTCCGGGCGTGGGCGATTCACGGCTGTCCTCGCAAGAGGTTTACTCCATGCGTGTCTGGGTCGATCCGGACAAGATGGCGAAGCTCGGGCTCACGGCCACGGATATCAACAACGCGATTAGCGCTCAGAATCGCCAGAATCCGGCCGGGGCCCTCGGCCAAGCGCCTGCTCCCACCGGAACAGCTTTTCAGTACGCGGTCATTGCGCCCGGGCGATTGGTGGATCCCGAACAATTCGGCGACATCGTAATCCGCGCGCAACCCGACGCTTCCCTGCTTCGCATTCGTGATATCGGAAAAGTACAGCTCGGATCGTTCACTTATTCGGGTTTCAGCCGAACGAATGGCAAGCCTTCCGCTAATGTGATCGTCTTTCTTTCGCCGGGCGCAAACGCGGTGGACACCGCCAACCAGGTCAACGCGTTTATGCGGCAGGCCAAGCTGAATTTTCCGGCCGGCGTCGATTACATAACCACGTACGATTCAACGCGCTTTGTGCGCGCAGCGATTCGAGACGTGGTTGTCACGTTGCTGTCGGCAATTGGTTTGGTCATTTTGGTGGTCTTCATCTTCCTGCAGAATTGGCGTGCAACGTTAATCCCGTTGCTGACCGTACCGGTGGCCGTCATCGGCGCCATCGCGCTCTTCCCGCTGCTAGGTTTCTCCATCAACATCACCAGCATGTTCGGCCTGGTGCTCTCCATAGGCATCGTGGTGGACGACGCGATCGTCGTGGTGGAAGCAGTGCAGCGCAATATCGACAACGGCATGGCGCCGCGTGAAGCAACATTGCGAGCCATGGAGCAAGTCTCCGCGCCGGTGGTGGCGATCGCTTGCATCTTAGCCGCGGTATTCATTCCGGTCGCCTTTCTCGGCGGAGTCAGCGGGCAGATTTATCGTCAGTTCGCTTTGACAATTGCAAGCTCGGTGCTGCTGTCAGCCTTCAGCGCACTCTCACTCAGCCCAGCGCTCAGCTCGCTATTACTGAAGCCGCACACCAAGTCACACGGGCCGCTGGTGTTCTGTTTCCGCAAGTTTAATCGGGGATTCGAATGGGCCACCAATCGATATCTGGCGGGGGTCGGGCTCCTCATTCGCCGGTCGGCTCTGGCTCTCGTCGGCCTGGCAGTTTTCTGGGTAGCCGGCGCGTGGTTGTTCAAGATTTTGCCCGCCGGATTCCTGCCCGATGAGGATCAAGCAGCATACTTCATCCCCGTGCGTTTACCGGACGGAGCTTCACTCGACCGCACGGACGCCGCAGTGGCCAAGCTGGAAGAGCGGTTGAGCAAAGTGAATGGGGTGGAGTCCTGGTTCGTGTTTGGCGGCACCGACTTCACTACGCAGACCAGCGCCTCCAACGTCGCGACTATGGTGGCGGTCACCACTCCGTGGGAACAACGCAAGTCGAAAGACTTGCAGCTCAATGCGATTCTCGCAGCCACCCAGCGCGCCTTTTCGGATGTGCCCGAAGCTTTCACCACTGTGTTCGGTCTTCCTCCGATTATAGGTTTGAGTAATACCGGAGGATTCCAGTTCATGCTCGAAGACCGCCGGGGCGGCGAATTGGACCAGCTCGCGAGCGTAGGCGACGCGCTGGTGGAGGCGGCCCGCAAGCGTCCTGACATCGGTAATGCGGTAAACACGTTTCGTTCCGCGGTGCCGACCTACAGTATCGACATGAACCTGGACAAGCTGCAAACGCTCGGAGTGCCGGTAACCGACGCCTACAACACGCTCCAAACATTTCTGGGCGGCTTGTATGTGAACGATTTCAACCGATTCAGCCACACCTGGCAGGTGCTGATTCAAGCCGAGCCCGAGTTTCGCAGCCAGCCCTCCGACATCGATCGTTTCTACGTACGCAGCGTCGATGGAAACATGGTGCCGCTCGGTACGCTGGCGTCCATTAAGGCGTCCACCGGACCCGAGGTCGTGTTCCGCTACAACCGCTATCGCGCTATTCAGATTCTGGGCGCGCCGGCGCCGGGCATCAGCTCCGGCCAAGCCATCAACACCATGGAAAAGGTCGCAGCCGAAACGCTGCCTGACGGCTACGGATACGAATGGACAGGCACCTCTTACCAGCAGAAACTGGCCCAAGGACATGAAGGCGTGATCTTCGGCTTCGCCACGGTGCTGGTTTTTCTTTGTCTCGCGGCGCTCTATGAAAGCTGGTCGATCCCGATGGCCGTGCTGCTGTCCCTTCCGTTGGGACTTTTCGGCGCGCTGTTGGCCGTGTATTTGCGCAATTTCCCCTACGACGTTTACACCCAGATCGGCATCGTGACGCTCATCGGCCTGGCTGCCAAAAACGCCATCTTGATCGTTGAATTCGCCAAGGACAGCCACGAACGCGACCTCATGCCGGTGCGGGAGGCTGCTTTGCACGCCGCGAAGTTGCGGCTGCGGCCTATTTTGATGACGTCGTTCGCGTTCATTCTGGGCGTAGTGCCGCTGTTTGTGGCCACCGGCGCGGGTGCGGCATCGCGCCGATCGCTTGGAACCGCGGTGTTTGGCGGAATGCTCGCCGCCACTCTGCTCGCCATCTTTTTCGTCCCCGTGCAATACTACGTGATCGAAACATTCGTCGAGCGGCGCGGCAATCGAGCGCGCGTTAGGACGGAGCATGAGCGGCAGCCTGTTGAGGCAACGGACTGATGCGGCGTCTGTTCGCTCCCGTGTTGCTCACGCTCGGCTTGTGCGGTTGCCTGGTGGGGCCGAATTATCATCGGCCCGCGACTAACCTGCCCGCGGAATTCCCCGGCGCTCCGGCCACCAAAGAATCCATCGCCGACAAGAAATGGTTCGACCTTTTCCAGGACGCAACGTTGAAGCAACTGGTTGGGACGGCGCTGGAAAAGAACTTCGACGTGCGGATCGCGGCTGAACGCGTTTTGGAGGCTCGCGCGCAATATGGAATCCAGCGAGCCAATTTGCTGCCGACGCTGGATGCGCAGGGCTCATTCACAGCGTCGAGAAGCTCTTCGATAGGTTCGTTCCCGTTCATCCGGCCCGGCACGAACCTCGCCACCAGTTACACGCAGGCGGGGTTGCAGTTTTCCTGGGAGCTCGATCTATGGGGCCGGCTGCGGCGTTTAGACGAAGCCGCGCGCGCCCAATACCTGGCATCGGAAGACGCGCGGAACGGCGTCATCATCTCGCTGATATCCGATGTGATGACCACATACTTCGAGCTGCGGGAACTGGACCTGGAGCTCGAGATCGGCCAGCATAACAACGACATCGCGCGCGACAATCTGCGATTGATCCAGGAGCGCAAGGATCGCGGCGCGGCCAATGGCCTGGAAGTTCATCAAGCCGAGCAGTTCCTCTACACCACCACCGCGGAGATCGCGAGCGTACAACGGTCGATCGCGCTGGCTGAAGACGCATTGAATCTGCTGCTCGCCAACGCGCCCGCCGAAATACCGCGTGGCCTGAATCTGGAACAGATCACCTCAGTGCCCGACTTGCCCGCCGGACTTCCGTCGTCGCTGATCGAACGCCGCCCGGATATTCGGCAGGCTGAGGACAACTTGATTGCGGCCAACGCCGAAATCGGCGCGGCGCGAGCGTTGTTCTTCCCCAATATTTCGCTCACCGGTTTGTTGGGGAGCCAGAGCCGCTCGCTGGCCGGCATGTTCAGCGGCCCGGCGCGCCTGGAATCGATCGCTCCCACTGCTCTGCTGCCGATTTTCCATGCTGGCCTGCGCGCGGGCGTCCAACTTACACAGGCTCAGCAACGCGAAATGCTGATCACCTATCAGAAAACCATCTACAGCGCCCTGCGTGAGGTGGCCGATTCCCTGGCGACCCACACCCGAACGCGCGAACAGCGCGGTGAGCAAGAGAAGCTGGTGACCGCGCTGTCGGAAAGCGTGCGGCTGTCCAACCTGCGCTATCGCGGCGGTCTGGACAGTTACCTTCAGGTCCTGGATTCCGAGCGAAACCTGTTCGCCGGCCAGCTCACCCTGGCGCAGTTGCGGCTTCTGGAACTGCAGTCGGTGGTGCAGCTCTATCGAGCCCTGGGCGGCGGCTGGCAATAAGCGGGCCCGCACTCTGGTATCATTCTGCGTTGCCTAGCTGAGAGCCATCGAACTAGTGAGTTTCGAGAAAATAGTGCTCACCGAGGGTAAGATGGACGGCGGAAGAAAGCCGGCGACAACGATCGCAATCGTAGCGGCCAGAAGTGCATATTCGATCATATCCTGTCCGCGCTGGTCCTTTAGTAAAAATAGCAGCAACAGATGCATAACCTTCTTCGCCTCGATGTTTCTATCTTGAACCAGATGCGGGTTACGAGCAACTGAGAAAAGACCGTAGCCGGGGCGGCAAACACCCTTAATACTCGTAGTCTATTGGGCAACCCGGTAGGAGCACAGCAGCGTATCGCTGGTTTGGGGCACGAAAGCCGTCACAAACGTCACCACCGAACCGCTCAGTGTATAGTCCACCCCGGGTGTCAACCGGAGGCCGTTCCGATACACCTCTACGCTGGAGCTGGGGCTGGGGGTCTGGCTGAGCGTGAAGACAGTGTTCACGCCGTTGATGGCTCCGGAAGGCGTCTCCTGGTCGACAAACCCAACTCCCGGAATGCTCCCCGACATTCGATAGTAAGCAGATAAGACATCGCTGGGCTGAGGCACCGCGCCCGCCTGAAAGGTGATCGCATTGGAGGCCAGCGTGTAATCCCGGCCCTGCGTCTGCAGCAATCCGTTCCGAAAGAGAGCCACGCTGGACGCTGGATTCGGCACGTTACTTAGGCTAAATCCAGTGTTGGATCCGTCCATTGTTCCCGAGGGAGCCTCACCATCGACGAAAATCGGGGCGCTAGCCGAGCCGCCGGTGGAGCACGGGCCTGAGGTCCCATCGACGTGCAGACAATCGGAAAGGTTGCCGGCGGCCGCATCGATGGCGCCTGTGGCGTCAATGATCGCCGATCGGGAGACGCCAAAGGTGGTGCCAAGCGTCGGTCGCACGTTGAGGGCATCCTGCAGGCCGGTCACGTCGGCGATCCCGATGATGGTCGCTACCGCGGGAGCCGAGCCGCTCACCGCTCCCGGGGCCAGCCGCACGTCGCGCACGCGCAAAGGAAAAGTGCTGGGGGGCACGGCCCAAGCCTCGCTGAATTGTGTCACTCCCAAACTGCTGTATTGAACGGTATAGATGGCGGCGGTGTTCGCATTGGTGGTAGGGACCAGCTGGACGTATAGGACTCCACTGTTGATCTGGACGTTCAGGGTCTGGGCCGCGACATTGGAAGTATCCGATGCCTCGAAACTGGGCCACGAGATAACAGCGATGCCGTTGAAGAGCGTTCCGTCCGCGTTAAAGAGCGTGTCGCTAATAGTGGTGAGGGGCGGAGTGGCCCCGAGTTTCGAGCTGGGCGTCAAGATACACAGTGTGGTAGCGACGCACAGCAGGCACGATCGCAAACGAAACATTCGACCTCCAGACAAATGGCGGATTCCGGCTCCAGGGTACCCAGCAGTTGTGAGGACGAAAGCACTCTTCTGCCTGCCGCTGCGCGTCAACTTTCAGCCTGGCAAAGACTTCGGACGCCAGGATTTTAGTGGAAGGTCTGTGACTCGGCTTCGAGGCGTTCGGCACCGACATAGGGACGGAGGGCTTCGGGCACTACCACGCTGCCGTCCGCCTGTTGGTAGTTTTCGACGATCGCCACCCACGTTCGCCCCACGGCCAACCCGCTGCCGTTCAGCGTGTGAACGAACTCGGTCTTCCCTTTGCCGGATTTCGTGCGAATGGAAGCTCGCCGCGCCTGGTAGGCTTCGAAATTGGAGCACGAAGAGATTTCTTTAAAGGCGCTCTGGCCGGGAAGCCAGACTTCGAGGTCATACGTTTTGGCGGAGGAAGCACCCAAATCGCCTGTGGAGAGAACCACTGTGCGGAACGGCAGCCCCAAGCGCTTCAGGATATCTTCGGCGTCGGCGGTTAGTTTTTCATGTTCCTCCCAGCTCTGCTCGGGGAGAGTGAACTTCACCAGTTCCACCTTTTGGAATTGATGCTGCCGGATGATACCGCGCACGTCGCGGCCGTAAGACCCGGCTTCGCTGCGGAAGCAGGGCGTGTAGGCGCACAGCGAGATGGGGAGATCGGACGCATTGAGCGTTTCGTCGCGGAAGAGATTCGTGACGGGAACCTCGGCCGTGGGCGCGAGCCAGAAGTCGGTGTTCTCGATTTTGAACGAATCTTCCTTGAACTTGGGGAGCTGCCCGGTGCCGAACATGCTGGCGGAGTTTATCAGGAACGGCGGAAGCACCTCGGTATATCCGTGCTCGCGCGTGTGCACGTCCAGCATAAAGCTGATGAGCGCCCGTTCCAGGCGCGCACCCATGCCCCAGTAAACAGCAAACCGCGCGCCGGTGACTTTAGTGGCACGTTCCAGATCCAGGATCTTCAGTTCCGGCCCCAGATCCCAATGCGCTTTGGGTTCGAAATCAAACTGGCGGGGCTGTCCCCAGCGGCGGACTTCGACGTTGTCGTCCGCGCTCTTGCCCACCGGCACGGACTCGTGCGGAATATTCGGAACCCCGGCCATCAAATCACGAAAGGAAACGTCAGCAGACTTGGCCTTTTCATCCAGCAGTTTGATCTGGTCGCCCAGGGCACGGCTCTCCTGCTGGATTGCAGAAATGTCTTTGCCTTCCGCGCGCAGCTTGGGAATCTGGGCGCTCTTGGCGTTGACCTGCGCCTTCAGCTGCTCGGCATCAGTCAGCGCCGAACGGCGCTCGGCATCCAAAGCTCGAAACTGGTCGATGTCTAGTTGATATCCCCGCGTTGCCAACCTCTGGGCGATTGCATCCAGGTTGGCCCGGAAATACGAGAGATCATGCATCAGCGCTCTTCAATCGGAATCCACTTTTCTCCGACTGGCTTGCCGATGTAATCGGCCCGCGGCCGGATTAAACGGTTGTTGCGGTATTGCTCCAGCACATGTGCGGTCCAACCCGACATCCGGCTCACAGCGAAGATCGGCGTGAACAGGTCGATCGGAATTCCCAGCGAATAATACGTGGAGGCCGAATAGAAATCGACGTTGGCGTTGAGGCCCTTCTGTTCCTTGATCGTTTCTTCGATCTTTTTCGACGTCAGATACAAATTCAGATGGCCCGTGCGGCGTCCCAACTCCTCGGACAGCGCACGCAAATGGGTTGCTCGAGGGTCTTCGGTGCGATACACGCGATGGCCAAAACCAGGGATTTTCTTCTTGAGCGCCAGCTTGCCCTGAACGTCGGCCAGAGCCGTGCTCTCGTCGCCGGCGGCCAATAGCATCCGGATCACCTCTTCGTTGGCGCCACCGTGCAAGGGGCCCTTCAAGGCGCCAATGCCGGCGGTCACCGCGGAGTGAATGTCGGACAACGTCGCCGCCACCACGCGCGCCGCAAAGGTAGACGCGTTCAGTTCATGATCGGCGTGCAGGGTCAGAGCGACGTCGAACACGTGCTCCATCACGTCGTCCGGCTGGTTGCCAGTCAGCGTATAAAGGAAGTTCGCCGCGAAGCCAAGCTTGGGATCGCCATCCAGCACAGGCTTGCCGGTTCGGAGGCGATCGAAGGTGGTGACAATGGTTGCAGTCTGCGCCATCAGGCGCGCCGCCTTCTCCACATTTGCCTCAATCGAGTTGTCGCGCGCCTTGGCATCGTAGAGCCCCAGCATCGACACTGCTGTGCGCAGCACGTCCATGGGAATGCCTTTCGGCACTTTCCCGAGAAATTCCACCACCTCCTGGGGGATCGGGCGGTAGCGAACCAGTTCCGATTTCAGCGCGTCCAGCTCAGCTTGCTTCGGCAGCCTGCCGTGCCACAGAAGGTAAATCACCTCCTCAAAGGTGGCGTGATCGGCCAGGGTGTGGATGTTGAACCCCTGGTAACTCAGGATTCCCAAATCTCCATCGATGAAACAGATATTCGACTCGGCGGCAACAATCCCTTCGAGTCCCGCTTGTGTAACTGGCATTGAACCTCTGAACTCCCTATATGTAAGTAACGATTCCCTCGCCGTGGATGAAAGTCGTTCGCGGCGTGAAATTTCATTCTACAGAATTCCGCTGTGGATGGGGGTGCCACGACGCGTGTTTTTGCCCGCCCGAGTTGCGCGCCAACCGTCGAGGACCAAGACCCGCTATGATCAAAGTCATCATGACGGTGCGAATCACCGAGGCGGAACTTGCCCGCGACCTGCATGCTGTGCTGGAGAAGGTTCAGCAAGGCAGCGAAGTGATCGTGGAGCAAGAAGATCATCGGCCCGTGGCCGTCATCAGGTCGCCCCATCGCAGCGGACGGCCAATTACCGAAGTCCTGCACGACGCCAAGCAGCGAAACTGCAACGTCACGCTTGATGAGGACTTCGGCAAGGATCTCGAAGAGATCATCGAGGCCCACCAGCGACCATGGATTCCCCCCTCCTGGGATTAGTGCTGGACTCCAGCGCTGTAATCAGCGCCGAGCGTAGCCAGAAGACCATCCCGGAGTTTATTGAAGCGATCTTGCAAACGTATGGCCCACTCGATCTCTCGCTATCGCCAGTGACGGTCGCCGAACTCGTGCATGGAATCTACCGAGCGAAGACGGCAGAGGCGGGCCAGCGCCGCCGCGATTACATCGGGGAGTTAGTCAGGCTGGTACCGGTTCATCCCGCGACCAGCCGCACCGGATGGCTCGTTGGCCAAATCGAAGGCCAGGAGGCGGCCAAAGGAAACTCGCTGCCGTTTAACGATCTAATGATCGCCGCTGCGGCCATCGAGCAAGGCTACGCGGTGCTCACTGGCGACATCCGACACTTTCGGAGAATTCCGGGGCTGACGGTCGTTTCGTCATAAGGCATAGCTCATTTTGTTTTGTTGAACAGGATTGTTATGCCGCCGCCCGAATCCGGCGCCACTAGCGCGGGATAATCCCGACGAGCGAAAAACTTTGGGGGTGTGACGGCTGCGGTGAGCGTCGCACTACACAGGATCAGAATTAGTGCGGCAGTTCTCATTGATGGACCTCCTGCGCTGGCACGCCAGCACTCCTATCAACGCGTGAGTCCAGTATTGTACCCAACGCGGGAAAATGCTGTATGACCGCCCGGCAAGAGCGACGCGCCATCTCTCGAACCGCGGCGCTTGTCTCATGAGAAATCATCCGCCAGGAGCTACCATTGGAATATGCATCGCTTCCTGCTGCACAACAACAACATTCTGGACGCGCATGAGAAGAGCCTCAGCGCCGGTCAAGTGGGTCTGCTGAACGGCTGGGGCGTCTTCAGCACCCTGCGGGTCGCCGACGGCGTGCCGTTCGCCTTCGAGCGCCATTGGGAGCGCATGCAGCGTGATGCCGCGAAGATGCACGTTCCGTTTCCAACCGATCGCGCGGAGTTGCGGTCGCAGTTGCTTCGACTGATAGAAGCGAATTCCGCATGGAACGCAACGCTGCGTGTCATGGTGGTTCGCAACCGGGGCGGATTGTTCGAAGGACCAGACCTGGAACGGGCCTTCGACGTGCTTGCGTTCACCAAAGACTTAAGTCCGTGGGGAACGAGCGTCCGGCTGACCGTCAAAACCAACGCCAGATACGCCGCGAACGAATTTTCCCGATGCAAGATCCTGTCCTGGTCCCACAATCTCACGTGGTATGAAGAGGCACACCAGCAAGGTTATGACGAGGCCGTGCTGTTGAACGAGCGAGGCGAAGTCAGCGAATGCACTTCGGCCAACATCTTTGCCGCCACCGGAAGCGAGGTAACCACGCCGCCGCTCGATTCCGGCTGCCTGCCCGGCGTGACTCGCGAGCTGCTGCTGGACGTGGTGCGAGTCCCCGGTATCACAGTAATGGAGCGGGCGCTCAAGCCGCAAGATCTGGAGCGCGCCGACCAGGTCTTCATCACTTCGACCACGCGCGATCTGCTGCCGGCCGTGTTCATCGAAGGTCTGGCCGTGCGCAATGAAGGAACCGTTGTCGATTTGTTGGTGAAGGCTTTGGAAGAATACCGGCAGGATTACGTGAAGCGCAACGCTCGACCGCTGATCGGGCAACTCCGCTAGAACTGAGGCTTATTGAACCGCGGCTGTGAGGGACTCGGCCCTACAAAAGAAATGGTTCCAAGTGACCCAGGCGGCAGTCCGCTCCCCGGCCGGCATGCGCGGCCAGAGCATAGCGTGCAGCGCGGTGGAAGCCGTATTCTATTGCTCCCCGCAACCGTCTTTTTTTTGACCGGCTACGGTTCAGCGCTCCAGAATTCGCTTGCCTCACCGCCTGCTAGAAGCCAACGCCTCGAAACGGCCTTTCACTCGCCCGCAACGACTGTTCCCCTGCGAGAACCACCGCGGCGAGGTTAAACGCTCCTGGCCTATTTCTTCGACGAAATTCTGAGCTTTTCTTCCAGCCCGTTCGGCTTCGAGCTCCCATCCTCTGCCGCGCTCATCACGCGACCGGGGTTGATCGTCGCTCAAAACCCGTTGCCGTCTCGCAAGCCCAAAACCCTCAAACGTCCATCCAACTTTCGCTCCCCTCCGGGACTTTCATCCCTCGGGATCATAGCGCTCAATTGGCGACTCGATCTGAGAAGCTTACCTTCGTGCCCGGCCCGATGACCTTTCGCTCCCCGAATGCGTTAATTAGTCTTAGTAACTAAGCGCGCTCGGATCACCGCTCCAGGTTCGCTACCGTTCACCAGGCTTACTGCTCTCTGAACCTCTTGGAACCAGGACCATCATTACCCGAAAGAGGCGGCGAGTCAACTGTTAAATAGCGATTACAGTGGACTTTTCCAGAACTTTTATACGTTGTGGAATCAATAGCTTATGGGTTCTACACTGTGAACAATGTGTGGATAAAACAGCCTCAACCCAGGATGTTTGTTGGCATTTCACCGGACCCAAGCGTCAGCGAGAATCGCGTGAGACATTGTGCCGGCCCGCGCGACGGCCGAAGGCAAGTGTTGTACCAACTGCGCCGATGGCGCCGCCGCTGAAGAACGGGTCGTCGCTCGTCACACCATTGGACAAGCCCTGAATCGCAGTTTGAAAATTGGGCCATGCATTGGAAGCCGAATCGGAGGTGAGGTTGGCGTAGAGTTGCGCCAAGGTCCCCGAGGCGCCCAGCGCCACCATGGCCGGAGCGATCGTGCCGAGGCCGTGGCCTTGGCTCATGAGCCACGACAAGAAGGCCATTCCACATCCGATGCTGTCGGCGTTTTGATCGGTGGGATCCGTCGTGTCCACGTAATCCGGCATTCCATCCTGGGCCCATTGTGGAGCGGTAGCAAAATCGGCCAACGCGTTGTTGCCGACTACCGCCGCGCACCAGCGCGACAGGGCTTCTCCGGTGCTGACGCCGCACAAATTTCCTCCCATCGAGCATTCGCTCAATTCGGCCTCAAAGAGCGCCGATACTCTGCTGGAGCTGCCGAACGACGCGTCCACCTCGATGGCTGCCCCGCTGACGTAATCGCAACCACCGTGATCGGCCCCACCGGTTCCGTCGGTGACGCCGCTGAGGGCATACACAATGACGCTAACCGAGCCGCCTGTTGTAGCGAAAATTGTATCGTTGGCGGACACCACCCGGTCGGCGTCGCTCACCAGATCCTGAGCATTTTGGAGCCCGGGCGCGCCGAGCGAGGGGTCGACGTAGACCGTTACTCGGCCGGATGGGCTGGTCCCTACGAATTGAGAAACGCCGGTGTAGCTGGGCCATGGCGGCGCAGTGGGAGCGGCGCGGCGGACGGCGGACCTTCGATCGAAGTTAGTCGCTTTGATTGGATGCATGGAAAACTCCTTATAGTGCGACGAGAATCTTGAAGGAATTGTATCAGCACGACCGGAAAAAGCGGTCTTAGCGTTGGCCGGCATCCAGCGCGAGAATTGCGCCGGTATCGGTGGCCACCCACATGTGTTGATCGTCCGGGGCTGCAATTACCGCGCGTTGCGCCACGGCGCGATAGTCGACGTCCATTTCCTGCCACACCTTCCGATTGGCGCTGTGCAATATTTTCAGTTTGCCCGGAATTGGGACCTGCGTGGAATTTCCGGGCGGTTCGATCGTCGCCAGGACAGCACCGCCGTTGCCGAGGAGTGCGATATCGGTGGCGACGCGGTCGCGCTCGGCAAAAATGAGGCGCGAGTGCGGAGATCCCAACGGCGTCTCGAACACGGCTGAGGCCACTGGATACTTGGGATCCGGGTACAGAATGAGCGACACCACGAGGCCTTGATTGGACACTCGCAACTGGGCTAGTTCACCGTCCAAGAGGCTCGTGCGGAAGGTCCAGTTGGCGCCGCCGTCCATGGTTTCGAGCAGCGTTATTTTTCCGCCTGGCGGCGACCCCGAAGCAGTGTTCACGGAAGGGGGCGAAGACGAGTCTGGGGCGCCGATGATGATGCCGTGCATCCCCTGAAACGAGATGATGTCGTAGTTCAGAGACTGCGCGTCGGGGGCTTTCTCACTCGCCTCCAACTTAACCCAGGTCTTGCCGCCGTCGGTGGTCTCCTGAACTAATCCCTTCAGCCCCGCGATGTAGCCATGATTGGCGTCCAGGAAACACGTCTGCAGTATCCCTTTGCGCGATTGTATTTTGATCCAGGTACGTCCGCCTTCCGAGCTGGACCAAAGCCCGCGATCGGTCACCATCCAACCCTGGCTGTCGTTCCTGAAGAACAGGGAAACGGGGCGCTCTTTCGCCTCGTACTGCGACCAATGCAAGCCGCCGTCGCTGGTTACGACAACGGCGCCCTGCTCCCGCCCTTTCTGGTCGTCGATCAAGCCGGCCGCAACGCAGTGCTGCGCAGTGGGGCACTGGAGATCTTCAATAGCGAAGTTGGAGTCGGCGCGATCATAGAGAAACTGGATCTTCCAGCGTGGCTCGGCGGCCAGAGCGGTGAACGCAAGAAAGAAAATCAGCCACAGATGAACGCAGATAAACGCGGATGAAATGCTTGCCGGAAATCGGCGTTCATCAGTGTTCATCTGCGGCTCTTTGCTCTTAGCCGTTGGCGCGAACCAAGTCCGCACTCTCATTCGCCGCCTGCTCCATTCGCGAAAGCATTAATAAACAACCCAACTGCTCGCCGACGCTGGTGAGGAGTTCCATTTCGATTCCGGTATGAGAATGGGGATCGCGATGCTGCACGTTGATGACGCCTTCCACACCCCGGCGCGAAATGACCGGCGCGGAGAGAAAAGCCTCGTAGGTGTCTTCCGGAAGATCGCTGAAGAACTTGAAGCGCGGATCGCGAAACGCCTCTCGAGAGATGGCGAGCAAGCGCTTCTCGCGAGCCACCCAGCCGGTTAAACCTTCGTTCATCGCCAGCTTCACGCTGCCTACCGCGGAGGGACGATTGCTGGCCCGCAGTACGAGTTCGCGATTATCCAGCAAGTACAGCAGGCAGGAGTCGCACTCCATGAACTCTACCACCAAGCCGACAACGCCATCGAGAGCATCCTGGAGTTTGGTCTGCCGCACCAGATAGCGGCTGATCTTCTGGAGCAGACGCAACTGCTGTTCGGTGCGCTCCAGGCGCTGTTCTAGTTCTCTTCCCCGGGACACCACTCCATTATCCCATTGCGACCGCCGCAAGTCTCACCGAGATTTGGCGGCGTGGTCCGATAAACTCACCCAACCGCCTCCCGACGGCACGCACAGGCTCACAACCGCCGTAACGACCGTCCGTAACAATGGAATGACAGACTCCAGCGGGCGTAGTACGATGGTTGCATCCATACTAGGTACTACAAACGTCATGATTGAACGAGATGGAATCAAGGAGATCTTCCCGAATGTGGAATAAACGGAAAGAAGAAGAATATCCACCGAAATCGCCCGCGACGCCTCCCGCGCCCGCTAGCCAGATCAAGGAGAACGCCCCCATGTCGACGAATCCTGCTCCCAGCCATACCCCTACTGAGTCCCGAGGACCGGCGGTCATCGGAAAGTCCGTCATGATCAAAGGCCAGATCTTCAGCCGCGAAGATCTTACTATCGATGGCGAGATCGACGGTTCCGTCGAACTGCATGAGCACCGTCTTACGGTCGGACCCAACGGCAAGCTGCAGGCCGGTGTGAAGGCGCGCGAAGTGGTGGTGCTGGGAACCATTCACGGGAATGTGGAGGCGTCCGATAAGATCGATATTCGCAAGGACGCGAAGCTGGTTGGGGACATCAAGACTGCCCGCATCGTGATCGAGGATGGGGCGTATTTCAAGGGCAGCATCGACATCGTGCGGGCCGAGGCCGCTAAGACCGCGGCGACAGCTCAGCCGAAAGTGCAGTCCGCCAGTTCTACCACCCCCAACGCGGCGGCGGCGCCTGTCACGGCGGCTGCCGGCGATTCGCGGTAGTAATTGTCTCACCTCTGGGGAATGAGTTCTAAGGAAGGAGTGGAGCTTTGCTGAAAGACCGGTTAAGATCCGAACCGTCTTCACCCTCGCTTCACTCACCACCGAAGAAATCCGGACCCGGACAGCCGCAAAATCGCGCCAGCCACGGCCTGGATCAGTTCTTCACTTCGCTGCCGGATCAAGAGAGCCTCTCCATCCTGGACTTTTCCGGCGCCAGCCAGGCCAACATCAGCTTCATTACTTCGATGGGCCACCGCATCTATTCTAACGATGCTCTGCGGACCATGGAAGAAGCGTTCGGCAGCGGTGGCGACTTCATCGCCAATCAGTCGGATCCGGAACGCGTCGCGCGGTTTCTTCACGAGAATCTGGAATTTGCGGATCGCACTTTTGACGGTGCGCTCATCTGGGACACACTGCAATTCCTTGCCCCGCCCCTGCTGCAGGACACGGTAGACCGCTTGTACCGTATTCTGCGTCCCCAGTCGTCATTGCTCGCTTTTTTCCATGCCGAGGAGAAAGCGCAAACCGCGCCGCTTTACTCTTACCGCATTGTTGAATCGAAGATCATGTCGCTGACGCCGCGCAACCAGGTGCGGCCGGTGCAGTATTTCAACAATCGGAGCCTGGAGAAGCTCTTCCAGAAGTTTCATTCCGTGAAGTTTTTCCTCACCCGCGACCACTTAAGGGAAGTGATCGTTCGCCGTTAGTTCCACTTCCTCGCCGTTGGGGGCGCAGCGCGTCGGCGAGCGGTTAGGGCAGCGCGTACGTCATGCCAATCGTCAACTGCACGGAATTCTTCCGGAACTCGGGAGGCGGATTATTGAGATACGAGTCGATGAAACCAGCGGATGCGTTGAACCGCTTGTAAACCGGCATGGTGAGCAGTACGTTGAAGATCCCCGAATAAGCGCTGGTGTTGTTCCACGTTGGCGTGAGCGTCAAACGCTGGTCTAGAGTCAGACCGTGCTTGAACTTGCGATTGAATGCTTCCCCAAAGATGGAGCCGATTAAGTCTTCATTGGGCGCGCCGTGGAATTGCTGCCTCACATAGCTCACGCTGCCCTTGATATCCAGCGTCTCGTTGGGACGCTGAATGATCGTGAAGCCAATTCCGCCGCTGTAGGTCTGCTGCAGATCCAAGCCTTGCGAGAAATTGTGATCGAACGCGCCTTGCCCGAAGGCATACAGTCGGGGGCTGAAGTACTCGTCGCGTTCGGCGTCGCCGTGGAAGATCGCGGTCTTGATGGTTGGAGTCTTCGGCTGCATCACTTCCCCATAGGCCGCGTTGAGATTGAGGCTGGTCCGGTTGCGCGGCTCCAGCCAGTCCTCCGTCGGTATGGCGCGTACCAGGCCGACTGCTCCGGTGAATGTCTCGCTTTTTTGCGTGGCATTCACCACTGCGGCGCCGATCGTGATGCCCCCCTTCCAGGCTTGGAGCAAGCCGGGCTGGTGCGATAGCGCATTCAGGAAACCCGCCTGATCGACAATCTGGCCGGCGTCGGCGACGGGCATCGACCGTGGAGGCTCCGCGGCCAAGTGCACCTGTTGATCCTGCACCGACAAGGTGCCCTGCGGAATGTTCGCCGCGATTTCGCGTTTGCGGAGTCGTACGCCCTTGGGAATGACAGCCACTTTTGCCGAGCTGTCGAGCTCTTTTACCTTGCTCCAATCCACTGTGATTTCGCCGAGCGCGTCGCTCTTGAACGTCAGCGCCGAACCGGACGATTTTACAAAGTGACCGGTGAGTCTCTCCCCATCAGTGAACAGGAGGGTATCGGCATCGGGCTTGGCCGGAGCGGCAGGCTGGCCGCAAAGATTCGAGAGGCCCAACACGCACGGCCAAAGAAGTAAGCCGCGTGTCAGCCAAAGCCTTGGATTCTTACAATAGTCGATTCGCATGTTCTCCTATGACGCGGCAACCCGCCGATGTGCTTCGAAGTTTTTTGGCAGCAGGCCGTCTCACTCCCGGAGGTACCGCCGCAGCTCTTCGGGACGGAAGCAACGGGCCGCAGCCATGTCCCGGCTGAGGCGTCCGATCCGCACCATCTCGGCGAGCGATTGTTCCATGGTGATCATTCCGTCCGCGCGTCCGGTGGAAATTGCGCTATAAATTTGATGATCCTCGCCCTTGCGGATCAAGCTGCGGACTCCGCTGCTCGCCATGAGAATTTCTACCGCGGGATAACGGGTCGCCTTGTCACCGGAAGGAATCAGTTGTTGGGCTACCACGGCCAGCAAGGCCAGCGAGAATTGCTGACGAATCTGCGCCTGATTCGCCGCTGGAAACGAGTCCAGAATCCGGGAAACGGCTTGCGACGTGTCGTTGGTGTGGAGCGTGGAGAGCACCAGGTGGCCCGTTTCGGCCGCCGTTAGGACCGTTGCAATGGTTTCCGGATCGCGCATTTCTCCGACTAGAATCACATCCGGATTTTGGCGCAGAATGCTCCGCACTGAGCTCGCGAAATCGGGTGCATCCCGGCCCACTTCAATCTGCTCGATAATCGACTGCCGATTAGTATGCTGAAACTCGATTGGATCCTCGATGGTCACGACATGATCGTGGCGCTGCGTGTTGACCAAGTCCACCAGCGCGGCAAGCGTGGAGCTTTTTCCACAGCCCGTGGGTCCGGTCACGAGCACCAATCCTTGCCGCGCTTCCGAAAGCCGGCGAAGCAAGGGCGGCAGGTTCAGCGATTCCAGCGTCGGGATGCGCTCCGGCAGCAGCCGCAGACTCCCCGCCAATGTCCCGCGCTGGTAGTGGATATTGGCCCGGAAGCGGCCGATGCCTTCCCGATGGAAGCAAAGGTCCACCGAGCGGCTGCGCTGCAGTTCCTGAGTCTGGGCTCCAGTCAGCACGGGCAGGAGCAGAGTGCGGGTGTCCTCGGCGTCTAACGGTGGACCATCCGGTTTCGATAGCTCTCCCCCGATGCGCAGCGTGACGGGCGCGCCCGCGATGAGCAAGAGATCCGACGCCGTTTGGCGCACCGCGTACATCAATAGCTGATCCAAAGACTCCAGGTTTCCGAGGTTCTCGGCCGGCGCAGCCTCCCGCGACTCGCGAGGCACCGGCGTGTTGCGGTTCAACTCCGCGACGATTTGCGCTAATTCCTTTTCGTAGTACGGCAATGTGTTCAATGGCCTCTCTTCAGCTTAGCCGCTGGATCCAGAAGGCGGCTTCAGGATTTCTTGGTAAGCAGTTCCAACTCCTCGGGGGTTCGCGGCCAGTCCTCGCGCAAAAGACGCGAGAGGGCGCGATCGGCCAGCAGCTTTCCGTTGGTCTGACAATGCGGGCAGTAATTGGTCTCGTTGGCGGCATAACGGATGCGCTGGATCTTAGCACCGCATCGCACGCAGGGCTCCTTATAGCGACCATGCGTGGTCATGTTCTCGCGAAAGGCAGTGACCTTTTCCGGAAAGCCGCCACCGGCCTCGGCCCGCAGCGCGTCCACCCAGTGAGTGAGCGTCGATCGCACGGCCAGAAACAGGCGCTCGATCTCGGCATGGCTGAGTTTTTGCGTTAACGCCAACGGCGAAAGCCGGGCCTCGAAGAGGATCTCATCGGAATACGCGTTGCCGATGCCACTAAACAACCTCGGATCGGTGAGCGCGCGCTTGAGCGTATGATTTGCCGACGTAAGAGCCGCGGCGAAAGCATCGAGATCGGCCTCCAGGACTTCCAGACCGCCTGGATCCAAAGCGCTGAGCCCCGCTTCCCCGCGCACGACATCCAGCGAGGCACGCTTCTGTGATCCGGCTTCGGTCCACACCAGGGTTCCGTTTGAAAAATCGAACCCAGCCAGACCGCGCGGGCGGGAAACTTTGGCGCCGCGCTTTTGCCAGTGCAAGCGCCCCGCGATCATCAGATGCAGCACCAGCCAGACCTCGTCGTCCATGCCAATTGCGATTCGCTTCCCCACTCTGCGCAGTTGGCGAACGCGTTTGCCCTCCGCACTGGCGAGCGGCGGATCGACGGTGCGCAGCAGAAATGGGCTCACCACGCGAATTTTTTCGAGCACCTGACCGACGATGCGACCAGTGAGCGCTTCGATATAGATGACGATGTCCGGGAGTTCGGGCACGGCGGGATAAACCCATGTTACCGCCGAAGACCCGCGCGGGAACCCAAATCGTGGCGCACGCACTTTGCGTGCCGCGTTCACACTCGTGTGAACACCCCCTGAGCCAGCCGATGTGTGTCGAGCTCGCACCGATCGGTGAACGTTGGCACTTTTTCCAGAACGTTTCGTGATCGGCTCTAGAGCGGAACCGCTGTATCCTACTGACGGATTACGGGTTCGCCAGTCGATCTCAGCCTCTTGTTCGCTAAGCGGCACGCGAGCTTTAGCGCCCGCGGCTCAGCCCGCTTTGCACCAACGACAGTTCGGAAGCCCTCAATTCCAGCGGGCCTGACGTCAATTCGCGTGGCGACAGTGCCGCTTGCGCGACTCCACCCTGCGCATGCTCGGAGGTGTCCGCGACAATATGGTAGAGCTCATGCGCCAGGACCCGGCCCATCGCCCGGCCGAGCAGCACGTTTCCTCGCAGTGGATTCCCGTCGAGCACAGCGGATTCCACGGCGCCGCGAAGGTTATCACACGCCAGATCGGTGAATGGGAGCACCGTACCATCCACTTCATGCGCCCAGCCGAGCGGACCAGGCTCCAGATGCGCCGGCCACCCATCCATCTCGCAATGGCCCACTAGCTTCACCACGATAAGCAGTCCACTGACCGCTTGAGCAGGAATGCCAAGATGCAAGCGCAACGAAACACCGGACTTTTTCAGGATGTGGCCGGCTTCACGACTCATTTCGCGCACTGCTACCTTGGAGTAACGTCCATCTGAAAGCACGACGGCGGTCACCGGAGTTGAAGGCTGACTGCCTGGCAGGGGGGCGGCACAAGAAATCGCCAAGCAAAACAAAACTGGCGCGCAACGTACGTAGTTTAGCGTCATCATTCCCTCGGACATTGAGGCTGGAGCTTACACGGCTCCGTGCTGATTATACATGCAATAATGATCGGTTGTTTAACGCCCGAAGTTTACGAGCCCTCGACCCGCTCTCGAATGCTAACCGCTACTTCTGGATCCTTGCTGCTCTGTCGGCGATCCTCCTCCTTGCGCCGATCCGCGACGGCGATCTCGCCGGGTATGACGATGCACGCTATGCATTAGTTGCAAAACACGTGGTTTTATCGGGCCATTGGCTGGAAATCGAAAGTAATGGAGGACCGGCGATCGAGCATCCGCCCCTGTTCTCGTGGATGCAAGCGTTGCTTTTTATTCCCTTCGGGCTTTCGGATCCGCTCGCTAAACTTCCGTCTGCCCTGTGCGGGCTGGGAGTTATTCTCCTGGTGGCTTGGCTCGGACGCCGGATCACAGGCGATCCATTCACCGGCGTGCTTGCCATGTTCGTAATGGCGACGAGTATCTATTTTATAAAATATGCCGCACGCGCCATGACCGACGTTCCGTTCACTTTCTTCTTTCTCGCCGCGGTTTGCTCATGGCTGCTGGCGGAGGATGATCCGCGCTGGCTCCTTGCCGCGGGCGCTTTCGCGGCCATGGCGCAGCTGACCCGAGCGTTGGCCGGGGCGAGCATTCCCCTGCTCTTCGCTGTCGATTTGATCGTCGATCGCCGGCGTCCGCCGCTGCGCTATTTGATCGGAGCGGCATTGATCGCTTTCGTTCCACCGGTCGCCTGGTACGCGCAGTGGGTTTACCGATACGGCGAAGAGTTTTTCGTTCGTCATTCGATGTACATGAACCAGGAGGTGACGGGCGAGTTGTCGCCCGCCTGGCGGCGCTACACGGGCGCCTTCGAGTATATCTGGATGATTTCGAAATCCTATTGGCCGTGGCTACCGGCGATGATCGCGGGCATGGTGCTTGTCATTCGCAAGAAAGACCGCACATTGCGCCTGCTCATTTTGTGGGTGGCTGTCGTGTACGTGCTTTGCGCCATTACGAAAAGCCGTGTTCTGCGCTACATGCTGCCTGCCTATCCGGCTTTCGCTATCCTTTCCGCCATAGGGCTCTTGTGGCTGTTGCCTCAGCGTTCTGTGCGCAACGGGCTGCGCGTGTTGACACCGTTGCTTGCTCTGGTTGTTCTCGCGGTCGCGATCCGGCCGCCGGTCAATTTTCACGCTGTGGACACCCGGCCGATCGCGCGAGCCTCTACCGCCGCCACGGCTCCCGGCGAGCTGATTACGTTTTACGACGACGGCGCGCCTCGCTTCGACGAGATGAACGAGCTTCTCTGGTACGGCGATCGCTACTTTGTTCCGGTTCTGGAATCCGACAAATTGCCCGACGCCCTCGAAAGGCCTCAGACTCGGGTCTTTATCATGGACGTGAATACATTTCAATCGCGGGTGGAATCCCTTATCCCGAACCAGATCATCGCTCGGGCGGGCCGTCTGATCTGCTTCCGGCTGGTCCCCCGACCGTGAGTTACCTGCTGCACTAGGTCAAGTCCTTGTAGCGGAAACAACCGACCAGATGATCGTTGACCATGCCGGTAGCCTGCATGAATGCGTAGCAGATCGTCGAGCCGACGAACTTGAAGCCGCGCTTGGTGAGATCTTTGCTCATCGCATCCGACTGCTCCGTGAGAGCCGGCACCTGTTCGGACCGCCGCCAGCGATTCTGCAGCGGCTGGCCGCCGACGAACTGCCACACGTATCGATCGAAAGTGGCAAACTCTTTTTGAACGGCGAGAAACGACTGGGCGTTTTCCACGGCTGCGCGAACCTTCAGCCGGTTCCGTACAATCCCATCGTTGGCGAGCAAGCGGGCAATCCTGGCCTCATCATAGCGGGACACTTTGCGCGCCTCGAATCGATCGAACGCAGCTTGGTAGGCGGCTCGCTTCTTGAGAATGGTGATCCAACTCAGGCCGGCTTGAGCGCCTTCCAGGATCAGAAGCTCAAACAATCCGCGGTCGTCGTGTAGCGGCACGCCCCACTCGGTGTCGTGGTAGACGATAGAGAGTTCATCGCGCGCCCAGGCACAACGGTGCTGCATCAAAGGGAGTGTCAGTGGCTCAAAAGAACGAGCTTGTCTTCGCGCGTCTCTTTTTCTCTGCGCTTGGCATGCCCGCCGACGCACACGCCCGACAAACCGCATTCCTCGCAGCGGCCGGAAGGCATGGTTTCCGGCGTCAAGCGCGGCTCTGCGCCAAGCCAGTAAAGCCCATTTGCCATCACACAAAAACCGGTGGCGGCAAACCACACCATTGCCGCGCCCACGAAGCCCGTGAATAAAGCAAACCACTTGCTGTAAGCGAGAATGAGCGCCGATGCGACGGAGATGTTGATGCCAACGGCTAAATAGATACGGCGCTCCAGATACCAGCGGTCCGTCTGCATGAAGTACAGGTTCCAACGGGTCGGTGTTTTTGAGCCGAGCATGGGAGTGAAGCCGAACAACCGCAGCACGTTGCCCACGGGGCAAAAGCCCGTAAGGGCGACATTGATTGAGACGAGTCCCGTTGCGGCGACTCCCAAAATCCACAGTGGATTTACCAACAAAGCCAGTGCCGTGCTCGCTAAGAGCGCAACTCCGGCGATCAACCAGACGGTCCGTTCAATGTACCATCGGTTCGTGGGGACAACATATACGCCTGTGCGCAGAGTCATGGCTTGGACTATAACATCGGGAGTGAAACAGCACAAGCGTTTATTTGAGCCTTTATTTGAGCCTGCGTTTAGTCGAACCTGCTAGGCTGTGTTCCGTTTATCCGCAACAAACAGGTACCGGTTGAGACTGAAGAAGAAGCTGCCTTCTTTTCCGAGCGCCTCAAATTCCGCAAACCAGGCATCGGCTTCGCTCTGAGACACGCTGTGACGCCCAACTGCGAACGAAGCCATCATCGCCAGCATACCTTTTCCGTACGTATTGTCTTCAAATTCCGGATTGAACATGGGGATCGATATTCGATCGCGCACGGAAAAACCCGCTTGCCGCAACTGCCGGGACAGTTTCCGTGGCAGATTCGCATGTGTGAAGTGTGCGTCCCACGCAGAAAGGACACGCGCCATCCGAGGCTCATCCTCGGTGTGAATCACTAGAGACCCGTAGTCCGTGTCCAGAATGACGGCTCGGCCTCCCGGTCGCAGCACCCGATGCAACTCCGCCAGCGCTGCCGGAATATCCGGGACGTATTCGTAAACCTGGGTGGAGACCGCCGCGTCGAAGCTATCGTCGGGATATGGCAATTGCGTCGCTTCGGCCGTTCGAAACTCAGCCCACGGCTGCTCTGCGCAACGTTGGCCCGCCATCGCCACCATGGCTCGGCTGACGTCGATGCCACAAACCCGCCCCTTTGGTCCGACCGCGGTCGCCATGTCATGAGCCAAGAGCGCCGGCCCCGAACCGATATCCAGAACGTGTTCGCCCTCAGTCAACGCCAGAGACCGCAGTACTTGCCTGCGCTGCGCCACTACGTCGGGTGTGAGGTAGAGAGCCTCGATTTTCCGGCTCATCTCTTCGTCGAACGCGATTCCGCTCACCCGTCTGATTCTCCTTTTTACGATGCCGACGCCCTGGCCGCCAGCATCTTCTGGTAAGCCCTCATGAGTTGCTCCCGTGCCTGCGCGCCTATCGGTTCCCTCAATTCGTCGGGGCGGAAGTGGCGGCACAATTCCACTGTTTTGCGGAGGCTTTCGGCAAATTCGATACAGGGCGCGCAGCCCGCGAGGTGGCTCTCGATTTCCGCGCAAGCTTCCGGCGGCAGTTCTAAATTCAGATAGTCCGAAAGCAGCGCAAAGACCTCTTTGCATTTTTCGGAATGTACGTGGGATGCCATCTTATCCTCCCCGAATCGTGGCGCCCGGCGCCACCGCATGGCCGTCCGCTCGAAGGTGCTCATCCAACGTCTGCCGCAACGCCAGGCGCGCGCGATGCAAGCGCTGCTTGACCGTGTCTTCCGTCACATCCAGGATCTGCGCGGTCTCCTGGGTCGAAAGCTCTTCAAGATCGCGCAGCAAAATTACAGCGCGATAGATTTCAGGAAGCTCGCCAATCCCGCGCTCGAGGACTTTTTTCATCTCGGATTCGAGAACCTGATCGTCCGGCAATCGGGACCAGTCGGCGATCTCCATCTTCATGTCACCGTCCGTCTCGTTCCTGGCCGGCAGGAATTGTTCGAGCGAAAGCTCGTGCGCCGGAGCAAAGACGCTCTTGCGCCGCTTCATCAGGCACGCATTCTTGGCGATGCGGAACACCCACTGCCGGACACGCTCCGGATCCCGCAGTTGATCGAAGCTCTCAAAGACTTTGAGCAAGGTCTCCTGCGCCACTTCCTCGCCGTCCTCGCGATGGCCGCACATCAGCCAGCTGTACTGAAAAATCTTCGTCCGGAAGTGTTCGACAAAGACATCAAAGGCTTCCGGTCTCCCGGTGAGCAACTGTCGCGCGAGTTCGACTTCCGCTTCCCGGTCCAAGAGCGTGGGCTCCGCTCTTCATTGTAACGGTGCTCGCCAAGTGGACTTTAATTTGCAAATCACTTATTCAACTCCAGGGGAGAATTGTATGAAGGCGCAGATCCTTGAGGCGATTGGCGAGACCGGTTTCGAGCGCTCGGCCCATTTGAATGCGGCCCTGGCAGCCAATGATCGTCTCAAATACTACTTTTCGCTCTTACAGATGGCCATTGCACACGCAGACCATCCCGAGCAGCCCGCTTCCTCCCTGCGACAGGAAAGGTTGGCCTGCGGCGTAAATGATTCGGGGCTGGACGACATCGCTACCGCCACGCGGCGGCAAGGTGAGTGTTACCACGTACCTGGCTGTGCCAAAATCCTGCAGCAAATCGCGCAGGACCTGCGTGCTATGGCGACACCTGTCTTGGAAGCCTCGCCAGGCGCATTCCCGGGTGCAATCCCAGGCGCATGCCCCAGTGCAATAAAAGACAGGCTGGAAACGCTACTTTCCGAGCTGCCGGAGGCCCAGGACGACCAAATCGGCGCTGACGCCGTCAGCCGGATTACGCGCGCCCGACACGGCAAAGGCGACAGCATCCATCAGATTGTCATGGATCTGCATAAGGCCCTCAACACGATGCAAGCTGAACTTGCGGAAGAGCGGCTGGACGGCGCGGCGGTCTACGGGATTGAAGAGAGTGACCGGCCCTTGATCGCCGCTTTCATGGCTGGACTCAATCGCACAGCGCCGCTGAAGTTCAGTCATCCGGGCCTGGACACCACCGCGACACGCGCCGGGCAAAGATTAGTAATCCAGAATGATATCGGCACTACGGACGCCCACGTCATCGTCATCCATGTGGAAGGGATGGCAGTGGAGACCACCTACTCCGATGTTCATCCGGAGCGCCTGCAGTTCCTCCGCGACATGCTGAAAACGTACCAGGTGTCCTGGGGGGAGGAGGGTACTCGCCAGGCGCCGTCGGTCGCTGCCGGTACAAGCTTCTACATGGTCACCGGACGCTTCCAAGCCAAGGATCACCACGAACTTCTCGCGTACCTCGGGCTCCTCGCTTCCCGCCTAGTGTTTCTGATTGATTGGAATCGGGCGCGCAAGCAGTTGCGCGGGTTCCTGCGCGGGGAACAGCGGGCTGCGCTGCTTGCCTGGGCGGCGGAAGCAGAGGTCGGCCATCGCGGCTTTCTTGAACTGGGAGGAGCGCGGCTTATTAACCAGGCGATCGAGGACACTGGCGGCTCAGCGATGCACTTCGGCGACAGACTCTGCGATGTGCTGGGTGACGAAGCGGCTCAAAGCTTCGTCCAGTTCGTCTTCCGGGTGGCGGCGGAAGGATTGCGCGACCATCAGTCGCCGAGCCTGATCCAAGATCGAGTCCGCGCGGAATTGCAGACCCATTTTGCCAGCGAAGGGACGCGCATTCTGCAGTTAGCGAACGATCACGCCGGGATGATTTTCGAAATCGCCACTCTGGTGCGGGATGGCGTTCGCGCGATCGGTTCGGTTCCGGACGGTGCTAGCTACCAGCGTCTGGCCAAGCGGGCGCGCCGATTCGAACATGAAGCGGATCAGTTGGTCGCCACGGCCCGCGATGCGGTGCGGCGGCGTCCCGAATACACTCCGCTGTTTCGTGTCGTAGAAGCCGCCGATGACGCAGCCGACGAACTGGAAGAGGCCGCTTTCCTGCTGGAACTGCTGGCGGAGAGTAAAGCCGAGGGGCAACCATTGCACGCGCTCGAAGCGCTGGCCGATCTGTTGGTCGAGGGTACCGAGGAGTGGATCAAAGCCTTGAGCCATGCGGCTGTGGAGTACACACCCCACGGCGCGGGAACGCGGGGGGATGCCGACGATTTCTTGATCGCTATCGACCGGCTGTCCGAACTGGAGCACAGCGCCGATGATGCCGAGCGAGCCCTGATCCACGCCACGGTCCAGCACGCGAGCAATTTTCGCCAGTTGCACATGTACTCGGAAATGGGGCGCGGCTTGGAGGCTGCAGCCGACGCGCTGAAATGGGCTGGTTTGATTACGCGCGATCATCTGCTGGGCAAAGTGTTGAGCGCTTGAAATGAACGATCCGGCCTTCTATCCAATCCTGCCCCGCGCCGCACTGCCCAAGGGCGGCCCCGAGGAGGTCGGCAACAAGGCCTGGAACCTGATGCGGATGGCCGCGGCGGGCATATCTGTTCCGGCTGCGTTTGTCCTCCCGACGGCATGGTGCCGCCGGTATCGGGCGGGCCAAATGGATAGCGCAGCGTTGACTGAGGCGCTGGCTTCCGGAATTGCGACGCTCGAAACAGCAACAGGACTCGGCTTTGGCTCGTCCCGGCGGCCACTCTTGGTTTCGGTGCGATCCGGGGCGGCTGTCTCCATGCCCGGAATGATGGAGACTGTTTTGGACGTTGGCCTCAACGCGGCCAGCGTAGAAGGATTGATTCGCCTGACCGGGAATCCGCGCTTGGCGTGGGACAGCTATCGCCGGCTGGTACAAGGCTATGCCGAAGTGGTTTTGGAACAACCGGCCGGGCCGCTGGATCGCCTGTCGTTGGATCAGCTGTCGTTGAATCAGCTGTCGTTGAATCAGCTGTCGTTGAATCAGCTAATGACCCAAGCGTTGTCGCAGGCGGACGTGGAAACCGAACGCGAGCTGGACTTTCGCACGCTGCGCCAACTGACCCGTGACATGCTAAAGCGAATCCGCGAGCTTTCAGCAGCGCGCTTCCCGGAAGATCCCTGTGAGCAACTTGCGCAGGCCGTGACTGCCGTGTTTCGGTCGTGGGACGCCCCTAAGGCGGCCTCTTACCGTAAATTGAACGGCATCGATGACAACGCCGGCACCGCTGTAACCGTCCAAAGAATGGTCTTCGGCAATGCCGGAGGCGCTTCAGGTTCCGGAATTGGCTTCACTCGCAATCCCGCAAATGGCGACCGCGAGCTGTACCTCGATTTTCAATTCAATGCCCAGGGTGAGGACGTCGTTGACGGACGCCACCTGACGCAGGACCACGAGCGGCTGCGGCGCATGCTGCCGGCGGTGTGGAAGCGGCTCGAATCCACCGGGCACGCGCTCGAAGCGCTTTTCCGCGATGCCCAGGATTTCGAGTTTACCGTGGAGTCGGGCGCTCTCTACATCTTGCAGGCGCGCAACGCCAAGCGCACTCCTTGGGCCGCGGTCCGCGTTGCTACCCAACTGGTGGACGAGGGATTGATCACTCCCTCCGAAGCTGCCTGTCGTCTTACTGGGATCGATCTTGGTTCAGTTGCCCGGACGCGCCTGGCAAGCCCACCCGGTCCGCCGCTGGCGCAGGCCCAGGTAGCCAGTATCGGAGTTGCCAGTGGCTCGATCGCCCTCGACGCGGAGTGCGCCAAGCGCTTCGCCGCGGCCGGGACACCCGCCATCCTGGTCCGCCGAGAAACGGTCACGTCCGACATCGAAGGAATGGCTGCCGCGGCTGGTATCCTCACCGGTTCCGGTGGACGCACCTCGCATGCCGCGGTCGTCGCCAGGCAGCTTGGCAAAGTGTGCCTGGTCGCATGTCCAGGCCTCGGGATTGATCTAGACCGGCGGCTCTGCAGGATCGGCGAACGAACCCTGCACGAAGGTGAGTTCCTGTCTCTGGACGCCAATGACGGTAGCATCTACGCCGGGCGGCTGGAAACAATCACCGAGCGGCCGGAACGAGAGCTGGCCGCAATCCGTGCCTGGCAGACTGCGGCGCATGCCTGATACGGTAACCGCAGCGATTTTCTTGTGCATGGCGCGGAACGCCTACATCGGCCAAATGGTGAAATCGCGGAATGCCATTCGCACTGGCGTCTTCATGTGCGCCAGAGCGTCGTTCAACTCCAGTAGCTCGCCACGGCCCATGTCGAGCGAATGTTCGTCCGGTTGATACTTCGTTCCGACTTTGTAGTCCAGATACGGCGTGCGGGACTGTTCGATGTGGCAACCAACAATGTGCGTGATAATTTTCCCCTCGCTGAAGCGGACCATGCGTTCGGTACTGGCGACAAACGCGGGAAAGTCGTGCACGTACAAACGGCCCGGGTACAGACTGTCGCCGGCATCCAGGATCCCGGTCTGGCGATCGTAGTAGGCCAAGCTAAGCACGTCGTGGCCAGGGACGGGAAAGACGTCCAGGACGCGGCCGCCCAGATCGATCTTGCCGAGGCCGTCGGGCCAGTGCGCAATGCCAAAGGTCTTCATGGTGCCTTCCATCGTGAGCGGCACAACGGTGGTGTTCGCGCGGGCGCGGAACTGAGCGTCGCCTGCGATGTGATCGTCGTGCGAATGCGAGTGGCCGACCATCAGCGGAGGCGGCTGTCTGTGATTACGCGCGGCCCACTCGTCGATGACGCCCGAAACCGCCGAAGCAACATGCGTTTCACCCGCGCCGGTATCGATCAGGAGAGCTTTTTCATTCCCGAAGAAAAGATACAGGAAGGGCTTCTCATAATTGACGCAGCCGTTTTCCCGCAGAATATAAAGGTCGGGATTGTAGGCATGAATCTCCCATTCGGGCGCGTCGCCGCACGTGGGCCCGCCCGTGCGCCAGGACTTCGGAAGCTCGCCAGTGCGAACCCCTCCGCCATCGGGCTGCGGGGCTTGCGCCCAAAAACAGCCGCACCCTAGCAACGCACCCAGGCTAAGTCTTATCCATCTCATCTTTGTCATTGTTGCTTGTTCCTCCCCGCCCTTGCATTGTAGTTTGACAGCAGGTTGCGATAATGCGATAGACTAATGTAACGAGTTCGCCACGGCCGCAAACTTGGATCGCCCCACGTCGGACGTTCGTGCAATCCAATGAAGATCCACCGGCTTCTCTATTTCGTGGCAACGACGTTGTTGGCGGCAATCCTAATAGGTGCAGCCCATGCCGGCGCGCCCGACTTGAAATCCGTGCAGCATCCGATGTCCCAGCTTCACGCGATTGCGAAGTTCTCCATTCCCGGATCTCCCGACTGGGTGGCCATTGGCGACAGCGTTTGGATATCCAATAACCCGAAAAACAATATTTCGCAGCTGGACGCCACCACCAACCAGATCGGCGCGGTGATCGCGGTGGCGAAAACTCCTTGCTCTGGCCTGGCGATTGCTTTCGGCAGCGTTTGGGTTCCCATCTGCAGCGACGGATCGGTTCAGCGGGTGGATGCAAAGTCGCGAACGATCGTCGCCTCCATCCCGTCGGGCGTCGCCAATACTGAGGGCGGAATCGCTGCGGGCGAAGGCAGTATCTGGATGCCTTCCGACGCCGCCGGAGTTCTCTCGCGAATCGATCCGGCAACCAACAAGGTCGTTTCCAAAATTTCCATCCCAGCGGGTTCATTCACCGCCATATTCGACGGAGGTTCCGTCTGGATCACCAGTACCAAGAACAATCTCCTTACTCGCGTGGACGCAAAAACCGAGAAAGTCGTCGCGAAGATTCCCATCGGGCCCGCGCCGCGATTTCTAGCCGCTGGGTTAGGCAGCATCTGGACTCTGAATCAAGACGACGGCAGCGTATCGCGCATCGATCCCGCCTCCAACAAAGTATCGGCCACCATTGCGGTCGGCGTGCCCGGCCCCGGCGGCGATATCGCGGTGGGAGAAGGCGCTGTGTGGGTCACAGCCAACGGCAAGCCACTATCGAAGATTGACGCAGCCACGAACCGCGTCGTGACACAATACGTAGGAAAAGGCGGAGATGCTTTGCGGGTCGGCCTCGGCTCGCTGTGGCTTTCCAATCACGAATTTCATGAAGTCTGGAGGATAGACCCGAAGGGTCTTTAAAAGGATTGACCCGAAGGGTCTTTAAGAGAATGGATCCTGAGGGTCTCTAATATGAAGTTCGCCACTGTATTTGTTCTCGCTTTGGTTTCCGCGTTAGCGCAATCGCCGGTGCCCGCGCCCGCTTCGTCTGCCCTGCCCCCCGATTTCTTCGAAAACAAAGTGCGGCCGGTTCTGGCGGAAAATTGTTACGCCTGCCATACGTCCGCCGAAACGGGCGGACTCCGGGTCGATTCTCGAGAGCGGCTCCTCCAAGGCGGCAAGTCGGGACCAGCCCTGATGCCCGGAGATCCGGACAAGAGCCTCCTGATTCAAGCTGTCCGGCAAAGCGGCGACCTCAAAATGCCGAAAGGCGGGAAGCTGAAGCCGGAAGAAGTACAAGCCCTGACGGACTGGGTCAAAATGGGCGCACCGTGGCCAGAAACTAAGACAGCAGTCGCGCCGACTACGCCCGTCAAGGTGATCACCGCCGAACAGCGCGCGTTCTGGTCCTTTCAGCCGGTAAAGGACCCAGCCGTTCCGGCCGTGAAGGAGAAATCCTGGGCAAAAACAAACATCGACCATTTTGTCCTTGCGAAGCTCGAAGCCAAAGGCATGAAGCCCGTCGCCGCGGCCGACCGTAGGACTCTGATCCACCGCGTCACATTAGACCTGATCGGCTTGCCTCCAACTCCGGAAGAAGTGGACGCATTCGTCAACGACAAGTCGCCGAATGCGTACGAAAAGGTGGTGGACCGGCTGCTTGCATCGCCACGCTACGGCGAGCGCTGGGGCCGTCACTGGCTGGATGTGGCCCGCTATGCCGAAGACGACGTGCGAGGACTCGATCCCAAAGATCGCGGCTACATGCCGTTCAATGGCGCGTACGTTTATCGCGACTGGGTGATTCAAGCGTTCAATAACGATATGCCTTACGGCCAGTTTGTAAAGGCGCAACTTGCTGGGGACCTGATGGACGCGAAGGTCCGCGATAAGACCGTCCCCGGAACCGCCATCCTGGGCCAAGCTCCCTGGTGGTGGGACCAGGCTGAGCCTGTGCAAGGGCGCGCCGACGAGCGCAATGAGCGAATCGACATGGTGACGCGAGGAATGCTTGGGCTCACGGTCGCCTGCGCCCGTTGCCACGATCACAAGTACGATCCGATTTTCCAAAAAGATTATTACTCGCTCGCGGCCGTCTTTTTGAACACCACGTATCGCGAATATCCCGCTACATCGCCCGCCGAAATGGCGGTTTGGGAAAAGCAACAGAAAGTCATCGACGACAAAGAAGAAGTGCTCGATGATTTCATGGAAAAGCAGAGCGATTTATATTCGCAGATGCTGGCGCAGAAGACATCGAAGTACCTGGTCGCCGCGTGGCAGGTGACCGGGGAGCCGAAGAAGAAGGTCGCCGAAGCAGCGCTGGATCAAAAGGTCGATCCCGAAATGCTGGAGCGTTGGATCAAGTTCCTGGCTAAACCGCCCAAGCACTATTCTTACCTGCGCGATTGGCAGGACCTGGTGAAATGCGGAGGCACCCTGGAACAGGCCCAGTTCCTGGCGGATTATTTCCAGAAGCTGGCTCTTTCAGTGGCCAGGGACGCCGCGGCGCTCAAAGAAGAGAACGACATTATTAAGGCCAAAGCGGATGTCCACAAGAAACCGCGGCGCGACGCTTACCCCAACGAGTTCGAAACCGACGACCAGTTTTGCCCCGGCTGCAATCTGGAACTGAAGACCATGCCGATCGAGCCAACGAATCTGTATCTGGACTTGTATAAGGCCGACTTGGATTCCGAGAGCGACCAACGTCCCGATCCGGGTCTGTTGTCGCTGCGCGATTGGGCTCTGGAGCGGCATTTTTCCGCCGAAGTTGCCGAGCATGTCGCGGCCTTCCGCGCCGAAATCGAGGCGCTCAAGAAGGCTCAAGTGCCGTATCCGTTCCTGCATGGCGCCACCGACACCAGGACCATAAAGGAAATGCACGTCAACGTTCGCGGTAATCCGCACACGCTGGGCGATCCGGTTCCGGAACGTTTTCTGTCCGTCTTGTTGCCGCCCGATGCCAAACCATTTTCAAACGGCAGCGGCCGCTTGGAGCTGGCCGACGCCATTGCAGCCAGCCCCATCGTAGCGCGCGTGATCGTTAACCGCGTGTGGAAGTGGCACTTCGGATCGGGCATCGTGGAAACGCCCGACAACTTCGGCAAGATGGGCGATCCGCCTTCCAATCCGGAACTGATCGAGTATCTGGCCTCGAGCTTCGTCAAGAACGGCATGTCGATCAAGAAGCTGCACCGTGAGATTCTGCTTTCATCCACCTATCAACTCAGCACCGAATCATCAGCCGACAACGCCGAAAAGGATGGCGCCAACCGCCTGTATTGGCGAGCCAATCGGCAGCGCCTGGACGCCGAGGCCATCCGCGATTCCCTGCTCTTCGTCTCGGGAGCCCTGGACCTGAAGAGCGTCGGCGGCCCATCCACCGATTTTGGCGACGACAACAACCGCCGCACTGTTTACTGCAAGATCAGCCGTTATCGGCTGGACAACTTTCTGCAAGTGTTCGATTATCCGAATCCTTCGTTTACCGCCGAGCAGCGCTACACCACCAACGTCCCGCTGCAACGCCTCTATTTTATGAACAGCGGTTTTGTTTACAAGCAAGCGCAGACGTTCGCCAAGCGCACCTATGACGAAGCTAACGATACCGCGCGAATTCAGAAAGCGTATCGCCTCCTGTTCGGCCGCGCGCCGAGCGAAGCGGAAACAAAAGCCGGACTGGACTTTTTGCAGGCCCATCCGGAAACGCCGGGCGAGCAGATCGCGGGCCAGCCGACCACTGCCTGGAACGAGTACGCGCGCGTGCTGCTCAGCTCGAACGAATTTGAATTTGTGAATTAGAAGAGAGGAACCACGACCATGTTGCATTCACCGGTCCGCCAACCGCTCTCGCGGCGCGAAGCATTGTGCCGGATGGGCAGCGGCTTCGGCATGCTGAGTTTTGCCAGCCTGATTGGCGAATCGCTCGCCAAGGCGGACGCACCGCCCGTGGAAGGAGTGCCCAGCGCGCGCATTCCCAACTTCAAGCCCAAGGCCAAGCGCGTCATTTTCCTCTTCATGAACGGCGGCGCGTCGCAGATCGACACTTTCGACTACAAGCCGATGCTGGAGAAATACCACGGTCAGCCGCTGCCGGGCGCAATACCGGATCACGAGCGCAAAGTCGGGAACCTGATGCGGTCGCCGTTTTCGTTCAAGAAATACGGCCAGAGCGGAATCGAAGTCAGCGAAGTTTTCCCTCAGTTGGGCGAATGCGTCGACGACATGTGCCTGATCAAGTCGATGTATACCGACATTCCCAATCACGAACCTTCGCTGCTGATGATGAACGTCGGCCATATCCAGCCCGGGCGGCCGTCCATGGGCTCGTGGCTGACCTACGGACTCGGTACCGAGAATAAGAACTTGCCCGGCTTCGTTGTGCTATGCCCGGAAGTGCCCACCACCGTTGGGCCGCCGCTGTGGAACTCGGCGTTTCTTCCTCCCATCTACCAGGGAACCTACATTTCCGACAATGTTCGCGACAAGAAATTCGATCCTGAAAAACTCATCCCCAACATCCGCAACGCCCAATTCGATTTGAAGCAGCAAAAGAGCGAGTTGGATTTGCTAGGCCAGCTCGACCGCTTACAAATGCAGCAGGAGCATGCCGACGATCCGCAGCTCGACGCCACCCTGCAATCCATGGAAACCGCCTACCGGATGCAGACCGAAGCGCCCGACGTCTTCGATGTGCGCAAAGAAAGCGAAGCCACGACCAAACTCTACGGCGAAGGGAGCACGGCTCGGGGATGTCTCACGGCGGCGCGCTTGATCGAGCGCGGAGTACGCATGGTCCAGGTGTATTACGCCAAGGGCGATCCTTGGGATCATCACTTCGACATCGAACTACATCGCAAAACGGGCAAGGATTCCGACCAGCCCTTCGCCGCCCTGATCAAGGACTTGAAATCGCGCGGACTGTTGGACGAGACGCTCATCGTGTGCGGCTCCGAGTTCGGCCGAACGCCGGTGGTGGAAGTGGGCAGCGGATTCATGGGTGGCCAGGTGCATAATGGCCGCGATCACAATCCGCACGGCTTCACCGTCTGGCTGGCCGGCGGCGGCGTGAAGGGCGGTATGACTTACGGCGCCACGGATGATTTTGGCTGGAAAGGCGTCGACAAGCGGGTACACGTGCACGACTTGCACGCCACCATCCTCTACTTGATGGGAATCGACCACACGAAGCTGACCTACCGCTACAGCGGACGAGATTTTCGCCTGACCGACGTCGCGGGAAACGTGATTCACGACATTATCGCTTAACCCTTTGCCGGGAATTAGACGTTGCCGGGTGTTAGTATTGCCAGGACTTAGTAGTTTCATAAAAAATTGCGATACGGATCTCCTTGACACGTCTCGCAACGGGACTGATAATTAGAAAACTGCCGCGTGGGGTTTTTGCGTGCTAAGTGTTTTTGTGCGGCTTTCTTAGCGCCACGCCGTCCCCGCAGTTTGCAATCAACTCTTCGCTGAGTTCCTTCGCCGCATTGTTTCGCGGCCCTCTCGCCTTGTCGGCGCCCCGAGCCCGTCGCTCCCTGTTGACTTCAAATTCGTCAGTTGGAGGAGAGGTACATGTTCACAAAGACTTTGCGAATTTCTTGGCGAAGTGTTTTGACGGCAATTAGCCTGTTGACCGCAATCTCAATCGTCCAGGGGCAATCCACCAGTTCTTTGCACGGGACGGTTTCCGATCCGCAAGGCGCGGTGATCCCGGAAGCGGTGGTGGCGTTGACAAGTACGGCCACCGGGGCCTCGCGGCAGGGTGTTACTGACAACACTGGAGGCTACCAATTCCTTCAGATGATGCCAGGCGAATACACGCTGACGGTCACCAAGCCGGGTTTTGCGACAGCAACGCGCGAACGCGTTGTGCTGCAAATCAACGTTCCAGGAACTCTCAACCTTCAGCTCGAAGTGGGTACGACGGGTCAAACCGTCAACGTCACGGCCGAAGCCTCTCTGGTCAGCACGTCGGATGCCTCGGTCGGCAATGCGTTCACTGAACATCAGATCCACCAATTGCCGCTCGACACGCGCAACGTCGTCGAGTTGCTGAGCCTGCAGCCCGGCGTGACACAAAGCGGCGAAGTGTTGGGATCGCGGCGCGATCAGAATAACATCATCCTCGATGGCGTGGACGTAAACGACAACGAGAATTCGGGACTCGGCGGCATTGCCAACTCTGGATCCTTGCAGGGCTCCAATGCCAATCTGTCGGGGTCCCAAAAGCCGAAATTAGGCTTCAACTCGGTGCTGCCCATACCGCTGGATTCGGTACAGGAATTCCGCGTCACGGTGGCCGGCCAGAGCGCTGACGAGGGCCGCTCGTCCGGCGGACAGGTGGTGCTGGTCACCAAAAGCGGCACCAATCAACTCCATGGCTCAGCCTACGAATACAACCGCAACACGGTTACGGCTGCCAATAGTTGGTTCAACGATCGCGCGGGTATTCCAGTGACGGCGTTAAATCGGAACCAGTTTGGCGCGTCACTTGGCGGCCCCGTCAAGAAAGACCGCGTCTTCCTCTTTTTGAATTACGAGCGTCGGATCGACGCAAGTTCTGGGGTTCAGGAGCGCCTGGTCCCTAGCGAGAACTTGAAGCAAGGAATCCTGACTTTTGCCGACAGCAACAATAACATCTATACGCTCACTCCAGCTCAGATCCAACAAATCGATCCTCTGCACATTGGCGTCAATCAGGGTTACCTGAACATTCTGAAACAGTACCCGGTGGGTAACGATCCGAACTATGGCGGAGGCGGCAACGCCGACGGCGGCTTGAATTTTACCGGATATCGCTTCAACACGCCCGACAGATTAGATAACCGGGCCTATGTTGGAAAGATAGATTTCATTTTGGACAGCGCGGCGAAACATACGGTATCGGTGCGCGGCACGCTGTCAAACGGCAATACAGACCAAACCCTGGCGCAACTCCCTGGCCAATCGCCTGCAAGCGCGCAGCTGAGCAACAGTAAAGGATTCGCAGCGACTTATACGGCCATTCTGACTCCCACGCTGATTAATAACTTTACCTTCGGCTATACCCGCCAGGGTCTGTCCAACTCGGGCACGGCCGGTGACGCATTCCAGTTATACCCTCTGGACGAACTCGCGAACTTTAGTTCGAGCGCGCGCGCCAACGGCCGCATTCTGCCTGTCAACAACATCGTCGACACACTTACCTGGACCAAGGGTAAGCACACCATTACCACGGGGCTGAACTTCCGGCTGATGACCAACAATAAATACACATATTCGCAGTCGTACCCGAGCTATGGGTTCAGCGCCAACGTAGCGGTGGGTTTGGGCGAAGACATTCAGAAGGATGTTACGAATTACATGGCTGCCCAAACGGGTAATCCCAACTTCGCGCTTGGGAACACGTTCGGTGCTGCGTCGGGGATGGGAATCTTGCTCGGCCTGGTGAACAACGTTCAGGCCACCTATCAGGTCGGAAAGGGCGGCACGTTGTTGCCGCAGGGAGCGCCCGATGTGCGCGCCTTTTCGATGCGCGAATACGAGGGATTTGTGAGCGATCAGTGGCGGGTGTCGCGCGAGTTGACCCTCACGCTCGGCCTTCGCTACACCAATGACCGGCCGCCGTTCGAGGCCAACGGCCTGCAGGTGGCCCCCAACATCGGCCTCGATCAGTATTTCGGACAACGCGACTATCTGGGATCGCAAGGTGTTCCGTCCAACGCCATGCCCAACGCAATCCTCAGCTACAGCCTGAATGGTCCCGTGAATGGCAAGCCGAGCTGGTACAATCCCAACGACAACAACTTTGGTCCGCGGTTCGCATTGGCCTACGCTCCTAAAGATCGGGGCGGGTTGATCGGTAAGATATTTGGCTCTAGCGGCGTGTTTCGCGCCGGCGGAGCGATTCTGTACGATCGCTTCGGCAGCGAACTCATTACGGAGTTCGACCAGTTCGGTTCGTTCGGCTTGGCCACCACTCTGAACAACCCGGTGTCCTACACATTCACAACTTCGCCGCGCTTCAACGGCAGTGCGCCGGCGCTTCCGCCCGCTCCAACCACTGGTTTTCCCTACACGCCGCCTGATGTCAATGGGATCGTCGGTGAATACCAGGGAATTTATCCGAACTTGAAGTCGCCTTATTCGATCCTGCTGAATGCATCCTTCGCGCGCCAGATACCAGGTAAGATGACACTCGAGGTCTCCTATGCCGGTCGGCTCTCTCGCAAGCTACTGCTACAAGGCGATGTGGCCACGCCGCTCGAGAACCTGTATGATCCAGGCTCGGGCCAGACTTGGCTGACGGCCATGACGATGATTCGGAATTCCTACAACGCAGTGTGCTCTTCTTTGGGCAATAACAGCCAGAATTGTGCCCCGGCGTCCGCGGCGCAGGCGGTCATGAACAATCCTTCGTTGGTGCCGAACATTCCGTACATTCAGAACATGTTCGGTCCAGTCAAGAACTTTTTCTTCAACGGCAGCGCCGCCGCAAATTACTTCTATGGCATTTACGGTGTCTACGGAGGCAGCTACCTGGACATGCTGCACTCGGTGGATCGGATTCAGGGTCAGTACACCGCGCCCGGCACCTGCGCTTCTAAATTCGGCTGCTACACCTTCTTCGCCCCGCAAATGAGCTCCATGCCCACCTGGATGAACGCTGGCGATGCGAATTACAATGCCGCTACGGTCAGCCTGCGGCGTGCCTTCAGCTCCGGCCTGTCCTTCGATTTCAACTACACGCTGTCGCACTCCATCGACAATGCGTCGGCCGCCGAAGGCGCATCCGGGCAGGACGGCGCCGTGATTCAGAATATCTTCAACCCCGGCCAGTTCCGCGGCTCATCCGATTTCGATATACGCAACCAGGTAAATATCGACGTGGTCTACGAACTGCCGGTTGGCAAAGGCAAGCCGCTCTGGAACAGCGCTCCCGGCTGGGCGAACGAGATGTTCGGCGGCTGGCAGATTTCGACCATCGCGCGGTTTGCGAGCGGGTTGCCGAGCGCCATCCAGGGCAATCAAACCTGGGACGTGAACTACTGGCAAGGTACTCTGGCCATGGCAACCGCGCCATATAAGGTGACAAACGGATACGACGTCAACGGCAATCCAAGCGTGTTCGGGTCCACCACCGCCACCAGCAGTTTCGGCGATGCGTACCCAGGGTCGGCGGCCGGAACGCGGGCCATTATTCGGCTGGCCGGGATGAAGAACTTCGACATCGGTGTTGCAAAGTACTTCCCGCTACCGTGGGAAGGCCACCGCATGCAATTCCGCGCCGAGGCCTATAATGCGTTTAACAACGTGAATTTCATCCAGCCCAGCCTGTCGTTGCAAAGTCCGGGTGCGTTCGGCGAATATCAAAATACGATGCCGCCCCGCGAGATGCAGTTCGCTTTACGCTATGAATTTTAGCCGAATCGGGGCTCTCTCCGTCGTTCTCCTGGCCGCGAGTGGCGTGCTCCTGCGCGCCACCACGGTCCTCGATTACATCCCGCTCTCCATCGACGGCAAACCCGTCCCGCTCGCCTCTTATCGCGGTAAAGTGCTGCTCATCGTGAACGTGGCCAGCCACAGCATCTTCACGCCGCAGTATGAGGGCCTGGAAGCTCTGTACCAAAAGTATAAAGACCAAGGCCTTGTGATCCTCGCGTTCCCGAGCAACGACTTCGGCCAGGAAGAGCCCGACGGTAATGACGCCATCCAGCAGCTCGCCACGGGCAAATACAAGGTCACATTTCCACTTTTCGCGAAGATGGCGCTGGCCGGCGAGCATATGGCTCCCCTCTACCAGTTCTTGACCGACAAGCAGGCCAATTCCAAAACCGGCGGACCGATTCGCTGGAACTTCACCAAATTCCTCGTGGACCGTGAAGGCAAGATCGTCGAGCGCTTCGAGCCGGACCTGACGCCGGATGCCCCGGAACTCGCGGCGGCGATTGAAAAGACCCTGCGGGGCGAGAAGGATAAGGAAAAGGATAAGAACAACGGTGTCGCCAGCAGCGCTCACCGCTCGGTACTTCCAAGGCGGTCATGAAGCCGTTCACATCACTCAATCGACGCTAACTCCCTGGCCTGTCTCGGAAACGCGAGCCGAATCTCTTCACTCGCCCGTTACACTCATTAGAAGCGCACAGGCCGCCGAGTGGCGGCACTAAACAAAGAAGGAACCACCGCGAGGCCGACCCTGAGGCGAGTCCGTTGTGCGCGAGTTCCTCAGAAGCGCAAAGGGGCGCGGTTTACATCGAACCAGCCGGGAGATCCGCAAAACCGAGTAAATAGTGAAATTACAAAACGAACCCAATCCCATAAATGAACAGTTGGATCACCGCGTGGCGCACGCAATCTTGCGTGCGTTCCACTCGGGCCCGCCGGCTTCCAGCAGATTTCATTGCGATATACTAAAAGCTCCAACCGGCCATGTAGCCCGCGTTGTGCTCCGCTGCACGAACGGTTGAGATGCGCAAACTCTTCTTAAGTTTCTCCGCACTTTTTCTGCTGACGGCCTCTTTAAGCGCTGCCGGTACTCCTCCTTCCTTCACCCTCGGCTGGTCGGTGTACGCGGGCTGGGACCCCTACCAGTACATGGCCAAGTCCGGGCTGCTGAAGAAATGGGCGGACAAGTACGGTGTTGCTATTAAAGTCCAGCGTTTCGATTACGCCCCCTCGCTGGACGCTTTCGTGGCCAAGAACATTGACGCTTGCGCGATGACGAATATGGAGGCGCTCGACATGCCCGCGGCCGCCGGCGTCGACACCACGGCCATCATCGTCGGGGATTATTCCAATGGCAACGACGCAGTGCTGGTGCGGCACAATCTGACACTGGGCCAGATCCCCGGCAAGCGCGTACTGCTGGTGGAAAAAACGGTGTCGCAATATCTGTTTGAGCGCGGCATGGCGATCAACAATCTCACGGGCGACTTGAAGCGCGTGAAATACGTGAACACTTCCGATTCCGATATCGCGGGGGCCTTTCTGAGCGATCAAAGCCAGGACGTCGTGGTCAGCTGGAAACCGCTAGTCTCGCAGATCCTCAGAGGCAAAGGGATCACCAAGGTTTTCGATTCCTCAAAAATTCCGGGCGAAATTCTGGACCTGATGGTGGTACGCACCGAAGTCCTCAATCGCCCCGATGGCTCCGGGCAGCGCTTCGCCAAAGCGGTTGCCGGCGCCTGGTACGAATTGACCGCGCAGATGGCCAAGCCAGGCCCCGATGGTGACAAGGTGCTGTCGGCCATCGCCGGCGTTTCCGAAGATACGCTCGCTTCCTACAAGGAGCAGCTTGCCACCACGCACCTCTATTACACCGCGCCCTCCGCGCTGGAAATGACGAAATCGGATCAACTGAAGAAGACCATGGAACTGGTCCGGCAGTTCTGTTTCTCGCATGGACTGCTGGGCGACAAGACCACCTCGCCCGACGATGTCGCCATCCGCTTCCCCGACGGTTCCATCCAGGGCAAGAAAGATCGCGTGCGTTTGCGCTTCGACGCATCCTACATGCAAATGGCCGCCGAAGGAAAACTGTGAGCATCCTCCAGATTCACGCGCAGCCGTCACGCACCACGGTCTGGATTCTTTCCTGGTTCTTGTTTGCAACGGGTATCGCGAGCTACTTCTGGATCTCTCGCGGCCGCCATCTCGACAATCCGGACGACCGCGTCATGCCTACTTTGCGACAGATGGAGCGCGCCTTCGCCGACGCCACGCTCAAACCGGCTGAAGACGACGAGGTCGCTGCGAATGCCGATCGACAATCCCTGGTCGCGAAAATCCGCAACAGCATGCTCTGGAAAGATACGGTGGCGACGGGCCGGCGCTTTCTCATCAGCATGGCGCTGCTGTTTCCCGCCGTTCTGCTCGGGCTTCACATGGGCATGTTTCCCTACGTAGGATCGTTTTTCCTGCGATTCGTTCTGTTCTTCGACAAGATTGTCGCGCTCTCGCTATTGCCTATTCTGTTCATTGCGTTTGGAATCGACGAACTGGCGAAGGTGATGCTGATCGTGGTTGGCGTGGCGCCGACCATCGTCCTGGACGCCTTCAATCTGACGCGCAGCGTGCCGAAAGAGCAGATCGTCAAGGGTTTCACCTTGGGCGCGGGCGATTTCTCCGTCACCTATCGCATCGTTCTGAAACAAATATGGCCGCGTGTGTTGAATAGCATCCGGCTCAATTTAAAGGCGGTGATGCTCTTCCTGTTCGCCGGCGAAATGATCGCATCGCAAGACGGCTTAGCGTATCGCATCGCCCTGCTGCGCCGCCATATGGGAATGGACACCATTATTCCTTATGTTCTCTGGGTGGCGCTGCTGCTGTTCCTGGTGGATTTTCTGATGCGAACGTTGAACCGCAAACTCCATCCCTGGTTCCAGGAGGCCTAGACGATTGGCCACGGTGCGAACGGCATTGGATGACAAGGTTGATCCGGCGATCCCGGAGTCGCCTGCGTTGATTTGCATCCAGGATGTCATCGTTGAGTACGGCCAGCCCGGGAAACTTCCCAAACGAATCTTAAATGGCGTGAATCTGGATATCCATCCGGGCGAGTTCATCTCCATCGTGGGACAAACTGGCTGCGGAAAATCTACCTTGTTGCGGCTGGTGCTCGCGGAGGAAATGCCGGCGCACGGGCAGGTTTTAGTGGAAGGCAGCCCACGCAAACAACCGGATCGCCGTTGCGGTTACGTGCCCCAGAAATATTCGCTCTTCCCGGATCGCACAGTCCTCGAGAACATTACCTTCGGGCTCGAAGTAACCGAGATCGGGATGTTCGGCAGCTTCTCGCCCGCCCGGCGTGTCCGCCGGCACGAATTTCAAGCGGAAGCGATCGGATACCTGCGCCGCATGGGCCTGCGGGAATCGGACGCGGTGAAATATCCGCATCAGCTTTCCGGTGGGATGCAGCAACGCGTCGCCATCGCGCAGGCGCTCATCATGCGGCCCAAGATCCTGCTGATGGATGAAGCCTTCAGCGCGCTCGATCCCGGCACGCGCGCAGGAATGCAGCGCCTCATCAAAGATCTGTGGCGTGAGACCGGCACCACGATTCTTTTTGTAACTCACAACCCGCGCGAAGCTGTGACTCTCGCCACGCGCGTCATCGCGCTGGGTCGAACGGGCGGCGACGACGCCGGTGCAAATATCGTTCTGAATCTCGCCGTACCGAACGCCAATAACGAACTAGAGACTGCCGCGCTGGTTCGCCGTGTCGAACAAAGCACTTTCCCCGCCGGTACAGACTTGGATGAAGCCGGCGCCCCGGAACTCTGACACACGCCTAAACTAGAAAGGTAAGCAAGTACAATCAACTTTCATGTCCTTTTACAAGAGCCATGCCCCGAAGCATCGGGAACACACCAGAGAATTGAAACTACCGGAACTCGAAGGAATGAAAGCTCTCCTCGATGAGGGCCAAATCCCATCCAGGCAATGGCAGGAGGAAGTCCGGCGCGGCAAGGAATTCGGCTTGGAGTGCGTCGATTCCATCCAGGACAAAACCGAGATCAGTTGTTTCCAGCGTGGCGAACTGCCGCACTGGTCCGGCATCAACACCTTCCTGAAAACGCATTACCTGGAAGACGTGCGCAAAGTGGGCGAGTACGACGTTGCTTTTGTGGGCGTGCCGTTCGACATCGGTACCACCTACCGCGCCGGCACTCGATTTGGCCCGCAGGGCATCCGGCGGATTTCGTCGCTCTACACCACTTACAATTTCGAGCTGGGCGTGGACCTGCGCGAGTCGCTCAAGATGTGCGATGTCGGCGACATCTTTTGCCCCGCCAACATAACCAAGAGTCACGACCAAATTACCAAGGGCGTCGCGCATATCCTTTCGCAGGGAACGCTGCCGATGATCATGGGCGGCGACCACTCCATCGGCTTCCCCTGCGCGCGCGGCGTGGCCCAGTGCGTCGAAGGCAAGGTCGGCATCATCCATTTAGACCGGCACATCGACACGCAGGAAAAGGACATGGACGAGATCATGCACACCTGTCCCTGGTTCCACGCCACCAACATTCCGAATTGCCCGCCGACTAATCTGGTGCAAGTGGGGATTGGCGGTTGGCAGGTGCCCCGCCCTGGCGTGAAAAAAGGTCGGGAACGCGGATCCACCGTGCTGACCATTCAAGACATCGAGCGTATCGGAATCGACAAGACCATCGAGATCGCGTTGGAAGTGGCTTGGAAAGGCGCCAGTGCCGTTTATCTTTCTTTCGATGTCGACTCCGTCGATGCCGGATTCGTTCCTGGCACCGGCTGGCCCGAGCCCGGCGGCTTCCTGCCCCGCGAGGCTCTCGCGATTTTGAAGGGCGTGGCCGCCGAAGGCGTCGCCGCCATGGAAGCGGTAGAGGTTTCGCCGCCTTATGATATTTCCGATATCACGGCGCTGGTTGCCGTGCGCGCAATGGTGGACGTGCTGGCCTCCATGACGAAGCACGGCCGGATCGGCGGGAAGCTGCACTGACTCCGGCGTTCATCCTCGCTACCGATCTTCACTGCGGGGACGCCAGCGCGGTGGCCTCGGCTTGCGAGCCGATTCTCGGTTTCCGGCCTGATGTGGAACTGGTTTCCGTCGATACATTGTCATCTGCACTATCTCGCGACGGCCGACGCGAGATCTTTGTGCTGCCCACTGCTCTGGATTTCAATCTGCTGCAGCGCGAGTCGTTAGGCCGTGCCATCGGTGAGGCGCGCCGTCGAAATCCGCAACTCACCATTCATCACGACGACGTCGATCCGACGCATTCCTTGGTGGTCCAGGCTCTCGCCGATCAAGTCGCCCGTGCGATTCCGGAAAATGTTCGATCGCCGCAGCAGATCGGATTGATCCTGGCCGCGAGCGGCCACGGCGACGCCGGCAGCCGGGCAAATAGCTATCGTCTGATGCGTCTGATCTGGGAACAGCTCGGCCTCGGCGCCGGAGAGGTCGGATTTCTGCGCCACGCCCAGCCGTTCCTCGCGCACACGCTCGAAAAATGCGCGCGACGTCCTTTGAGTTGGGTCATTCTCCCAGAGGCCCAGTGGAGAACGGAGCACGTCGAATTCGCCGAAGTAATCCTGGACAATTTTCAACGCGACCATCCGGAGGCCGTCTCATGGCGCATGGCAGAGCCCCCGGGGAATCATCCGGCAATCACGGCTTGGCTCATGCAACGAATCACGCGTCTATGGAACGAGAAGCGCACGCGCGAATCCCTGCGCATCGCGTCGCCCAAACGAAGCCTCCCGATCCAACCAGCCTCTTGGACCGTAGGCGCAGGAATTATCGCCTCTGTGCCGGATCGCGCTCGAATGTCTTGTTTGCTGGAACAAATTCTGCCCGCCGGCAAACCTGACCGCGTGCTCGTCAAGGTCACCTGGCATGGCTATGCAACCGGAACGTACACCGACCCAGCCGCGCTCGACCTTTTGTTAAGCGCCCTGCCCGCGCCCGCCATCGTTCTCGAAGGCCACACCAGCAGCCGGAATCTGGAAGAGGCCGCGTTTAATTGGGAAACAGAAGCTCGCGAACACCGCGCATGGATTCGCCAGCAGGACGCCGAATATCTGCGCCGCACGGGCCTGGCCGATGTGCTCGCCAAGCATTCCGCGCGATATGTGAACGTCACCGAAGCATATTGGGATGAAGCTTGCGAAACGCCTTCTTGCAGCTACATTCCCCAGGTCCTGCTCCCCTACACCGGCTGCCCGATGATCAGCTTCGCCAAATTCAAAGGTCCCACTCGGCTGGGAATCTCGAATCTCTTCGGCTTGATCCCTGCCCCGCTGCGTTCCACATGGCACGGACCGAACATCACCTACTTCGCGCGCGTATGTTGCAATCTAGCCAAATCGTATGGCGCGTTGTTCCCGCTCATCGGCTTGAATGAAGCCCTCTACACGGCGGTGCGATGGAACCGCAAAGGCCTCTACCGCAGCCGCTGGGGCAACTATGATTTGATCTCGAATGCCGGATACGTGGCCGCGAGCCGCAATCTCGTTACCGCCGATATTCTCGCCAGCCGTTTGCAAGGCCAAGATGTGAACCGTAGCGCGTTCTTCGACGTCGTCCGATCGGAGCTCGGCTGGGATGAATCCGCCGCGGCCGATTCCCTGCCCCCAGCCGTCCAGTGCCTCTTCACCTAGAATTCGTACCGTAGCGCAAACTGCATCGTGCGCGGATCAGTCACATTCTGAAACTCCCCGAATGTCAGCGGAGTGCTCAGGGCCAGGCTCGGATTATAGAAATTCACATTATTGAACGCGTTGAACGCCTCCGCGCGGAACTGCAGGCGTTGGCCTTCCCACGGCAGTTTGAAAATCTTGGCCAGAGTGAGATCGGTGTTGAAGAATGGGGCCAGCCGGATCGGCGCGCGCGATCCGCTATGTCCGGGCAATTCGTCGGCGAAGTTGCTGCTAGCGTTCGTATTCGCGAAGATGCTGGGGTTCCCGTTCTGGTCGATTTGAACGCCGGTCTGCACCGGCGCGGTTATGATCGCCAGCGAGTTCAGCCAATAGTTGGCGTTGTAGGCGAGGTTCCCGCCTACCGTCGTCGGCAAACCGGTGCGATAGCGGATCACGCTTGAGATCTGCCAACCACCGATGATTTGGTCCGCCCAACTGGGAATGCCGTTCAGGAAAACCTTGCCTTTGCCGGCCGGCAATTCGTAAAGAAGATCGGCGCTGATGTTGTGCCGCATGTCGAAGTCGGACGAGCCCCGAAATTCATTCAGGTTGTAAATGTTTTGAATCGCGGCGCCCTGCTTGCCCGAGCCGGACTCGGCCGCCGACCCAAGATCGATCGAATGCGACCAGGTGTAGTTGAAATCGAACTGCAGGCCATTGCTAAAGCCGCGGCGCAGAGAGAGGGTCAAGGCGTGATAGACCGCGCGGCCGACGCTCATCCAGGTCGGCATCGAGCTGCCTTGAATCGGGAAGAACGTATAGCAGCCGTAGACCGATAGACACTTACCGGCCACATAGCCACTCGATTGGTTGCGATCCACCGCGTGGAGGCAGTCCAGGTAGCTGCCGCCATAATCGTTGTAGACGCACATAAAGTAATTCGCGGACGCGCTACCTGGTACATCTACGTTCGCAAGACCCGGCCACAGATCTTCTACGAAGGGAAGTGTCGGCACCAGACTCGGATTTTTTGCCACCTGCGCCGGCGTTAAGCCGGAATCGAACAACGCCCGAACTTGGTTGGCGTTTTGTGTCCAAGTGATGCCCGACTTCGGATCCTTGAAGTATTCGAGTGGCGTGTAGACATCGCCCTCCATCAGGAGCCGATGCGACAGGCGCCCGGCATAACCGATCGCAAAGGTCATCTTACCCGGGATCTCGCGCTCAAAATTCGCATTGATCAAATACGAATAAGGTGGCTTGAGGTCGGGCGAGATGCCCAGGAAATCGCCGACAATGGCCGCAATCGCTGGCGGCGTGTAAGGGAAAGTCTCCTGGCCCAGCGCCGGCAGAGTAGGCGGCGCTCCGTTGTAGCGAGGCGAGGTACTGAAACTGTACGAGTCCGCAAAGTTGCCCGCGTTGGCTAAGCCGAGAGAGCCAAACTCATCGTATTGTGCGATCAAGTCGCTCCCGAAGCGGTCATAAGCGATACCGCCGCCGGCTCGGAAAGCTCCATGCTTTCCGAAAAGTTTGCCGAGCACTCCTCCGCGATCCACAGGCGCATAAGCGATGCCGATCCGGGGCGCGAAGTTGTGATTATCGGGCGCCCACCAAGTCGGCTTGCCGTTCGCCGGTCCGTTCAACGCCCAGCTCAAGATCGCGTTCGGCATCGCATTCTGCGGGACGCCCTGCGTTTGAAGGAAGTCGCGCTCAGCGAAGTATTGATTCAGGCCCACCGTCGGCGCGACCTGGTAACCGTTCTTCTCGTACGGCGGGCGGAAGTTTTCCCAGCGCAAACCAAAATTAAGCGTGAGCTCGCGCGTGGCGCGGTAGGTATCGCCAACGTAGAGCGCATAGTCGTGCTCAATGAACGATCGCACCTGCGGCGTGCCCTGAGGCAGCGGGTTGCCCTTCTTATCGAACATGTCGGTATGGAAATTGTCGTTCACCATGCCGAATAGAGCGGCGAATCCGTTGGCCACGGATAGTGGATCCGCCAACGTGGCGCCTGGAATACGCTGCTGAATGTACGCCGTCGCAGCATTGTCGATGTCCGCGCCCAAACCAATCAATTCCGATTCCCCATAGCCATACCGCGCAAAAGAATTCGCCGTTGAAGACGTATTGTTGTGAATGATGCGTGCGTTGAACCCAAAGGTCAGTGTGTGCTTGCCTTTGATCCACGTGAAATCGTCTGTCGGATTGAATGTAGGCAAACGCTGGCCAAAGGGGCGCGCGAACGGATTTTGTAGCGGGGAAATGCTGGAGTTGGTGATGAACAGAGCCGGTCCCGTGAGGCCGGACATCGCCTGTCCGAAATGCGTGTAACCCACATTGAGTACATTAATCAGGTTGGGTTTGACGATCCAGGTATATTGCCCGGCAATCCCCTTGCTGTTGTCGCGAAGCGTGGACGCCGGCGCTTGCCCAGGAAACTCCGCAAGAATCACATCGTCGGTATTATCAGCCAGTGTTCCGCGAACGCTCACCGTGTGTTTGCCTGCTGAATCGATATGAAAGTCGAGTTTTCCAACGATAGCCCGGTCGTTGCGATGACTCGGCGCATTAAAACGAAAGCCGCTGAAATTAAGCCCGCCGTCCGCGCCGACCGCGGGATCGTTGCCGGCTGGAAATTGATTCAGCACCTTCAGCATGGCCGGATTGACACCCTGATGGAGCGGATCAACCAGCCGCACGTCGTCCGGTGTAAACGACTGGGTCGATCCATCGGCCAACTTGAAAGTCAGGATGCCCTGCCGCAATGTGTCGGATGGAACAAAGCGAAGTGTCGACACACCGCTGGCGTCGGTCCTCTCCTCGTAGTTCAGAAAGTAGAATATGCGGTCCCGCTTGATTTTGCCACCCACCGAGCCACCGAATTGATTGCGCACCAGCGGCTGGCGCGGCACGCCGGTCTGGTTGTTGAACCACGTGTTGGCTGCCGTCAGCGTGTTGCGATTGAATTCGTAAAGCGAGCCGTGAAGCTGGTTGGAACCGCTTTTGGTAACCAATGCCACCTGGCCGCCGGAGGACCTGCCCACGTTGGGGCCTTCGCCGGCTACCGTTACTCGAAATTCCTGCACCGAATCGAGCGGAATGGGAAGAACCGCCGTAAATCCCGAATTAATATTAGCGCCATTTGCGTTGGAGCCCTGAAAACCGCCAGATGTAGTAGACGTATTCTGCGCCACCAATCCGGAATTCTGATTATTATTGACGTCCGCGCCATCCAGCGTGATGTTGTTCTGGTCGCGCCGCGCGCCCATTACTTCGCCATTGGAGGTCACTCCGGGCTGAAGGCTCAGCAGCTCCACAACGTTGCGCGTTTGCAGCGGAAGCTGCCGCACTTGATGCTCGCTCAGCGGATTACCGACAGACGCATCGACAGTATTCACCGCCGTCGTTTCCGCGGTCACGTTTACGGTTTGGGTGGTCGCACCCACTTCGAGTTGCAAGTCCAGCGTCGTAGGCGTATTGACGAGCAGTTGGATGCCCTCGCGTAAGCCCGTGGTAAAACCCGGTTTTTCGGCGGTGATCTTGTACGTGCCAGGTGGAATCTGCAGAAATGCATAACCGCCGGCGGAGTCCGACACCACCTTTCGCACCGCAGCGTTCTCGACGTTGGTGAGCGTCAGGATTGTGGTGGGCAGCACCAAGCCTTGCGCATCTGTAACCGTGCCTCTTAGCGACGTCGTGGCCTGCGCATAGACGTTCCAGGCTCCTGACAGAAGCGCCACACCCGCACATAATGCTCTGATAACGGTTGAAAGTCTCAACATCGAGCATTTCTCCTCTTCGGTTGGATTTAGGGCTTCCGCGCCGGACGAGGGGCGAGCAACTCGAGACGGAGAGTTGTTGGGAGAAGAGTGAGCGCCTGGTTTCGATGACGCAGAACCCCTCCGGTTACCTTTGGGGGCCATTATGAAGAATCGTTACACAAGAGTACAATCAAACCTTTTGATGAGCTGGATAAGCTTGTCTTATCCATGGGAACAGTCGCGCTCCGCTATGATAGCGGGCGTCCCATGACATTGCTCCCGATGCTTCGCCTGCAACAGCTTGCCGACAGCGCCTTCCCGATTGGAGGCGCCGCGCACTCGTTTGGGGTCGAATCGCTGGCCGACGCGGGGCTGCTGACTGTCGAAAAGCTGGAGCGATTCTTGGCGGATTATATCGAGGAAGCGGGAGCGCTCGAAGCCGCCTACTGCGCGGCGAGCTGCGGCGCTGGCATTCGCGAATGGCTGGCTTGGAATGCCGACTTGGGCGCGCGTAAGTTGGCCCGCGAATCACGCGATGGCTCGGCGGCCATGGGCCGGAGATTCTTGCGTCTTGCAGCGAGCATGTCCGGCGACCATCTTTTGAGCGAAGCCTCCGAAACTGTGTCGGCTTCGGGAGACGAAGTGCACTTGGCAGCCTGCTTCGGTCTCGTCGCGGGAGCCCTCGGAATCGATGCCACCTCAGCCGCCGCGGCTTATCTCCAGCAATCGACGACGGCGCTGATTTCCGCTTGCCAGCGATTGCTGCCTCTGGGACAAACGCAAGCGCACCAGATTCTTTGGAACCTGAAACCGGCGATTCTTCACGCCGCCGAACAGGGGGTGGCTCTGTCTGCCTCCCGCCTGCCGCCTTCCCAGGCCAGTTGCTTCACGCCTCTGGTCGATCTGGCCTCTACACGGCATGCCACCTTATATACGCGCCTGTTCATGAGTTGAGCGATGGCGCAATCTTCCAATCTCCATTTGACTTTTGAAGCGGACGGCCGGGGCGGGACCATCCTTCGCGTCCCTCAGCAGCAACCGCCTTGGCGCGTGGTACGCGGCTTCCCTACTCCTTCCGGAGAGACACTCGCACACCTGCACAACCTGTCCGGCGGTATTCTCGACACCGATTCGCTTTCCTTGCAAGTGGACGTCGGGCCGCGCGCCCAGGCGCAGGTGACATCCACCGGCGCAACGCGTGTCTATCGCAGCCGTTCGCCGCACCGTAGAGCCTCGCAGCGCATGCGGGTGAACGTTGCATCGGACGGGTACCTGGAATATTTGCCCGATCAGTTGATCCCGTTTGCCGGGTCGCGCTTCGACCAAATCGCTCGCGTGGAGCTCGAACGCGGCGGCTCACTGATTTGGTGCGATCGCCTCGCGCCGGGCCGTGAAGCATCGGATGAGATCTTCCGTTTCCTGGAGCTCACTTCACACTTTGAGTTGATTGCCGGCGGTGAGCCAATCGCGATCGAGCGCTGGACCTTATCACCGTTGTCTCAACCCGTGGATTCTATCGCACGCCTCGGTCCATTCCGCCATTTCGCCTCTTGCTATGTGTGTCGCGCGGGCGAACCACCCAGCTATTGGAGGAACTTGGAATCGCAGATACAAACAATCGCTGACCAAGCTTCCAGTTCCGAAGTTTTATGGGGCGTCACCTCGCTGAGAGCGCACGGTCTAGTGATTCGCGGTCTCGCACTGAGCGGGCGTTCTCTGGCGGGAGGTTTGGTCGAAATCTGGAAAGCCGCCAAGTGGCTGCTCTGTGGGCGTGTGGCCACGCTTCCGCGAAAGGTTCACTGATCACTCTACCCTGGCGCGATGCCAGTGCCCCTTTCGCCGCCAATCACTTCGCGCTGGCGGTACCTGTATTCGGATAAACGCCCGTGAAGCTCAAAGTGTCGCCGGCCTGAATCAGCGCCTGCACTTCCGCCTGCGTATACGGCCCCAGCCCGGCGGTGTCCGATATATAGGTTGGCTGGAGGGCTGGTACAGCAGACCGTGCACCACCCCGCTTAATTGTGCCCCTGGCAATCAGGTCGATATCCCCTGCCGCGGCCCGCGCCTGAATCGTTGCCCAATCGCTTTGGGCCGTCGGGTGGGAGACATTGGTTGAGGTCAGCGTTCGCGTAAATCCGACCGCGGGGGCGGCCCCGGAGCGACCTTGCTCGGGAGCGCACGGTCAAGTGATTCGTGGTCTCGCACTCAACGGGCATTCGCTCACGGGACGCTTAATGGTAATCTGGAAGCCGCCAGATAGTTTCTTCGTGGCCGAGTCGCCGCGTTTCCGCAAAATTTAACCTATCAAAGGAGGGTACCGGTGCATCTGACTCCGCGCGAACAGGAAAAGCTTATGATCTTCGTCGCTTCCGAACTAGCCAGGAAACGGCGCGTGCGCGGCTTGAAGCTGAATTATCCGGAGGCCATGGCCATCCTCTCGGCGGAAATTCTCGAGGCGGCGCGCGACGGCAAGAGCGTTTCGGACATCATGGGCCTCGGCGCCTCCATTCTCAAACGGGCGGACGTGATGGATGGGGTCCCGGAAATGATCCACGAAGTGCAAGTGGAGGCGACCTTTCCGGACGGCACCAAACTGGTGACGATTCACGACCCGATTCAATAGGTGATACAAGAGGACACAAGATGCATCCGGGTGAATACCTTCTCGACGACGGCGAAGTGGAGTTGAACGCAGGACGACGCACGGTACAAGTGGTGGTGAGCAACCGTGGCGACCGCCCCGTGCAGGTAGGCAGCCATTATCACTTCTTTGAGGTGAATTCCGCTCTCCATTTCGACCGGTCAGCGGCTTACGGCATGCGGCTGGACCTAGCTGCCGGCACGGCGATCCGATTTGAGCCGGGTGAGGAGAAGGAAGTTCCATTGGTGGCGTTGGCCGGCAGGCGCGCTGTGTACGGGCATAACAGCCAAGTGAATGGAGCCTTAGTCCGATGAAGATCCCTCGGCGCACTTATGCGGACCTCTATGGACCTACGCGCGGCGATCGCGTCCGCCTGGCCGACACCGAGTTAATCGCGGAAGTCGAGCAGGACTACGCCGTCTACGGCGACGAAATCACTTTCGGCGGCGGCAAGGTGATTCGTGATGGCATGGGCCAAAGCTCGTGGGCCTTGCGTGAATCGGAACACGGCGCCCTGGATCTGGTAATTACGAATGCCCTGATTATCGATCATTGGGGCATCGTGAAAGCCGATGTCGGGATTCGAAACGGCCGCATCGTGAAAATCGGAAAGGCTGGAAATCCGGACACGCAGGCGGACGTGGATCCGGATCTCATCGTGGGCGCTTCCACGGAGGTCATCGCGGGCGAAGGCAAAATCCTGACCGCGGGCGCGATTGACAGTCACATTCACTTCATCTCGCCGCAGCAGATCTACGAAGCATTATCGAATGGCACCACCACCATGATTGGGGGTGGAACCGGTCCGGCCACCGGCACCAATGCGACCACGTGCACCCCGGGCCGTTGGAACCTGGAGCAGATGTTTCGCGCCGCCGAAGCCTGGCCCATGAACTTCGGCTTTCTCGGGAAAGGAAACGCGTCGGCCCGCGAGCCGCTGTCCGAACAGATTCTCGCCGGGGCTTGCGGTCTAAAGCTGCATGAGGATTGGGGTACGACGCCTGCCGCCATCGATGCCTGCCTGCGCGTGGCCGACGAATTCGATGTCCAGGTGGCCATCCACACCGACACGCTGAACGAAGCGGGATTCGTCGACGACACCATCGCCGCGATCGCCGGGCGAACCATTCACACCTATCACACCGAGGGCGCCGGCGGCGGCCACGCGCCGGACATCATCAAGATTGCCGGACTTCCGAACATCCTTCCCTCTTCTACCAACCCCACTCGACCTCTGACTGTGAACACCATCGCCGAGCATCTGGACATGCTGATGGTCTGCCATCATCTCAACCCACAGGTGCCGGAAGATGTCGCGTTCGCGGAAAGCCGCATCCGGCAGGAGACCATCGCCGCCGAAGACATCCTGCACGATCTCGGCGTCATCAGCATGATGTCGAGCGATTCACAAGCCATGGGGCGCATCGGCGAAGTAGTCACGCGCACCTGGCAGACCGCGCATAAGATGAAGGTGCAGCGCGGGGCTTTACCAGGTGATCTTTCGGCCGGCGAGGGGTCGCGCAGCGCCCCGTCGCGAAGCGACCCGTCGCGGAGCGCCCCGTCGCGAAGCGACCCGTCGCGGAGCGCCCCGTCGCGAAGCGATTCTACCCGCAACGATAACGAGCGCATCAAGCGCTACGTGGCCAAGTACACCATCAATCCGGCCATCGCGCACGGAATCTCGAGCGAGGTCGGATCCATCGAGCCCGGTAAGCTCGCGGACCTGGTGCTGTGGAGCCCTGCGTTTTTCGGCGTGAAACCGGAAATGGTGATCAAGGGCGGCTTCATTGCCTGGAGCGTCATGGGCGACGCAAACGCATCCATTCCGACACCGCAGCCGGTGCTTTATCGCCCGATGTTCGGTTCGTTCGGCGCCGCCCCACAATCCACCGGCGTCACGTTTATTTCGCTCGCGTCGCTGCCCTATGTGGAAAAGCTCGGTCTTAAAAAGCGGCTGGTACCGGTGCAGAATTGCCGCAAGATCGGAAAGGCCGACATGATCCACAATTCGTCCACGCCCCGGATCGAAGTCGATCCCGAGACTTACGAAGTTCGCGCCGATGGCGAGCTACTCACTTGCGAACCTGCCGAGGTTTTGCCGCTCGCGCAGCGTTACTTTCTTTTTTGAGCTTTTTGTATTTTGAATCATGAGCCGCCATCACACCCCTCGCGCATTTCGCATTGGCGTCGCCGGCCCCGTCGGCAGCGGCAAGACCGCGCTGGTTCATTTACTCAGCCAGAGCTTATGGCCGGCGGTGAACCTGGCCGTGGTAACCAACGATATTTACACGCGCGAGGATGCCGAATTTCTCATCCGTCAAGGCGTCCTGCCGCCCGAACGAGTCACGGGCGTCGAAACCGGCGGCTGCCCGCATTCCGCCATTCGAGAGGATGCGTCGATGAATCTGGAAGCCATCGAAGAATTGGAGCGCGCGCACGCCGGTCTGGAGCTGGTCTTCATCGAAAGCGGCGGCGACAATCTCGCTGCGGCATTCAGCCCGGAGCTGGTGGACGTTGCCATCTACGTGATCGATGTGGCAGGCGGCGATAAGATCCCGCGCAAGGGCGGACCCGGAATCATCCGCTCCGATCTGCTGGTGATCAATAAAATCGATCTGGCGCCCTACGTCGGGGCTTCGCTCGAGGTCATGGAGCGAGACACGCGCCAGATGCGCGGCGAAAGGCCTTATTTGTTCACCAATCTCCGCGCGGGTGCGGGCCTGCCTGAACTGAGAGCTTGGGTAGAACAGAAGATGCGCCTTCCCGCGGAAGCGCGCCATCCGGTAGTCACCGCCGCAGACCTCCGCGGGCGCCCCGCCCGCCACTCGCATTCACACCCGCACTAATCAGCGAGTTTTTCACAAGATTAGGTGAAGAAAACTCTTTACAAGAATACCCAGGCCGGTATAGGCTGGTGTTGGGACTTGATCGGTCCCGCCGAACTCTAAGGGAAAGGAGGCCTCTTTATGTCTGACAGCGGAAGTAGTCGGCTGCGCGAACAGCAGATCGATACCGAGTCAGTGGAGCCTCCGTCTCTGACCAGCTCCTTCCCTCGCATTCGATAGCCTCGCTATCCGCGCTTTTTCCGAAATCCTCCTGCTGTTATTCCACTTTGAAGCGATAAGTCGAGGAATAAACGAATAATCGCCGTCCGGCGTTGGCCGGAGGTGTGCCCTGAGAAAGGAACGATTCTCAAAAAGGAGGTGAGACAAATGCGGATGAAAATACTCAAAGTGGTGCGCGCCGCGGCCAATTGGATTCAGATGCTTCTCGAAGTCCGTTTGCCGATCGCCGCATCGTATGGGCTCCGCACCCGTTGAATCAGAAATCCGCCACCGCTCTGCGGAGTTCACTCCAGCATGCGATGCTTCAGATTCATGACGTCGCGATAGGGAACGACGCCGAGAATGACGTCGTTCTCATCGGTAATGGGCAGCGCTCTGAACCCGTATCGGAGAAACATGTCCGCCGCCTGCTTCATGGTGGCGTCTTTCCGCAGACTGATGACGTTTTCGGTCATCAGGTCCTTCAGCCGTTCGCTGTCCTGGGCGACGAAAACTTCTCGCATGTCGATCACCCCGAGCAGTTTGTCGGACTCATCGACGATGTAGAAGTACATCACCACATCCATGGACTTGGCTGCCTCGCGAAGCTTGTTGCGGGCCTCCTCTACCGTCGTTTCCGGCGAGCAGTTGAAAAACTTGGCGGAAGCGAAATCGAGGATTGTGGTGTCCTGCTTTTCTAAGATCTCGTCGATCTTGGCGGCTTGCGCGGGTTTCAGCAGCTTCAGGATCTTTCTCTTCTCCGCTGCCGGCAGCACTGCAACAATGTCGGCGGCTTGCCCGGGGGTCATCTCGCCGATCAGCTCCGCCACCCGTTCTTTGCTCAGCGAGAAGACGATATCGCGCTGCACGGCAGGATCGATCTCTTCCAGTGTGTCGGAGGCGTGTTCGGTGTCTAGACCGCGAAGAAGGAGCGCGCGCTGCGAGCTATCCAACTCTTCCAGGATGTCCGCCAGGTCCACCGGATGGATCTCGGAAAGCTTCTCTTTCAAAACGTTCAATTTGAGGTCCCCCTCGAGCGTTCCCAGTTCGGATGGCAGGGACTGGACATAGGACCACGGGATCAATCTCTTCTTGGCCCCACCAAAACGCTTGTGCAGGAAGGCGGCGAGCCCCTTCAATCCCAGGCGGACCAGCAAGCCGTAACGGCTGATGTCAACGTCGACTACGTACATGCGGTTGCTGGTCACGGCCAGCAGGATATCGTAGACGACTTCCACCTCGCTCCCCTCGACGTCCAACACTTTCTTGTCGAGCAAATAATCTCGCAATAGAACCTCGCCCAAGGATGGCTCCCGGACGTAGCGCTTCGGATCTTCGATATCGAGAACGATTTCCCGAGGACTGAGCGACCGGACTCTCTGCAACGGGATTAGCAGCGCAGGATCACCGAAAGGACATCCGATCTGCAAATGGGTGACCTCGGCCACCTTTCCTTGATCCACCGCTATCAGATCTTGCAGCTTGCCGATCTTCCGGCTCTGGACATAAGCGCGCGCGCCCAGCAGTTGCGTCAGAAAGTAGCTTTCTTCCTTGCCGTTTTTGTTCGTCGTTACACCGTTCACGGGCCACCTCTGTCTAATGCAGGGCTTGAATGAATTTTAAGACCAGGATCCCAACCAATAACAGCAGATAAAACCGGAGCAACCCCAGGCAAAATCTGACCAGGGGAGTCGTTTTCATGTGAGGCGTCTTGTAGCGCCGGTGAATCGCTGTGACCGTCTCAATCGTGTTCTCAAAGAATGTAAGGATCATCGTGATTCCTCCAGGGTCATTTCAAGATATTCGGGAATAGCGCACTGATTCCATAAAGGGTGGAAACGACGATGATCATCGCTGTAATGCCGATGTTAGCCACGTTCTGGTGGAGCGTGTTCTTGTACTTGCCCATGGTCTCCTCATCGTTCAGAAGTAGTATAAGAAATACGAGCGCCGCGGGAAGCAGGGTGACCGCGATCACCTGCACGAATAGCGTGATGAGCACCAAAGGTGCACGCGGGATCAGGACGACGGTCCCCGCCAGCAACAGATCGAAGAAGTAGTAGGCATAGAACCACGGCGCTTCCTTGAGATTCTGGTTCAGGGAGTGAGCCCAGCCGAACACTTCACCGAAGGCCCACGAACTGGCCAGGGAGATGCATATAGCGCCGAGGAACCCCGCATCGAACAGGCCGATTGCCAGGCATGCCCCCAGATACTTATTGATGCCCATGAATTTCACGGCGGCCGTCGCGGCATCGTTGATTTCCTGGCCTGGAAGGAGCGTGGCCGTCAGGATCACGCAGAAGGCGGCCACAACCACCGTCAAGAACGAGCCAAAGGCCGTGTCCAGCTTCCCAAAGAGCATGTCTTTTTCCTGCATCCCCTTGTCCACCACGGCGCTTTGCTGGAAGAAGATCATCCAGGGCGCGATGGTGGTACCGATGTTGGCCATGAGCAGAAAGAACAGCGCGTTGGTGAATCCTCCTGGCGGCAACTGCGGTATGAAGCTGCCGTGAAGGATCTTGTCAATCGGAGGATTGATCAGGAAAGCTGCGGGAACGTAGATCAGGTTGAGGACACAAAAGACAAGCGCTGCCTTCTCCCACGTCCAATAGCGTCCTTGGAGAACCATTGTGCCCATAAGGAGCCAGGCCGCAAGCACCGTAATCCACGTTGGCACGCCAAAAATGCTCATCGCCGCGGTCATGCCGACGAACTCCGTGATCATTGTCAGCCAATCCACAAGGACGAGGTCCAAGAGAGAAAACCATCCCCAAAACGATCCGAAGGCATGGAAGATGGCCTCGGCATGGCCGCGCTTTGTGACCGCGCCCAATCTTACGGTCATCTCTTGAACGTAGTAGGCGACCGGCCCTAGCAAGATCAGGAACCAGATCAGGTAAAAGCTGAACTGGGCTCCGGTGACGGTGTACGTGGTGATGCCGCCAGCGTCGTTATCAGCCACCATAACGATGATGCCGGGGCCGGCGATCAAGAAATAGAGCCTGAGCGTCTTGAGGATTTTTTTATATTTGTAATACAGCCTGGAAAGAATGTTCACGAGGCCTTCCCGTGAGTGGTTGAGGAATTCACAGGCCATTCACTTCTGGCCTGCGTGATACGGCTTGCGGCTGCGGTATTTAACCCAGCAACGGCCGGCGTCATCCGTACCGCGTCTCTTTGCGAGCGTGGCGTTTGCGCCCGGCTCGACGTGCACAGTACTGCTCCGAGCAAGAAAGTGAAATTGTTCGTCATTTTCTTTCGACGCCAAACCTTGCAACCTTGAGGCCGAAGCTGTCGACCCAGGTTCGCCGCAGAAGGCACAACCGGGCTGGGGACCGGCCGGCCCGACGATAGCGCGGCCGCCCGCCACCTGTCGGTAGTTAGTCAAGATGTCCGCTTTCATTCACACATGATCTGTCCGGTTTCTCCTTT